>Ga0307314_10000001_pt1 | contig 188042 bp, 181 predicted proteins | sample ER_DNA_204_FD_194493 | JGI IMG/M metagenome (GOLD analysis project Ga0307314, IMG submission 194493) | Bulk soil microbial communities from the East River watershed near Crested Butte, Colorado, United States - ER_DNA_204 | ecosystem: Environmental > Terrestrial > Soil > Floodplain | place...
CGAAGAAGTCGGAGGTCTTCTCGACCGCCGACGACAACCAGCCGTCGGTCGAGATCCACGTCCTCCAGGGCGAGCGCGAGATGGCCGGCGGCAACAAGAGCCTGGGCAAATTCCAGCTCACCGGGATCCCGCCGGCGCCGCGCGGCATCCCCCAGATCGAGGTCACCTTCGACATCGACGCCAACGGGATCATCAACGTCAAGGCCGCCGACAAAGGCACCGGCAAGGAGCAGAAGATCGAGATCAAATCCGGCTCCGGGCTCTCCGACGAGGAAATCCAGAGCATGGTCTCCGACGCCGAGGCCCACGCCGACGAGGACGCGAAACAGCGTGAGCTGGCGGAGGCGAGGAACCTGGCCGAGAACTCGGCCTACCAGGCGGAGAAAGCGATCGAGGAGGCCGGCGACAAAGTCGACGAGGACTCGAAGGAGCAGGTGCGCTCGGCGGTCAAGGACGTCCGCGACTCGCTGGAGAGCGGCTCCAAAGAGGAGCTCGACTCCAAGGTCGAGGCCCTGAACACGGCGATGACCAAGGTCTCCGAGCAGATCTACGCGGCCGCTTCGGCCGAGGCGGCCTCCGAGGGACCGACCGAGAACGGCGCCGCCTCTGACGAGGAGGAGGTCGTCGACGCTGAGGTGGTCGACGAGGAGGGCAAATGACGCCCCCTCAGGACGAGCTCAAGGACGAGGGCGCTCGGCCCGCGGGTCCTGTCTCCGATGCCGGGCTCTCCCTAGCGGGAGAGTCCTCGGCATCGTCGCCACCCGCGGCAGAGACCGATGAGTCTCGGGCTCAGGCCGTGGAGGAGGACTTGGAGAAGCTGCTGAAGGACGCTAACCAGGAGAAGGAGGAGTACCTCGATCTCGCCCGGCGGACGAAGGCGGACTTCGAGAACTTTCGGAAGCGGGTCGCCGGCGACGTGCAGGCAGCGCAGGCTCGCGGCAAGGCCGAGGTGGCCCGGGAAGTGATCGACGCGGTCGACAACCTCGAGCGGGCGCTGGAGGCCTCTGACGGAGGCGACGGGCTTGCCGAGGGAGTTCAGATGGTGCTCGGGAACCTGCGGGAGACGCTGCAGCGGCACGGCATCGAGGCGGTCGATCCCAAGGGGGAGAAGTTCGACCCCAACCAGCACGAGGCGCTCTCGACGATGCCGGTCGAGGGGACCGAGGGCGGGACGGTGGTCGAGGTGATGCAGAAGGGCTACCGGATGGGCGAGCAGTTGATCCGCCCCGCCCGGGTGGTCGTGAGCGCGTAAGGGAGAGGCATTGGCGGACGAGCTCTACAAGACGCTCGGCGTCTCGAAGAAGGCGACCGACGAGGAGATCAAGAAGGCATACCGGAAGCTCGCCCGGACCTACCACCCTGACCGCAACCCGGACGACAAGGAGGCGGAGGAGAGGTTCAAGGAGATCTCCGCCGCCTACGACGTCCTCGGCGATCCCGAGAAGCGCAAGGAGTACGACGAGGGCGGCGTCTTCGCCGGCTTCGGCGGCGGAGGCGGAGGCGGGGCGCCGTTCGGGACCGGCCCCGGCGGCTTCGGCGGCTTCGACTTCGGCGACATCCTCGGCGGCGTCTTCAACCGGGGTGGCGGCGGGCGGCCGCAGGCGCAGCAGGTGCGCGGCCGAGACCTGGAGACGGAAGTGTCGCTCTCCTTCGACCAGGCGATCAACGGCGCCCAGATCAGCGTCACCGTCCCCAAGTCCTCCCGCTGCGGCACCTGCCACGGCAGCGGGGCCAAGCCGGGAACCTCCCCCACCACCTGCCCGCGCTGCGAAGGCCGCGGCGTCGAGGCCCAGGGCCAGGGCTTCTTCTCGATCAGCCAGCCCTGCTCCCAGTGCGGCGGCGCCGGCCAGATCATCGAGGACCCCTGCCCGACCTGCGGCGGCTCCGGCCTCACCCAGCAGACCAAGCGCTACAAGGTGAACGTTCCGGCCGGGGTCAAGGACGGCACCCGGATCCGCCTCGCCGGCAAGGGCGAGGACGGGCCGCGCGGCGGCCCCCCGGGCGACCTCTACGTGACCACCCGCGTCACCTCCTCACCGATCTTCAAGCGGCTCGACGGCGGCAACCTCGAGGTGACGGTGCCGATCTCGGTCGTCGAGGCGATCCGCGGCGGCACGATCGAGGTGCCGACGCTGAACGGGACGAAGAAGATCAAGGTCGCGCCCGGGACCAAGCACGGGGCGATCCAAAGACTGCGCGGCGAGGGCCCGCCGAAGCCGAAGGGCTCGGGCCGCGGCGACATCCGCTACCGCCTCGAGATCGCGATCCCCGCCGATCTGAGCGAGGAGCAGAGCGAGGCGGTGGAGAAGCTCGCCGAGGCCCTGAACGGGTCCGACCCGCGCGCCGAGCTGCTGCGGAAGGCGGGGCGCTGATGGCCACCTACCGCCGCCGCGTCAAGGCGACCTTCGACGAAGGGCAGGGCGTGTTCATGATCTCGGTCGCCGCCGAACTGGCGGAGATGCACCCGCAGACGCTGCGGATGTACGAGCAGCGGGGGCTGATCGCGCCGAAGCGCTCGCCGAAGAACACCCGCCTCTACTCCCAGCGCGACGTCGAGCGGCTACGGCGGATCCAGGAGATGACCCACGAAGGGCTGAACCTGGCCGGGGTGGAAATGGTGCTGGCGCTGGAAAGCCAGGTGCAGAGGCTGCGGGCCGAGGTGGCGCGGCTGCGCAAGCGGCTGGAGGAGGAAGTCGGAACGGCAGAGGACGAGAACCGGAACGGAGAGACGAGCTGATGCAGGCGGACAGGTTCACCGAGAAATCGCGCGAGGCGGTGGCGGCGGCGCAGGAGCTGGCGCGGACGCGTCGCAACCCCGAGATCGCCTCCGCCCACCTGCTGCTGGCGCTGCTCGACCAGGCGGAAGGGATGGCGATCCCGGTCCTGCAGAAGGTCGGGGTCGACCCGGCGACGGCGCGGGCCGAGGCCGAGGGGGCGGTCGCCGCGCTGCCGACGCTCGGCGACGGCGCCGACCCGCAGATGTCCTCGAACCTGGCGCGGGTGCTGCGCGGCGCCGAGGGGGCGATGGCGAAGCTCGGCGACAGCTACATCACCGTCGGCCACCTGCTGCTGGCGCTGGCCGAGGACGGCTCCGGCGTCTCCGACCTGCTGCCCGACCGCGAGCAGCTGGAGCGGGCGGTGAAAGCGGTCCAGGGCCCGGCCAAGGTGAACTCGCCGAACGCCGAGGACAATGCCCAGGCCCTGGAGAAGTTCGGCCGCGACCTCACCGCCGAGGCCGAGAGCGGCAAGCTCGACCCGGTGATCGGGCGCGACGAGGAGATCCGCCGCGTGATCCAGGTCCTCTCCCGCCGGACCAAGAACAACCCGGTGCTGATCGGCGACCCCGGCGTCGGCAAGACCGCGATCGTCGAGGGGCTGGCGCAGCGGATCGTCAAAGGCGACGTGCCCGAGAGCCTGCGCGACCGCCGCGTGATCGCCCTCGACATCGGCTCCCTGCTCGCCGGCTCCAAATACCGGGGCGAGTTCGAGGAGCGGCTGAAAGCGGTCCTCAACGAGGTCCAGCAGGCCGAGGGCCAGATCGTCCTCTTCCTCGACGAGCTCCACACGATCGTCGGCGCCGGCGCCGCCGAAGGCGCGGTCGACGCCGCCAACCTGCTGAAGCCGATGCTGGCCCGCGGCGAGCTGCGGGCGGTCGGGGCGACCACCCTCGACGAGTACCGCAAGCACATCGAGAAAGACGCGGCCCTGGAGCGGCGCTTCCAGCCGGTGCTGGTCGGCGAGCCCGACATGAACGACACGATCGCGATCCTGCGTGGGCTGAAACCGCGCTACGAACAGCATCACGGCGTCCGCATCTCCGACGCCGCGATCGTCGCCGCCGCGACCCTCTCGGAGCGCTACATCGCCGACCGCTTCCTCCCCGACAAGGCGATCGACCTGATCGACGAGGCGGCCTCGCGGCTGAAGATCGAGATCGACTCGGTGCCGACCGAGATCGACGAGGTCGAGCGGCGGATCCAGCAGCTGGAGATCGAGCGCGAGGCGCTGAAGAAAGAGACCGACGAGGCCTCGAAAGCCCGGCTGCAGGCGCTGGAGGGCGACCTCGCCAACCTCGGTGAGGAGGCGGCCGAGCTGCGCACCCGCTGGCAGAACGAGAAAGAGCCGCTGGAGCAGATCAAAGCCGCGAAGGAAAAGCTGGAGGAAGCCCGGCAGGAAGCCGAGCGGGCCGAGCGCGAGACCGACCTGGAGCGGGCGGCGAAGCTGCGCTACGGCGAGATCCCGGAGCTGGAGGCGCAGGTCAAAGAGCAGGAGGCGCGGCTGGAGGAGCTGCATGCCGGCGGCGAAGTGATGCTGGCCGACGAAGTCACCGAGGAGGACGTCGCCGAGGTCGTCGCCAAATGGACCGGGATCCCGGTCAGCCGGCTGATGGAGGGCGAGGTCCAGAAGCTGATCCAGATGGAGGAGCGGCTGCACGACCGGGTGATCGGCCAGGACGAGGCGATCGCCGCGGTCTCCAACGCGCTGCGGCGCTCCCGCGCCGGCCTCTCCGACCCCGACCGGCCGATCGGCAGCTTCCTCTTCCTCGGCCCGACGGGAGTCGGCAAGACCGAGCTGGCGAAGGCGCTGGCCGAGTTCATGTTCGACTCCGAGCAGGCGATCGTCCGCCTCGACATGTCCGAGTACATGGAGAAGCACACGGTGGCGCGGCTGATCGGCGCGCCCCCCGGCTACGTCGGCTACGAGGAGGGCGGGCAGCTGACCGAGGCGGTGCGGCGCCGGCCCTACGCGGTGGTGCTACTGGACGAGATCGAGAAGGCCCACCCCGACGTCTTCAACACGCTGCTGCAGCTGATGGACGACGGGCGCCTGACCGACGGCCAGGGCCGCACCGTCTCCTTCGCCAACACGGTCCTGATCATGACCTCGAACGTCGGCTCCGACCGGATCGTCGGGGAGCAGGTCGACGAGAAGATCCGCGAAGGGATCGAAGAGGTGCTGGCGGCGACCTTCAAGCCGGAGTTCCTCAACCGGATCGACGACACGGTGATCTTCCACCGGCTCTCGAAGGCCGACATCGCTCGCATAGTGCAGATCCAGGTCGACCAGCTGGTCGGGCGGGTGCGCGAGCGGGGGATAACGATCGAGCTCTCCGACGAGGCCCGCACCCTCCTCGGCAACCTCGGCTACGACCCCACCTACGGCGCGCGACCGCTGAAGCGGGTGATCCAGAAGCAGCTGGTCGACAAGCTGGCGCTGAAGATCCTCGAGGGCGAGTTCGGCGAGGGCGATTCGGTCCGGGTCGACGCCCGCGACGGCGAGATCGTCTTCGAGCGGGTGGGTACGCCGGCGGCCACGGCAGCATAGGGACGCCCTACCGCGTTTCAGGGCTCATTTTCCCGGCCCTTTCTGCCGAAACAAGAACCTCATGAAGGTGCTCTTTAATTGGTCCCGGCAATCTAGGCTGTGGGAGAGCACCGGCGAGACCCGATGAACGACGACCAGACCCCGATCAACGCGCGCCCGCGGCGGCGCCGGGAGGAAACCTTCGAGGACCTCTCTCTGGCCCTGCGCGATCGCGTGCTCTGGCCGGCGGAGGACTACCTCCGAAGCTTCAGCGACGCCGGCCGCGCCGCGGTCGCCGGCGGTGCTGTCGTGCTGGCGCTGGCGCTCGGCATCGGCGGCTACTCGCTGGCCTCTTCCGGTGGCGGCGAATCGGCGCCCGCACCTCAGGTCGCCGTGACGAGCGCGCCGGCGCCGGTGCCGACCCCCGTGAAAGCCGCGCCGAAGCCCGAGGCCGACCCCACCCTGCAGGGGGCGACGCCGGTCTTCAAGGCCCCAGCCGAGGACAGCTCCAAGGTCGAGGGCTCGAAGGCAGTCGCGAGCGAAGCGCCCGTCGCCACCACCGCCAACACCGGCAACCCCGCCACCGACACCTTCTCCACCAACCCGGCCGCCCAGCCCGCCGCCGGCGCCACCGCCTCGGCCGCCGCCAGCGCCGACGGGCCGCCGGCAGGCCCCGCGGCGATCGCCGTCGCCCGCAAGTTCGCCGATGCCTTCGTCGTCTACGAGACCGGCGCCGAGAAGAGCACCGTCCGCAAGGCCTTCAAGGCGACCGCGGTCCCCGACGTGACGAAGGCGCTGCTGCAGCGGCCGCCGCGCCAGCCGGCAGGCGTCGAGGTGCCGAAGGCGAAGGTCCTCAACGTCGTCCCCGCCCCCTCCCACGACCGCATCTTCCCCGTCAGCGTCTCGCTGCTGCGAGTCGGCACGACCAGCGAGCTGCGGCTGGAGATGGAACAGCTGAAGAACAAGCAGTGGCGAGTGGTCAACGTCCTCGGCTGATGGAGAACGCGCAGAAGATCAAGACGGTGATCGCGACCGCGGCGGCGACCGCGGCGCTGGCAGCGCCGGTTGCGGTGGCCCGCGGCGAGGCAGCGCCCGCCAGCGGTCTGGTGCCGGGATCGGCGCTCGAAGCCTCGGCGGCGCCCGAAACGGGCGAACCGGCCGAAGCGCCGCTGAAGCAGAACGAAACCCTGACGCCGCCGCCCGTCCCGGCGACGGAATCCCCCGCCCCCAGCGGCGGGGTCGGCGCCGGCGCAGGCGGGGTCGACGCCGAAGCTCCCGAAGAATCCGCAACGGCGCCCGCGGGCGGCGCCACCACCGCGCCCGGCCCCGGCGCCTTCACGATCCCCTCCCTGCCGAGCTCCACCTGCGCGATCAACGGCGTGCCGCCGGTGCTGATCCCGATCTACCACAGCGCCTCCGAGCAGTACGGTCTCGGGCCGCAGGGGCCGGCGGTCCTGGCCGGGATCAACGCGATCGAGACCGCCTTCGGGACCAACCTCGGTCCCTCCTCCGCCGGCGCCGTCGGCTGGATGCAGTTCATGCCGGAAACCTGGGAGATGTACGGGGTCGACGCCAACGGCGACGGCGTCGCGGACCCGAACAATCCCGAAGACGCGATCTACGCCGCAGCCCGCTACCTCAGCGCCGCGGGAATGCCGGAGGACGTCTGGGGCGCGATCTTCGCCTACAACCACGCCGACTGGTACGTCGAAGAGGTGCTGCAGAACGCCGGCTGCTACGCCGACGAAGTCGGGGGCAGCTACACGACCCTGACCCTCTCGCCGCAGATCAAGGTCTTCAAGTGCACGCCGGCCGAGGATTGGAAGAAGCAGATCCCGCCGGGCTACCTGAGCGCCTTCGAGACCGCCGCCGGCCGCTACGAACTCGGCAAGCGCGGGGTCTGGACCCTCGCCGCGATCGCCCGGCTGGAGTCGAACTTCGGCCGCGGCATGAGCGCCAAGCAGCTGCGCACGCTGGGGCCGCTCGGCCTCGACAAGATGGAGTGGACGCGGTACGCGGTCGACAGCGACGAAGACGGCCGCATCCGCCACGGCGACGTCGACGACTCGGCGGCGACCCTGGCGCGACTGATGTGGTCCCGCGGCTCGATCGACGCCGGCGTCTTCACCCACAACCAGGCCGCCTGGTACGTCGACGCCGTCGCCAACGAGGCCGACCAGCTCGCCGGCAAGTGCGCGGTGACCAGCAAAGAGTGGACGGTCGTCCTCCCGGGCGACACCGCCTCGCAGATCAACTGGGCGAACCTCACCCTCTCCAACGACCTCGAGCTGCGGGACATCCAGGGCGGCCTGCTCGACCAGCGCGTCGTCGGCCTGCTGGCGCTGATGACCCGCACGCACCAGATCACGATCACCGCCCTGCGCTCCGACCACTCGGAAATGACCGCCTCGGGCAACGTCTCCAACCACTTCTACGGCCGGGCAATGGACATCGCCTCCGTCGACGGCGTCTCCTGCACCGACACCTCGACCACCGCCCCCTGCGCCGAGCTCGGCTACTCCCTCGCCCAGCTGCCGGCCCCGCTGCACCCGACCGAGCTGATCTACTGCTTCGACCTCGACGGCCCCGGCCCGGCCTTCTCGCTGCCGGACCACTGCGACCACATCCACGCCGGCTACTACGCGTACTAGGGCTGGCGGTTTTAGGAGGTGCCCGGTGGGGGTCCCTGGGAGCACCTCCGCCGCGAGGATCGTCTCCCGGCTGACGCCACCGAGGTAACTGGCGCGGCTCCATGCTGAGTACCCAGGGACCCCCACCGGGCACCTCCATCCACAGTTGGAAGCTGACGCGTGTCGACCTTTGTTCTCTAGCTGAGGGAGATGCACCCGCGCCAAAGCAGTACGGTTGAGCCGGAGGCTCGACCACGGACCAGAGGGGGCGGAGATGCCGACTTTCTTGATGCTGACCAACTTGACCGCTGACGGCGTGCGGACGCTGAAGAACAACCCGGGGCGGATCGACGAGGTGAACCGCGAGGTCGAACAGATGGGGGTGAAGGTGCTCTCGCAGTACGCCACCCTCGGGCAGTACGACTTCGTCACCGTGGTCGAGGCGCCCGATGACAAGACGATGGCGAAGGTCTCGGTGGAGCTCGGCTCGCGCGGGACGATGACCAGCCAGACGCTTGCCGCGATCCTGGCCGGCGACCTGGCCGGCGCGCTCTAGCCGCGCGTTGAAGGCGCTTGTCGTAGGCGGGGGCGGGCGCGAGCACGCGATCGTGCGGGCGCTGCGGCGCTCGCCGCAGGTCACCGACGTCCTCTGCGCGCCGGGGAACGCCGGGATCGCCGCGGACGCGGCCTGCCTGCCGGCTGTCGCGGCCGACGACGCGGCCGCGATCGTCGCCGCGGCGAAAGAGAACGGCGTCGACCTGGCTGTGATCGGCCCCGAGGCGGGGCTCGTCGCGGGAGCGGTCGACGCGCTGGAGGGATCGGGCATCCCCGCCTTCGGACCGCTCCGGGACGCGGCGGCGCTGGAGGGGTCGAAGGCCTTCGCCAAGGAGCTGATGGAGGAGGCCGGGGTGCCGACCGCAGCGCACTTGCTACTCCACAGCCGCGAGGAAGCGCTGGAGCGCCTCGCCACCTGCTCCTACCCGACCGTGCTCAAGGCCGACGGCCTGGCCGCGGGCAAGGGCGTGATCATCTGCCAGGACGAGAGCGAGGCCCGCGCCGCCGTCGACGTCTTCTTCACCGAGCAGCGCTTCGGCTCGACCACAGTGGTGCTCGAGGACTTCCTCGAGGGCGAGGAGCTCTCGCTGCTGGCGCTTTGCGACGGCGAGAACGTCGTCCCCCTCGCCCCGGCCCAGGACTACAAGCGGATCTTCGACGGCGACCAGGGGCCCAACACCGGCGGCATGGGCAGCTACTCCCCCGTCCCCGGCTTCGGCGCCGCCGAGGTCGAGGAGATCGTCGAGCAGGTCCACCGCCCGGTGGTGGCGGCGATGGCCGCCCGCGGCGTCCCATTCCACGGGGTCCTCTACGCCGGCCTGATGATCGGAGCCGAGGGACCGAAGGTGCTCGAGTTCAACGCCCGCTTCGGCGACCCCGAGACCCAGGCGGTGCTGCCGCGCCTGCGCTCCGACCTGGCCGAGCTCTTCCTCGCCTCGCGCGAGCCGGGCGGCCTCGCCGGCGTCGGCGCCGAGTTCGACGAGAACTGGGCGGTCACCGTCGTCCTCGCTTCCGCCGGCTACCCCGAGTCCTCCTCCAAGGGCGACGCGATCAGCGGCCTCGCCGAAGCGGCGGAGATCGCCGAGGTGACCCACGCGGGCACCGCCGAGCGCGACGGTCAGATCGTCACCGCCGGCGGCCGGGTGCTGAACGTGACCGGGCTGGGTAGCAGTCCCGCCGAGGCGCGCGATCGTGCATACGATGCCGCCGGCCGGATCACCTTCGATGGAATGCAGATCCGCACCGACATCGCAGCCCGCGCCGTCGAGCGCGTCCCCAGCTAATTCAGTTCATCAACAGAACCTCACCAACAGAATTCAATCCGAAGGAGCGAGATGAGCGAGATCTCAGAGGAGCCGCAGCCGACCGGGACCGCGACGCCCGCAGGGGGCGGCCCGGCCGATCCCACCGAGACGGCGACGATGGCCACCGTCGAGGAAGCCTTCACCGAAATCGACGTCGACGAGCCCCACGTCGGGATCATCATGGGCTCGAAGAACGACAAGCCGAAGATGGAACCGGCCGGCAAAGCCCTCGAGGAAGCGGGCATCCGCTACGAGGTGCGGGTGATGAGCGCCCATCGCGACCCCGAGCTGGTCCGCGAGTACTGCCAGAACGCCCGTATGCGGGGGCTGAAGGTGATCATCGCCGGCGCCGGGATGTCGGCGGCGCTGCCCGGAGTCGCCGCCGCCCACACCGACCTGCCGGTGATCGGCGTGCCGATCCTCGGCAAGAGCCTCGGCGGGCTCGACGCGTTGCTCTCGGCCGTGCAGATGCCGCCGGGGATCCCGGTTGCCTGCGTGGCGATCGACGGGGCAAAGAACGCCGGCGTCCTCGCCGGGCGGATAATCAACGCGTGATCCCCCGCTACACCCGCCCCGAGATCGGGGCGGTCTGGACCCCGCAGGCAAAGCTGGAGAGCTGGCTCGAGGTCGAGCTGGCGGCCACCGAAGCCTGGGCGGCGGAGGGCGTCGTCCCCGAGGAGGCGGCGTGCGAGTGCCGGGAGAAGGCGGCCTTCACCGTCGAGGCGGTCGACGAGCGCGAGAAGGTGACCGACCACGACGTCGCCGCCTTCGTCGACGTGGTCGCTTCCTCGGTCGGCGAGCACGGCCGCTGGATCCACTACGGCCTCACCTCCTCCGACGTGCTCGACACGGCGCTGGCGCTGCAGCTGCGCCGCGCCGGCGAAGTCGTCCTCGCCAGCGCCTGCGCCTATCGCGACGCCCTCCTCACGCGGGCGCTCGAGCATCGCGACACCCTCTGCGTCGGCCGCACCCACGGCGTCCACGCCGAGCCGACGACCTTCGGGCTGCGGCTGGCCGGCTTCGCCTTCGAGGCCGACCGCAACCTCGACCGGCTCGAGGAGGCCTTCGCGCAGCTGGCGGTCGGCAAGCTCTCCGGCGCCGTCGGCACCTACGCCTCGGTGCCCCCCGCGGTCGAGGCGCGGGTGATGCAGAAGCTCGGCCTCGGCCGCGAGGACGTCGCCACCCAGGTGGTCCCGCGCGATCGTCATGCGGAGCTGCTGACGGCGATCGCGATCGCAGGTGCCGGCCTCGAGCGCTTCGCGACCGAGGTGCGGAACCTGCAGAAAACCGAGGTGCGAGAGGTCGAAGAGCCGTTCGCCGCCGGCCAGAAGGGCTCCTCGGCGATGCCCCACAAGCGCAACCCGATCCGCACCGAGCGGATCACCGGCCTCGCCCGCGTCCTCCGCGGCTACGCGCAGACCGGCGTCGAGAACGTCGCCCTCTGGCACGAGCGCGACATCTCCCACTCCGGCGCCGAGCGGGTGATCCTCCCCGACGCGACGATCGCCCTCGACTACATGCAGGACCTGGCGGCCAAGGTCGCCGCCGGGATGACGGTCAACGAGGAGCGGATGCGCGAGAACCTCGGCCTCACCTACGGCGCCCTGTTCTCCCAGCGCGCCCTCACCGCCCTGGTCGAGTCCGGAATGACCCGCGACGACGCCTACCGCGTCGTCCAGGAGAACGCCCAGCGCGCCTGGGACACCCGCACCCAGTTCCGCGACCTCCTCGCCGAGGCGGCTCCCGACCTCGACCTCGACAAGGTCTTCGACTACGGCGCCTACCTCACCCACGTGCCGGAGATCTTCGAACGTCTCGAAGCGCTGCGGTCCTAGCTCAGACCTCGATCACGGTCAGGCCGTTGACGCCCGAGAGGGCATGGAAGTCGCGGTCCTGGGTGATCACCGGCATCTCGTAAGCAGCCGCGGTCGCCGCAATCCAGAGGTCGTTGACCTTGACGGTTCGGCCCGAAGCAGCGAGATAGGCACGCATTCCCGCCCAGACCCGTTCGACGGCGCCCCATATCGGCAGCACGTGCATTTCCGCGATCGAGTCGAGGGTGGCAAGACGCCGGTGTCGGGTTTCTACATCTGCGGCGGCCAGGACGCCCAAGCGCAGCTCGGCTTTGGTGACGATCGAGATTGCAACTTCCCGCGGAAGCCGCTCCCGGTGCAATTGACGCCCGCTCTCCTGAGCGATGAAGACACTCGTATCGAGCAGCCCCCGCGTCGGCTGTTCGCTCACCTGATCGGTCCCAGGTCGTCGGTGGTTTCTCCGACGAGCTGATCCAGATCGTTCCTCAGACCGGGATCGGCAGCGCTCTGTTCGACGACTTCCATGACCTCGCCCGGCGTAAACCAGCGAGAGGTTGCGCGGTGGTGGGGCACCAGATCCGCCACCGGTTTCCCTCGCCGCGTGATCACGAGCGTCTCGCCTTCTTCGACCCGCCGCAGCAGCCCGGCCGTGTCGTTCCGCAGCTCCCGGGACGCGACTTCTGCGTGCTGGGGAGCGACTTCTACGTTCATGCTACGAATGTAGCATCTGCAGCGGCGATAGGGTGCGGGCGGTGATCCTCTACACGTGCGGGCAGAAGAAGCGGGGGCCTGGCTTCGCCCATCCCTGCGCGAAGGCCGGCAAGGCGCTGGACAACGCCGGCTACGAGTACGAGCTGAAGACGGTGAAGGGGTATCGCGGGATGCCGCTGACCTGGGGCAGCCGCGGAGAGGACAGGGCCGAGATCAAGCGTCTCAGCGGCACCAACGAGGTGCCGATCCTCGTCCTCGACGACGGCGAGGTGGTCTCCGGCTCGGGCGCGATCGCCCGCTGGGCGAAGGAGCATCCGCACTCGCCTGCTAAGTCCGGCGGCTGAGTTTCACCCAGACGCAAGTTTGGTGATTACGGCAGCCGAAAGGCTGAACGCGAAGAAGATCATCGCGTAGCCGAACCGGTCGATCCGATCATTTAGGCGACCAAACTGTTTTTCGACGCTTTCGAAGTTCTTGTAGACGAGACCGAAATGGCGGCCGATCTCCTCCCGAGCTGCCGCAAGTTCCTCTTTGGTTGCTGATCGCTCAACCCGCCGGCTGAGTTCGTCCATCCGCTCGTCGTTCCAGCTCTCCACGTCCGCCTCCTTCTCCAGAAGTGCCTCCATGGGAGGAGTGTAGACAAAAACGTTCGTAACGTGTTGTCAGACCGCGGCTGGCTCGCGGGCCGGCTTGCGTGAGGTGACGACGACGGCGGTTCCGTCCTTTGGCGAGAGGGTGATGTTGCGGCGGCCGGTGCGCTCGGGCATCGGGCTCGCCTTGCGCAGCTCGCAGCGGGTGAGGACCTCGCGGAGGACGACGCGCATCTCGAACTCGGCGAAGGTGGCGCCGATGCAGCGGCGGACGCCGCCGCCGAAGGGGATCCAGGCGTAGGTGTCGGGCCCGTCCTCGACGAAGCGCTCGGGCTTGAAGGCGAAGGGCTCGGGATAGATGTCGGCGCGGGTGTGGGTGAGCCAGATCGCCGGGGTGACGTCGGTCCCCTCGGGCAGGTTCAGCCCGTCGGCGACCAGCGGCTCGGCGAGACGGCGGCCCGCCAGGGGGATCACCGGCCGCAGCCGCAGCGACTCGGAGATCGTCGCCCGCAGGTAGTCCTCCTCGCCGGCCAGCAGGCTCTCGCGCAGCCGTCCGAGCGCGACCGGGTGGCGCAGCAGCAGGTCGAAGGTCCAGGCCAGCGCGGTCGCGGTCGTCTCGTGGCCGGCCAGCAGCAGCGTCATCAGCTGGTCGCGCAGCTCCCGGTCCTCCATCCGCGTCCCGTCCTCGAACTCGGCCCCCATCAGCATCGAGAGGATGTCCTCGCGCTCCTCCAGGTCCGGCCGCTGCCGGTGCTCGGCGATCTCCGCCAGCAGCAGCTCGTCGACTTCGCGCAGCTGCCCCTCGAAGCGGGCGAACATGCCGCCGCCGATGCCGAAGCGCTGCAGCGCCAGGCCCAGCACCTGCCGGCCCGGCGTCGCCGTTTCGGTGAGCACGGTGGAGAGCATCTCCCGCAACCGGTCCAGCCGCGGCCCGCTGGAGACGCCGAAGACGACGCGGAGGATGATCTCCAGCGTCACCGCCTGCATCCGTGCGTGGACCGGGAACTCGGAGTTCAGCGGCCAGGAGTCGATCTCGGCGGAGACGATCTCGTTCATCGTCTCCTCGTAGGAGCGCATCCGCTCGCCGTGAAAGGGCGGCAGCATCAGCCGGCGCCGACTCAGGTGCTCGGCCCCCTGCTGGATCAGCAGCGATTTCGAGCCGACGATCGGCTCGAGGATGGCGTTCCGCCCCGGCGGCAGCCCGTGGCTCGGCTCGCGGTAGAGCGCCTTGATCGCCTCCGGGTCGGAGATCAGCACCATCGGCCGCTCGAAGCCGAGGAAGCGGACGCCGAAGGAGTCGCCGAACTGGCGCCGGCAGTCCTCCATGAAGGGGATCGGCCGGAAGGCCCAGCGCAGCGTCTGCACCAGCGGCGGACTGCTCGGCTCGGGCGGGAGCGTCACCGGAGGAGCATCGCAGAGGGGGTTCTTCTCCGCTGTGAGCGAAGTCGCAGACAAGCCGGGAATCGGTCCGCCGCCGTGGATGGTTAGCATCGGTTTCGTGCCGAGCGTCGCCGATATGAACCTCCTCTCCTCGGGGAAGGTCCGTGAGATCTACGAGTGGGAGGACGACCTGCTGATGGTCGCCTCCGACCGCATCTCCACCTACGACGTGGTGATGCCGACGCCGATCCCCGACAAGGGCAAGGTGCTGAACCGGATGTCGGTCTTCTGGTTCGGCCTGACCGAGGACATCGTCCCCAACCACTTCATCTCCGAGGACGTGCCCGAGGAGGTCGCCGAACGGGCGATGCGGGTGCGGAAGCTGGAGATGTACCCGGTCGAGTGCGTCGTCCGCGGCTACCTCTCCGGGTCGGGCTGGAAGGAATACAAGGAAGAGGGAGCGGTCTGCGGGATCGAGCTGCCATCCGGCCTGGTCGAGTCCGACCAGCTGCCGGAGCCGATCTTCACCCCCTCGACCAAGGCCGAGATCGGCGACCACGACGAGAACGTCGACTTCGACCGCGCCGCCGAGATCGTCGGCGACCGGGCGCTGCTGGAAGAGCTGCGGCGGGTCTCGATCGAGGTCTACAAGCGCGGCTCCCAGCACGCCGCCCAGCGCGGGATCATCCTCGCCGACACCAAGTTCGAGTTCGGCCGCCACGCCGGCGCCGAGATCGTCCTCGGCGACGAGGTCCTGACCCCGGACTCCTCGCGCTTCTGGCCCGCCGCCAGCTACCAGCCGGGCGCCACGCCCCCCTCCTTCGACAAGCAGTTCGTCCGCGACTGGGCCTCGGAGACCGGCTGGGACAAAAAGCCGCCGGCGCCGGAGCTGCCGGCCGACGTGGTCGAGCAGACGCGGGCCAAATACGTCGAGGCCTACGAGCGGATCACCGGGGAGACGTTCTGAAGGCACGGGTGCTGATCCGCCCCAAGGAGGGAATCCTCGACCCTCAGGGCAAGGCGGTGGAGCGGGCGCTGCCGGCGCTCGGCTTCGAGGGAATCGAGCAGGTCCACGTCGGGCGGATGGTCGAGCTCGAGGCCGAGGACCCCGAGCGGCTCGGCGAGCTCTGCGAGAAGCTCCTCGCCAACACCCTGATCGAGGACTACGAGATCCAGACCCTGTGATCTGGGGGGTCCTCCAGTTCCCCGGTTCCTGCGACGAGCGGGACGCCCTCCACGCCTGCGAGCTGCACGGCGACGGGGCACGGCTCGTCTGGCACGAGAGCCGCGACCTCGACGGCCTCGACGGCGTCGTCGTCCCCGGCGGCTTCTCCTACGGCGACTACCTGCGCGCCGGCGCGATCGCCCGCTTCTCCCCGGCGATGGAAGCGGTCGCCGAGGCGGCCGCGGGCGGGATGCCGGTGCTGGGGATCTGCAACGGCTTCCAGGTCCTCTGCGAGGCGGGGTTGCTCCCGGGCGCCCTCCTGCGCAACGTCGAGCTGCGCTTCCGCTGCCACCAGGTCGAGCTGGTCGAAGAAGGCAGCGGCGAGACGCTCTCGATCCCGGCCAAGCACGGCGAAGGCCGCTACTACGCGCCGGCGGAGATGCTCGACGAGCTGGAGCGGAACGGCCAGGTCGCCTACCGCTACGCCGACGGCCACAACTCCAACGGCTCGGTCCGCGACATCGCCGGCGTCACCAACGAGCGCGGCAACGTCCTCGGCCTGATGCCGCACCCCGAGCACGCGGTCGACCCGTTGACGGGCTCGACGGACGGGCTGCGCGTCTTCGACCGGCTGAGTCAAGGCGCTTTTGCGTCCCATAGGGACGGAAAGGCGCCTCGATGACCGTCGAGACGCCGAAATACCGCGAGCTCGGGCTGACCGACTCCGAGTACGAGCTGATCGCCGAGAAGCTCGGGCGGGAGCCGAACGACGTCGAGCTGGCGATGTTCAGCCTGCTCTGGTCCGAGCACTGCGCCTACAAGCACTCGCGCAAGCTGCTGGGGAAGCTGCCGACCGAGGGCGAGCGGGTGGTGATGGGGCCGGGCGAGAACGCCGGCGCCGTCGACGTCGGCAACGGCTACGCGGTCGCCTTCAAGGTCGAGAGCCACAACCACCCCAGCGCGGTGGAACCGTTCCAGGGCGCGGCCACCGGCGTCGGCGGGATCATGCGCGACGTCTTCGCGATCGGGGCGCGGCCGATCGCGCTCCTCGACAGCCTCCGCTTCGGCGAGCTCGACTCGGTCCGCTCGCGCCACCTGCTCGACGGCGCCGTCCGCGGGATCGGCCACTACGGCAACTCGATCGGGGTGGCGACGGTCGGCGGCGAGATCTACTTCGAGGAGCCCTACGAGCACAACTGCCTGGTCAACGCGATGTGCATCGGCTTCGCCAAGACCGCCGAGATGGTGCGGGCGGCGGCGGCCGGGGTCGGCAACTCGATCGTCCTGATGGGGGCCTCGACCGGGCGCGACGGGATCGGCGGCGCTTCCGTCCTCGCCTCGGCGGAGCTGGGCGAGGGCGACGAAGCGAAGCGGCCGACGGTGCAGATCGGCGACCCGTTCGAGGAGTCGAAGCTGCTGGAGTGCTGCCTGGAGCTGCTGGAGAAGGGGCTGCTGGTCTCGCTGCAGGACCTCGGCGCCGCCGGGCTGACCTCCTCGGCCGGGGAGATGGCGAGCGCCGGCGGGGTCGGGATCGACATCGACGTCGCCCGGGTGCCGCTGCGCGAGGCCGACATGGAGCCCTTCGAGATCATGGTCTCCGAGTCCCAGGAGCGGATGCTGGCGGTGGTCGAGCCGGGCCGGGTCGAGGAGGTGCGGGCGATCTGCGAGAAATGGCAGACCGGCTCGGCGGAGATCGGCACCGTCACCGACGGCGGCCAGATCCGGATCCTCCGCGACGGCGAGGTCGTCGGCGAGATGCCGGTCGAGGCGCTGGTCGACGGCTGTCCCCTCTACGACCTCGACCCGGCCGAGCCGGACGGCTGGATCTACGGCAACCGCGAGACGCTGGCGCCGGGCGCCGCGCCCGAGCAGGAGCTGCTGTCCCTGCTCTCCTCGCCCAGCATCGCCTCCAAGCGCTGGGCCTTCGAGCAGTACGACTCGATCGTCGGCTCGCGCACGGTGCGCCGGCCCGAGCAGGCCGACGCCGCCGTCCTGCAGCTGCCCGAGGCCGGCAACGCGATCGCCGTCTCGATCGACGGCAACGGCCGCCGCGTCGCCTGCGATCCCTACGAGGGGACGATCGAGGCGGTGCTCGAGTGCGCCCAGAACCTCGCCTGCGTCGGCGCCGAGCCGCTGGGTCTCACCAACTGCCTCAACTTCGGCAACCCCGAGAAGCCGACCGGCGCCTGGCAGCTCGACCGCGCGGTCAGCGGCCTCGCCGATGCCTGCAACGCCCTCGGCGTCCCGGTCGTCGGCGGCAACGTCTCCCTCTACAACGAGGGACCGGACGGCCCGATCTACCCGACGCCGGTGGTGGCGATGGTCGGCGAGCTGCCCGACCCGGAGCAGGCCGCCGGCGGCGCCTTCGCCCGCGAGGGCGACGCGATCGGCCTCGTCGGTCCCTTCGAACCCAGCCTCGCCGGCTCGGAGCTGGCGAAGCAGCGGGGGGAGCTGAAGATGGGCCTCCCACGCCCCGACGTCGCCGGGGCCGTCGCCGCCTGCGAGGTCGTCCGCGCCGCGGTCCGCGCCGGCCGGCTCTGCTCCGTCCATGACGTCTCCGACGGCGGCCTCGCCGTCGCCATCGCCGAGTCGGCGATCGCCGGCGGCATCGGCTGCGAGACCAATGTCGAACACCTGCGCGAGCGCGGCGCCCAGCCCGAGGAAGCCCTCTTCGGCGAGGGCCCCGGCGGCTTCCTGGTCAGCGGCGACCGGGCGACGCTGGAGGAGCTCGGCGCCGTCCTCATCGGCACCGTCGGCGGCACCGAGGTCGCGATCGGCGCCGGCGACCGCAGCCTCTGCGTCAGCCTCGCGGAGGCGACGGAGGCGTGGACCTCGCTTCCGGCCCGGATCGCCTAGCGCCGCTCAACCCGGCAGGTACCGGGTCAACAGCAGGAAGGAGCTGTACCACTTGTCGCCTTCCTTCCGCTCGTCCTCGCCACCGCCGGCGACCACCACCCGCTTGCCCTGGTTGAGGATCGCGTAGGCCCCGCTGAACGGGCCTTCCCGTCGGACCACGATGCCGCGGCGCCCGAAGCTGCGATCGAGCCTGCCGTCGCCGCGTAACCGGAGGACGGTGTATTCGAGTCCTCCGTTTCCTTTCCCGTCGTACCATTCGTCGAAGCCCGCCACCACGATCCGCCTGCCCTGGAGGGCGAGGTCGAAGGGCTGGAAATAGTGCCCCTTGGGGAATACCGGGACCAGGCCCCGGCGGCCGAAGCTGCGATCGACTTCGCCGTCGGCGGTCAGCCTCAGCAGCACCGGCAGGTGCGGCCAGGTCGCGGCGATGACGAGGATGCGACCGTCGGGACGAAGCACGAAGGGCGCCGCCGACCAGCAGATGCCAGGACAGGGGTCCCCCCGTCCGTAGGGTCTCGCGAGCGTCACCAGCTTGCCGTCGCCGCCGCCGAAGCTGTGGTCGAGCCGGCCGTCGGGCAGCAGCCGCGCCACGAAGAGCGAGCCGAAGTGGTAGCCGGCGACGAGCAGCCGCCCGTCCCCCAGCACCTCGACCGATTTCAGGCCCGTGTATTCGCCGTGGCCTCCCGGCGCCGGGAAGAGCACGCGGCCACCCTCGCCGAAGGAGCGATCCAAGCGGCCGTCGGGACGGTAGGCGACGACGAGGCCGGCGGGGTGCGCGTTGGACTGGCCGAACCCGTGCTCGCCCCGCGCACCGACGACGACGATCCGCCCGTTCGCCTCGATCGCGACGTCGTGGAAGACGTTGCTGCCGCGGGCGAGATCCAGCTTCTGGGTGACGATGCCGCGATGACCGAAGGAGCGATCGAAGGAGCCGTCGCGCCGGTAGCGCACGAGGAGCGGCTCCGCGGGTGCGCCGGACCCATGGCGCCAGCCGACGACCACGATCCTGCCGTCCCGCTGCGCCGCGATCCCCTGCGCCTGGGTCCTGCCGAAGCGCTTGCGCTCAAGCGGCCGGGTGAAGCCTTCCCTGCCGAAGCCGCGGTCGATCGAGCCGTTGCGCCGGTAGCGGACGGCGCCGAAGTACTCCTGCTCGGCCGACAGGTCCGCGAGGCTGCCGACGAAGCCGCCGCGGTGCTCGGCCAGGTCCCAGATGTTCGGTCCCACCGGGCCCGGGTCGACGACCGGCCCCACCCAGTCCTTGACGAAGCCGTCGCCGCCGAAGCTGCGGTCGGTGCGGTCGGCTGCCTGCGCGGCGCAAGCAACGCCGAGACAGATCAGCGCCGCGATCGCTCCCAGCAGACGCGTCGGCTTGGCTCGCATGTAGACCAGCTTCCCCCCAGCGGCGCGTTTAGACAAGCAGTCGCGCGGGCAGCTTCATCAATGCACCCCTGGGAAGAGGGTGCGGGATGGAGAAGAGAGTGTGAAATCCAGTTGGGCTCCCCGAGCCGCCAGTCTCGTCCTCGCTGTCCTCGCCGCGGTTGCGCTTGCCGCCTGCGGCGGCAGCTCGAGCGGATCGGGGCCGCGGGAGCTGACCTTCTTCGTCGCGATCCAGCCGGGGGGGACGATCGAAGAAGTCTCGAAACGCTGCTCGGAAGAATCGAACGGCAAGTACACGATCACGCCGGAATTCCTCCCCACCGACGCCAGCCAGCAGCGCGAACAGCTGGTCCGCCGGCTCGGCGCCGAGGACTCCTCGATCGACATCGTCGGCATGGACGTGATCTGGACCGGCGAGTTCGCCAACGCCGGCTGGGTCGAACCGTGGACGGGGGAGCTGAAAAAGAAAGTGACCGAAAAGGTCTTCCCGAACGTGATCGAAACCGCCTCCTTCGAAAAAGACCTCTACGCGGCGCCGTTCAACACCAACACCCAGCTGCTCTGGTACCGCAAAGACCTAGTCAAGCAGCCGCCGAAAACCTGGGACGAAATGATCGAAGTCGCCGAAGGCCTGAAAGAAGCCGGCTCGATCCAGGTCCAGGCCAACCGCTACGAGGGCTACATGGTCTTCGTCAACGCGCTGATCGAGAGCGCCGGCACCGAGATCCTCTCCGGCCCCGAAGAAGTCGACCTCGAACAGGGACCGACTGAAAAGGCGCTGCAGGTGATCGGCAAGCTCGCCAATGGCGGCGCCGCGCCGCCGAGCCTCTCGACCTCCGACGAGGACACCGCCCGCCTCGGCTTCGAGGCCGGGGAATCGGCCTTCATGACCAACTACACCTTCGCCTACGCGAGCGCCCAGGAAGAAGCGCCTGAGATCGGCAAAGAGATGGGCTTCGCGCGCTTCCCGCGGGTCGACGCGAGCAAGCCGAGCAAGCCACCGCTCGGGGGCTTCAACCTCGCGGTCAGCTCCTTCTCCAAGAACAAGGACGTCGCCTTCGAAGCGGCCGCCTGCCTGGCCAACGACAAAAGCCAGAAAACGGCGGTCGAACTCGACGGCTTGCCCCCCTCGCGCTCCGACCTCTACACCGACAAAGCGGTGACGAAAGCGTATCCCGGCTTCGCCCAGCTGGTGAAGGAATCGATCGAAGCCTCCGGCCCGCGGCCGACCACCCCCGCCTACCAGGACGTCACCCTCGCGGTCCAGCGCGCGCTGCACCCGCCGGACAAGATCGACCCCGAAGACACCGAATCCGTCTACGACGAACTGAAGTCCAACGTCGAAAAGGCGGCCAAGCGGGAAGGGCTGCTCTGATGACGGTCAACGCGCCCGCCAACCCCGCGCCACAGGAGGCGGCCCCGAAGAGGACCTCCTCGCGCACCCGCTCGGAGCGCAAACTGGCCTGGATGCTCTGCGCGCCGGCGGTGGTGGCGATGCTGCTCGTCACCGCCTACCCGATCGCCTACGCCGTCGTCCTCTCGCTGCAGAACGTCGACCTCCGCTTCCCCGACGAAAACAGCTTCGCCGGGCTCTCCAACTACGCCACCGTCCTCACCTCGAGCCTCTGGTGGACCGACATCTTCAACACCGTCTTCCTGATGGTCACCACGGTGGCGATCGAGCTGGTGCTGGGGATGGCGATCGCCCTGGTCATGCACCGGGCGATCTTCGGCCGCGGCGTGGTCCGCACCTCGGTCCTCATCCCCTACGGGATCATCACCGTGGTCGCCGCCTTCGCCTGGCAGTTCGCCTTCGCGCCGGAAACCGGGTTCGTCAACAACCTGCCGCTGATCTCCGACGAAATGGACTGGTTCGGCGGCCGCTTCAGCTCCTTCGCCGTGATCATCATGGCCGAGGTCTGGAAGACCACCCCGTTCATGGCGCTGCTGCTGCTCGCCGGGCTGGTGACGATCGACGACCAGCTCTACGAGGCGGCGCGGGTCGACGGCGCCAGCGCCTGGCAGCGGTTCACCCGGATCACCCTGCCGCTGATGAAACCGGCGATCCTCGTCGCGCTGCTCTTCCGCACCCTCGACGCCTTCCGCGTCTTCGACACGATCTTCATCATGACCCGCGGTGCGCTGGAAACCGAATCGGTCTCGATCCTCGGCTACAACCAGCTGATCAGCCGCCTCAACCTCGGCCTCGGCTCGGCGGTCTCGGTGTTGATCTTCCTCTGCGTCTTCCTGATCGCGTTCGTCTTCGTGCGGGGGTTCGGGGCGAAACTCGACGAAGGCCGGCCGGGGGGCTGAAATGACCGACCGCAGCGGCCGCGACTACGCCCTCTGGAGCATCGCCATCGTCCTGGTGGTGATCTTCGCCCTGATCCCGGTGCTGTGGCTGATCTCGATCTCGCTGAAGCCGCCGGCCGACCTGGCCGACCAGCGCTTCATCCCCTCCAGCGTCTCCTTCGACAACTACAAGAGCCTGTTCGAAGGGGGCATCAGCGACAGCCCCTTCATCAAGCCGCTGATCAACTCGATCGGGATCGCCCTGATCACGACCGCGATCTCGATCGTCCTCGCCTCCTTCTGCGCCTACGCGATCGCCCGGCTCGAATTCCCCGGCAAGCGGCTGATCCTGGCCGGGGCGCTGGCAATTGCGATGTTCCCGCCGATCTCCACGGTCGGGCCGCTGTTCGACATGTGGCGGGCGCTGCACCTCTACGACACCTGGCTGGGGCTGATCATCCCCTACCTCACCTTCTCGCTGCCGCTGGCGATCTACGTCCTCGTCGCCTTCTTCCGCGAGATCCCCTGGGACCTCGAGCAGGCGGCTCAGGTCGACGGGGCAACGCCGTTCCAGGCGTTCACGAAGGTGATCGTGCCGCTCGCCGCGCCGGGCGTCTTCACCGCCGCCATCCTCGTCTTCATCTTCTGCTGGAACGACTTCCTCTTCGCGATCTCGCTGACCAGCTCTGACGCGAGCCGGACCGTTCCCGCCGCCCTCGCCTTCTTCACCGGCGAATCCTCCTTCACCGCGCCGACCGGCTCGATCGCCGCCGCGGCCGTAGTCGTGACGGTGCCGATCATCGTCTTCGTCCTCATCTTCCAGCGCCGAATCGTCGCCGGGCTCACCGCCGGCGCCGTCAAGGGATAAGGAGCCCCCGATGTCAGAGATAGTCCTCGACGGAGTCACCAAGACGTTTGCCGACGGTTTCGAAGCCGTGAAAGACATGAACCTCGACATCCAGGACGGCGAGTTCATGATCCTCGTCGGGCCCTCGGGCTGCGGCAAGTCGACGGCGCTGCGGATGATCGCCGGGCTCGAGGACATCTCCAGCGGCGAGCTGAAGATCGACGGGGAGACCGTCAACGACCGCTCGCCGAAGGACCGCGACATCGCGATGGTCTTCCAGAACTACGCGCTCTACCCGCACATGACCGTGCGCGAGAACATGGGCTTCGCGCTGAAGCTGGCCGGGGCCGACAAGAGCGAGATCGACCAGAAGGTCGAGGACGCGGCGCGGACGCTCGACCTCGAGCAGCACCTCGACCGGCGGCCGGCGAACCTCTCCGGCGGCCAGCGCCAGCGGGTGGCGATGGGGCGGGCGATCGTCCGCGACCCGAAGGCGTTCCTGATGGACGAGCCGCTCTCCAACCTCGACGCGAAGCTGCGGGTGCAGATGCGGACCGAGGTGGCGCGGCTGCAGTCGAAACTGGAGACGACGACCGTCTACGTCACCCACGACCAGACCGAGGCGATGACCCTCGGCGACCGGGTGGCGGTGATGCGCGCCGGCGTCCTGCAGCAGGTCGCCACCCCGGCCGAGCTCTACGACAACCCGGTCAACCTCTTCGTCGCCGGCTTCATCGGCTCGCCGGCGATGAACTTCATGCCGGGCGAGATCAGCGGCGGCAAGCTGCAGCTGCCGATCGGCGATGTCGACCTCGACAAGCTCGAGATCGAGCACCACGACGGCCAGGTGGTCGTCGGCCTGCGGCCCGAGAACTTCGAGGACGTCGAGGTGATCGGCGACCTCAAGGAGGAGCGCGGGATCGTCTTCGAGGCCGAGATCGACCTCGTCGAGTCCCTCGGCTCCGACCTCTTCGCCCATTTCCACATCGAATCCGAGGGCGTGCAGTCCGACCAGCTCGCCGACATCGTCGAAGAGAGCCTCGACGAAACCGGCGCCGGCGAAATCCGCGAGGGCCACGAGCAGATCGTCGCCCGCCTCGACCCCACCAGCAAAGTCAAGCGCCGCGAGACCGCCCAGCTCTGGGCCGACACCGCGAAACTGCACCTGTTCGACCCCGAGAGCGGCGAGAGCCTGCGGGATCGCTCAGGCGGCGGCAGCGACCAGCGCTGACATCAGCTGGACCGCCTGGTCGTCGTCGAGGCCCTGTGCCTCGGTGAGGTCCTGCCAGGTGCGGAAGGCAAGGGAGTGGCCGATCGCGGCGCGGGTGCGCTTGGCGGCGTTGCCGCGGAGGCCGCGGCCGTGCATGAGGATCTTCACGGCCTCGCCGAGGAAGGCGCGGAGTGCGCCCATCAGCTCGTCGACGACCGGCACGGTGGGGGCGTCGCGGAGGAGCCTGTCGAGCATCCCCTCGGTCTGGCGGTAGAAGGCGTAGAGCTCGGCCAGGGCGGCGTCGAAGCGCTCGCCAGGATCCTCGACCTCGGCCCAGCGGCCGATGTCCGGGGGCGGGTTGTTTTCCGCCCAGTGGGCCGAGCAGGCGCCGAACAGAGCCCGCTCGTCGGGGAAGTGTCGGTAGAGGGTCGAGCGGCGGACGCCGGCGCGCTCGGCGACGGCGCTCATCGTCGTCTGCGCGGGGCCGAGGGTGCCGTGCAGCTCGACGGCGCTTTCGGTGATCCGCTGCCGGGTCTGCGCCTCGGCTTCGGCCCGCTGCTTCTTCTCGTACTTCCGCTTCTCCGAGCTTTGGGACGACATAGGTGTACGACGAATATTGACAGATGCCCTCGGACGTGTCTATGATTTCGTGCGACAAAGCTGTCCCACGAATTTGAAGGAGATTGACGATGGCAACGGTTATCGGTCCCAGCGACGGCAAGGCGGGCTTCCTCGGCAGCATCGGGGTCCGCTTCATGATCGACGGCGAGAACGCGGGCGGGGACTTCTCGCTGGTCGAACACCCCCTCTCGCCCCACGCCCTGGCGGCGCCGCTGCACCGCCACACCCGCGAGGACGAGTACAGCTTCGTGCTCGAGGGCCGGATGGGCGGGCTGCTCGGCGACGAGGTGGTCGAGGCCGGCCCCGGCGACCTCGTCTTCAAGCCCCGCAACCAGTGGCACACCTTCTGGAACGCCGGCGAGGAGCCCTGCCGGATCCTCGAGATCATCGCCCCGGCCGGCTTCGAGCACTTCTTCGAGGAGATGGTCGACATGGGCGGCGTCGTCAACGCGACCCCGGAGAAGCTGGAAGCCCTCAACGACCGCTACGGGCTGGAGATGCAGCCGGAGAGCGTGCCGGAGCTGCTGGAGCGCTTCGGCCTGGTGATCGGCGAGCCGGTGGAGGGCGCGCTGCAGCTCGCCTGAGCCCGCCTCGAACCAGGAATTTGCGGTGGTCGAAGATGGGCTGCGCAGCCGTAGGGCGCTGCTACCCTCCGCGGGTAGGCAGGATGTCTGCCTGCGCGTCCGTCTTCGACCGTAGCGAGGAACACGCGCTTTGACTCCCGACCAGGGGTTCAGCATCGACCGTGAGGGGCCGCGAGACGAATGCGGCGTCTTCGGCGTATACGCACCCGGTCACGAGGTCTCCCGCCTCGCCTACTTCAGCCTCTACGCGCTGCAGCACCGGGGGCAGGAGTCGGCCGGGATCGCCACCTGCGAGGGCGGGATGATCACGACCATGCGGGACCAGGGCCTGGTCTCGCAGGTCTTCTCCGAGGAGAAGCTGGCGGCGATGCAGGGGGACATGGCGATCGGCCACGTCCGCTACTCGACCACCGGCGGCGGCTCCTGGGAGAACGCGCAGCCGATCTGGCGCGACGACGGCCGCGAGGTCGCGCTCGCCCACAACGGCAACCTCACCAACGCGGTCGAGCTCTGGGGGGAGCTGAAGGAGCAGGGGCTGAAGTTCCGCGGCACCTCCGACTCGGAGATCATCGCGGCGCTGCTCTCCTCCCACGACGGGAAGATGATCGAGGACGCCGTCGAAGACGTGATGCCGCGGCTTCGGGGCGCCTACTCGACCGTGGTGATGACCAAGCGGGCGATCGTCGCCTTCCGCGACCCGCACGGGATCCGGCCGCTCAGCCTCGGCCGCCTCGGCGACCGCTTCGTCGTCGCCTCCGAGAGCTGCGCCTTCGACATCATCGGCGCCGAGCTGATGCGCGAGGTGCACCCCGGCGAGATGGTCAGCCTGACCGAGCGCGGGCTGGAGACGCGGCAGGTGGTGAAGGCCGAGCGGCGCGCCAGCTGCGTCTTCGAGCACATCTACTTCTCCCGCCCCGACAGCCGCCTCGAGGGCAAGGTCCTGCAGCAGTCGCGCGGGCGGATGGGCGAGATCCTCTGGCGCCAGGCGCCGGTCGAGGCCGACCTGGTGATCTCGGTCCCCGACTCCGGCAACCCGGCCGCGGCCGGGTTCGCGCGCGCTTCCGGGATACCCCGCGACGACGGCCTGATCAAGAACCGCTACGTCGCCCGCACCTTCATCCAGCCGGGGCAGGAGCTGCGCAAGCACGGGCTGCGGCTGAAGTTCAACCCGCTGCCGGAGATCGTCGCCGGCCAGCGCCTCGTCGTCGTCGACGACTCGATCGTCCGCGGCAACACCACCCGCCAGATCGTCGGCATGCTGCGACAGGCCGGCGCCAGCGAGGTCCACCTGCGGATCTCGGCACCGCCGATCCGCAACCCCTGCCACTACGGCGTCGACATGTCGACCCGCGAGGAGATGATCGCCCACAACCGCTCGGTCGAGGAGATCGCGGAGGAGCTGGAAGCCGACAGCCTCGCCTACCTCTCGATCGCCGGCGTCTACGAGGCGATCGGCGGCGACCCCGGCGAACACTGCGACGCCTGCTTCACCGGCGACTACCCGCTGGGCGACCCGGACGAGGCCGACGGCAAATACGCGCTCGAAACGATCGCCGCCGCGCCCTAGCCACCGACGACCAGTTCCAAGCCCAGCCAGACGATCCCGAGCGACGCGAGCAGGATCGCTCCCTGCAGCGCATGGAGTTTCGGATAGCGCAGGTGGACGAGGGTCAGGGCGATCACCAGCCCGACCAGGGCCAGCTTCCACTGCAGGGTCGAGCTGTCCCAGAGGTCGTAGTGGGAGGCCATCGCCCAGCCGGTGAGGAGGAGGACGCCGAGGGCGGCCAGGGACCCGTAGCCGAAGCGGCGGGCGACGGCGCGCATGCGGGTCCGCTCGGGGTCCGGATCGCCGCGGAGGACCGGCACCACAGCGATCCCGAAGACGAGCTGGCCGCCGACGAAGAATGCCATCGCCAGCAGGTGCAGGTAGAGGACCGCTTGCCAGAAGACGCTCATTCCGAGACCACCCTACGCAGTTGTTCCCGCATACCGGGAACAATTGAGGCCGGTGCGGCAAGATGCGCCCGTGAGCGCCTTCCGGATCGTCGTCCTCGCCTCGGGCAGCGGCACCAACCTGCAGGCGATCCTCGACGGGCTGCACGGGCGGGGGGCCGTGGAGGTGGTCGGCGTCGGCTCCGACAAGCCGGCGGCCGGGGCGCTGGAGCGCGGACGCCGGGCGGGCGTCGAGACCGCCGTCTTCCCCGCCGCCGACTACGCCGACCGGGCGGCGCGGGACGAGGCGATGGGCGACTGGATCGAGGCGCGGGAGGCGGACCTCCTCGTCCTCGCCGGCTACATGCAGCTGTTGAGCGCGTCGTTCGTCGCCCGGTTCCGCAACCGCGTCGTCAACATCCACCCCGCCCTGCTGCCGAGCTTCCCCGGCCTCGACGCGATCGGCCAGGCGCTCGCCGCCGGGGTCGAGACCACCGGCGTCACCGTCCACTTCGTCGACGAGGGGGTCGACACCGGGCCGGTGATCGCCCAGCGCGAGGTCCCGGTGCCCGCCGGCGTGGCCCGCGAGGAGCTGGAGGCGGCGGTCCACGCGGTCGAGCACGAGCTCTATCCGGAGGCGATCCGCATGATCGCGGAGGGCAGAGTTAGGATCGACCCCAGCGACCCGCGGACGGTCGCGATCGATGACTGACCACGCCACCGAAACCCAGCAGGAAAGCCTCGGCAACGGTCAGGTGAAGGTACGCCGGGCGCTGATCTCGGTCTCCGACAAGACCGGGGTGGCCGACTTCGCCAAGGGGCTGGCCGCGCTCGGAGTGGAGGTCCTCTCCACCGGCGGCACCGCGACGGCGCTGCGCGAGGCGGGCCTCGAGGTGACCGACGTCTCCGAGTTCACCGGCCAGGAGGAGATCCTCGGCGGCCGGGTGAAGACGCTGCACCCGCGGCTGCACGCGGCGCTGCTGGCGCGGCGCGGCGACCCCGAGCACATGGCGACGCTGGAGCGCGAGCGGATCGAGCCGATCGACGTCGTCTGCGTCAACCTCTACCCCTTCGAGCAGACCGTCGCCGGGCACGAAGTCGCCCATGAGGTGGCGATCGAGAACATCGACATCGGCGGGCCGACGATGATCCGGGCGGCGGCAAAGAACCACGAGAGCGTCGCCGTCGTCGTCAAACCCGAGTCCTACGACGCGGTCCTCGCCGAGCTGGAAGAGGGCGACGGCGAGATCTCCGCCGCTACCCGCCACTGGCTCGCCAACGAGGCCTTCGCCCAGACGGCGCGCTACGACGCCGCGATCAGCCGCTGGTTCTCGATGGAGTACGAGGACTTCCCCGAACACCTGGCGGTCGCTTACGAGAAGGTGCTCGACCTCTCTTACGGAGAGAACCCGCACCAGCGCGCCGCCCTCTACGCCGAGCAGGGCCTGCGCAGCCACATCCTCTCGCGCTGCTCGAAGCTGCACGGGCGGGCGCTCTCCTTCAACAACGTCCTCGACCTCGACTCCGCCCGCAGCCTGGTGAGCGACTTCGAGCAGCCGGCCTGCGTGATCGTCAAGCACAACAACCCGTGCGGGGTGGCGATCGGCGCCGACGCGCTCGAGGCATACCTGAAGGCGCTCGCCTGCGATCCGCTCTCCGCCTACGGCGGCGTGATCGCGATCAACCGGCCGATCGGCCGCGAGCTGGCCGAGAGGCTGCACGAGAACTTCGTCGAGGTGTTGAGCGCGCCCGGCTACGAGGACGGCGCGCTCGACGTGCTGACGCAGAAGGAGGCGATCCGGATCCTCTGCGAAGAGGAGCGACGCCAGCCCGACCCGACCGAGCGCGACGTCAAGCGGGTGATGGGCGGGCTGCTGGTCCAGGACCGCGACGGCGACCCCGAGCCGCGCGAGATCATGGAGGCGGTCACCGGCAACGAGCCGAGCGAGGAGCAGTGGCAGGACATGCTCTTCGCCTGGACCGTCAGCCGCCGCGTCCGCTCCAACGCGATCGTGATCGCCAAGGGCGGGGCGACCCTCGGCATCGGCGCCGGCCAGATGAGCCGCGTCGACTCCGTCCGCCTCGCGGTCGAGAAGTGCCGCGAGGCCCGCGGCGCCGACGCCGACGCCCTCCTAGCCGGCTCCGCCCTCGCCTCCGACGCCTTCTTCCCCTTCGCCGACGGCCCCGAGCTGGCGATCCACGCCGGCACCACCGCCGTGATCCAGCCCGGCGGCTCCAAACGCGACGCCGAGGTGATCGAGGCCTGCGAGCAGGCAGGCGTGGCGATGGTCTTCACGAAGCACCGGCACTTCCGGCACTAGCGCGCTGCTGAAATTTTCCCGCCGACCGCTTCAACGCGGCCCAACAGTCAAAAGGCTCTGCTTAGGGTATGGGCGTGGCTGGTAATGGGAACGGTGCGAGTGGCGACCCCAAACCGTGGATGCCCGCGCGGCTGATCCCGGTTGCAGGAATAAGAGGGCAAGAGGAGCAGGAGATCCGTGCAGCCTCCTCCTTGCTCGCCGTGATGGGGGCGGTGGATGAGTTCGGGCGAGCGCTGCTGAAGGAGATCGGCGCTCCCGCGGGCCGCATCTCTACCTTCACGGAGATACCGCTGCGGGACAGCGAGGGGAAGGCCTGGCGACCCGACGGCGCAATCGCTGTGGAGCGAGGCAAGACCTCTTGGAAGTGCCTTGTGGAGGTGAAAACCGGGAACGCCCCGCTCGATGCCAACCAGATCTCCACCTATCTGGATCTCGCACGCGAACAGGGGTTCCAAGCGCTGCTGACGATCTCGAATCAGATCAGCAACAGCCCGGCCGACGTGCCGGTGACGGTGGACCGCAGGAAGCTGCGCACGGTTCAGATGCGGCACCTCTCGTGGTGGCGCATCCTCACCGAGGCGATCATGCAGCACCAGCACCGGGGCGTCCGCGACCCCGACCAGGCCTGGATTCTCGGTGAGCTGATCGCCTACTTGGAGCACGAGAAGTCCGGAGCGGTCGGATTCGAAGACATGGGCCAAAGCTGGGTCCAGGTCCGAAACGCCGCCCGGGACGGGACCATCCGCGGCAACGATCCCGGCGTCCAAGACGTGGTCGAACGCTGGGAGCAGTTCGTCGAGTACCTCTGCCTCGGGCTCAGCCAGGACTTGGGGTCCAGGTGGCGTCAGCGCAGTCGAGGACGCGAGACGGACAAGCCTGGACCGACTCCTTGTTGAAGGGACTGGAGAGTGAGGGGACTCTCTCCGGCTCCTTCCGAGTCCCCGGAGCAGTCGGTCCGATCGACGTTGAGGCTGATCTTCGCGCCAGGTTGACGCGTGTCAGCGTCAAGGTGGCCGCCCCGAAGGAGGGCCGGCCGCAGACGCGTGTCAACTGGATCCTGCGTCAGCTCAAGAAGGCTCCCGGAGATCTTCGTGTCGAAGTCCAGTTTGCACGGACCAAGGAGACGACCGCCCTACTCCTTAAGGACGCGCGAGAGGAGCCGGCAGGATTGCTGTCACCGACTGATGCGAAACGGGAGCCCCGCGGCTTCACCCTTTCGCTGGCGCGGCCGCTTGGAACCAAGCGCGGACGTGGGGAGCGGTCGTTCGTACTCGAGACTCGGCGGCAGGTCGTCAACTTCTACGGGGACTTGGTTGAAGGCCTCTCGGAGTGGCGGCCGAAGGCGCCGAAGCTGCCTGCCGAAAAGCCGGCCGAGGAGGTCGGTGACCCGCGATGGACGATCCCGACGGTGTCCGAGCCGCCGCCTCCAGCGCAGGCTGATCCCGGCAGAAGCCTCTCGACCTCTCAGCCGCCAAGCCCTCCCTGGCTGCGCCAGCAGGCCGGCGACTCCTAAGAGGTACGTTCTCGCCTAGCTGGCAGCCCTGCGTTAGCGGCCCGCTGCTCCTCGCTCGCTCGCATCACGTGCTTGCAGACGTCCTGAGGGCGATCGGCGACGACCAGGAGCTCTTTGTCGCCGGGGGAGATCAGGCCGTGGTCCTCCAAGCCGCGGTCGATCCACTCGAGCAGTGGGTCCCAGAACTCGGAGTCGACGAGGATCACCGGGAAGTGGTAGATCCGGTGGGTCTGGATCAGGGTCAGGGACTCGAACAGCTCGTCGAGGGTGCCGAAGCCGCCGGGCATGATCACGAAGGCGCGGGCGAAGCGGACGAACATCAGCTTGCGGGCGAAGAAGTAGTGGAATTCGTACTGGCGGTTGACGTAGGAATTGACCGCCTGCTCGTGCGGCAGCTCGATGTTGAGGCCGACCGAGAGGCCGTCCGCCTCTGACGCGCCGCGGTTGGCCGCCTCCATCAGCCCGGGCCCGCCGCCGGTGATCACCGTGTAGCCGTGGTGGGTGAGGCAGGCCGCCGTCTCGCGGGCGAGCTCGTACCAGCGGTGCCCCTCCTCGACCCGGGCGGAGCCGAAGATCGAGACGCCCTCGTCGATGTCGCGCAGCGCGTGGAAGGCCCCTTCGACCTCTTTGTGGATGCGATCGACGCGTCGTTTGTCGTTGGCCGCCTCGTCGACCGGAACGCGCAGCAGGCGCTGGTCGTGTCGCATCCCGTCGCTGTTGGCGCCGTCCCCGCCCATCGCTCAAGTAGAGCACAGCGGCGAGCCCCCGGAGTGGCCCGGACCGGGTCGAATCGGGCTCGTTCGAAGACGGTCCTGTCGTCGATCGGCGCCCGCGGCCGCGCCATCATCGTCAGGATGAGCCCCGACCGAGAAGGAGTCCCCCGATGACCCGCCTGAGCCGATTCGCCCTCTCACTTGCCGCCGTGGCGTCGCTCGCCGCGCTCTTCGCGCCCGTCGCATCCTCCTGGCCGGGAGCCAACGGAGCGATCGTCTTCGCGGCCTCCGGTTCCAGCCTCGACAGCGGCATCCGGATCGCCCCGCTCGGCGCCGAGCGCTCTCAGATCACCCGCCTCACCAGCGATCCGGCGGACAGCGAACCGCAGGTCTCGCCCGACGGCCGGCAGGTCGTCTTCGTCCGCAGCTCCGACCCGGAGGCGTTCGGGGACGACACGCCGGCCACGATCTACCTGATCAACGTCGACGGCTCGGGCCTTCGCCCCGTCACCGACGGCCTGCACCCCGACGAAGAGCCGGCCTTCTCCGCTTCGGGAAGCCGCATCTACTTCACCAGGCTGGACTCGGGCTACGGCGACGTCTTCTCGATCCGCCTCGACGGCGGCGGCCTGCGCCAGATCACCACCGGGAGCGGAACCGATCATCATCCGCGGGCGGCGTCGCGCGGCGGCCTGCTCACCTTCGAGCGCTGGGGCCGCTACCACCACATATTCGTCTCCCGCGCCGACGGCAGCCGCATTCGCGATCTCACCCCGAAGCTCAAAAAGCCCCTCGCGGCCGCCGATCCCGAATTCAGCCCCGACGGAAGGCGGGTCGTCTACAGCACCAGCGATCGCCTGATCTCGGTCGGCGTCAACGGCGCCCGGCCGCGGCTCCTCCTTCGCCCTCGAGCGGGCTTCGACCGCTACTACGCGGACCCTACGTTCGCGCCCGACGGCCGCTCCCTTCTCTTCTCCACGGTAGACCCCGAAACCGGTCGCTCGAGCCTGCGCCGCCTCGACTCGCGTCGTCTTCGCCGCCTTCCCAACCCGCTGGTCGAGCCCCACCTCAGCGCCAGCAACCCCGCTTGGCTGGTGCGCCGGTAAGGCCAGGCGAGGAGCCTGAGGCTCTTCGGGGGAAGGCCGGAGAGGAGGAGGAGGAGGATGCCCCCGGCGGGACTCGAACCCGCGCCGCGCGGCTTAAAAGGCCGCCGCTCTAACCAGCTGAGCTACAGGGGCGAAGGGCCCATGGTAGAGGCAGGCGGTCAAGAGAGGTCGGGCAATCCCTCGTAGGCGGTCGAGGCCTCGGCGTGGGTGCGGCGGGGGATGCGGCCGGCGCGGCGGGCGAGGTGGCCGGCTTCGACGCCGCGGCGCAGGGCGGTCGCCATCGCGGTCGGGTCCTCGGCGCCGAAGATGGCGCTGGCGGCGAGGATCGCGTCGCAGCCGAGCTCGAGGGCCTGGGCGGCATCGGAGGCGGTGCCGATGCCGGCGTCGAGGATGACCGGGACCCCGGCGCGCTCGGTGATGATCGCGATGTTGTACGGGTTGCGGATGCCGGCGCCGGAGCCGATCGGGGAGCCGAGCGGCATCACCGCGGCACAACCGGCCTCCTCGAGGCGGCGGGCGAGGATCGGGTCGTCGTTGGTGTAGGGGAGGACGGTGAAGCCGTCGGCGACCAGTTGTTCGGCCGCGTCGACGAGCTCGACCGCGTCGGGGTAGAGGGTGCGGTCGTCGCCGATCACCTCGAGCTTGATCCAGTCGGTGGCGAAGGCCTCGCGGGCGAGCCTGGCGGTGCGGACGGCGTCGCGGGCGGTGTAGCAGCCGGCGGTGTTGGGGAGGACGAAGAGGCCAAGGCGGTCGATCACGTCGAGGACCGAGCCCTCGGCGGCGGGGTCGATGCGGCGCAGGGCGACGGTGACGATCTCGGTCCCGGAGGCGGCGAGCGCCTGCTCCATCTGCTCCAGCGAGCGGAAGCCGCCGGTGCCGGCGATCAGCCGCGAGCCCCACTCGCGTCCGCCCAGCTCCCAGGTCTCGGCGCCGCCCTGGATCGCCGCGAGGACCTCCACCGCCTGCCCCTCGCGCAGCGGCGTCGTCTCCCACTCGCCGCGGGGGACGACCTCGCCGTCGAGGGCGACCGCGACGCCGCGACCCCCCTCCCCCGCGCCCGAGGCGCGGACGGCGGCCGCAAGCGTCGCGTCCTGCGGCAGCTCCTGCGGCGCCCCGTTCAACTCGATCCTCATGAGTTTCATGACGTTTGCCTCACCCCCGTAACAGCGCGTTCGTCCTTTCCTGGTCTATTCCGCGGAAAGGACGAACGCCGGCCGCCGGCCACGAGATCCGCGACGGCTTGGGCCGCCAGCGGCGCCAGGAGGATGCCGTTGCGGAAGTGACCGGTGGCGAGGACGAGGCCGTCGACACCGCCAGGGCCGACGAGGGGGAGGTTGCTCGGGGTGCCGGGGCGGAGGCCGGCGGTGGCGCCGAGCAGCTCCATCTCGGCGACGTCGGGGAGCAGGCGGTAGGCCTCGCGCAGCAGCTCGTGGACGCCGCCTGCGGTGACGGCGGTGTCGAAGCCCATTTCTTCGACGGTGGCGCCGACCACGAGGCGGCCATCGGGGCGCGGCACCAGGTAGACGCGCTCGGAGGCGAGGATGTGGCGGGCGACGGGCTCAGGATCGCGCCCGCGCAGCTCGACCACCTGGCCTTTGACCGGGCGCACCGGCGGTCGCGCGTGCTCGGGCAGCCAGGTCATCGCTCCCGACCAAGCGCCGCTGGCGAGCAGCACGGTCTCGGCCCTGATCTCTTCGTCGGTTTGCACTCCGACTAGCCGCTCGCCCTCGAAGATCCCGTCCACAACTTCGGTCCCCGTCTGCACCTCGACGCCCTCCGCCTCGCACGCCGCCAGCAGCACCCGGGTCAGCGCCCGCGGGTCGACCGCCGCCTCGCCGGCCGCGAAGACGCCGCCGTGAAACGACGGCGTCAGCCCCGGCTCGAGGTCGCGGCAGCGCCGCGGCGGCAGCCACTCGGCCTCCAGCTCCAGCGAGCGCTGCAGGTCGTGCACCCGGCGCAGCTGCGCCGCCTCGTCGCGGTCGAGGGCGACGTGCAGCGCCCCCAGTCGTTCGTAGCCGGTGGCCGCGCCCGTCGCCGCCTCCAGCTCGGCGACGAACCCCCGGTAGAGCTTTGCCGCCTCCAGGGTCAGCTCAAGCAGCTCCGGCTCGCCGAAGGTCAGCTCGCCGACCGGCGCCAGCATCCCGGCCGCGACCCGCGTCGCTCCCGCCCCCGGCTCGCCGCGCTCCAGAACCGCCACCTCCGCCCCGCGCTGCGCCAGCCGCCAGGCGCAGGCGAGCCCGATGACGCCGCCGCCAACGACCACCGCATCGAAACCGCGCTTCTCAGTCAAAGCCTTTGCCTCCGCCGGCATTACCCGGATCAGGTCGAAACGGTCGGTGGCCTCGATGCCACCCTCTCAGCCCTCGCGGGCTCCCGTACCTCTCCGATGCTACCCCTCCAGCGCGCCCGGCCGGGGACGCAGCCATAATCGACCGATGAGCTTGTCCCTGCCCGAGGGCGATGGCCCGCTGCGCCGCGAGCGGCTGCGGACCGCCCGCCTCTACTTCGTCTGCGACGCCCGCCCGCAGACCGACCTGGAACGGCTGCTGCGCGCGGCCCTGACCGGCGGCGCCGACATCGTCCAGCTGCGCGAGAAGGAGCTGGGGCGGGCGGAGATCGAGCGCGCGGCCGAGACCTTCCGCCGCGTCGCCGACACCTTCAGCGCCCTGTTCATCGTCAACGACGACCCCGAGCTGGCGCGCGCCTGCGACGCCGACGGCGTCCACGTCGGCCAGGACGACGTCAGCGCCGAGCAGGCCCGGGAGCTGCTGGGGCCCGACGCGATCGTCGGCCTCTCGACCCACTCCGAGGAGCAGATCGCGGCCAGTGCCGGGCGGCCCGTCGACTACATCTCCGTCGGGCCGGTCTGGGAGACGCCGACGAAAGAGGGGCGCCCGGGCGTCGGGACCGACCTGATCGCCCACGCGGCCGAGCACGCCCCCCACCCCTGCTTCGCGATCGGCGGCATCGACACCGGCAACGCCGGCGAGGTCGTCAAGGCCGGCGCCGAGCGGCTCTGCGTGGTGCGGGCGATCCGCGACGCCGCCGACCCGGAAGCCACCGCGACGGAGCTGCGGCAGGCCTTCGCCACCGGCGAGAGGGGCGTGGCGCCGGGTGGCTGAGGTGGGCGGTGTCTGAGGTGTGCAGTGACTGACGAGAGAGTCAAGCGCAAGCAGCGCGGCAGCGGCAGCGAGCGGATGGCCCGCGGCTACGCCCGCGCCGAGCAGCGCAACCAGGAAGCGCGCGAAGCGCTGGAGCCGCTGGCCGAGGGCGAGCGGCCGACCGTCGTCACCCTCGGCGCCGTCGTCGCCGCCCTGATCGTGCTCTCGATCGCGATCGGCTACGCCGCCGGGGTCGAGGTCAACGGCGAAAAACCGAAACTGGCGCAGGTGGTGGCCCCCGCCGTGATCATGGGGATGATGGCCTGGGGGATGTGGCACGCCCGCTACTGGGCCGTACTCGGCTTCCAGCTGGTCCTCGTGATCGTCCTCTTCAGCGCCTTCTTCGGCCTCGTCGTCGGCGCCTCCAGCGTCGGCCAGATCCTCGGCACGATCACCCTGCTCGCGGTCGCCGGCACCTTCTTCTACTTCATGGTCAAGGCGATGGCGCGGATCCAGATGCCGAACCGGGAGCCGAGGCGATAGCGGTGGCGCCTCCGAAGCTCCCCTCCCTCAGCAGTGTCACCGGGATGCCCGCCGACGCCGTCGCAGCGCTGCGGATGCTGCCGGAGATCGCCGAGAACACGCGGGCGATGAAGGAGCACACGGCTGCGCTGTCGCGGGTCGCCGACGCGCTCGACCGGGTGGCGGGCTACACCGGCGCGCTGCCGACGATGGGGGAGGAAATCGAGCAGATCGGCGCCACGGTGAAGAGCCTCGACGGCGTCGACAAACGCGTCGAGGCGATCGAGGCGGCGATGCCGGTCCTGGTCGAAGTCCAGCGCCATCTGGCAGCGCTGCCGGAGACGATGGGACGGCTGGACAAAGGGATCGGCGGCCTGAACAAAGGGATCAAGGGCCTTGACACGGGAATCGACGGCCTCGAGAAGGGGATTGCGGGCCTCAGCAAGCTGATGGAACAGATCCTCACCGGCCTCGACGGCATGAACGCGAGCGTCGAGACCCTGCAGGGCGCCGTCTCGCCGCTCTCGCGCCTGGCCGGCCGGGTGCCGGGCCAGAAGAAGGGGTAGACGACGGGGGCATGCCCGCCCCTCCCCTTCTATAGGCTCAAAGCGAATGGCCGAATCCTTCGACCAGATCGTCATCGGCGGGGGCCCGGGCGGGTACGTCGCCGCAATCCGCGCCGCCCAGCTGGGCCAGAAGACCGTCGTCGTCGAGCGCGACAAAGCCGGCGGGCGCTGCCTCAACTACGCCTGCATCCCGGCGAAGACGGTGCTGCGCACGGCCGAGATCTTCCACGAGGCGCAGGACTCCGCCGAGCTCGGCGTCGTCGGCAACGACGTCCAGCTCGACTGGGGTGCCCTCCACAAACGCCGCGAGGACGTCTCCGCGACGCTGTCTGGCGGCGTCGAAGGGCTGTGGAAGAAAAACAAGATCGAGTTCATCCACGGCGACGCCTCGCTGACCACCGACGGCAACGTCAAGGTCGGCGACGAGGTCTACGAGGCGAAGGCCGTGACGCTCGCGACCGGCTCGGTGGCGCTGCCGATCCCCGGCGTCGAGTTCGGCGGCCGCGTGGTCGAAACCTGGGGCGCCTGGTCGCTGCCCGAGCGCCCGAACCGGATCGCCGTCGTCGGCGCCGGCGCCTCCGGGGCCGAGCTCGCCTCCGCCTACGCCCGCTTCGGCACCGAGGTGCTGCTGATCGAGATGCTCGACCAGATCCTCCCCGCCGAGGACAAGGACGTCGCCCGCGTCGTCGAAAGGGTCTTCAAGAAACAGGGGATCGAGATCTCGACCGGGGCGCCGGTGGAGAACGTCGAGGCCGGGGACAGCTCGGTCAAGTTCACCTACGGCGACAACAGCGCCGAGGTCGACTACCTCTGCATCGCCGGCGGCCGCGCCCCCGACACCGAGGGGCTGGGGCTGGAGGAGGCCGGAGTCGAGCTGGAGGAGGGCGGCCGCAAGATCAAGGTCGACGAGTACGGGCGGACCACGAACCAGAAGGTCTTCGCGATCGGCGACCTCGTCAACCGCAAGGCGCTCGCCCACAAGGCCTCCGAGGAGGGCGTCGTCGCGGTCGAGGCCGCGGCCGGGGTGGAGACGCACCCGGTCGATCAGGAGCTGATGGTCGGCGCCACCTTCTGCCAGCCGCAGGTGGCGAGCGTCGGCCTCACCGAGGCGCAGGCCAAGGAGGCCGGCCACGAGGTCAAGGTCGGCAAGCAGAAAATCTCCGGCGAGGGCGCCGGCATCGTCTACGACGACAAAGACGGCCTCGTCAAGCTCGTCGTCGACGCCAAGTACGGCGAGGTCCTCGGCGCCCACGTCGTCGGCAACCGCGCCTGCGACATGATCGCCGAGCTGGTCGCGACGATGGCGCTGGAGGGCGGTTACCAGGAGTTGAGCCGGATCGTGCACCCGCACCCGACGGTGTCGGAGGCAGTCCTCGACGCCGCCCGCGCGGTCGACGGCTGGGCTATTCACGCCTAGCCGCGTGAGCCGCGCCAACTTCTACTACGACCTCGGCTCGCCCTACGCGTACCTCTCGGCCGAGCGGATCAGCGGGCTCTTCGCCGAGGCGGAGCTGGAGCAGCCGGAGTGGCAGCCGGTCCTGCTCGGGGGCCTGTTCCGGCGCTTCGACCGCGGCTCCTGGGCGGAGACGGAGGCGCGGGCGGAAGGGATGGCGGAGATCGAGCGGCGCGCCGCCGAGCACGGCCTGCCGCCGATCGCCTGGCCGGAGCCGTGGCCCGGCAACACGCTGGTGGCGATGCGGGCTGCGACCTTCGCCAAGCAGACCGGCCGCGCCGTCTCCTTCTCCCTCGCCGGCTTCCGCCAGGCCTTCGCCGCCGGCCGCGATCTGACCGATGTCGACAACGTGATGATCGCCGGCGCCGCCTGCGAGCTGCACCCGCGGGCGCTGCTGAAAGCGGTCGAAACCGCAGGGGTCAAAGACGCGCTGCGCGAGGCGACCGACCGCGCCGGCGACCTCGGCGTCGAAGGCGTGCCGGCGGTGGTCGTCGGCGACGAGGTCTTCTGGGGCGACGATCGCTTGGAGGATGCGGTGGAGGCAGCGGGACGCTAGAGGGAAGGCGCTTTTGCGTCCTCATGGGACGGAAAAGCGCCACGCCAGGCCGCACCGGGTAGTCCTCTACTGTGAACTCGATGGCCGAGCTGCCCGACGCCGCCACCTGTTACGAGCTGCTCGCGCGGATGGCGCTGATCCGCCGCTTCGAGGAGGAGGCGGGACGGCAGTACCAGCGGGCGCGGGCCGGCGGCTTCCTGCACCTGGCGATCGGCGAGGAGGCGACGATCGTCGGCACCACCTCGGTGATGCGCGAGGAAGACTTCCTGATCGGCACCTACCGCACCCACGGCCACGCGATCGCCCGCGGGACCGAGCCGCGGCGGGTGATGGCGGAGCTGTTCGGCCGCGTCGACGGGACCAGCGGCGGCCGCGGCGGCAGCATGCACATCTTCGACGCCGAGAAGCGGTTCATGGGCGGCTACGGGATCGTCGGCGGCAACCTGCCGATCGCCGCCGGCCTCGCCCTCGCCTCCCAGTACAAGGGCGAAGACGCGGTCACCGTCTGCATGTTCGGCGACGGGGCCTCCAACACCGGCAACTTCGGCGAGACGATGAACCTGGCGGCGCTGTGGAAGCTGCCGGTGCTGTTCATGGTCGAGAACAACCTCTACGGGATGGGGACCTCGGTCGAGCGCCATTCGGCCCAGACCGACCTCTCGAAGAAGGCCGAGGGCTACGGGATCCCGGGCCGGCGGCTTGACGGGATGGACGTGGTCGCGGTGCGAGAGGGCGTTGCCGAGGGGCTGCGGCAGGCGCGCGAGGAGCAGCGGCCGACCCTGCTCGAGGCCTTCACCTACCGCTACAAAGGCCACTCCGCCGCCGACCCCGAGGTCTACCGCGAGCGCGAGGAGGTCGAGGAGTGGCAGGAGAAAGACCCGATCGAGCAGTTCGCGCGGCGCTGCCGCGAGGCCGATGTGCTGGGCGAGCGCGAGGTCGAGCAGGCGCGCGCGGCGGCCGAGGAGGCGGTGAAGGCGGCGGTGGAGTTCGCCGAGGCCTCGCCGGAGCCGCCGCTCGACACGATGTACGAAAGCCTCTACGCGCACACCGAGCCGGGCGGCTGGTACGCCGTCGACGAGCGCAGCCCCGAGCCGCACCGTGGCGAGGACGAGGAGCACATGCCGGCAGCCGCGCGCGAGCTGGCCGAGGCCGGGGCGGCCTACGCGGAGCAGTCCTCCGGCGAGCGGCACAACCCGGCGACGCATGGTGAGCGGCCTAACCCGGCGAGCGAGGGCGACGTCCAGGAGGGCGAGGCAGAGGGCGTCGAGGCGCCCGACCGCGAGGTCGGCGACCGCGGCGACGGCGGAGAGGTGCGGGCGGAGGCTCCCGATGGCGACGTCTCCCCCGGCGAGGAGGACGAAGGCTGATGGCGGAGCTGCGGATGCGGGAAGCCCTGCGCGACGCGATGGCGGAGGAGATGCGCCACGACGAGGCCGTCTTCGTGATGGGCGAGGACGTCGGCGTCTTCCAGGGCGCCTTCAAGGTGACCGAGGGGCTGCTGGAGGAGTTCGGCGAGCGCCGGGTCCGCGACACGCCGATCTCCGAGAACACGATCGTCGGCACCGGCGTCGGCGCGGCGATCAACGGGCTGCGGCCGATCGTCGAGCTGATGACGGTCAACTTCAGCCTCCTCGCGCTGGACCAGATCGTCAACCACGCGGCCGCGATCCCCTACATGTTCAACGGCCAGGCGAAGGTGCCGATGGTGATCCGGATGCCGGGCGGCGGCGGCCACCAGCTCGGCCCCACCCACTCCCACAGCTTCGAGGCGCTCTTCCTGCAGGTGCCGGGACTGCTCGTCGCCTGCCCCTCGACCCCGGCCGACGGCAAGGCGCTGCTGAAGGCGGCGATCCGCGACGACAACCCGGTCATCTTCATCGAGCACGAGTCCCTGTACGGGACGCGGGGCGAGGTGCCCGAGGGTGACGAGGACGGCGCCGGGCCGCTGAAGTTCGGCGAAGCCGCGGTGCGGCGTGAGGGCGACGACGTGACGATCGTCGGCGTCCTCAAGATGGCGCAGGTGGCCGAGGCCGCGGCGGGCCAGCTCGCCGACGAGCACGGCGTCGCGGCCGAGGTGATCGACCCCCGCACCCTGCGCCCGCTCGACCTCGACACGATCCTCGCCTCAGTCCGCAAGACCAACCGCGCCGTGATCGTCGAGGAGGGCTGGCCCCACGGCGGCGTCGGCGCCAACCTCTCGACCCTGATCACCGAGCAGGCCTTCGACTACCTCGACGCCCCCGTCCAGCGGGTCACCGGCGCCGACGTCCACATGCCCTACTCAAAGCGCTTGGAGCAGGCGGCGATCCCCCACGAGGAGCACGTCGTGAAAGCGGCATTGGCCACTCTCTCTGGATCGCTCTGAGAGGGCGCGCGACCAAGCAGATCAAGGACGCAGGGAGCGTGGCGTGCTCTGCACGCGAGCGACCGAGGACGCCGATATGCGCCGGTCGCGCGTTCTCTCAGCAGGTCTTGTTGGCGCCGGTGGCCGCATTCCAGGCGCGGCCGACGCTGAAGTCGGCGGCGACTCGGAAGATGCCGGGACGGCTGGCGCGGGCGACAGTCCAGTCGCCGCGGCGGAGGATGCAGCCGTGGCCGCGGGCGATCGACCAGTAGGGGGTGAAGCTGACGCGGACGAGGAACTTGCCGGGGCGCTGGACGTCGAGGGCGAAGCCCTGGCGGCCGAACCAGAGCGTCTGGGCGGCGGCGCCGTTCATCGGCGCGATCAGCGGCTTCGGGTCGCGCACCTCGTAGATCCGCCAGTGCGCGGAGCGGAAGCGCAGGGTCAGGTAGGAGGGCGCGGCGAGGATCAGCCGGCGCTCGCGGACCGAGGAGTAGTCGAGCGGCGCGTCGGGCAGGGCGACGTAGGAGATCGCGTTGGCGCGCAGCCAGTGGCCGTAGCTCGCCTCGGTCAGGGCTTTGTCGTCGTAGAAGAGGTCGTCGCGGGTGGTGTCGAGCTGGCGCAGCCAGCCGCGGGCCATGTCGAATTTGTCGGCGAGGTAGGCGGACTCCCAGTGGTTGGCGGTCGGCGGCACCTCGATCCGGGCGCCGGCGGCGTCCTCGTCGCGCAGCCATTTCGCCACCGGGTGGAAGTAGGCGGAGGCGGTCGAGGGGTCGCCGACCGAGCGGGCGATCTGGGCGACACTGGCGGTCAGCTGCCAGTAGAGGCTGCCGGCGATCGCCAGCGCCAGCAGCGGCGCGAAGAACCAGATCGGGACGGTCGGGCGCGGCCGGCGCGAGAGCAGGACCGCAGCCAGGACCGGGCCGCCGAAGAGGGCGCCGAGGCGCACCGCGTTGCCGCCCATCGCGTTCGGGACCAGCCAGAGCTGGGTCGAGGCGAGCGCGTAGGCGACGAGCACGCGCCGCAGCTGCCGCTCCTCTTCCCGGACCCCCTGGGTGAGGACGAGGGCGCCGGCGCACCAGAGCGGGATCGCGACGTAGGAGGAGAAGACGAAGGGGAAGTGGCCGCCTTCGGGGAAGGCGAGTTTCGGCGCCAGGACGAGCCCCAGCGCCAGGGCGGCGGCGGTGAGGGCGATGCGGCTGGCGCGGCGGCCGGGCTCGACCGCGCCCGCGAGCAGGACGCCGGCGAGGAAGGCGCCGGCGACCGGGCTTGCCAGCGGGCAGGCCGCGGCGGCGGCGAGGGCCAGTGGCGCCCGCCCCGTCTGCAGGCAGCGCAGCGCCGCCAGGCCGAAGGCGACCCCGAGGGCGAAGGTGAGCTGGCCGTCGGCGAGCAGGGTGACGACGCCGGCGCCGAACCAGAGCGTCGCCCAGCGCGCCTCGACCCCCCAGCGGTCGCGGACGAGGCGGTCGAAGAGGTAGGAGGAGGAGACGACGGCGAGGCCGCCGACCACCTGCGGCCCCAGCAGCGCCGCCAGCGGCGGGAAGAGCAGGCTGTAGGTGAGGGTGTAGTGGCCGCCGTACCAGCTGCCGTTCCAGATCGCGAGGCCGGCGCTCTCGAACAGCTCGGTGCGGAAGACCTGCGCGGCGAGGTCTCCCACGGGCGGGCTCCAGAGCAGCATCAGCAGCGCCAGCGCCGAGGAAAGCGCGACCGCCGGCAGCCATTCGGGTCGGAGGGGTTTGGACTGGACCATGGTCGGCGGCCCCAAAGGATAGGGGTGACTCCTGCAACGATTCGTGAATGAGCGGTGAGATCCTGGTTGCGCGGCGCGGCATCGTCCCTTATGAGGAGGCGCGCGAGCTGCAGAAGGAGCTGGCGGGGCGGCGCCAACGGGGCGAGGTCGGCGACGTCCTGCTCCTGCTCGAGCACCCGCCGGTCTACACCCGCGGCCGTCGCTCGAAGCCGGAGGAGCTGCCGATGGGAGCCGCGTGGTACGAAGCCCAGGGGATCGAGGTTCGCGAGACCGACCGCGGCGGCCTCGTCACCTACCACGGGCCGGGACAGCTGGTCGCCTACCCGATCGTCGACCTGGGCGGCTACGGCGGCGACGTCCACCGCTACGTGCGGGGCCTGGAGCGGACGATGATCGAGGCGTTGAAGAACCCCGGCGTGCGCGCGAGCGTGATCGAGGGCCTGACCGGCGTCTGGGTCGGCACCCGCAAGATCGGCTCGATCGGGCTCCACGTCAGCCGCGGCGTCACCACCCACGGGCTCGCGGTCAACGTGAACAACGACCTGCAGCCGTTCGAGTGGGTGGTGCCCTGCGGCATCGAGGGCGTCTCGATGACCTCGCTCTCCCGCGAGCTCGGTGCCGAGCAGGACCTGGATGCCTTCGCCGATTCGCTCGTCGCCGCCTACGCGAGCGTCTTCGACCGCGAGCCGGTTGCCGACGCCAGCCTGGCCGCTTAGGCTGCCGCGGGTGAGGCGCCTGGCCCCGATCTTCGTCCTGCTGGCAATCCTGCTTTTCGCGGGCACCGCGCAGGCGGACCCCTTCAGCGTCATCAACACCCACGACAGTGGCGACGGCAGCCTCCGCGCCGCGATCGAAGGGAGCAACAACCTCTCCGGCCCGGACGCGATCACGATCAGCACCACCGGCGTAATCGAACTCTCAACCGCGCTGCCGACGATCACCGAAGACGTCTCGATCAGCGGCCCGGGGGCCGGCATCCTGACGATCCGGCCCGAGCCCGGCGCGGCCACCGGATTCCGCATCTTCAACTTCGGCAACGGCGTCGAAGGATCGATGCGCCGGGTCACCGTCAGCGGCGGCGTCGCCGAAGAAGGCGGCGGCATCTCCAACGGCAACGGCACCCTGACTCTCGAGGGCGTGGTGATCGCCGGCAACGAAGCGTTCAACGAAGGGAGCATCGAAGCCATGGCGAGGGGTGGCGGGGTCTTCAGCGCCGGCCGGCTGATCCTCCGCGAAGCGGTGGTGCGGGACAACCGCGCAAGCGCCGAGAGCCATGACAGCGGCGCCTACGCGGCCGGCGGCGGGATTTACTCCGCCGGCGTGCTGACGATGGAAGCCACCACGGTCAACGGCAACGTCGTCTCCGCCGTCGCCTCCGGCGCCAGCGGGGCCACGGCCGAGGGCGGGGGGCTGAGGGTCATCACCGGTCAGTCGGAGATCAAGCGCAGCACGATCAGCGGCAACTCGGCCACCGCCGACGGCGGCACGGCGCAGGCCGCCAGAGGCGGCGGTATCAAGGGCACCCTCCTGGGCGTGTCCGGTTCCACCATCGTCCGCAACGCGGTCGGCTCACCCGAAATCGCCGCGGGGGCGAACCTCGAGTCCGGCGGGATGATGGGGTTCAGCAACTCGATCGTCGCCGAACCGCTTGGCGGAGGGGACAACTGCAGCGGCATCATTGCCTCGGGAGGGTTCAATCTGGACGAAGACGGCAGCTGCGAATTCGAAGTCGAGGGCGATTTGGCCGGGGTGGCGGCCGGGCTGGATCCTGTCCTGCGGATGAACGGCGGGCCGACGCCCACCCACGCGCTCCTACCCGGCAGCGCCGCGATCGACCGCGGCAAGTCCTTCGGCATGGCCGTCGACCAGCGCGGGCTCCCCCGCCCCAGCGACTTCGCGGAGATCTCCAACAGCGAAGGCGGCGACGGCTCCGATATCGGCGCCTTCGAGTTGCAGGCGCCGAGCGCCGAGCCGGCGCGCGTCTCCGTAGTCGCCGCCGATACGACCGCCCCCAACACCCGCATCGTCCGCGGCCCCGCGCGCCTCGGCTTCAAGCGGCTCGCCAAGTTCCGCTTCGCCTCGACCGAGCCCCAGTCGAGCTTCCAGTGCAAGCTCGACAAGAAGAAGTGGCGGGCCTGCGCGAACCCGTTCAAACGCTCGGTGAAGCCGGGCAGGCACCTATTCAAGGTGCGGGCGATCGACCGCTTCGGCAACGTCGATAAGACCCCCGCCCGCTTCGGCTGGCGGGTGAAGCCACTCAGCTAACGTAGGCCTCGGTGTCCAGCACCGAGCGCATCCACGTCACCCGCTCCCGCGCCAAGCCGGGCGGGACCGCCGCCGAGGCCGAGGGCACCGTCCCCTTCCGCCGCGCCCGCAAGCCGCCGTGGCTGAAGGTGCCGGCGCCGGGGGGGCCGAACTACCGGCGGCTGAAGGAGAAGATCGGCAGCGACAACCTCCACACCGTCTGCGAGGAGGCCAACTGCCCGAACGTCGGCGAGTGCTGGGAGCGCGGCACGGCGACCTTCATGATCCTCGGCGACGTCTGCACCCGGCGCTGCGGCTTCTGCAACGTGCAGACGGGCAAGCCGACCTGGAACGACCCGCTGGAGCCGCTGCGCGTCGCGAACCAGGTGAAGGCGATGGGGCTGCGCCACGCCGTCGTCACCTCGGTCGACCGCGACGACCTGCCCGACTACGGCGCCAGCGCCTTCGTCGGCGTCATCCGCTCGATCCGGATGCTGGCGCCCGACTGCAAGGTCGAGATCCTCACCCCCGACTTCCGCGGCCAGGAGATGCCGCTGGCGAAGGTCGTCCACGAGCGCCCCGACGTCTTCAACCACAACGTCGAGACGGTGCCCCGCCTCTACCCGATCGCCCGCCGCGGCTCCCAGTTCCTGCGCTCCGCCCGGGTGCTGCGGATGGCGAAGGAGATGGGCGGCGAGGAGGTCGTGACCAAGTCCGGCCTGATGGTCGGCCTCGGCGAGTCCTTCGAGGAGATGGTCGAGACCTTCGGCCTCCTCCGCGAGCACGAGGTCCAGGTCCTCACCGTCGGCCAGTACCTGCGCCCGACCGAGAACCACCTGCCGGTCGTCCGCTACTGGCACCCCGACGAGTTCGCGGCGCTCGAGCGAGCCGCCTACGACCTCGGCTTCGAGTCCGTGGCGGCAGGGCCGCTGGTGCGCTCCAGCTACCACGCGGACCAGAACTTGCCCGAGGGCAAGCGGGCCGAGAGCCTGCTGGCGTCTTAACGGCTGCGGCGGACTTCCCGCAAGCGCCTACAATCTGCAGGACGGGGCCATAGCTCAGCTGGCAGAGCGTTCCCCTTGCACGGGAAAGGTCGCCGGTTCGATTCCGGCTGGCTCCACTCCTCGGGGGTCCGAGCTGAAATCCGGATTCGCGTAGACCTCCGCGCTCCGAACCCCGATCCGCTGGCCGTTGCGTGCAGGTTGCAGGCGAAGGCTCAAATGCTTTCGGCCCCGCCCCAGTAGCCGAGAGGGACAATAGAAGCAGCGCTTGGTGGTGCAGTCGTACACAGCGATCCAATCCACGGTCTTGGCGGTGTACATCTTGGTGGCGCGCACCTTCCCATTCGTCAGGGAATGGGAGAAACAACGAACCAAGATGACCCGCCCATCTGACTGCGTGTACTTCACCTGCACCCGATGCAGACGACCCTCGTAGTCGGCGATCAGGTCGTAGTCGCAATCCTCCCCAAAGGGGATTGAGATCCGACACCCGCGATCCGCGAGGTCAGCGGCGACCTTCAGCTCCGCGAGATCGCCTTTGGTCTTCAGGGGAGCCATGCTCCCGATCCTACGACAAAACAATTCACACGTGGCGCACGAATGTGCGCCAACTTCGCGACTTCTCAGTCGTCGAAGTCGAAGTCCTTCGGAGGCTTCTGCTCGAACCAGAGCTCGTCGTCCTCCGGAGCGTCCTCGAGGAACTCGGGGGTGTCCTCGAGCACGTCCTCGTGACCGGTGTCAGGGTCGTAGTTGGCCTGCGGCTGCGGCTGCTCGTGCTCCTCGGAGGGTTCCTCGTGGTCGGCCTCGGCCGCTGGCTCGTCCTCCTCGACGAGCGGCGCCTCGAGCGCCTGGTCGAGCTCGTCGGAGAGGCGCTGCTCGCTCCAGAAGTCGTCGTCCTCCTCCTCGAGGTCCTCGGCGGGCGGCGTGGCGCGGGTGGCGTGGATCTCGGTGGCCGGTTCGACCGGGGCGAGCGGCGGCGCGGCGGCCTCGGCCTCGACGATCTCCTCGTCGGAGGGACTGGGCGCCTCGACCGGGGGCGCGTCTTCGGTCCCCATCTCGGCCTGGACGTCGAAGAATTCGGTCGGCTGCTCGGCGATCGCGTGGCGCTCTTCGGTCGAGTGGCCGGCGTCGGCGACCGCCTCCTCGGCCTCTGGCGCAGCCTCCGCCTCGGCGGCCTCGGGCTCTGCGACGACCTCGTGCTCCATGGCCGGCGCCTCCTCCTCGGCCGGGGGCGCCGCCTGTGCGGCGTCCTCGGCAGGCGCGATCGGCGCGTCGGCCGGGGGCGCCTCCTGCAGGTCGGCGATGTTGATCCGCCGGCCGCCGCTCTCCTCGGCCTGCGCCGCCTCGGCCTCGGGCGTGGCCATGAACTCGGTCGGCGCCTCGGCTGCGGGATCCGGCTCCCCCGGCCGCCCCGGAGGACCGAACGCCTCGTCCTCGAGCCGTTTGATCTCGGCATCGTCCGCGCCATGGGCGCGCTTCAGTTCCAGGTGCTCTCGGATTGCGTCGTCGAGGATGCTCATGCTCGGGTTCCCTCGGGGAAGCTGCCAAAGACTATGCGGTTATCCCTGATCGTGCGAGGCCCTGCGAGCAACTTCCCAGCCTCGAGACCCGACCGCTGGAAGCAGCGCGGTCGGGCCCCGGCGCGCCTCAGCGAGGCGTGACGACGTTGAACCTGGCGACGGCCAGAGCCGAAGCGTTGCCGGCAGCGTCGGTAGCCACCGCGGAGAGGCGATAGGCACCGGGCTTCAGGCCCTTCTTACGGATCGACCTCGCCGTGAACCCCTTGACGTTGGCCCCGGCGAACCCTTCCTGCTTCAGCTTCTTGCCGGTTCTGACCCAGAGGGCGCAGCGCCGCCCGGACGGTTTCTCGCCCTTCTTCAGCTTCCGGCATTTGCCGCCCACCTTCTTGCCGCGAACCTTCCGTTCTGCGGTGAAGACGACGAATGCCGGCTCGCTCAGGGTGTAGCGGGCTTTCGCCCGTTTCGGTGCGGCCTTGGCAGAGGCCGAAGCCTTGGCCTTGCGGTGCTTCGGCTTGATTCCGGAGGCGATCTTCTTCGGATTCACCTTCAGGCCGCCGAGCACGGGAGCCGTGCGGTCGGGGCACACCGAGCCGGCGACGCGACGGCCGTACACGGTGGAGTCCGCGTCGTCGCTGGAGTTCGGTTCGCCGCTGAAGTAGCTGACGAGGTAGTCGCAGGTGACGGGGTTGTAGGCGACCTGCGGCCGGTTCGCGGAGAATTCTGGGTTGCCGTCCGGCTGGACGTCGGAGATGCGGAAATCGTTGTTGCCGATCTGGGCGCCGTCGGCCGCGAGGTACTGGCCGTAGATCTCGAACTCGTTGTCGACCAGCGGCGCGATGTTCTCGTCGCCGTGCCAGGCGACGAGGTACTGGTTGCCGAACGGGTCGTAGGCCATCCGCGGCCGGAAAGCGTTGGAGTTGGCATCCCCGTCGGTCCCGATGTCGGAGATGCGGAAGTCGTCGGGCCCGATCTGGGTTCCGTCGGCGTTCAGCAGCTGGCCGAAGACCTCCCGCTCTTTCGGGGCGAACGGCGCCACCCCGTCGTTGCCGTGCCAGGCGACGAGGTACTGGTTCTGGGTCGAGTTCCAGACGATGCTCGGCGGGGCGGCGTCGAAGGTTTCCGTTTCGTCCCCCGGGGGGCCCATCTCCGAGATGCGGAAGTCGTCGGGCCCGATCTGGTTGGCGCTGAGGTCGAGGCGCTGCCCGTAGACCTCCTCGTTGGTCACACTCGGAGGGTAGGCAAGGAAGACGACCATGTACTCGCGGCTGGTCGCGTTGTAGGCGACGTCGACCGCATCGTCGACCGTCAGCGTCGGGCTGCCGCCGACGATCTGATCGTCGGGACCGACCTGGCCCCCGTCCTGGTTCAGGCGCTGGACGTAGACGCGGCCGTCGTCGAAGGCCTTCCAGACGACCAGGTACTCATGGCTGACGGGGCTGTAGGCGATCGCCTCCGTCTCGATGTCGTCCTGTTTGGCGGCGATCGCGGTTTCGCCGGTGATGGGCGAGCCGTCCGGGTTGAGGAGGCGCGCCTGCACGGTTTCGTCACGGTCCCAGGCGACGAGGTAGCGCCCGGTCTCGGAGTCGTAGCCGACGCTGGCGGGGTTGTATTCGGCATGCGGAGCGGAGGTGGTGGAGATCCGGAACTCGCTGCCGACGAGGTTGCCGTTTACGTCGACGAGCTGGCCGTAGATGTCGTCGGTGTCGGCCGTCGTCGCGGCGACGTAGACGACCAGGTATTGGCCGGTCTTCTCGTTGAAGACCTCGTCCTGGAAGCCGGCCTGCAGCCCTTCGGAGGGATGGTTGCCGGAGCTGATCGGGAACTGCGGGCCGACGGCATCCGCATCCGCGGCGCCGACCTGGGCGACGAGCGAGAGCAGAAGGACCGCACAGAGGGCAAAGAGCAGGCGAACGAGAGCCACAGGCGACGAGACAGTCAAAGGATCTCCTCAGAAGGCAGGGGACTGGACGGCCCCGATACTAAGACCTGGCAGCTATCCTTCCTCCTCGCGAGGCAACGGAAAGCCCGACTTTCCGCCCGCAAGCCCGGGGCTATAGCTCAGCTGGCAGAGCGCCTGGATCGCACCCAGGAGGTCGGCGGTTCGAATCCGCCTAGCTCCATCGGCGAAACCCCCTGCATGTCGCAAGATCGGGTTTCGGCACCCATTTAAACCCAGACCGAAAATCGCCCCCCTACCTGGCAGAAACTGGCAGATAGGCGCCAGATATGCGGCGATCCGCGTCGATTGCCCTTGATTCCGCTCGCTTTGGCCAGCGACCAGAGCTAAGACATCCGTACCGGCATCGCATCGGCGACGCCCCAACGGAAATAGGAGATCGAGATGAGCGCCACGGCGACGAAAAGCGCGGCCGGCGGCAGCACCACCAAAGGCAGCAAAATGAGCGCCAAATCGAACCGCGCCTCGGCGAAAACGAAAAACGACGCCTCTACAGGTGTTTCTCCGATCGCCAACACCTTCGCCCCCTGTCGGTGAAGTCCGCTTTTTCCAGCTTCGATGCATGGCGCCGTAACGAAGGGGCAAATCGCGCCAAGCGGGTAGAGGACCGGAACCCCCGAGCTTCGATGTCCGGTTGCGGACGCGAGAGGAGATGCGATGACTGGTAGCGCCGACTTCACCCCGGAGGAATGGGACGCGATCCAGGAGGGACCGACCAGCGCAGGCATGATCGTCTCCACCGCCCAGCGCGGTGGCAGCTTCCGCGAGGCCTTCGCAATGGCGAAGACCTTCGCCGAGGCGCGCCAGGAGCACGGCGACTCCGCTCTGCTCGACGAGCTCGTCGCCGCCAAGCCGGAGATGGACCGGGGCGGAGCACGCTCACCACAGGAGCTGAAAGAGCATGGTCTGCAGCGGATCCGCGAAGCCATCTCCTTCCTCGAGCAGAAGGCGACCCCGGAGGAGCTTGCCGAGTACCGCGGCTTCGTCCTCTCGCTGGCACAGCGCGTGGCTGGTGCCAAGGACGAGGGCGAGGGCTCAGAGGTGAGCGAGGCGGAGAGCGCCGCGATCGCCGAGATCTCCCAGGCCTTAGGCGACTAGCCCCTTCGGCACAAATCAAGCGCGTTGGTTCGGTGGCCCAGCTCGGTCCCGTAGAGCCCCCGATGTAGATGCCCTGCGCTTGCGCTTAGCCTGACGCCCGATAACTGGCATGACGTAGACCGAACTTCTGAAGCGCGCCTCAGTCGCTCCCAATACCTACGCAAAAGCCGAAGAGGCTAGTCATCATCTCGACGCTTGATCTCGACTTCCAAGGCTTCACAAAGACTCTGAAAAACACGGTCGGGCTCATCGCGCTCCCGTAGTTCCTCGATCGTGCGATTACAGAGGGCAAGTGCCTCATCGCGCGGAAGTCCCTGAGCTTCCGCCTCGTCCAGCAGCTGTTCTAATCCGGCAGCGGCTAGTCGAGTCGCTTTATCCACGACCACCGCCTTGACAAGCTTGCTTTCAGGATCGATGTAAGCCTGCATCCTTCAAGTCAAGCAAGCGCCCCGTTTCGACCATTTCTATAGCGGAGCGGAATTCGCAACCCGCGACCTTGGGGGTTAGGACCCCCACGTCGGAGACCCGCCGCCGACTAGGTCCCCGTCCCCGAGAAGAGGTCGACCTGGGCCAGTGGAATGAAGCGGAGCTGCTCCCGCTGCTTGATGCCGACGGCGTTCGCCCTCTCGATCCCGCCGAGGGCGACCAACTCTCGCAGGCACGCCATGTAGTCGGTCTGCGTCCACTTGCCGAAGCAGATCGGCCCGAAGTGGAGGAAGACCTGCAGGGGCGTCGCATCCCCCCGCGCCAACCCGAACTCATGGATCTCCGTCCTCAGAGCAACCTTTTCTTCTGCCTGTTTTTCCGCCGCCCAGACGAGATCGAAGCTGCCCTCGAAACGGGTATCGAACAGCTCGCGCTCGTAACGGGCAACGATGTCGCTCATCAGATAGACGCCGTGCGCGGACCTGGTCGCGAAGACCAGCCGGTACGCGGTCGGTCCGTCCCAGGCGTCCCGCATCTGGACGCCGTTGACGAAGTCGATGCCACATGCTCGGAGCTGATCCGCGTAGAGCGCCGCGACCTGCTCCAGCTTCTCCTCGGTGGAGAGGTCAGGGTTTCGCCAAGCCCCCTGCCAGAAGGAGGTCCCTAGGATCGCGTCAAGGGTCTTCACCTTCGTCTGCGCGGCGGCGAGGTCCTGTGGCCGCTTCGCCTTGGCGTCGAGATTGCCAGCCATCCGCAGGAAACCGCGGTCGCTGAAGTTGATTAGTAGCTCGGTGACCGTCCTGCTCCGCCGCTCCAGCATGCGCTCGATAATCCGAATGTCAGCGCCCTCCATACCGAAGGGATCGATGAAAAACAGGACGGGATCGCTGCCGATCGTTTGGAGGATGTCGTCAAGGTGATCCTGGAAGCGGCCACGTAGGTTCGTCACATCGGGCCGGAACCCCATCAGCGTTTCCTCGAGCCGCGCGAAGCGCTCGGGGTGCGCCTCGACGTTGATCAGGCGGATCTCCTTACCGGCTTTCGCGCTGTTCACGTTGTGCTGGCGCGCGAAGTTCGCCGCGATCAGCGGCGAGCCGGCCGCGCGATTTCCTTCGGCATCGGGGTCGTAGGCCCCCGCGCCGGCATAAGCGTCAACGATCCACAGCCGCTTGTACCTGGAAAGGATTTTGTAGGAGAGCGGCTTGAGGTACTTGCCATAGACCTCGATCTTCCGGCGAGAGGTCTCGGACTGCTCCTCAAAGAAGTGGTTGCCATCGGTGGGGCTCACGAACCCGCTCAGGATTCCACCGCCGCCGGACGCCGCGAAAAGTGCTTTAAGCGAGCGCCGGGACAGGCGCGGGGTACTCGCTCCACTCGCGTCCGTCGAGCTCACGGCCACCAGCCTTCGGCGTCCGGCCGCCAATTTGCTTGAAGAAGAAGGCGGTGTCGGTGTCGCGGCACTGCTCCCGCAGATCACGGACCCAATCGAGATCGAGACGTCGATGCCGAGGCCCGGACTCCCCTCCCGCGATCAGCCAGTCGATGTCGGTGAGGTCCAGGCCTTCGAGAGGACCAAGCAATGGCTCCGCAGATATGAACTTAACCGCCGCCGGCACCTCGCGAAGGGAATCTGCTCGCCCGACGAAGCGCCTGTTCTCGATCGTCACGCCCATCCAGACATTGGGAGGCCAGGGAAGATCAGGGGCTAATTCCACCAGCCTGTCCTCGCGCTTAGTCAGGACTTGGAAGACGTGCCAGTCCGCCCGACCCATGACCGCGAAGACCTCGGCGATGAAGTCGTCTGCGATTCGCTCATGGAAGAGGTCGCTCATGCTGTTGACAAAGATTCGTCTCGGCCTCTTCCATCGCAGGGGTTGCTCGATTCGCTCCGGCCACAGCCTCAGATCGAAGCCCTGCTCGTAATGATGTCCGGGAATGCCGCGCCAGCGCTCCGCGAAAGTCTCCGCGTAGCAGTGGGCGCAACCCGGGGAGACCTTGTCGCAGCCGGTAACCGGATTCCAGGTCGCCTCGGTCCACTCGATCGCGCTCTGATCTGACATCGGGACATCTTCGTGGCTGGCGATCGATGTCCGCTTTCATCCGGGGGGCTTGCCCGATTTCTTGCCCCACCGGGCCAGCTCGCCGAGGTAATCCGCAACGATCCCCCGTATGACCGACCCCCGCATCGAGAAGTGGCGCCGTTGGTTCGAGCAGGGCATCACCGACGACATCTACACGATGCACCTGGAGCGCTTCGCCTGGATGCGTATGGAGGAGATCGTCAACAGCAATCCAGCCTTGAAAGGCACCGAGTCCTATCTGTGGGAGTTCCTGTTCAACACCTACTCGAAAACCCAGGCGATCGCGGTTCGTCGCCAGGCGGATACCGACGATCAGGTCGCGAGCCTCGGCCGACTGATCCTCGAGATCGGCGAGACGCCCGAACTCCTAACGCAAGACTGGTGGCTGGGCCTGTGGAGCAAAGACAGCGACGATCCCTATTGGCGACGAGTAGCCGAGGACGCCTGGGCGGAGCAATACGCGGGCGATGTCGGCAACCATCTGGACCGGGCAATCGCGGCCGCTGACCTCCGGGAACTCCGCGAAGGATCGCGGAAGGTGAAGGAGTACGTGGATCGCAACGTCGCGCACCTCGACGCCCGGATGATGTCCAGCGGGGATGGGCCGCCGACCGCCACCCCGCCCGACGCACCCACCAGGCGCGGCAGCAACCTCACCTTGAACGAGGTCCACGACGCAATCGACCTCATCGGTCGCCTGTTCAGGAAGTACGGGAATCTGCTCACCGCCGCGTCTTGGGTAGACCTGACCCCCACTCTCCAGCACGATTGGGAGGCGGTCTTCCGAACGCCCTGGATACGCGACGCGAAGGCCGATTAGCTACGGCACCCTGCCCAAAAGGCGTCCGGCTATCGCTCGGCGATGACGTGGATCTCGTCAAGAGGAGCACCGCCTGCAGCCGGTCGGGCATTGGCCGCCAGCGCGTCTTCTTCGAGCTGCCAAAAGATCAGTGGCTCCACCTCGACGGCGTTGACAAACTCCTCGAAGTCCGCCTGCGCCTGCTCAGGAGTCCGGCTGAAGCGCTTCGCGTATTCAGCGATAGTGGGATCGTCGGCCCTCCCGCTCGCAAGAAGATCTTCCTTCAGCAGACCCCACTGAACGACCTCGATCACCAAATCTTCCCCACGGATTCCCCTCGCGGCGGCGGCACGATGCAGATACTCGCGAATGCTCAACGCCCCATCGACATCGGGTGAAACCCGTCTGATCTTCATGAGCTCAGGATTTTAGGCGCTCCCAATCCTGATACCGCAAGTTGGTCGAGAAAGTGGGCAGAGGCAATCTGCAAGCAGTGCGCTCCGTCGCAGCTCGCGGAACCTTCGTGAAGGGCGTGAGGTTGCGTTGGCGACGAGACGGGAGAGGTGGCATGCTCTCGGCCCGATGTCGGCCACACAAGAGAAGCTGTCAGAGATCGACAGGTCGAAAGCTGTCGGATCGACTGGTGGGCCACGCCAGTCCGCCCTCGCCGAGCGGTTGGACGGCGATTACGCATCAGCTCTCGTGTACCGCGGGTGCTACATGTAATCCGTGAGCGCGATGTCGGCTTGTTCTCGCTCCTACAGCAGGTGATGGCCAACGTCCCCTGGGCTCTACACGAGGGCCGTCTTCCGGTTGTCGACTTCCGCGATCGCACGGCCTACTGGACGCCGGAGGGTCATCAAGGAGGTGGTTCGGTATGGGAGTACTACTTCGAGCCGGTCGTAGCCGATTTGCCCAGCTCGGCAGTGCCGCGTCCTGTAAGCCTGGCGATCGAGGATTCCTTTCCTGATCAGAACGACCTAGGGTTCTTCGTCACCCCCGAGGCTTTCGTGTCCAACCACTTCGGCGATCACCCGAGCCTTCGCGGGATCGCGCCAGCCGTGCCGTACACCACCGGGAATCCGGACCAGCCACTACGCGAGTGGACCAGCGAGATCTTGAGCCGCTTTGTGCGTCCACGGGCCTATATCTCCGAAAAGGCCGAGGCGTTCTTCAACGCGCACATGGCCGGCAGCGATGTGATCGGCGTGCATGTGCGCGGCACGGACGCGGTGTCGGCACGCGAGACGCGCGACTATCGCCAGGGATCGCTGAACTACGAACGGTTCGAGGAGGTTCTCAATGAGCTGTTGCGCGATCGGCCGGAAGCGAAAGTCCTCGTCGCGACCGACTCCAAGGCCTCCCTGGATCGCCTCCAGAGCACCTTCGGCGAACGTATCGTGGCCTACGACGCCGTCCGTCACGTCGAGGGCGAAGCCGCCGGCAGCGGTCCGACCGGCGCCATCATGCCGGGGTACATCTCCGCCGACCGCGGCATGGCGGCCCAGAACGGGGAGGATGCGGTTGTCGAGTACCTGCTGTTGGGGAGGTGTGCGCACCTCGTCCACAATGGCGCGAGCCTCGCGACGACCGTACTGCTGCGTCACCCGTCGATGCCCCACACCAATACGCACGTCCGTGTTTAGGGCTTTCTCCGCCTTAGGGTCGCGGCTGCGCGGTGCCGCGCAAGCAGCAAAGGTGCTCATCCGACGGGCGAGGTGGTCCGCGACGCTGCGCCCGCGAGCGTCAACGGTCGAGCAGATCAAGGCGCGAAAGGCCGCACGCAAGACCAGCGGTGCTTCCTATATCGAGCACCCGCGCGTGTCGGTCATCGTCCAGTCGTTCAACCAGGTGCGCAACATCCCCGTCCTCGAGCAGCGGCTGCGAGCCACCTGCGCCGAGGAGTTGATCGTGTGCGAGGACGGCTCAATTGACGGATCACATGAGGAGTGGATGCGTCGGCTGGTCGGGCCGAACGACTTCCTTCTGCACTCGAACGACATCCACGAGATTCGGAGCTACGGCCGGGCGATCGCCTACTCGCGCGGCGAGATCATCTGCCTGATGCAGGACGATGATCAGCCGCCAAAGGACGGACAATGGCTCGCCGATGCGCTGGCCTTATTCGACGCATATCCGGCGCTGGCAATCCTCGGTGGATGGTGCGGGTTCGACGAGTGGTTCGATGTGGAATACAACGCCCCGTGGCTCCCCGCGGGGGCTGGCGCCATACCATTCGCCGACGCACAGACCGGCCGGCCGCTGGTCTTCGTCGAGAACGTCAACATCGGGCCATATTTCTTGCGGCGGCGCGTCTTCGATGAGCTCGGCGGCTTCGACCTCCGCTTCTCCGCTCCCGGCGAGCCTGGCATCACCTTCGAGGCGGAGTTCTGTTACCGAGCTTGGGAGAGTGGCTTCCAGGTTGCGCTTACCGATATCCCGGTGAAGCTCGAGACCGGCACGCAGGGCTACATCTTCCCTGGCGGCACGACCCTGTGGGACAACCACGCCCGAGAGCGCAACGAGCGCGCGAACAAGGAGCTCATCGAGCGGCTCTACGAGCAGAGCCTGCCGGCGATCCGTCGCGCCGTCAGCGACGCGAACTCTCAGCTCAAAGCGGTGTGAGGCTACCGCGTCATCAACAGCCGGTCGAGGTCTCGTAGCCGTTCCGGCGTCGTCGTCTGGACGTACCAGTCGATCGTCCGAGCCACCCCGACACTCAACGGTGTCGTGGGCTCCCATCCCGTCAACGCTTTGATCCGAGTGTTGTCGGCTGCGCGGCTGCGAACACCCACCGGTTTGTCGATCTGGAGATCCAGGCGTTCCGGGCGCCAGCCAACGTGATCGAAGATCACGTCGAGCAGCTCGAGGATCGTGTGATGCTGGGCCGTGCCCAGGTTGAGCACCTCGAAGCCAGAGAGCCGTCCTGCAAGCGCGAGGCCCAGCGCCGTGTCGTGCACGTAAGTGAAATTGCGCGTCTGCTTTCCGTCCCCCCAGACAGGAAATGGGTCAAACCGCGCAGCGGCCTTCGCGATGAGCGCGATCACCGCGTGCGACTCGTTCTCGCGCTCTCCGTAGGCGGTGAAGATCCGGGCGGCGATTCCGTCGATGCCATGCTGCTTGTGGAAGGCGCAAAGCTGTAGCTCGCCCATGAGCTTTGCCCATCCGTACTCGCCGTCGGCGAACGCCTTGCCTGGCTCGTCAAAGTTCGCGTCCGCCTCCCTCAAAAGCTGGCGGTCGTTGTCGTCCTTTTGGAGGTCGGTCGGATAGACACATGCCGAGCTGGCATGCACGACGCGCTGGGCGCCCGCCGCGACACATGCCTCAAATACGACGTGGTCTAGCTGCATGTTGCTCGTGCACTCGACCGGGTGCGTGTCGATGTAGCCGCGGCCGCCGTGAAGGGCCGCAAGGTGAAAGACCGTCTGGGCACCATCGGCAGCGAGGCGGGCGAAGGTAGGCTCGCGCAGGTCTCCTTCGAGCACGTCGATCTCACTGATCACGTCCACCAGATTCGTCCGCGAACCACTGGAGAAGTCATCGGCGACGACCACCTGAGCACCTTGCGCAACGAGCAGCTCAACGAGGTGGCTTCCGATGAACGACGCGCCGCCGGTGACTAGGACAGGCTCGCGAGCGTATGACCGCAGGGAGTCAGATATCGACTTCACGGCCGCGCATCTTCGCATGGTCTCTGGCGTAAGACGTCTGGGGCGATCCCGAATGCCTTAATCGCGCGCCGACCCGCTAGATGGGAAAGCAACGGGTACAAGCGAATCTGATTCGGGTTTGGGAGGACTGGCCGGATGAGACCCTCCCAACGCCCGATGACGCCACCTTTTGAATCGGCGGGCCAGCAGCGCGCCACTCGCCGGAGCCACCCGGAGGATGCTGACACCGCTCCTCCCTGCCAGCACGCACAGAATCGTGAGAGCGGTATCCCGCTCGCCGATAAGTACAGAGAGGACCAGGGCCGCTGCCACCACGATCCACAATGCGGCAACCGCGGCATCCTTGGCCAGCCCGGCAACTTCGCGCGCCAGCACTGTCCGTCGTCGTCTGCGCTCGAGCAGGTCCGAGCCCAGAGCAATCTCTTCCCGCGCGACCGCTAGTTCTTCGCGCCGGCCCTCGTTTTGAACCCGATCCTCGGCACGCTTTGCCACCGCTTCAACCAGGCGAAGTTCCGCCTCTTCGATTTGCCTGGCAGTCCTGGGTCGTCTCTCCAGGGCCTTCTCCATCACTAAGGCGGGAGTGAAAATTCCCGTCTACGAGGACCTTTCCTCCCCTCGACCCAGGATGATCATGTGGAGTTTCGCGTACTCCGTTTGGCCCGGAGTCTCTTCTGCGTAGACCCTTGCCCCGATGAAGAACCCAAAACCTCCCTCAGGCACATCCACATCAAACTCAAAGTAGAGAACGATGGATCGCTTCCTCCCAAAGCGGGGTAACACTTTCGATAACCACACGCTGTGCAGTTCGACACCTTGGACGCGTACCGGCGTATCGGGCTCAAAATGAGGATCGGTGACGACGACCTTCTCTCCCTCTGGGCCGCACCATCGCAGGTTCCGGGTCATAGGTGGTGCACCAACGTTGATCAGCGTCTCGCTCGCCGACCGGTCGCCGACATTCCGAATATCCAGCCTTACTCGGACGCGGCCATGCCCCCCCTCCACAAACTGAAGGTCGGCATCCCTAGCGACTTCCTCGGCACCGGGCGATCCTAGCCTGATGTTAAATTCGGCCTTTGCCCTTGCCTCACGCATGAACTCCCGGAACTGGATGTAGTTCATCGCCAGAGCCGCAAAGGCGATAACCAGCGCGGTCGCCGTCAGCCAGAATTGGAGGTCCGACCCTCCTCCGTCGCAGTTGGCGCATTCCACCACCTGATTCATGGCGCGATTCTCCCTGATAGCTCGGCGAACCTGCTGGCAACATACACACTCACCTAGTGTTAAACACAGTAGGAAACGACCTCTTCATAAAGGCCCCGGACTCTGCGCCGCTCCCCAGCGAAGGACGACCGAGCGGCTCCAGCCCTCCGGTCCTCGGTGCACGGCCGGTTCAAGGGACCGAGACCGACGGCCTCCCCCAAGCCGCCAAGGACGGACGCGAGCTACAGACGCAGATCGCCACGCCGACTACCGGTGCCCGGTCCGGAGCGAAAGTCCCTGGCTCGAATTGGCGATTAAACCGATGGTGGCCCGATCTGGCAGAAATCCGCGTTTCTGCCAGAACACCCCGACAATCGCCGCATATCCCCGCATATCGGGCTCAGTCGCCGACGAATCACGAGCGGCGCAAAGCCGCTTGTCATGCCGAATTCAGGCGAACTGCGAGTAACCAGAGCCCTAAATCGCACCCAGGAGGTCCCCGGTTCGAGATTCACCCAGCTCAAGGAGGGATGCGGATCGAGGTGACCTAGGCCCAGAGGGGGCGATTTGACTGCGGGGCCGTGCCTCGGCGCGAGTCCTAACATGGCGCCATGAGCCCCTCTCAGGTTCCCGGCGGCGTCGTGCATGAGCTGCCTGCAGACCTGCGGATGGCGCTGGTGGCGGACGCCTCGGTGCTTGAGACCTGGAAGGACATCACTCCCCTCGCCCGCAACGAGTTCATCTGCTGGGTCGAGGACGCGAAGCAGGAGAAGACGCGGGAGCGGCGGATTCGGCGGACTCGGGAGGAGCTGGAAGAAGGGCAGCGGCGGCCTTGCTGCTGGCCGGGGTGCAGGCACCGGGAGCGGAGCGGGAAGTAGCGGGCGGCCCGGCTCGGCGGAGCGCCCGGCTCGCTCACCTGCAAACCCGGTAGCGGAGGTGCGTCACTCCCTCCCCCTCGGCGCAGCGGGTCGGCTCCAGCTCGATGTGCTCGCTACCGAGGTGCTCGAAGAGTCGGCGGCCCTCGCCCAGAAGGACCGGGATCAGGTGGATCTGGATCTCGTCTAGGACGCCGGCGGCAAGGGCCAGCTGGGCGACAGTGGCGCCGTGGACGAGGACGTCCTTGTCGCCCGCCGCCTCCTTGGCCCGGGTCATCGCGGTCTCGACGTCGTCGAGGTAGGTCACCAGCGGCCATTGCGGGTCGGGTCCGGACTTCTCGCGGCTGAGGATGAAGATCGGAACCCCGTCGTGGTGGTCGCCGCCCCAGCCCTGCGCGGGCTCGAAGGTGCCGCGGCCGGCAACTACCGCGCCGGTCGCCATCGCCTCGTCCATGGCCTCGCCGTTGACGCCCTCCGGCCGGCCCGGCACGCCGCCGTGCTCGGTCGGGGCGCCGGCGAAGATCCACTCGTGCAGGCGCTCGCCGCCGTCGCCGAGGCCGTTGTCGACCCGCGCGTTGGGGCCGGCGACGAAGCCGTCCAGGGACATCGACATGTAGAGCACGGTCGAAGACATCTCTTCCTCCTTCAGCTCTTGGCGGCGAGGACGTGGGTGACGACGCCGTCGGGATAGGTCGTGGTCGAGACCGGGGCGAAGCGCTGGGGCTCGGGCAGGCCGTGCCAGAGGGGCAGGCCCTCGCCGAGGGCGACGGGATGGATCGTCAGCCGGTACTCGTCGATGAGGCGGTGACGGGCCAGCGAGTGGGCGAAGCGGGCGCCGCCGAAGCAGACGAGGTCCCCCTCCCCCGCCTCTTTGCGCTCGGGGATATCCTCCTCCACCGGACGCGCCGAGCGGCTGGTGTTCTCCCACTCGAAGGTGGGCTCGCTCCCGGAGAAAACGAGCTTGGGCAGCGAGTTGATCCGCCGCGCCATCGGGCTGTCGGAGCCGCTCCAGGCCGGGGCCATCTCGTCGTAGGCGCCGCGGCCGAGGACGATCTCCCGCACCTGGCCGATCAGCTCGAGGTTGGCGGCGTGGCGGGCGGCGCCGGCCGCGTCGGCCACCTCACCGGGCTCGGCCAGCCAGTCCATCTCCCCCGGCGCGCGGGCCAGGAAGCCGTCCAGCGAGGCGGACATCAAGAGGATCAGGCGCGATCGGGCGCTCGTGGTCGCTGACATCTCGTTCGTCTCCTTCGTCGTCCGGCAGGGACCGTTCCCCGCCTCTATCCAGTAGACGAACGAAGCCCCCCGGAATCGACACCCTCCACCAGCCTCGCGACCTCGACCCGGGAACCGACGTCGAGCTTGCGGAAGATGTTGCGGAGGTGGCTCTCGACGGTCTTCTCGCTGAGGAACAGCTCCTGGGCGATCTCGGCGTTGGTCATCCGGTCGACGAGGAGCTGGGCGACTTCGCGCTCGCGGCCGGTGAGGGAGTCGAGGCCACTCGCTTCGCCGGCGGGGCGGCTGCGGCGCGAGGTGCGGTGGCCGAGCCGCCCCAGCTCCTGTTCGACGCGGTCGCGGTGGCGGAAGGCCTTGCACTGGTCGAACTCCTCGGCCGCGAGGGCGAGCTGCTCGACGGCGCGGTCGCCCTCGCCGGCGGCGGCGAGGGCGCGCCCGGCGAGCTCACGTGAAGCCGCGCGGTCGATGCGGGCGTTGAGCTCGCCGGCGACCTCGGCCGCGGCGAGAGCCAGCTCGGCCGCCGTCCCCGCCTCTCCCCGGGCCAGCAGCACCTCGGCCTCGGCGCGGTCGGCCCAGGACCGCGCCATCGGCAGGCACGTCTCCTCGGCCGACTCCCTCGCGTGGCGCCGGCTCTCTTCGGCCAGCTCCAGCCGGCCGGCGCCGACGGCGGCCCGGGTCAGTTCCAGCGCCGCGTGGGCGCGCCAGCCGCCGGGGATCTGCGCGGCCCCGCTGCCCCCCATCTTCGAGGTGAAGGTGTCGGTCGCCCGCTCGTACTGGCCGTCCTCCCTGAGGGCGATCCCGAGGCAGAGGCCGGCCCAGCTGCTGATCGCGCTGTCGCCCAGCTCGGCCGCGATCGCGGTCGCCTCTTCGCCGCTGGCCTTCGCGCCCTCCACCTCTCCCTGCACCGCCTGGGCGAAGGCGAGGTTGAGCAGGCTCCAGGCCAGCTGCAGCTGGTTGCGGCTGACCCGCGCCGCCTCCGTCGCGGTCGAGAGGACCTCGATCGAGAGGTCGATGTCGCCGAGCATCCAGCCGCAGGTCCCGACGCAGGGGACGAGGGTCGGGGCGAAGGCGGCGCGCCCGCTCGCCCTCCCCACCTTGAGCCCGCGCAGGCCGTGGGCGACCACGTCCTCGAACTCGTCCAGGTACATCTCGGCGGCGGCGAGGCAGCCGATCGCGTCGAGGCGCTCGGCCAGCTCCTCGTCGGAGAGGCCGTCGATCAGCTCGATCACGCCGGGACGGTTGCGCTGCGCCTCCTCGATCCGCCCGCCGAGCGCGCAGCCCATCAGGTGCGCGCCCGCGGCGGCGGCGCGCAGCGGCCGGTTGTCGATCCCCTCCGCCGCGGCGACGGCCCGCTCCCCCCACTCGGGCATCTCCTCGAAGCGGCGGTCGTAGAAGCGGTCCATCAGCTTCGCGATCAGCAGGGCGACCGCGTCGGGGCTGCCCTCGGCGCGCGCCTCCTCCAGCGCGCCGTCGAGGCGGGCGCCGGCGCGCTCCCGGTCACCGAGGGCGTGCTCGAAGGTGGCGCAGGCGATCGTCATCCCGACCTCGAGCTCCCGCTGCCCGGGGCCGACGCTGTCGAGCGCCGCCAGCGCCGCCTCGTAGGCGCCGACGAAGTCGCTCAGCGAGGTGAGCAGGCCCGGCAGCGGCAACAGCAGTTCCTGGCGCAGCTCCGTCGGGGCGTCCTCGGGCAGCAGGCGCAGCGCCGCCCGCAGCCAGCGGACGGCGCTCGCGGGCGCCCGCGCCGCCGAGGCGAGCGCCGCGTTCCGCAGCAGCTCCACCGCCTCCAGGTCGCCGAACTGGGCCGACTGCTCGACGTGGTGGGCGCGCACGGAGAGTTTCTCGCGGCCGTCGCGCAGCAGCTCGGCGCAGAGGGAGTGGATCGCCAGCCGGGTCCCTTCCGGCACCGCCTCGTAGACGGCCGAGCGGACCAGCGGATGGCGGAACTGGAAGCGGCGGGGGACGTCGGTGGCGCGGATCAGGTCGGTCGCGGCCAGCTCGTCGAGAGCGGCCAGCCCCTCGCCGGGCTCCAGCCCCGCCGCCTCGATCGAGAGGTCGAGGCTGAATGGGTCGCCGACCACCGCCGAGGCGTTGGCGAGGGCGCGGCCGTCGTCGGAGAGGGCGCCGAGCTCCCGGTCGATCGCCAGCCCGATCGCCTCCGGCACGCCCTCGATGCGCTCGCCGGCCAGCGGCGCGGCGACCGGCTCGGCCCGCGAGAGCTCGAGGATGTAGAAGGGGTTGCCGCCGCCCTGCGCGAGGATCTCCTCCGCCCGCGGGTTGCCGGCGAGGAGAGCGCCGGCGTCCGCCGCGCCCAGCGGCCCGAGGCGCTGCAGGCCCAGAGTGCCCGCGTCGGCGGCGGCGCGGATCTCGCCCATCACCGATGAGTCGAGGCGCCGGGTCCGGTAGCTGAAGGCGATCATCACCTTCGCCCGCGGCGGCCGCCGCAGCAGGTGGCCGATCAGCTCGAGCGAGGCGCGGTCGCTCCAGTGCAGGTCGTCGAGCGTGATCAGGACCGTCTTGCCCGGGGCCAGGCAGGCGAGCAGCTCGCGGACGGCGCCGTAGACCCGGATCCTGTCTTCGGGGGCGGGGGCCGGCGTGTCGCCGGAGGCGAGGGGCCGCATCGCCGGGAAAGCGGAGGCGAGCTCGTCGACCTGCTCCTGGTCGAGCGCCCCGAAAGCCGACCCCGGCGCCGCCTCGAGGAAGCTGTCGAGAGCGTCGACGAAGAGGCCGAACGGCAGCTCGCGCTCGAACTCGGCGGCGCGGCCGTGGAGGACGACGCAGCCGCGGCCGCCGGCCCGCTCCGCCAGCTCCCGCAGGAGCCGGGTCTTCCCCATCCCCGGGTCGGCTTCGACCGCGGCAAATTGCGCCGCTCCGCCCTCGGCCTCCGCGAGCCGAGCGGTGAGGAACTCCAGTTCTCCATCCCTGCCGACGAGCGCCGTCGCCATCTCCACTTCCTTTCCAGCCCACCCTAACCCTGAAATCCGCTTCTCAGGGTCGAATCAGGGTCTGTCCCTGATGTCCGGGGGGCGGCGCGGGGCGAGGCTGCGGTCATGCAATCACCCAACCGCAGAGGAGTGGCAACCATGCAACGCATGAACATCGCGGCCCGCGCCGCGCAGTGGAGCTCAAATCACCGCAAGCTGGCCATCTGGGGATGGCTGGCGGCGGTCGTCGTCCTGTTCGGCGTCTTCGTCGGCGGCGAACTGGTCGAACGCAAGGAAGTCTCGGCCGTCGACGCCTTCTCCGGCGAGTCCCGCCAGGCCGAGCGCGCGCTGACCGACGCCGGGCTGCGCCCGACCGAAGAGGTGCTGCTGATCCAGAGCGATTCCGCCACCGCCGGCGACCCGGCCTTCGAATCGATAGTCGAGCGGTCGGCCGCGGAGCTGCGGCAGACCGCACACGTCGAGAACGTCGCCACCCCGTCCGAAGGGGGCGGAGCGATCTCCGAGGACAGGCACTCGGTGCTGGTCGACTTCGAGATCGCCGGGCCCGAGAAGGACTCGGCGGAAAACGTCGAAGCCAGCGAAGCCACGGCCGCGGCCCTGAACAAGGGGAACCCCGGCTTCGGCGTCGAGCAGTTCGGCGCGGCCTCGACCGACAAGAGCCTGCAGGGGGCCTTCACCTCCGACCTCGGCAAGGCGGGGATGATCTCGCTGCCGCTGACCCTGCTGATCCTCCTGGTCGCGCTGGGGGCGCTGGTCGCCGCCTCCGTGCCGCTGGTCCTCGCCCTCACCGGCGTCCTGGCGACGATGGCCGCGGTCGTCGTCCCCAGCCAGCTGCTGCCGCTGGACGGCAACGTCGACGCGCTGATCCTGCTGATCGGCCTCGCCGTCGGCGTCGACTACTCGCTGTTCTACATGCGGCGCGAGCGCGAGGAGCGCGCCTCCGGCAAGAGCCCGCGCGAGTCGCTGCTGGCGGCCGCGGCGACCTCGGGCCGCGCGGTGATGATCTCCGGGATCACCGTGATGATCGCGATGTCGGGGATGTTCATCACCGGCGAGGCGACCTTCGAGTCCTTCGCCCTGGTCACGGTCGCGGTGGTCGCGATCGAGCTGTTCGTCTCCCTCCTGGTCCTGCCGGCGGTCCTCGCCTGGCTCGGCGACCGGGTGGAGAAGGGGCGGTTGCCGCTTGCCGGCAGGCGCCGCAGCCGGCGCGAGAGCGGCGGTGCCTGGCGGCGCGTCGTCACCGCGGTGACCCGGCGGCCGCTGATCTCCGCGGTCGCCGCCGCCGGCCTCCTGCTGGTGATGGCGATCCCCGCACTCAGCATGCAGACGACCCAGACCGGCAGCGACGACCTGCCCGCCGACCTGCCGGTGATGCAGACCTACGACCGCTACACGGAGGCGTTCCCGGACAAGGCGAACGTCAACGAAGTCGTGGTCGAGGCGGACGACGTCCGCAGCGGCGACGGCGCCCTCGCCGTCGAGAGGATCGTCGCCGCAGCCGAGCGCTCGCCGACCTTCATCGGCACGCCGGAAGTCACCTACAGCGATGACGGCGGCGTCGCCTCGGTCGCCGTGCCCAGCGAAGGCAACGGCACCGACGACGCCTCGGTGGCGGCGCTCGACGAGCTCCGCGATGAGGTCGTCCCCGAGGCGCTCGCCGGCACCAGCGGGGTCGAGGTCAACGTCACCGGCGGCGCCGCCTCGACCGAGGACTTCGGACAGGTTCTCTCCGAACGGCTGCCGCTGGTCTTCGCCTTCGTCCTCGGGTTCGCGTTCCTGCTGATGCTGTTCACGTTCCGCTCGATCGTGATCCCGATCAAGGCGATCGTCCTCAACCTGCTCTCGGTGGGCGCCGCCTACGGGGTTCTGGTCGCGGCGTTCCAGTGGGGCTGGGCGGAGTCGCTGCTCGGCTTCGAGTCCAACGGCGGTGTCACGAACTGGTTGCCCGTCTTCCTCTTCGTGATCCTCTTCGGGCTCTCGATGGACTACCACGTGTTCATCCTCACCCGGGTCCGCGAGCTCTACGACCGGGGCATGAGCACCGACGACGCGGTCCGCGAGGGCATCTCGCAGACGGCGGGCACGGTAACGAGCGCCGCTGCGGTGATGATCGGTGTCTTCTCGGTGTTCGCGACCCTCTCCTTCGTCGACTTCAAGGAGATGGGGGTGGGCCTGGCATCGGCGGTCCTGATCGACGCGACGATCATCCGCGGGATCCTGCTGCCGGCGACGATGAAGCTCCTCGGCGACCGCAACTGGTACCTGCCGGGCTTCCTCGAGCGGATGCCGCAGCTGCGCCGGCGGCCGGTCGAGGTCGGCGGCGAGCCGGAGCCGGCCCGCACCTGAGAGCGATCCAACCCAGACCGCGACCGGCGCTCCCCAGGGGGCGCCGGTCGCGGGATCGGAGGCCTTCCAATGCCCGACTTCCTGCTTCAGCACCGGCACGACCCCGGCGAGTGCGAGACGGCCTTCGCCGCCTGGCGCTCCTACGACAGCCCCCTGCGGGGGCGCCCGGCCCCCTCCACCTGCCTCGCCGGCGGCCACCGCATCTGGTGGTGGGTCCAGGCTCCAGACGAGGCCCTCGCCCTCGCCCTCCTCCCCGACTTCGTCGCCGCGAGGACCGAGGTCACCGCCGTCCGCTACGTGGAGGTGCCCTGATCCTCTCGCCGGTCCGGCTTTACCTGCCGGCCAGCTTGCTCATCTAGCGTTCCCCTCGATGGCACTGCTGGTCCTCTTCGGGTTCCTCGCCGGTGCGGCGACGGCCCTCTCGCCCTGCGTGCTGCCGGTGCTGCCGGTGGCGCTCTCGGCCGGGGCGACCGGGGGACGGGGGCGGCCGCTGGGGATCGTGGTCGGGCTCGCGGTCTCCTTCACCTTCGCCACCGTCGTCCTCGTCTACGTGATCTCGGCCCTCGGGCTGCCGGACGACCTGCTGCGCAAGCTGGCGATCGCGGTGCTGATCGGGTTCGGCCTGACCCTGATGGCGCCGCCGCTGGCGGCCCGGCTCGAGGGCTGGATCAGCGGCATCGTCAGCCGCGGCGGCGGCCCGCGGACCGGCGCCGAGGGCTTCTGGCCGGGGATCCTCGTCGGCCTCAGCCTCGGCTTCGTCTACGCCCCCTGCGCCGGGCCGATCCTCGCCGGCGTCATCACCGTCTCCGCCTCCCAGTCCTTCGACACCGGCCGCCTCGCCGTCGCCCTCAGCTACGGGATCGGCTCGGCCGTCGTCCTCTACGCGCTGATGCTCGGCGGCCGCCGGGCGATCGCGCCGCTGGCGAGGCGCGGGGCCGCCCTGCAGGTGGCGATGGGGGCGGTGATGGTCGTCGTCGGGCTGGCGATGCTCGGAAACTACGACCTCCGCTTCCAGAACGCGATCGCCAGCGACCTGCCGAGCTTCCTCGTCGACCCCAGCAGCGGTCTCGAGGAAAGCGCCTCGGCCCAGGACGCGCTGGCCGAGCTGCGGGGAGCCGGCCACGGGGTGAAGTTCGCCGCCGCGGGCGTCCCTGCCAAGGGCGCGGACGAAGCGCTCGACCTGCCCGTGCTCGGCCGCGCCCCCGAATTCGTCGGCAACCAGCACTGGTTCAACACCCCGGGCGACCGGCCGCTGACCCTGCGCGGGCTGCGCGGGCGCGTCGTCCTCGTCGACTTCTGGACCTACACCTGCATCAACTGCATCCGCACCTTCCCCTACCTGAAGGCCTGGGATGCCCGCTACCGCAAGGACGGGCTGACGATCGTCGGCGTCCACACCCCCGAGTTCCCGTTCGAGCGCGACGCCGCCAACGTCGAAGACGCGATCGAGCGAAACCACATCCGCTATCCCGTCGCCCAGGACAACGAACAGCAGACCTGGAACGCCTACGCCAACGCGTACTGGCCGGCGGAGTACTTCATCGACGCCCGCGGCCGCGTCCGCTATGTCCACTTCGGCGAGGGCGAATACGGCGAGAAAGAGAAGGTGATCCGGGCCCTGCTGGCCGAAGCCGGCGAGGAAGTGGGCAGCTCGACGGCCGGCGGCCACGGCCTCCATCCCGCGGCCGGGGTGACGACGCCGGAGAGCTACCTCGGCTCCGCCCGCGCCAACGGCTTCGTCAACGGCCTGCTGACGCCAGGGCTGCACGAGTTCAGCGCCGCCGCATCGGTCCCGCCGGACCGCCTCGCCTACCGCGGGCGCTGGCGGATCGAGCCGGAGTCGGCGACCGCGGCCGGCGGCTCCCTCGAACTGAACTTCGGCGCCCGCCACGTCTACCTGGTCCTCGGCACGAGCGACGGCAAGCCGCGCCGGGTGCGCGTCTACCTCGACGGCAAACCGATCGGAGCCGCCGCCGGGGCCGACGTCCACGGCGCCGCCGTCACCGTCCGCTCGCAGCGCCTCTACGACCTCGTCGACCTGCCCGCGGTCGGCCACCACGTCCTCCGCCTGCAGCCGCAGACCGGGGTGATGGGCTACGCCTTCACCTTCGGCTAGCTCGGCCGGCGCGAAGACGGTAGATATTTCCGGCATGAGCGACTTGGTCGCCGCGCTCGCGGCGCGCTTCCGCAGCAGGGCCCCGGAGATCGAAGCGAGCCTCGCCAATCTCGTCGACCCGATCCCGGAGTCCCGCGCCGCCGACCCCGCCTATCTCGAATACCTGGACTGCCTTCCCGCGACCCGGGTGGCGGTGCTCCGGTACGCGGTGGAAGCGGTCGAGCTGGGCGAGCGCCAAGACCCGGAGATCCCGGCCGCCGTGCTCACCGCGCCCCGCCTTGCCGCCCGCTGCGGCGTCCCCCTCGACGCGATCCTGCGGCGCTACTCGGCCGGCAACGCCTTCTTCAGCGACATCCTCGTCGAGGAGGCCGAGCGGGTCGGGCTCCCGACCTCCGACCTCCGCCGCCTCCTGCGGCTGCAGGCCACGGTCTTCGACCGGCTGCTCCAGGCGGTGAGCGACGAGCACGTCCGCGAGGCGAGCAGCCGTCCGACCACGACCGCGGAGTGGCGCCACCGCTACCTCGAGGAACTGCTCGCCGGTCGCCAGCCGAGCGGCGAGATCGGGGTCGAGTACGACTTCGACGGCCACCACCTCGGCCTGATGGTCAGAGGCGAGGGGGCTCACAAGGCGATGCGGGAGCTCGCCGGCGCCCTCAATCGCCACCTGCTCGCGGACGCCCACCAGGAGGAGCCGGCCTGGGCCTGCTGGCTCGGCGGCGGATCCCGGCTCGGGTCGGAGGAGGCCGCGCGGGCCCTGGGCTCGATCTCACCGGGTTCGCTCGTCGCCACGGTGGGCGAGCCGGCCGAGGGGATCGCGGGCTGGCGACTCAGCCACCGCCAGGCCAAGGCGGCGCTGCCGATCGCCGAGCGCCGGGGTGAACCGGTGCTTCGCTACGCGGACGTCGCGGTTCTGGCCTCGATCCTCCGCGACGACCTGGGGACGACCTCGCTGCGCCAGCTCTACCTGCAGCCGCTGGAGGCGACGAAGGACGGCGGCAAGATCGCCCGGGAGACCCTGCGCGCCTACTTCGCCAGCGAGCGCAACGTCTCCTCGACCGCCGCCGCGCTCGGCGTCGACCGCCGCACCGTCGCCAACCGCCTCCGGGGCATCGAGGAGCTTTTCGGCCGACCTCTGGGCGAGGTCGCCGGCGACCTCGAAACCGCCCTGCAGCTGGCCGACTGAGCGGGCCCGCGGGCGGGCGCTGCAAGCGAGCGTGCAGGTTCGGGCGCTCCGTCCGGCGCCCGCGCAACCATCGGGACATGTTGCAAGTGACCGTTGTCTGTTCCAGCTGCGCCGAGGAGTCCGACGTTGTGGTCGAGGACCTCGACGGCGTCGGCCGCGAGGTCTGCGCCTGCGGCTACAGCTACGTGATCCTCTCCGTCGCCGGGTTCGAGCCAGTCGAGATCGAGGGCGGCGAAGTGATCCAGCTGCGCCGCCGCGAGCACCGGCGCCTCGCCGCCTAGCGCTACCCCTTCTTCTCGCCCCAGCAGGTCGCGACCAGCGTCCGCTCGCCGCCGTGGTCGCGGTGCTCGCAGAGGTAGATCCCCTGCCAGGTCCCGAGCGCGAGCTGCCCGTCGGCGATCGGCAGCGTCAGCGAGGGGCCGAGCAGCGCCGCCTTTATATGGGCGGGCATGTCGTCGGCGCCCTCGAGCGTGTGGGTCCAGTAGGGCGCCCCTTCCGGCACCGCGCGGGCGAACCAGCTCTCGAAGTCGCGGCGGACCTCGGCCGAGGCGTTCTCGTTCAGCGCCAGCGAAGCGGAGGTGTGCTGGATCAGCAGGTGGAGCAGGCCGACCCCGATCCCGCCCAGCTCCGGCAGCGCCTCGAGCACCTCGCCGGTGACGAGGTGGAAGCCGCGCGGCCGCGCGGCCAGCCGGATCGGGCGCTGCACCCACATCGGCCGAAGGATGCCAGGGGCGGAAACGCATCCGGCTTCGGCCCCAGCCCGCTGGGGCAAGAATCCGATGCGGTGCGTGACCTCCGCATAGGCTGACGGGGTATGAACGTCCTCATCGCCGCCGATATGGAGGGGATCGCCGGGATCGAGGACTACCGTGACTGCCTCCCCTCCCACCCCGCCGCCTACGCCCGCGGCCGCCGGCAGATGACCGACGAAGTGCTGGTCGCGATCGAAGCGCTGCGGGCCAGCGGCGCCGAGGAGATCTCCGTCGGCGACTGGCACATGGTCGGCACCAACGTCGAACGCGAGCGGATGCCGGAGGGGGTAGAGGTGCGGCCGATCGCCGACCTGGCGCTGACCGAGGCGGAGCCCTCGATGGCGAAGGCCCACGGCGGTCCGCTCGACGCGGTGGCGATGCTCGGCCACCACGCCAAGACCCCGAGCCCGCGCGGCTTCTGCTCCCACACCTTCGTCTGGGGGATGGAGGTGCTGCTGGGCGGCGACTCGTTGAGCGAGACCCAGACCTACGCCCAGGCCCTGGCGGCGGAGGGCGTCCCGGTCCTCGTCGCCGCCGGCGACCGCTGGCTGCTGGAGGAGATGCGCGACGGGGAGCTCGGCAGCGCCCGCCTGGTGACGACGAAGGAGGGCGAAGGCCGCGGCCGCGCCAGCTCGGTGGAGCCCGCCGAGGCCCACGTCGCCCTGCGCGAGGCGATCGCCGCCGCCCTCTCCGAGCCGCTGCAGCCGCCGCCGGCCCGCGACTACCCGGCCGAGCTGGTGGTGAAGGTCGAGGGCGCCGAGATCGCCCGCACCACCGTCGCCGACCCGGCCGAGCTCCTCACCGCCGTCGCCACCGTCTTCCGCACCAGCCAGGTCTCGAAGGAGTACCGCCAGCTGGCGAAGCTGCTGCCGCCCGCCGACTCCCACCTGCGCAACTTCCAGCGCCGCGCCGGCAGCCTCCTCGCAATGCCGGTGATGCTCCGCAAGGAGCGCGACTGGCTGGCGGCTGCCCCGTAGCAACTTCCGTCCCTCCCGGCGGTTCTGGAAACAGGTCCGTCTACAACGTGGGGAGGCAGGGATGCGCGCAGGTTGGAGGTTTGGGCTGGCGGCAACGCTGTCCCTGGCGATGCTGGTAGGCACGGCCGCGGGAGAGGTGGCCGCCGCAGACTGGAGCGAACGGGTGCTTGGGGAAACCCAGCTGTTCGGGATGTCTTGCCCGACCACCTCGCGTTGCATCGCGGTGGGAGCCGGCAACACCGTCGTCAGCTCGAACGACCCCACCGCCGGCGCCGCCGGCTGGAACCGGATCAACGTCGGCGGAGGCGAACAGCCCACCGGCGGCTACTACTCGCCCGGCCGCGCGATCCGCGCCGTCGACTGCCCGACCGCCGGCTTCTGCGTCGCGGTCAGCTACGAGGGGTTCGTCTACACCTCGGCCAACCCGACCGGCGGCCCTGGTGCGTGGTCCACTGCCGACCTCACCCCGGAAGGACCGAACGTCCACATGTACGGGGTCGATTGCCCCGCGACGAATCTCTGCGTCGCGGTCGGGACCGAGGGGGAGGTTCTCACCTCGACCGACCCCGCCGGCGGGGCAAGCGCCTGGACGCTCGCCCAGCTGCCGGAGAGCCTGCAACTGCGCGGCGTCTCCTGCGCCTCGACCTCACTCTGCGTGGCGGTCGGGGACGAAGGCGCGATCGCCAGCTCGACCCAGCCCCTCGGCGGCGCCGCCGCCTGGGGCCAGGTGCAACTGCCGGGGGCGGCGATCGACAGCAACCTGATCGGGGTCGGCTGCCCCAGCGCCCGTCTCTGCGTCACCGGCAACTCCGTCAACACCATCTTCGTCTCCACCTCGCCGACGGGCCCGGCGGGCGCCTGGTCGGCGGCGCAGGGAGAGGGCACCGTGCAGATCACCGATGTCGACTGCCCCTCTCCCACCCAATGCGTGGCGATCGACAACAACGGCGACGTCCTCACCTCGACCGACCCGACCGGCGGCGCGGCCGCCTGGAGCTTCCAGAACATCCTCACCTACGTCCACGGCGAGAAAGACATCCTCAACCCGAACGCGATGTTCGGCGTCTCCTGCCCCTCGGCCTCGCTCTGCGCGATCGCCGCCACCAAAGGGAAGATCTTCACCAGCACCAACCCCTTCGTGCCGCCGCCGGCCGAGCCAAAGGCGAAACCGAAAAAGAAGAAGCCGAAGAAACACAAGGGCCCGAAACGTCCGCGGGCGATCATCGCCAGCAGCCCCCCGCCGGGAGTGGAAATCGCCAAGGGGAAGGCGAAGGTCCGCTTCCGCTTCTTCGCCGCCAAACATGCCTCGGTGCGCGGCTTCGTTTGCAAGCTCGACCAGCGGAAGTTCAAGCCCTGCAAGTCGCCCAAGACCTACCGGGCCGGCTTCGGCAAGCACGTCTTCAAGGTACGAGCGGTTGGCTGGACCCGGCACCGCGGCCCTGTCGCCTACGACCCGTTCGAGGTCTGTCACCCGACCGATGGCATCTACTGCTTCGGCCGCCAGGCAGAGTAGGCCCATATGCACAGCGGCCCCGCCTCAGGGAAAGAGACGGGGCCGCGGGGTGGTGCTTTAGCGCCCTGGCCAGGGTGAGCCGACGGGCGCTGAATCGCCGGGTGCGGGGAACACCCGGCGACGATCTTGGGGGCGCGGCTACTTCTTCCTGGGCTTCGCCTTCCCGCAACTGGTTCCGAGCTTCAGGTTGGTGTTGTGGGCCTTGCCGTTCTGGCCCGTCATCTGCACCGTCGCCCGCGGGGTGAAGGAGCAGAGGTTGCGGCTGTTTTCGATCAGGCCCTTCTTGCCGCCGGCGAGCTTGATCGTGAACTTGGAGACCGGGGCATCGGGGACGTTCGCAAACCGCGTCCTGACCCGGGAGGTTTCCGGCCCGGTTTTGACCGAGTCGATGAAGCCGACCAGGGTGACGTGGATCTGCCCGTTCAGGTCGGCGACCAGGTCCGGCAGTTCCCTCGCCCCGCCGTTGGAGCGGAAGTAGACCGGGCCTGAGAGCGGCTTGTCGAGCAGCGGCGAGTAAGCCGTCGCTTTGCCGAGGATCGACCCCTTCGGACAGTCGCCGGCATAGAACTGGACTCTGGTGCAGGGGTTGGAGATGTGGGAGTTGTCGATGTACTGCGCCTCGGGCAGGATCACCGTCGTCTTGGCGATGTTGGCCTCGCCCTTGGGCGCCTTCAGGGTCGCGGTCAGGGCGGGGTTTTTGGTGCGGTTCATATTGCCCTTGAGGGAGATCTTCAGCTTCGGCTTGAAGCCGAGCTGATCACAGCCGCTGACCTGGAAGGGGACCGACTGATCGCTGGTGGCACCTTCCAGTGCGGTGAAGCTGCCGAGGATCGCCTTCCGGTCGCAATTGGTCGGGTTCAGCGTGAACTGGGGGCGATCGATGTCGACCGCCACCTGACGCAGGCGGAGCGGGATGCCCTGCAGAATCGTCGGCAGCGGGTCTGCGGACACGGTGACGTGGGTGTCGCTGGGATCGATGTAGAGACCTGCGCGGACGACCACGTCGCCCAGATCGAAGGGGCCGGCCTGGCCGGCCGTCGGCACCGCGATCGAGAGACCGAACGGCGCACCTTTGTAGGGGCCGGTCAGATAGACGCTCCCGGAGACCGGCAGCGGCAAGCCGCCGGCGCCGGCGAGTGCCGAAGTCGTCCCGATCTTGCTTGCAACCGGGCAGGAGCCGGCTGCAGCCTGAGCCTCCCCGCACTGCTGCACGGAGGAGATGTTCGCCAGAAGCCCGCCCGGCAGCGCCGTCCGGATCCGCGAGAACAACGGCATCCCGTCTTCGCGGGTGAGCGCAAAGGTGAAGGGCGAGTACTGACCGCCCTGCGGATTGGTCGTTCCGGCGGTGAAGGACGGGTTGAACGGCTTCGGGGTGCAGTTTTCGTCGATCTCGAACGGAGACTCCTGGGTGACCGGCGATTCAGACGCCCACGAGGTCAGTTCGATCCGCGTCGTGTAGGTGCCGCACCGCAACGGCGTCGACAACGGGGCTTGCGGGCCGCCGTTGAAATGGACCCGCAGTCGCGAGAACGGCAGCTGCGGGGTGTTGTCGAACGTCGCCGTCAGCTGCCCGGTGTTCTGATCGAGGTCGACCTTGCCGGGAAGCTTCAGGTAGAAGCCGGGGCCCTGGGCGACCAGGTAGAGGGCGATCAGGGAGTGGAACGGGTTGTCGTTCTGGGTGGCGAGGATCATGCGTCCCTCTAGCGGTTCGGCGAGCAGCGGGGTGTCGATCGTCACGGTGCCGAGGTCCGAGGAGGCCGGGCACGAGGGCGCCTCGTTGGTCCCGAGGCCGATCTGCGCGGGTGAGCATGCTCCCAGCCCGGCCGCGGAGGAAGGCGAGACCGACATGCCCTGCGGGAACGTCATCTTGACCTTGCGGACGTCGGCCGGGGAGATCCCGTGAGGATCCTGCGGCTGGGGGACGTTCACTTCCGCGTCGAGGCCGGTCGGGCTGTCGGCTGCGTGTGCGAGCGGCCGGGCATTCGCGGTCGGGTCGAAGGGCACCCGCTCACATCCTTCCAACGTGAACGGCACGCCGCTTTCGTCGGCCGTCAGCGTGCGGGTGTCCCAGACCCCGGGCTCTTCCCAGGAATCGCCGCGAACGACGAACGCCAAGGGCTGGTCGCTGCAGGCGGTCGGCTCGGTGAGCAGCGGAACCGCCGGTGCGTCGGTCGTGGTCGCGGAGCCGTTGGGGTGGAGGAGACCGTAGAGCGGAGAGATCCCGACGGGCGCGGAGAAGGAGCAGCCTTCCTCACATCCCACGGCGGGCCCATAGAGCGGGCCATCGATCAAGAACTTGCCTTGTTTTGCGCGCAGCGAGTCATGGATCGGGTCTGCAGGGACGCCCCAGAGCGTCACCCGCACCGACTGGATCGGTTGAACCTGGGCGATCGCGAAGCTTCCCGAGGAGATCCCGTAGTCCCCGGGCCGGACGCGCGGAGTGATCGTCGACATCACGCCGAGCCAGTTGAAGCCGAAGCGCGCGGGGACGTCTGGTCCGTGTTGCAGGTTGTAGACGGGGGCCTTGACCTGGGTGCTGCCGGCCCCGCTTGCCGTATGGATCTCCACGATCCCGACCTGAGCGGCGGTCGGGCAGTTGATTCCCGCTTGGACCCCACCGATGCCTGATAGTTCGGCGGGATCGCATTCGGCGATCCCGACCGTCCCCCCGGCAAAGCCGACGGGCAGGTCGACGTCGACGTCCCGGACGGACTCCGGTGGAAGGTTGTCGCTGGTCGGGAGGGAGAAGGAGACCGTCAGATCCGGATGGCTGCCGGCCTGCCGCTGGAACTGCGGCGTGACGAACGTGCCGTCGACGTTCAAGACGAAGTTCGTCCCACTGGCGTCGGTCGTCGGAGGCTGGTTCAGCCCGATCCCGACGCTCTGGAAGGACAGCGCCGCGTGAGCGCCCCCGGCCCCCATCAGGCCCGCGATCATCAGCAGACCGGCGATCAACGAAAGCAGTTTCCCCCTGCGGAACCCCACGATCGACACAGAACCCTCCGTCCTCTCATCCATCATTGAACGTCGCCGCCGTGCAGCGACCTCGTGTCCGTCAAATTGTTCGGCGGCGAATATCGGGGTAGGCGACGACACGGCCTACCTCCCGATCGTCCGCTTGAGGGTGGCCGAGGTGGTATTCCCTGCGCCCGCCAGCGTCAGCCTCACGGTGAGCTTCAAGCGCTCGTGCGCCCGGATCATCGACCGCGCCTTCCTGCCAAGCGGGACCTTGATCCGATAGGTGCCCGCCTTCGGGATCCTCTTGTGGGCCTTCAGGACCTGCGGGCCGGAGGCGGTGAGGCGGCCGGCGTGGGGCGCCCGGAACGTGATCTTGACCGCCCGGGAGGTTACGACCACCTTGCCGAGCGAGATCCTCGACCCGACGACCGGCGCCGGCTGCGTGCGTTCGCTCGGTGCGACGGGGCTGGCGATCGGACGAGCGCCGAGTTCGCCGCATTCCGCCCGGACGCAAGGTGCCGGCGGCGGGGAGGGGTTCTGCTCCGGAAACCCGCCGCCTACCCGAGCGTCATAGACGTCGATGGATCGGTCGGTGTCCTGACCGACGAGACCCTCGGAGGTCGCGAAGAAGACATCCCTGCCTTCATTGGAGGCACCCATGAAATGGGCCTGGTAGTCACCGTCACCGGGGCTGATCAGCGTGAGCTGCCCGTTCTGAAACGCATACACGTCCCGCGCGCTGTTGTGATCGGCCGGGATGAGCGCGTCGGGGGTATCGAAGAAGATGATTCCGTTGTCGGTGACCACCTGCGGGGCGAAATTACCCAGACCACGCGCATCGAAGTTGGTGTACGCCCGGTCGCCGCCGGTTTCGGTCCCCAGCTGGCAGGAGACGCACGTCCTCTGTTGCGTCTCGGTGTCATAGAGATAGACAGGCGCGTACTCGTTGCCGGTCCCGCCGGAGCCGGTCCTGTATGCCACATACCGGCCGTTGGGGCTGAGCAGGCCGCGCCCGACCGGTACTTGCTGGCTGTCGATGTGCTGGACGGCGCCATCCCGCCAGACGCTCAGGCCTTCGTACTGATACAGCACCGTCCGCGTGTCATCGCTGACCGCATAGAGGCGACCAAGCAGGTCGTCGCCAGTCGCGAGGTACTGGAGCGAGTCATCTTGGGCGTCGTAGCGGTAGATGTTGGTGGTTGACTGCCCGGTCTGGTCAAGAGCGTCGTCCGTGAGCTTGCTCTGCGAGCGGAAGACCGCATACCGGCCATCGGCGCTCACGCCGTCTAGCCACCCGGGCTGGATGCCGGCGGGTCCGCCGGAGGCGTGCGAAACGGAGATCGCGACCGTCTGGCCAGCCGCCCGGCGAAAGATGCCCCCGGCGCCTCCAATGCCGTCGCCGTTGATCGCGAAGTACGCGATGTTGCCGTCAGCCGAGGCCTGACGGGCCGAGAGAACTCCCGGGAAATGGGCCGGCACGTTCTCGGTCGTGGGGGTGTCTCCCGGCATCTGGGACAGCAGCGTCAGCCCCTCGGACCGGCTCCACTTGTAAAGCCCCGTGGTCGTGACACCGTTCAGCAGTGGCACGGGCGAGTGGAAGATGACCCAACTGAAGTCGGGCGCGCCGTTCACGAAGTAGGACGTGTTCTGCTGCAGCCCGACGAACGACTCGAACGCTCCGTCCGCGGAGGACGTCGCCACGAGAGTGTACGCCCCGCTCGCCACATCGAAGATGTAGACGTTGGCCGCCCCGGCGATGCCTCCGGGCGCCAGCGCGCGGTTGCTGACGACGAGGGCATGGTCGTAGTCCGCGGAGATGCCGAGCGTCGAGGACTCGAAGGTGCCCCGCGCCAGGTTCTGCGGTGGGTCCGTCTGTTTCCAACTCGACCAGCCGTCCGTTCCACGATGCACGACGAAGTGCTGGAAGATCATTACCCCGTTTGCATCGGGCGGCGCGGCGGCGACCGGGATGACCATCGAGTTGCCGTCCGGCGCGATTGAAAATTGCGTCAGGGTCAGGATCACAGCCCCGCCCTTGTCGACCGGGCTCACCTGCTCGTAGGCGCGCTGCGGGGCGACTTCGTCGGCCCCAAGCGTGGTGAACGTCCGATCCGCCCCTTCGGACGTGCCGCCGGAGTTGGTGGCGACGATGCGGTAGTGGTAGGTCGTACCGGGCTGCAGCCCGGTGATCGAGCGGCTGAACGTCCGTGGGTCACGGCTGGCACCGCCAGCGGCCTCGGACTGCGCGGGGACGCGACTGCCGTAGTTCGTCGTCAGCCCATACTCGAAGTGGAAGCCGGTCGGGTCGCCGAAGGTGTTGTCGATCGACCCGGTGAGCTCCGCCGAGGCGTCCGTGATCGCGGTCGCGGCGCCGGTCGTGACCAGCGGCGCCGAGACGAGCGTGTGGAAGCTGCCGAGATCCGAGGTGGTCTCGGTTCCCGCCGTGGTGTTCAGCGCGACGGCGCGGACGTCGTAGGTGGTGTTGGGCAGGAGGCCCGTCGCGGTGTCTTCGACCGCCGACCCCGAAAGGCCTACTTGTTCGGAGAGGCGCTGCCAGGGGTTGGAAGGGTCGGGGGCATCGGCGGGAGCCGACACCGGGTAGTTGGTGCACGGGTTGAGGGTCGCCGAGACGGGGCAGATCTCGAGTCGCGCGTTGGTCGAACCGGCGGGCGCGAGCCCCGCCGAGAGGTCGGCGGTCGTCGGGGTCACGTTGGTCGCGGTCGGGGTGTCCAGGCCCGGAGCGGGGCCGGGCGCGAACGTGTGCACGGCGCCGTAGTCCGTCGTGTAGTAGATGCGATCGGTGATCGGATCCCATGCCAGGCCGCGCGGAGGGGCATCCGCCGGTAGCGTGAACGTGTCGGTCAGCAGTCGCTCGGAGAACGTGGGGGCACCCCCGGCGGAGAAGCCCTGGAGGTAGTACTGACCCTTGCTCGTGCCGAGGACCGCGACCTCACCGGTGAGGGTGTTGGCGGCGATGTTTTGCGGCGCGAACCCTGCCGGCAACGACAGCGACGGTAGCTCGGTACCGTCGGCGGCGAAGTGCTCGACCCCGTTGTCGTCAATGACGTATACCGCACCCGCCTGGCCGACCGCCAGCGCATGCGGGTGCGGTTTGATGCCCGCGAGGGCGATCGAGCCCGACACTGCTCCAGACGGAGCGACACGCTGGATCGTCGTGGCCTCGTGGTCTGCGACGAGGACGTCGTGCGTGGTCGGATCGACGGCCAAGCCGCCTTTTTCGGAACTGCCGCCGAGCGCAGGAGGTGCGAAGCCCAGGTCCTGCGTGTAGGTCGGCGTCGGCTGGCCGTCGGAGACGAACCGGTAGAGGTTGCCATTGCCATCGCGGAAGTAAACGGTCCCGTTCGAGGTGTCGACCGCGACATCCGCGGCGCCTACCGGACCGCCACCGGAAGCGGTGCTGAGGTCCACGGCCGTAAGAGCCGTGCCCCCGAGCGAGGCGTCGGGAGCATAGACGCCGATGGCGGGTCCGGAAGTGTCCTGAGGGACGAAGATGTTGCCGTCACCGTCGACCGCGACGCCGTTATGCTGGCCAAGCGGCACGCCCGGATCAGGCGATCCGAAGCTCGTGAGGTATCCATATGAGTTGGTCGTCGTGGCCGCCTGAACGAGGGGGGCAGCCGCCAAGGCGCCAGCACAAGCGAGGGTGATGGCCGCGACGAAGCAGGCGACCAAAGTCCGCCAATCCGTGGTCCTGATCAGACGATGATCAGAGCCGACGACTAATACCCTCGGGTGGCTTCTCACTTATTGCTCTCCTTGTTCCTGTTGGGCCCCTGGTGCCCTGTCCTGAGACGGTGCGAGGGCGGGTGTCTTCCCCTGCCTGCGGACCGAATCCCTGTGTCGCCTCCCTGGCGAACTCAACGAATATAAACGTATCCACTACACAAAGTCAAGTCATGTTTTTATTCAGAGGGAAGTTGTTTCTAACTCTCGCGGCCGACGAAGAAGGTCGAGATCAGGTCCATCAGTTCCGGCGCGGCCGCGAGCAGCTGCTCCGCTTCGCCGCGGTCGAGGTGCCCGGAGATCACGCCCTCGACGGCGCCGACGATGAAGCTCGGGGCCCGCGGCACGGTCACGCCGGCGGGGGTGTTCTTGCAGTCCTCCCCCATCGCCCTCGCCAGGCGCTCGAGGATCTCCTCGTGCTTGGCGAGCGCGGCGCCGCCGGCGATGTGGACCTCGCGGACGAGCGCTCGGGCGAGCGTCGGCCGCTCGGCGGCGAAACCGAGAACGAGGGTCAGGCCGGCCTCTACGCCCGATCTCCAGTCCGCGGCCTCCCCTGCCGCCGCGAGCACCGCGGCGTAGAGGTCCTCCGCTTCGGCCGCGTAGGCGGCCGCGAAGCAAGTGTCGAGGTCGCCGAAGCTGGCGGAGAACTCCTCGTCGGCGGCTTCGCTGCGGCGGAGCAGCAGCTCCAGGGTGACGGCCCGGAAGCCGACCTCGCCGCTCAACTCCAGCATCGCCTTCTCGATGCGGCGGCGCGCGGCGGCGACGCTCGTTCCTTTGCCGTCCCTCGGCCCCTGATCTTGCATATCGGCATATCGCCGCCCCGGGCTTGCCTGCTCCCGCTCCCGAAGCGCGCGAACTGAGAGGAAAACTATATCCCTCTCAAAAAAAACGTTGCCCCAACTCAATGGGCGGGGTATCTTGCCCCAATGAAGCGCGCCCCAGACGAGGCGCCCGTCGTGCCCTTGGGACGGCACGGTCTGGCCCCCGATGTCGTCGCCGCCCACCAGCGGGAGCGGCTGTTCGAGGCAACCGTCGAGCTGGTCGCCAAGCGCGGCTACCGCAACACCTCCGTCGACCAGATCGTCAAGTCGGCGCGGGTCGGCTACGTCGCCTTCTACGACCTCTTCGACGGCAAGGAAACCTGCTTCCTCGCCGCCTTCGACCGGATCGTCGAGGAGGCGGCGGAGGCGGTCGCGGAGGCAATCGCAAGCGAGGAGGAGTGGCCGGGCCAGATCGCCGCCGCGCTTGGCTGCCTGATCGACCTCGCCATCGCCGACCCGAAGCGGGCGCGCATCGCCCTGGTCGAGGTTCAGGCGGCCGGGCCCACCGGCCACGCCCGCTACGAAGAGATCGTCGACCGCGCGGTGCCGCTGCTGCGGGAAGGGCGCCAACTCAGCGAAGAAGCGGCTCAACCATCGGAAACCCTGGAGGAGGCGGTGCTGGGCGGCATCGTCTGGATCGTCCAGCAGCAGCTCGTCAAAGGCGAGCTGAGGGAGGCCGATCCGCTGCTGCAGGAGTCGATTCAAATCGCCCTTTCCCCGTACATCGGCGACGCCGAGGCAAAGAAGGTCGCCGCGGCGACTCTGAGGAGCCGCGCGAAACGGGCATGAACGACGTCGCCAAGCTGGAGGAGCTGATCGCGGACAACCAGCGAATCGTGCGGCGGGCCTTCGAGAGCGAGGACGAGTGGCCGGACTCGCTGCGCGCTGGCGCCTACGCGCAGGCGCGCTGGATCGCCGACCATCCGCAGGAGGTCCGCTTCATGATGCTGGAGACGCTCTGGGCGAGCGAGCTGACAGGCGCCCTGCGCGACCAGTTCCTGGCCGAATACACGGCGATGATCGACGCCGGCCGGGCCGTCGCGCCGGACCCGGACGCGGTGCCGCCGATGGCGGCGGAGAGCGTGATCGGGGCGATCATCCAGGTGCTGGGGCGCTACAGCAGCGGGCAGGGCGACGAGCGCGACCCGGTCGCCGCGGTTCCGGAGATGATGTACCTGGCGGTGCGCCCCTACCTCGGCGAGGAGGCGGCGCGCCGGGAGCTGACGATCCCGCCGCCGAGCGACTGAATGGCGACGAAGAGAAAAACCAAGGCCGAGGCGCAGAGCCTGCCGCGCGGGCGGCACGGGCTGCCGCGCGAGCTGATCGTCGAGAACCAGCGCGCCCGCCTGATCGACGGGATGATCGCCACGGTCGCGGAGGTCGGCTACGGGAAGGCGACGGTCGCCAACGTGATCAAGCCGGCGAAGGTCTCGCGGCGGACCTTCTACGAGACCTTCGCCAACCGGGAGGACTGCTACCAGGCGGCCTACGAGGCGAGCTTCGAATTCCTCCGCCACCGCACCCTCGCCGCTACCTCCGAGGAGGACTGGCCCGATTCGGTCCGGGCCGGGCTCGAGGCGCTGCTGGAGAGCCTTGCCGCCCACCCTGCTCTCGCCGCCTTCTTCCTCGTCTCGCCGGCGAGCGTCGACGACGCGACGGCCTCGCGCCATCACCTGGCGATGCGCGAGCTGGTGGAAGCGCTGGTCGCCAAAGCCCCGCGCTCGTCCGGCGCGGCGGCTGGAACCCGCATCGAAGCCCTTGCCGGCGGCCTCGCCCGGCTGACGGCGATGAAGGTCACCGCAGGTCGGGCGGGCGAGCTGCCGGCTCTGCTGCCGGACCTGGTCGAGCTCTTCCTGCGGCCCTTCGTCGGCAGCGAAGAGGCGATCCGCGTCGCCTGGGGCGACGCGCAGCTCGATCGTTAGACGCCCGTACTCGGCCCTTCTCTCTCTCACAGTTCCCCGATCCCTGATTCCCGGGTCGCGGTCAAACGCGACGCGGTGTCCAAAGATAGAGAGGGTGGCATTTCCATGTCAAGGGTAGAATGGTCGAGAATTCGCAATTGGTCGCGCCTGCGGCGAATGTAGGCTTTTCTCTTATGGTCGTCACGCCGTGGGGGAACTCGGAGGCGCTGCGGGAGGAGAGGCTGGCCCCGGGCCCGTCGAACTCCGCGGAGGAAGTCGGCGAGAACCAGCGCCGGCGCCTCTTCGGCGCGATGGTCGCCAGCGTCGCCGAGCGGGGCTATGCGAACACGCGCGTCGCCGACCTGGTCGAGGCCTCGGGCGTCTCGCTGCGCAGCTTCTACGACCTCTTCCCCGACAAGCAGGCCTGCTTCGTCGGCGCCGTCGGCGCCCTGGTCGGCTCGACGATCGGGCCGGTACTCGAATCGGCCGGCCTCGAGAAGTGGGAGGTCGACTCGAAGCGCCGGCTCGGGATCGCGGCGGCGCTCGCCGCCGCCCAGCCCGCCGCTGCCAAGATGTGCCTGGTCGAGGCCTACGTCGCCGGTCCGGAGGCGGCCAGGGCGGTGGACGAGGCCGCGGTGCGGATGGAGATGCTGGTCCGCGACCGCCTCGCCGGCACGGTCCGCTGGGCGGACCTGCCGCCTGAGATCGGCACCTTCGCGATCGGAACCGTCCTCGAGACCTTCAGGGCGAGGCTGATCGACCGCCGCGAAGGCCAGTTGCCGGCCCTCGCGCACCAGCTGACCACGCTCCTGCTCCGCTACGAGGCGCCGGTGCGACCGCTGCGCTCCGCCGCGCGGCCGCCGGAGGTCCGCCCCGAGCATCTTGAAGCCGGCGACCACGCGGAGCGGGCGCTGCGCGCCTTCGAAGCGCTGCTGACCGGCCAGCCTCTCGCGGAGACGACGATGGAGCAGGTCGCGAAGCGGGCTGGCATGTCGGTGAAGACCCTCTACGCGAACTTCGGCGGACGGGACGAGCTGATGCTGGCGGCGATCGACAGCGCCGGCGCCCAGGCGGTGGCCGCCGCCGTGCCGGCGTACCGGCGCCGCCCCAACTCGCCGGACGGGGTCCGGCTCGCCTTCTCCGCCCTGTTCGGCCTCCTCGCCTCGCGGCCCAACCTCGCCAACCTGCTCCTCTTCGCCACCTACGAAGGAGGGGGGCCGGCTCTGCGCCGGCGCTCGGAAGCCCTGCGGCCGCTGGAGACGCTGCTGACCCGGATCGCCCCCTCCGGGCTTCCGGTCCCGCGGGCGGTGCTCGCGGAAGCGCTGCTCGGCGGCGTCCTCTGGCTGGCGCGGAGACGGATGTCGGAAGCTGGGGCCGGAGCACTGGCGGGCCTGGCGCCGGTCTCGACCTATGTCGCCCTGGCGCCGATGCTCGGGGCGGAGCGGGCGACCGCGGCGGCGGAGGGCAGGAGCTACCGGCGGCAGCCGCAGGAGGACGCCGTCGATCTGGTGCACGCGGTGACCCGCTCGATCGACGGCCGGCTCGTGACCGCGCTCAGCCAGGATGCCCTGGGCGTCGAGGCGCTGGCGAAGGAGGCCGCGCTTCCCCGCGAGGAGGTCGAAGCCCAGCTGGCGCAGCTCGAGGCCGCCAACCTGATCGAACGGATCGCCGGCGCGGACGGCGTCACCTTCCGGTCCCGCTGGCCCGATTGGCGAATCGAGGAATGGGAGCGCCTCGACCAGTCGGAGCGGGAAGCAGCCTCGGCCGAGATCGCCGAGGCGATCAACGCGGAGGTCGACGAGGCGATCGCGGCGGGCACCTTCGACGCGCATCCCGAGCGGATGCTGGTCCGGATGCCGATCTGGGTCGACGAGCAGGGCTGGCGGGAACTGCACGAGGCGCTGGACCTGACCTTCGACGCGTGCATCGCCATCCAGCGCCGGATCGGCCAGCGCCTGGAGGAGAGAGGCCACCCCAACGAGGGGTTCCCTGCCCGCGTCCACCTCGTCTCCTTCGAGGCGGCGCCGCCGGAGCAGAGCTCCGACTTCTGAGAAGCTTCCTGGTCGATGACCGACCAGGATGTCTTGCTGCAGAGGAGGATCTTCAACTGGTCGCAGGGGATGCCGGGATGGCAGCGCGGCCTGATGCGCAAGCTCTGCGACGGCCCGCTCGACGAGGCGGGGCGGGCGGAGGTGCTGGCGGTGCTCTGCGGCGAGGCGTCGGCGGAGGCGCTGCCGCCGCTGGAGCTGGCGAACCTGCCGGCTGACGAGGCCGAGCACGGCCGGGTCGAACTGCGGCAGATACGCGACCTGCGCAACGTCAACCGGCTGGCCGAAGACCAGGTGCTGCGCTTCGGGCCGGGGCTGAACATCGTCTTCGGCGAGAACGGTGCGGGCAAGAGCGGCTACGGCCGGCTCTGCCGGCGCGTCTGCCGCTCGGCCGAACCTGGCGAGGTCCTGCACGACGTCTTCGACCCGGGCAAGGCGGAGGCGCCGCAGACGGCCGAGTTCGTGCTCGCGGTCGACGGCGAGGAGCGGGTGGTCGAGGTCGACCTGGGCGACGAAGCGCCGAGGATTCTCTCGGCGATGACCGCCTTCGACGCCAGCTGCGCCGCCGTCCACGTCTCCAAGTCGAACACGATCGAGCACACGCCGCGGCCGCTGCGCCTGCTGAAGGAACTGGCAGAGGCCCAGGACGCGCTGGCGGCGGAGCTGGCGGGGCGGATCGAGGAGCGGCGCGAGTTGCTGCCGGACCTGCCGGGAGGGATGAGCGAGGAGGAGGCTCGGAGCTTCCAGCGCCTCGACGAGGCCGAGCTTGAGGAGCTGGCCGAGCTGGAGCGGGCGGAGGCGACGATCGCCGGCGACCGCAGCGAGGAGCTCGAGCGCGAGGCGCGCAAGCGAGCGGCGGCGGTGGGGAAGCTGGCCGAGCGGGTGCAGGACGCCTGGGACCGGCTCGACGACGAGGCGCTGCGGGAAGTGGCGGAGCTGCGCGAGCGGCTGGCGGCGGCCGAAGCCGCCGTCGACCAGCTCGCCGCCGACGCCTTCTCCGACCAGCCGCAGCCGGATACGGGCGGCGAGGCCTGGCGGGAGATGTGGGAGGCGGCGCGGCGGTTCGTCGAAGCGGGCGGCGGCGAGTTCCCCGACGCGGGCGAGGACGCGACCTGCCCGGTCTGCCAGCAGGGCCTCGGCTCCGAGGCCCACGAGCGGATGCACCGATTCGAGGCGTTCGTCTCCGGCGAGCTGCGCGAGCAGGTCCGCCTCGTCGACGATGCGTTGACCGAACGGCTGCTGAGACTGCCGGACCTGGAGAAGGTCGCCAACCTGGCCGAAGTCGCGGTCGCCGCCGGGGGCGAGCAGCTGCGGGGGCCAGCTGCGGCGGCGCTGGCGGCCCTCGCCGATCGCCTCTCGATCGCGACCGGGGCGGCCGAGCCGCACCGGAGCCGAGGGCTCGAGCTCGGGCCGCTGCGCGACTACGTCGCCGTCCAGATCGCCGAAGCCGAAGGCTTCGCCGTCCTCCGCGACCAGGAGGAGCGCGAGCGGATCGAGCGCCGCCTGCGGGAGCTGCGCGCTCGCCGGGAGGTCGAGGCATCGCTCGAGGACCTGATCGAGCACCTGCGCGGGCTGGACCAGATCGCCGCCTGGGAAGAGGCGCGCTCCCAGCTCTCGACGCGGAAGATCTCCCAGCGCATCGGCGAGCTGAGTCGGCTGGCGATCACCGGGCGCCTGCAGGAGGCCCTCGCCGAGGAGATCGAGGAGCTGGACCCGATCGCCGACCGGGTGGAGCTGAACGCCTCGGCCAGCAAGGGCAAGCCGGCGGTCCGCTTCAAGCTCCGCAGCGAGGGGCGCGAGCGGGTGGCCAAGGTCCTCAGCACGGGCGAGCAGACCGCGCTCGCCACCGCCTTCTTCCTCGCCGAGCTGCGGGTCAGCAACGAGCGCAGCACGATCATCCTCGACGACCCGATCTCCTCCCTCGACCACCAGCGCCGCGAGCATCTCGCCGCCCGCCTCGCCGAGGAAGCCCAGAAGCGCCAAGTCGTCGTCCTCACCCACGACCTCGTCTTCGTCTACTACCTGCTGGAACAGGTGGAGGAGCGGGGCCTCGAGCTGCACTCGCAGGCGCTGACCCGCGCCGCCGGCGAGGTCGGCGTCGTCAGCGACAACCTGCCCTGGGAGGCGCGCTCGCCGATGCAGCGGCTGAAGGCGCTGCGCCACGAGCTGAACCACGAGCTGCGCGGTCTATATAAGGGGCGCGACTCCGCCTACGAGCGCCGGGCGCAGCTCTGGCTGCTCGACCTGCGCAAGGGCTACGAGCGGCTGATCGAGGTCTACCTGCTGAACAGCGTCGTCGAGCGCCAGTCCCTGCCGATCCGGGTCCAGAAACTCCACGGCATCCGCTGGTCGCCCGAGCTGGCCGAGGAGATCGACGTCGCGATGCGCGAGATCTCCGGCGCCGCCCACCAGGAACCGCTCGGCCGCGAGGGCCCGACCCTGAGTCGCCTGGAAGCCCTGCTCGACAAGTTCGCCGACCTCTGCGAGCGGACCAAGCCGGCGCGCGAGAGCGAGGTCGCGGAGCAGCAGGCTCAGGAGCCGGTGCCCTTGCGCTCCCGGTAGCGGCGGGTCTTCTCGCGGTTGCCGCAGACGTCCATCGAGCACCAGGTGCGGGAGTGGTTGCGGGTGGCGTCGTAGAAGGCCCACTGGCACTCCTCGTCGGTGCAGGCCTTGAGGCGGGGCCAGGCGCCGTAAGACTGGAGGCGCTCGATCGCGAGCAGGAGGCGGGCTTCGAAGCCGCTGAGGTCGGAGCGGGCAGGGGTGAGGCCGAGGCGCCCGTCAACGGAGAAGGTGGTGCGGAAGCGGCTGCGCTCGGCGGCCTCTTCCAGCGGCGCGAGCTCGTTCGCCTCGATCTCCTCGCCGTTGTTGGCCCGCAGCAGCGCCCGCAGCGACTCGCGCAGGGCGAGCAGGCGCTGGAGAGCTTGCTCGTCGGGAGCGTCCACGTACTCGCCCGTCAGCTCCCGGATCCAGACCTGCAGCCCGCGCGGGTCGGCGATCGAGTCGGCCCCCTCCTCGACGTCGCGCGTGTTGACGAAATCGACGAGCAGGCCCGACTCCTGCTCCACCGCTGCTTTGTTAATCGTGGTTGACACTGGCTATCCAGTTTAGCTAGTGTTGAAGACACCGGCAAATAGTTTTAGACAGTGTCAACGCCAGAGGAGGCCGATCATGAGATTCCTCGCCAACCTCACCATCGCCAACGCAGCCGAGTCACAGCGGCGCCTGCGCGAAGCCGCCCAGCGCGACCGCCAGGTGCGGCAGCGCCCCCATCGCTAGTCCGATGCCGCAGGGCTCCTAGCCGAGTTCGATCACGCCGAGGAGCAGCAGCAGGATCAGCGTCACCACGGCCGAGACCAGGAGCGAGCCGGCGCAGCCGAGGTTGTTGGAGAAGAAGAGGAACACGGGGCTCCCCGCTACCCGGAAGCCAGCGCTTCGATACGCGGCCGGACGGCCGCTTCCAGCAGCTGGTGGCCCATCTCGTTCGGATGCAGGGATTCCTGGACGTCCCCGAGGTGGATGATTCGCTGCCCGGAGCCGATCCGGACCCGGATGAAGTTGATCGCAGCTTCCGTCACCCTCTTCGTCTCGCAGAAGCGGTGCTTGACCAAGGCCCGGTCGAGGGCGATCCACTTGATCTGCGCGGCTCTGGCCGCGCCTCTGACCGTCTTGTCCAGCTTCTTGACGAAGAGGTCGAGGAAGTCCCACTCCTTCGGCTCGATCCCGACGAGCTTGTCGCAGTACTTCCTCCCCAGGGGGTCGGGATAGGTCATCGCGAAGACCGGAACATCTTCCGCGGCTTCCTTCACCCGGGTGTAGGTCCGGACCAGGGCCGGCGAGACAGTCGTTTCCAGGCGGCGCAGCCACCCGGCCTCCGAGTCGCCGCAGTTGCGGAGCCGTAGGCACTTTTCGACGACTTCCCGGAAGTCGGCGTCGTTGCCGCCGATGCTGATCAGGACCACGTCGAAGTCGTCGAGTTCTTCGAGGACCTCGATCTGCGGCCGCGCCCCGTACACCTCCCCGTAGTCCTCATCGCCACTGTCGGGGTACTGGCGGCGATTGAGCACGTCAGCGGTTTCCGCCCCCGAGCAGGCGACGAAGATGAGTGACGCGTTCAGGTGCTCGGCCAGCAGGTGCGGATAGGCCTTCGCGGCGCGGTGGCACATGTTGCGCCCGGGTTCGTCGGTCCCCTCGTAGTAGCGACGGGTGCCCTCCCCGGAAATGTAGGAGTCGCCGAGGGCGACGATCTGGAAGGAGGCGCCGGGGTTGGGGTCCAGCGGCGCCGACTCGGGCGGTTCGCTCCAGGGATCGATCAGAACCAGCGCCACGACGGCCGCCACCAAGGCTCCGAGTCCCGCCCAGATCAGCCAGTGCCGCCGCATCCGCCGCTACTAAACAGGAAAACGCTCTAGTACTCAATGGCGTATAGGGTGTGCCCGCCATGTCCACTTCGTCGAAGCTCGGATATGCGGCGCTCGCGCTCGCGGTGCTGCTCGGCTTGGCCGGCGTCGTCGGCCTGATCGACCCCGTTCTGGCGGGGGTCGTGGCCGCCGTCGCGATCGTCCTGCTGCTGCCCGGAACCTTCCCGCGGCTCGACGTGATCCTCGTCCGCAGCCTCGGGGCCGCCCTGCTCGGGATCCTCAGCCTGGCCGGGGTCAACTTCCTAGCCCACCACCTGGGCCTCGGGCACCTGTGGATCCCTCTGGGGTTGGTGCTGGCGATGATCGTCTTCGCCGCGGTCGCCTACTTCTACCTGCATCACAACGGCTGGAGCCCGCTCTGCGCGGGGATCGGCGCCGGTCTGCTGGCCTTTGGGCTGATCGTCGCCGCCCCTTACGGCATCGGCAAGTGGAAAGAGAACCGCGACCCGGTTGCGAAGCCAGAACGAGTCGCCTCGAGGCTGGACGTCGCGATCGTCTCCGACGGCAGCCGCCACGGGCCGCCGCCGCAACTGCCCCCGAACCCCGCCCTCGAAGAATTCGACGTCCACTACTCGATCGGCTTCGCCGCTGGCAACACGGTTCGCTGGACCCTGCTGGACGAGGAAGACCCGGAAGAGGCGCTGCGGGTACTGGCCCGGGGCGACTCGGCCGCGGTCCTGCCAGGCGCCCCGGCGCCCGAACCCGACGCGGACAGCGCCCTCGTGCTCCTCGTCGACGGGACGGCGCCGGTGGTCGAAGACCCGACCGCGCTGAAAAGCCTGGGGGCGTTCGACCGCCGCGAAGTACGACGGTGGCGAGAAGTCGCAGCCAGCGCCGGGGCTCCGGCGGTGCCCGCCTTCGCCCTGCTGCAGACCACGAGCAGGAGCCGGTTGCGGGGCTGGCGTCCATTCGGCAGGCGCGAAAGCGTCGTCTCGGTGCAGGCGCTGGGCAGCCAGACGGCCACCGATGCGGCGGTGCGCCTGGCTGTCGCGGCGCCGACCTCGGAGGAGGACTTCGCCCTGGCGATGGCCTACCGGCCGATCCTCCTCTTCGATCACAAGGAGCCGGTCCCGTGGCCGCTCTCGGTCGGGGCCCTCTTCCGCCAAGGCGCGGTCACCATCTGCCGCGACCAGGGGGTCGCCAAGAGCGAGTGCGACTCCGAGCCGCTGCGGCGTCCCTCCGAACTGGAAAGCCCCGGAACCCACCTCCGGCTGGGCATCGACAGCGACGCCCTCAAGAGCCTCGCCGAACGCGAACTGGCGGCCCAGAAAGGCGAGGCCGCGGCCCCCGCGCTGCCGCCGGGCGCGGGCGCCCCCCCGACGGGGACGCCGCCGGCGAGCGCTGCCCCGCCGGACGCGGGCGCCCCGCCGGGGGCCGGCAGCACGATCTACGTGCATCCCACGTCCTCGAGCCGAGACGGGCGCGATCTCCTCTTCCTCGACTACTGGTGGTACCTGCCCGAGAACCCGGTCAGCCTCGGCGGCGGCGCTCTCTGCGGCGCCGGCTTCGTGATCCCGGGCGTCACCTGCCAGAGCCACGAGTCCGACTGGGAGGGGGTGACGGTGGTGGTCGACCGCACGAACCAGCCCCGGATCGCCGCCGTCCAGTACGCGCAGCACGACAGCGTCGTCAGGTACGACTGGACGCAGCTGCGGAGGCGCTGGGACGGCGACCCGCGGGTCCAGCACCTGATCGAAGGCATCGACGACGCCGGCGAGCGCCCCCTGGTCTTCGTCGCCACCGGCACCCATGCCAGCTACCCGACCCCCTGCGCCAGCGGCTGCCAGCAGGTCGCGAATTCCGGCCTCGACGAGGAACCGCACCGCGGCAACCTGGGCTGGATCGGCAACGACACCGGCTCCTGCGGGACCTCGAGCTGCCTGCAGATGCTCCCGACCAGAGCCGGCGGCGCCAAGCCCGCGCTCTGGAACGACTTCGACGGCCCCTGGGGGGAGCGGCATTGCTTCCTTTCCTACTACTGCGACTCCGGCACCCCGCCGAGCGCCCCCGGGCAGCAGAAGCGCTACCAGCACCCAGGCCGCTACAGCGGCTACGTCGACGCCCGCGGCCGCTTCAGGCGCGAACAGTTCGAAGAATGAGCCGCTGCAGCGCGATCACCGTGGTCGCGTCGCGGACGTCCGGCAGCGCCTGCTCGATCTCGGCCAGGGGCAGGCGGACGATCTCGATCTCCTCGTCCTCGTCGCGCTCGCCGCTGGCCGGCGAGAGGCCGGTCGCCTCGAAGATCGTCACCTTCTCGCTGAGGAAGCCCGGGCTCGGGTAGATGACGTGGAGCAGGCGCCAGTCCTCGGCCCGCAGCTCCGCCTCCTCCGCCAGCTCCCGCTTCGCGCATTCCAGCTCGTCCTCGCCCTCGACGTCCAGCGTTCCCGCCGGGATCTCCAGCAGCTCGTCCTCCTCCACCGCCTCCCGCGGCTGCGCGACCAGGTAGGCGAACTCCTCGTCGTGGGCGATGACGGCCACCGACCCAGGATGCTCGACAACCTCGCGCTCGACCTCCGTCCCGTCGGCGCGCCGGTAGCGCTTGGCTACGAAGTCGACGTGCTTGCCCTCGTGCAGGGGCGTAGTGCTCAGAAGCTTCATCGGTCTCCGATCAACATACGGATCCTCGGCATGAGGACACGATCAACCCGGTCTCGCGACTCCGGGCTGGAAGGAAGTGCACCCTCCACTCCGGGATCGAAGTCCCGGTGCTCTGATAGATCCCGTAGCCGCTTCGATACATAGCTCCGCACCGTCTCTGGAGCCTGCCCCATCTCGTCGATCAACTCCTCACGCCCGTCGATGAGGGTGACAACATCTCCCCAGTCTCGACTTCCGTAGAAGTCGAGACTGTTGCGGCTCTCGAAGGCCTCGAGCTTCGTCGCCAGCAGATATGGCGGAGGCAGCGCCCGAATCGCCTGTCCCTTGGGCAGGGTCAATTCAACGGCATGCGAGAAGGCCTGCGCCTGCCAACGGTTCTCGAAGCCAAGAATCGAGGCATCGGTCGGCATCACATCAAGCTGCAGCTCGGAGTCTGGCCACTTGAACCGACAGATCACTTTGCTCCCCGCATCATTTTCGAAGCCGAGAGCTCGCAACCGCTCTTGAAGGCGGTAGTAGTCCTGTCGCGTAGCCACCTCGACGACCACATCGACGTCTTCGGTGGGACGAAATTCCGGAGCCGCTTGGTCGGTGACCCACAGCTCGACGGTCGCTCCGCCGACGAAGACCACCTCGCCGACAAGCTCTCGCCGAGGTGCTCATAGGTCCATTCCAACATCAAGAGGTTCTCTAGGTTCATCGCCCGTTCTCCGCGCCGATCCTCTGATCCAACATTTCGCTCGCGAGGCCACGTTCGCGCGGTCCGCCTATGCGGATCGCATCAAATAGCGCCAGCATTTCCCACAAGTACGGATCGCGGCGGGCGGCGTCGGGAGCCGCAGGATGGAGTGGTTCGATTGCCATCCCGCGCACCTCCCCTACCGGGTCCGGCCAGACGGGCGCATTGTCCATCGAGAAGGAGAGAGCGTTGGAAAGGGGTGGCGCGGCCCAGGCGGTCGGCAGTCCCCGGGCTTCGCCGCTTCTCATCGCTGGATATACGAAGCGCGCGCCGTGGAGGAGCAACTCGGCTAGCGCTCCAGGGGCAATTTCCTTTCGCCGCGGCTGGTATAGCCCTCCCATCGCCGCACGTTCGAGACCGCGATGCACCGCTGAAGCGCTCAAACCTAGTTCGTGGCCCACGCTGGCAAAGGTCCAGCCTCCCCTGGGCAGGCAAGCAAGCTTGAGAAGAACGAAAAGATCCTGAGGTCGGAGCACGGAAAGCACGTTATCGATTCCATATTCTGGAATCTGGAATATGGGATTCTGGAACTGAAGTTGCAGAGTCAGCTTGAAGTCGGGAAATGCATGCTGCCGAAGGTGGTATTGCCTTGGGGCCAGCGGCTGGTGATCGCCTTGCCGCGGGTGTAGAAGCGGACGCCCTCGGGGCCGTGGATGTGGTGGTCGCCGAAGAGGGAGTCCTTCCAGCCGCCGAAGGAGTAGAAGGCCATCGGCACCGGGATCGGGACGTTGATCCCGATCATCCCCACTTCTACCTCGCGCTGGAAGCGGCGCGCCTCGTGGCCGGAGCCGGTGAAGATCGCGGCGCCGTTGGCGTAGGAGTTGCGGTTGATCAGCTGGATCGCCTCGTCGATGCTGCCGCTGCGGACGACCGAGAGGACGGGGCCGAAGATCTCGTCGGTGTAGACGGACATCTCCGGCTGCACCTGGTCGATCAGGGTCGGGCCGACCCAGAAGCCGCCGCCGTCGACCTCGAGCTCGCGGCCGTCGACGGTGAGGCGGGCGCCGGCCTCGGCGCCTTGGCCGATGTAGTCGACGATCCTGTCGCGAGCCTGCGGCGTCACCACCGGGCCCATTTCCGAGCCGGGGTCGAGGCCGGGACCGACCTTGATCTCCCGCGCCCTCCCGGCCACCTCCTCGACCAGCGCGTCGCCGGAATCGCCTACCGCGACGGCGACCGAGATCGCCATGCAACGCTGGCCGGCCGAGCCGAAGCCGGCGGCGGAGAGCTGGTCGGCGGCGTAGCCGAGGTCGGCGCCCGGCATCACGATCGCGTGGTTCTTCGCCCCGCCGAGCGCCTGCACCCGCTTGCGCGCGCTCGTAGCGCGGGCGTGCACGTAGGAGGCGATCGGGGTCGAGCCGACGAAGGAGATCGCCGCCACGTCGGGGTGGTCGAGCAGGGCGTCGACCGCGACCTTGTCGCCGTGGACGACGTTGAACACTCCCTCCGGCAGCCCCGCCTCGGCGTAGAGCTCGGCGACCAGATTCGAGGCCGAGGGGTCGCGCTCGGAGGGCTTGAGGACGAAGGAGTTGCCGCAGGCGATCGCCACCGAGTGCATCCACATCGGCACCATCGCGGGGAAGTTGAACGGGGTGATCCCGGCGCAGACCCCGAGCGGCTGGCGGAAGGAGTACGCGTCGACGGTCGTCGAGACCTGGTCGGAGTACTCGCCCTTCAGCAGCTGCGGGAGCCCGCAGGCGAACTCGACCACCTCGAGGCCGCGCAGCACCTCCCCCTTCGCGTCCTCCAGCACCTTGCCGTGCTCGGAGGAGACGATCCGCGCCAGCTCCTCGACGTTGGTGTTGAGCAGCTCGCGGAAGGCGAACAACACCTTGGCGCGGCGGCTGAGGGAGGCCTCCGACCAGTCAGCGAAGGCCGCCCGCGCCGCCGCTACCGCGGCGTCGACGTCGGCGGGCTCGGCCAACAACACTTCGGCCTGCTGCTCGCCCGTCGCCGGGTCCCAGACGGGGGCGGTGCGGGTCGAGCTACCTCCCGTCTCCTCGCCGCCGATCCGGTGCCGGATCGTCCGTTTCGCCGTCACCGCGCTCACCGGGTCATTGTGACGCCACCGGCGTGAGCGGCCCATGGCCGCTGAGTACAGAGATCGCGTTGCGGGCGGCCAGCTCGGCCATCGCGGTGCGGGTCTCGACCGTCGCGGAGCCGAGGTGCGGGCTCAAGACGACGTTGTCGAGCTCGGGCAGCCGCCGCTCGACGTGCGGCTCGCGCTCGTAGACGTCGAGCCCGGCGGCGGCGATCCGCCCCTCCCCCAGCGCCGCCGCCAGCGCCCCCTCGTCGACGACCGGGCCGCGGGCGGCGTTGACGAGGACGGCGCTCGGCTTCATCGCCGCCAGCTCGGCCGGCCCGATCAGGTGGTGGGTCTCCGGCGTCAGCGGGCAGTGGAGGCTGAGTACGTCGGCCTCGGCCAGGAGCCGCTCCAGAGGCATCCGCTCCGCCTCCAGCTCGGCCTCGACCTCGGCCGACGTCCCGTGGCGCGAGTGGTAGGCGATCCCCATCCCGAAGGCGCGCGCCCGCTGCGCCACCTTCCTGCCGATCCCGCCCAAGCCGACGATCCCCAGCAGCCTTCCCTGTAGGCCGCTGCCGAGCATGAAGTGCATCCCCCAGTTCCAGGCGCGGCCGGAGCGGACGAGGCGGTCGCCCTCGACCACTCTCCGCGTCGCCGCCAGGATCAGCGCCAGCGTCAGGTCGGCGGTGGCGTCGTCGAGGACGCCGGGGGTGTTGGTGACGACCACCCCCCGCTCCGCCGCCGCCGCCAGGTCGACGTTGTCGTAGCCGACGGCGACGTTGGCGACGCAGCGCAGCTGCGGGCCCGCGGCGTCGAGCAGCTCGGCGTCGACCCGGTCGCCGAGCAGGGTGAGGACCGCGTCGGCGCCGGCGACCAGCTCGAGCAGATCGTCGCGCGGGATCGCCGTCTCCCGCTCGTCGCCTCGCACCTCCCCCGCCCCCCGCAGCAGCTCGACCGCGGACGCGGGGAGGCGGTTGGTGACGGCGAAGATCATCTTGCGTCCGGCTTCAGCACCACCAGGCAGAGGTCGTCGCGGATCGGGCGATCGGCCCACTCCAGGATCGCCCGTTCGACCTCGTTCACCATCACCCGCGCGGCCAGGCCGGTGAGCGGGGCGAGGATCCCCGACAGGCCCTCGAGGCCGAGCATCTGCTTGCCGCGGCGGACGTCGGTGGCGCCGTCGGTGTAGACGACCAGGCCCTCGCTGCCGGCCAGCGAGCTCTCGGTGTTCTCCAGGTCGAGCCTCTGCTCGGTCCCGAGCAGGAAGGTCGTGCCGTCGGCGGCCAGCTCGTCCAGCTGCGGCATCCGCAGCGGCGGCGGGTGCCCGGCTCGGGCCCAGCAGACCTTGTCCTCTCCCGGCCGCAGCCGCACGCAGATCGCGCTGACCAGCTCGCGATCCCGTCCCGGGCGCTCGGCCAGCGCCGCGTTGGTCAGCGTCAACAGCTCCGCCGGGTCGCTGGTGTTGGCGACGAAGGTGGCGAGGCGGGCCCTGATGAAGGTGGCGAGACGCGCGGCGGCCGGGCCGTGCCCGACGACGTCGCCGACGATCGCGACCGCGGAGCCGTCGGGCCCGTTGGTCAGCAGGTAGAAGTCGCCGGAGACGCCGAGTTCGGAGGGGACGAAGGCGGCGCCGGCGTCGACGCCGGGCAGCTCCGGCAGGTCGGCGGGCGTCAGCGCGGCCCGGATCGCCTCCAGTTCCTCAGCCGAGTGCTCGAGGGTCCGCAGCCGCTCGCTGACCCAACAGGCGACCGCGGCGACGGCGGCGAAGAAGGCGACCCGGGTCCCCAGCGCCAGGCCGAAGTGCGGAACCGCGTGGATGAGGTGGCTGACGACGAAGAGCGCGGCGCTCGCAAGGGCGACGAGGAGGGCGCCGCGGCGGCCGAACCACCAGGCGGCGAGGCCGATCGGCACCGAGTAGAAGAAGGCGATCCCCGAGGAGGCGCTGGACGCCAGCAGCCAGGCGCCGAAGATGACGAGGATCGCGCAGACGATCCAGGCGATGCGAGCGGTTCGCGAGAGGTCCCCCGGCACGTCACCCGGACCCTATAACAGGCCCGCCCGCCTGCCGGTGACTTTCTCGGCAAGCGGGCGGGGTGCAGTCCCTAGCGGGGGATCAGATGCTGCGCGGAAGCGCTGTTAGTACCACTTCCCGCGAGCGAAGCCGCCGAATGCGATCAGCCCGATCAAGGCGATGATCAGCCCGATCCAGAAGCTCCAGACGATCATCAGGATGATCCCGATGATCACGAGGATGCCTCCCAACGAGATCCCGCCGATGCCGGCTCCTCTATCTGCCCTGGTGTTCATCCGATCCTCCGTTTCGACGTGTGCATTGGACGACTGGTCCTAACCAACCGTTACCCCGCTCGGCCCTTTCTCACTCCGGTTCCGGCCGCTCCTCGCCCGGCCACTTGCCGGTCAATTTCGCGAACGAGGTGCGGGTGCCGTGGTCGACCAGGCCTTTGACGAGGCGGAAGATCGCCCCCTCGACGAGCAGCGCCGCGACCAGCTTCGGCCAGGAGAATTCCCGGTGCTCGGGCTTCGGCGGCTCCTCTTCGTCGATCAGTCCCCAGACCTGTTCGAAGACCTTCTTGCCGAGGATCCCGGCGATCAGGCCGAGGACGATGCTGATCGGGGCGAAGACGATCTTCATTGCTGCGATTCACCGCCGTTGGAGCTGCCCGACCCTTTCGCCGCGATCGCCGCGCCGGCCGCCGCCGCGCCGGCGAGGCCCGCCGCAGCCAGCCGCTTCGGCCACTTGCGCTTCGGGTGCTCGCGCTGGTCGGCCAGGGCCCGGGCACCCTCGCGCAGGCTTTCCGCGCCCTTGCGGAGGTTCTCCCGCGCGTATTCGTTTTCCGCCAGCTCCTTGACGTAGGCCGGGATCTGGGATGCCGTCTTCGACACCGTCTTGGTTCCTCGCATCGCTCTCTCCTTCTAGGTGGTCTTCTGGTCCTTGGGCTCGTCCCGCGGCTCCAGCTGGATCTCCTTCTCGGCCCGCGGCCGCCCTTCCTCGATCTCGGCGCTGCGCTCGCGCTCGGCGTTCATCTGGTGGCCGAAGAGGATCGCCAGGTTGGTGATCCAGAACCAGAGCAGCAGCACGACGAGGCCGGCGAGGGTGCCGTAGGTCTTGTCGTAGGAGCTGAAGTTGGAGACGTAGAAGGCGAAGAGGGCCGAGGCGACCGCCCAGACGACGATTGCGACCAGCGCCCCCGGCGTCACCCATTTGAAGCCGCGCAGCTTCACGTTCGGCGTCGTGTAGTAGAGGACGTCGACCATGAGGATGAAGATCGCCGCCATCACCGGCCACTTGGCGACGTTCCAGACGTCGACCGCAGTGCTGCTGAGGCCGATCGGGTTGGCGACCGCTTCGACCACCGGCCCGGTGAGGACGAGGCCGATGGCGAGCAGCGCCATCATGATGATCATCGCCAGGGTGACCAGGATCTGCAGCGGCCGCAGCTTCCAGAACGGGCGCCCCTCGGGGGTCTCGTAGATGATGTTCGAGGCGCGGGTGAAGGCGCCGACGTAGCCGGAGGCCGACCACAGCGCCACGGCGAGGCCGACGACGAAGGCGATGCCGGCGGCGCTCTGGTTTTCGACGATCGACTTGATCGGCCCTTCGAAGGTTTCGGCGCCGGATTCGGGGCCGATTTCGGTGATGATGTCGGTCAGCTTCGAGGTGGTGGTCGTGGGGTCGCCGAAGATCCCGATCAGCGAGACCATCGCGATCAGCGCCGGGAACAGCGAGAGCAGGCCGTAGTAGGTGAGCGCCGCCGCCCAGTCGCTGAGGTTGTCCTCCTGGAACTCGGTCAGCGTCCGCTTGAAGGTCGACGGCACGCCCGACTTCGGGGCCTCGCCCTCGGGCCTGTAGTCGCGGCGGACCTCGTCGCTGACCTTCTCGTGATCGCGGCTGCCGTTCTCGGCCATGCCCTTTCCTGCCCGTTAGAACGGAGTTCCTAACTACATCTCCGGCAGCTCCTGCTCCTCGTTGAGGAGGGGGGCGAAGAGGTCGCCTTTGGCAGCGACGCGCTCGAGGACGGCGGCGTGGTCGAAGACGAGGGCGTCGCGGTCCTCGGCCGCGAGCGCCGCCTCGACCTCGTCCCATTCCAGCGGCGTCGAGACCGTCGGCCGCTCTTTCGCCCGCAGCGAGTAGACGCAGACGGTGGTCTTGTGGCGGTCGTTCTGGCTCCAGTCGATGAGGACGCGGCCGGGCCGCTTCGCCTTCGACATCTGCGAGACGACGCGGTCTCCGAACTTTCGCTCGAGGGTCTCGGCGACGGCTTTGGCGAAGGGCTTCGTCTCCGCGTAGGTGACCTCGCTGTTCAGCGGGACGTAGAGCTGCATCCCTTTCGAGCCCGAAGTCTTCGGGTAGCAGTTCAGCCCGAGCTGCTCGAACATGCCGCGCAGCCAGACGGCGACCTGGGCGCAGTCGAGGACGTCGGCGGGGGCGCCGGGGTCGAGGTCGAAGACGATCGAGGTCGGCCGCTCCATCTCCGCGCAGCGGGAGAGCGAGGTGTGCATCTCGATGTCAGCGAGGTTGGCGAGCCAGACCAGCGTCGCGGTGTCTTCGACCACGCAGTAGTCGATCTCGCCTTTATGCCGGTCGCTGTAGACGCTCGCCGTCTGCACCCACTCCGGTCGGTGGCTGGGGCAGCGCTTCTCGTAGAAGTGTTTTCCCTCGACCCCTTCGGGATAGCGCTTCAGGGTCAGCGGCCGGCCCCGCAGGTGCGGCAGCAGCACCTCGCCGATCCGCGCGTACCAGTCGATCAGCTCGCCCTTGGTGAAGCCGGTCTGCGGATAGAGCACCTTGTCGAGGTTGGAGAGTTCGAGCTCGCGGTCTTCGACCGTGACCGCGGCTTTGTTGCGTGGCCGTTTGACTGCGGTCGCGGTCACCGACTCCCCCTGCGGGTCGCTCGCCTGCTCGAGCACGACCTCGTCCGCGGGCTTGTCCTCGCGCAGGCCTTTGAAGGCGCCGTGGCGGACCATCCCCTCCTTCGTCATCTCCCGGAACTCGATCTCGGCGACCAGCTGCGGCTCGACGAAGGTCGCGCCTTTGGGGGGTTTGGCGCCGGTGCCGAAGGGGCTGCTCTTGCGCTCCAGCGGAGCGAGCCGGGCGGCGAGGGCGGTCAGGTCCTGCGCTTTGAACCCGGTCCCGACTTTGCCGCCGTAGCGGAGCACCGGCTTGCCTCCGTCCTCCTCGAAGTAGCCGACCAGGAGCGCGCCGAGGTGGTTGCGGCGGCGGCCTTCGCCGGGCGTCCAGCCGCCGACGACCATCTCCTGGCGGGTCCTGTTTTTCACCTTCAGCCAGGTGCCGGTGCGCTTGCCGGGGCTGTAGGTCGAGTCGAGGCGCTTCAGCATCACCCCCTCCAGCCCCTGCTCCTTGCTCGCCGCCAGCAGCTCCTTCGCGTGGCCGACCGAGTAGCCCGGCGTCTGCCAGCTCTCGCCGGTCAGCTCCAGCCCCTCGAGCAGCTCGCGGCGGCGCCTGTAGGGCTCGCCGGTCAAATCTGCCCCGTCCAGATGGAGGAGGTCGAAGACGACGTAGACGACGGGGTGGGTCTGCATCCGCCGCTTCACCACGTTGGGGTCGGTGTTGTGGATCCGCTGCTGGAGGCGCTCGAAGCTCGGCTTGCCGTTCTCGTCGAAGGCGACCAGCTCGCCGTCGAGAACGGCGTCGTGGGACCCGAGCGCGCGATGGATCCGCCGCACCTCCGGGTACTGGACGCTGACGTCGTTGAGGTTGCGGGTCTGCAGCGTCACCCGGCCGGGCTGGCAGTAGGCGAGCGCCCGCACCCCGTCCCACTTCACCTCGACCGCCCACTTGCCGTCGTCGCGCGGCAGGGTCGAGAGCCGCGCCAGCATCGGCACCACGTTCTCCGGGAACGGGTCGCGCTCGCGCGCGGGCGGGTCGATGCGGTGGATCATCCAGTCCTTCTCGGCTTTGCCGGCGCGGAAGAGCGCGTAGCGCCCCTGCAGCCGCTCGCCGTGGAACTCGACCATCACTTTCCCCGGCTCCCACTTCTCCAGCTCGTAGGTGCCGGCGTCCCAGATCTTCATCGTCCCGGCGCCGTACTCGCCCTTCGGGATCTCCCCCTCCCAGCCGAGGTACTCGAGCGGATGGTCCTCGGTGTGGACCGCCTTGCGGTTCTCCTCCGGGGTCTCGGGGATCCCGTTCGGGATCGCCCAGGAGGCGGCGACGCCGTCGTGCTCGAGCCGCAGGTCCCAGTGCAGGCGGCGGGCGCTGTGTTCCTGGACGACGAAGCGCGGCGCGCCCTTCTTCGGGCGGCGCTTCTTCGGCGCCGGCTCCGCGGTCTTGCCGAAGTCCCGCTTGCGCTCGTACTCGGTCAGCTCGTCTTTGCTCGATTTTCCCTTCGCCTTGGCCATAGGATCGATTCTTGCGCTCTACCCGCCTCAGCCTCCTCTTCTTCCTGGTCTGGTTGGGACTGCTCGTCCCCAGCGCCGCGACGGCGGGCGGGGAACCGTTCTTCCCCCATGCCGGCAACCGCGGCTACGACGCCCTCGAATACGGCGTCAAGCTCACCTTCGAGCCGAAGGCGGGGAGGATCGTCGCCTCGACGACCGTCGACGCCGTGGCAACCGAGAACCTCGGCCGGCTCTCCCTCGATTTCTTCGGACCCCGCGTCACCGAGGTACGGGTCGACCAGATGCCGGTCGACTTCCGCCGCCGCCCCGGCAAGCTGATCGTCTACCCCCGCGAGGAGCTCGCCGCCGGCAGCGAGTTCGCCGTCAGCGTCCGCTACAGCGGCAGGCCGCCGAAGGTCGTCGGCGCCGACGGGGTGGAAGAGGGATGGATCCCGACCGACGACGGCGTCCTCGCGGTGGGTGAGCCGCAGGGCACGGCGGCCTGGATCCCCTGCAACAACGTCCCCGCTGACAAGGCGCGGTTCGAGTTCGCGATCACCGTCGGCGACGGCTTGAAGGCGATCGCGAACGGCCGCAGGGTCCGCAGCGAGAACAGCGGTGCGGGAGTCACCTTTCACTGGATCGAAAGGAACCCGATGAGCTCCTACCTCGCCGTCCTCGACATCGGCCGCGGTCGCATCGTCGAGAGCCGCATCGGGCGCGTCCCGACCTGGTCCCTCTTCGATCCGCGCATGGCAGGCGGGGGCCGGGAGGTCCAGCGCGACCTGCCGGAGGTCCTCCGCTTCGAGAGCCGCCTCTTCGGCGGCTACCCGTTCAGGGCCGCCGGCGCGATCCTCGATTACGCCCCCCGCCTCGGCTACGCGCTCGAGGCCCAGAGCCGGCCGATCTACACCTTCAGCCCCGGCCGCAGCATTCTCGTCCACGAGATGGCGCACGAGTGGTTCGGCGACTCGGTCGGGCTCGAGCGCTGGCCCGACATCTGGCTCAACGAGGGCTTCGCGACCTGGGTTCAGTGGTACTTCTCCGAGCGCCACGGCGGTCCCAGCGCCCAGCAGATCTTCGATTTCTGGCGGCCGGTGTCCGAGGAGGAAAAGTTCCTCTGGGCCCCACCACCGGGGCGGCCAGGCAGCCCGAAGTACCTCTTCGCGAGCTCTGTGTACCTGCGGGGGGCGATGGCGCTGCAGGCGCTGCGCGAGAAGATCGGCACCGAGACGATGCTGCGGGTCCTGCGTACCTGGGCGACGGAACATCGCCACGGGAGCGCCAGCACCCCTGAGTTCATCGAACTCTCCGAGCGCCTCTCGGGGCGAGACCTCGACGGGCTCTTCCGGCGCTGGCTATACCAGCGGGGCAAGCCGTGACACACCCGGTCGTCTCCTAGCCAGGGTCGTCGTGAGTCCGCGTTTCCTCGTTGCGCCGGACTCGTTCAAGGGCACCTTCGATGCGGGCGCCGTGGCGGAGGCGATCGCGAGCGGACTGGAGGAAGGCAGCGCCGAGGCCGACCGCTGCCCGGTCGCCGACGGCGGCGAGGGGACGATGGAGGTGCTGCTCGGCGCGCTGGGTGGGGAGCGGCGGCGGGCGGCGGCGCAGGACCCGCTGCGGCGGCCAATCGAGGCCAGCTTCGGGCTGCTCGGCGACGGGACGACGGCGATCGTCGAGACCGCGCAGGCCTCGGGGTTGCCGCTGGTCGCCGAGGAGGAGCGCGACGCCGAGCGCGCCGACACCTTCGGCACCGGCGAGCTGATCGCGGCCGCGGTCGAGGCGGGAGCGCGGCGGGTGCTGGTCGCGGTCGGCGGTAGCGCCAGCACCGACGGCGGGGCGGGCGCGATCGAGGCGCTGCGGCAGACGGGGCTGCTGGGGCGCGTCGAGATCGAGGTCCTCTGCGACGTCACCGCGGCTTATGAGGACGCGGCGCACCTGTTCGCCCCGCAGAAGGGCGCGGACGCGGCGGCGGTCGAGCGACTGACCGCGCGGCTCGAGGCCCTCGCCGCCGAGCTCCCGCGCGACCCGCGCGGCGTCCCGATGACCGGCTGCGCCGGCGGCCTCTCGGGCGGCCTCTGGGCCCACGGCGCCTGCCTCCGCCCCGGCGCCGCCTTCGTCCTCGACGCGATCGATTTCGACGCGCGCTTGGAGCGGGCCGACGCGGTGGTCAGCGGCGAGGGCCGCTTCGACTCCCAGAGCCTGGAAGGCAAGGTCGTCGGCGAGATCGCCGAGCGCTGCGCCGCCGCCGGCAAGCCGCTGCACCTGGTGGTCGGCGAGAACGCCTTCGAAGGGGCACCGCCGGCGGCCATCTCCTCGATCGGCCAGGCGAGCACGCGGGCGGAGATGCGCGAAGCCGGCGTGGCGCTAGCCGAACAACGCAGTCGCCTCGATCCGTGAGCAAGCGCCGGTCGGCACCGAATCACGACCACCCCCTCGCTCGGAGCGCCCTGGCAACGTCCCCAGCCACGGCCGCCGGTTCGACCTCCAGCTGACGTTCGCTGAAGTGGTGGACGGAGTAATCGAGCCGCCGCAGCCGCAGATCGCGTTCCCGATCGTTCTCGAAGGCGACCGTGCCGCCGTGCGTCGCGTAGCTGTCGGTTTCAACGATGAGCCGATGCGAGCGCCAGAGGAAGTCGACCGTGATCCCGTCGATGAGGACGTTCACCTCGGGCAGCGGCAGCCCGTAGCGCCGGCAAAGCCGCAGGAAGTACCGCTCGAGCTCGCTCCGCGTCCGATCCGTCTTGATCTCCCCCAACGCCAAGCCGAGGAACTCGGCCTGGCGTATGGCGCGGCGCACGAGATAAGGCGCCAGCGTCGCCCGGATATCCTCGAGCGTCCGCGGCACCGTCGTCACAGGGATGCGATTGCGAACCGTGACGAGCAAGGAGAGGCGCTTTTCCGTCCCTTGAGGACGTAAAGGCGCCTTGAGGGTCGCGCAACGATGGATGCGAATGCCGCGCCGGCTCTTTCGGCCGCACTGGCTTGGGATAGAGACATCGATAGGGCCGTCGAGCGGGCGCAGCAGGCCCCAGTGGACAGCCGCGGCGCCATGGCTGAGAACGGCCCCGTGACCGCAAGCGAGCACCGCAGCCATCCACCTCGCCTCTTCACTCAACCCTTCGTGGCCGACCGCGTAGACGCCTTGATGGACTCGGTGCAGTCGTCCGCTCCGTACGCGCTTCGAGAGCGCCGACGACTCCAACCCCACCTCGCCGAGCTGCCGGGTCGTCACCAGCCCATGCTGCGCACCCGCGATCCGTGCGATGAGCGAATCGGTCGTGGCGCTTTTCCGTCCCATAAGGACGTAAAGGCGCCACGCCCTATGGCTCTCCCCCTCAACCGCTGAGAACCGTCTCTAAAAACCGCTAGTTGCGACTCGATGCCGCGGTGAGGCCGGGGCTCGACCGCCTACTGCCGGACGTGCGGTTCAGTCATGGCGCAGGTGCGGATGGCGGTCTCGGAGCGGCTGCTGCCGTCGACGAAGGTGGAGACGGCGTGGGCCAGCATGCGTCCGTCGCAGGTCGCAGAGAAGATCCGCTTCTCCAGGTGCATTGAGTAAGAGGTGATCGAGCCGGACCCGCCGTCGAGTTTCGGGATCTCGGCGCGAGCCTTCCAGCCGTAGCGTCCCCCCGTGTTCTTCCGCACCTTGATCAGGATGACCAAGGTTGCATTGGTCGGGGCTGAGAAGTGCGCGTAGGCGGCGAGATCCGCGCCGCCGGGTTTGCGGCCTTGGTTGTAGATGGTCAGCTCGCCGGAGACGGTGGTGAGCTGTGATTCGGGGAACGCCACCTCGGCCTCGATCGTCCCCTTGCCGACCACCGCGTCCTCGCACGCATCCAGGGTTTCCCCGCGGGGTTCGCGGCCCCCGTGGCAAATCGGGATACCAGCAACGTCCAGGACGAGGTGCCGATCGAGCTCCAGCTCCAGCTCTTCGAGCGCGGGGACATGGGATCCATCGCCGGTTTCGTATTCGTCCCCGATAAGCACTCGCACCGGCTGCGGCTTCGACCGCGGGAGCTTCCGAGGGGTGACGCTGAATTCAAGGTGCAACGGCGGGTCGTCGGCTTCCACCGGAACGGGCGGGGACGCCGACGACTCGGCAGCTGCAACCGTCGATTCGCTTCGGGCGGCTCGAGCCGGATTTTGCATCCCGATGCAACCCCGGGACAGCCTGAACGAGAGTTCATTGCCGTCAGCGAACGCGGCGGCGGCGCGAGCGAAAAGGCGGCCGGCGGGACAGGTGGCGTGAAGTCCTTTCCGCAGGGTCAGGTCCATAAAGGTCAGCGAACCACGCCCATCCGCGAGCTTGGGGATCGTTGCCCTCCAGGACAACCCGAAGCGTCCCGGCTTCTCGATCGGGCGGACCTTGAGCGGAAAGACGACGGACGCGGATACTGGTTCGGGGATGTGGAGATGGACGAGGAGCGTCGTCAGGCCACCCCTAGTCCCGCCGTTGAAGATGAGGACTTCGGTTCCTCCTATGGCCGGCCGAGGAACGGCTGAGGAGGGTCGAACCTCCACTTGGCCGAAGCCGGAACCGATCAGGGCCCGCGGGCACGCTTTCGTCGCAGATCTGGTGTTGGTGTTGCGCAGCGCGGCCAACGTGCATCGCGGCCTACCTCGAAGGTCGAGACCGAGGTGCTTGTCGGTTTCGAACTCCACCGCGGTCACCGCAGGTGGATGGGTACCGTCGCTGGTCCCCACCCTGGCCCCAAAGTTGAGGGTCACCGGAGACGGCTTCGTCTTCGAGAGCTTCTTCGGGGAGATCCCGACGTTGAAGGTTCCTTCGAGGTCGCCGCTGGTGTCATGCGCTGGCCGGCTGCCGCTCGCCACCGCCAGCCCCGCCGCGCAGAGCGCGACGGCAATCATCAAGACGTTGATCGCGAGCCTCTTCATCTCCCGGTCCACCATGACTGTAATGAAGTACTCAAGTGGAGTGATGGGTTGATTCAACAACCCGGGTGAGAGGATGGACCGGTGCGAGTGCTCGCGATCGTCCACCAGCGCGACGCCGGACCGGGCGTCTTCGCCGAGGCGATCGCAGACGCCGGGAGCGAGCTCGACGAGTGGACGCTGGCCGAGCGTCCGGAGCCGCCGGCGGATCCGCTCGACTACGACGCGGTCTTCGTCCTCGGCGGGGCGATGAACGTCGACGAAGGCGAGCGGCACGGGTGGATCGCGGAGGAGGAGGCGCTGCTGCGGGAGCTGCTCGCAAGCGAGGTGCCGCTGCTCGGCCTCTGCCTCGGCGGGCAGCTGCTGGCCGCGGCGGCCGGGGCACAGCCGCGCCGCGCCTCGCGCCCGGAGATCGGCTGGCACCAGGTCGAGGTGACGCCCGAGGGATCCGGCGATCCCCTCCTCGGCCCCCTCGCCCCGAGCTTCGAGGCCTTCGGCTGGCACAGCTACGAGTTTCCGCTGCCCGCCGGGGCCGTCCCCCTCGCCCGCAGCGAGGTCTGCCTCCAGGCCGCCCGACTCGGCGAGCGCGCCTGGGCGCTGCAATTCCACCCCGAGGTCAGCCGCGCCGACGCGCTGCACTGGGTCGACGACTACGAGGCCGACCCCGACGCCGTCCGCATCGGCATCGACCCGGCGGTGCTGGGGCCGGAGACCGAAGCGAAGATCGGCGCGTTCAACGAGCTCGGCAGCGAGCTCTGCCGCCGCTGGCTGGGGACCGTCGGGCCGCGCGCTTAACCTGGCGCGGCCCTTACGAAGCAGACCAGAGGAGATCACGTGTCGCATCCCTTCCGCAGCCGCATCATTGCCCTGGCCGTCGCCTGTGCGGCTCTTGCCGCGCCCGCCGGCGCCTCCGCCGCCACCGTCGTCAACGGCGACTTCGAGAGCGGCAGCTTGACCGGCTGGCAGCAGTTCAACCAGTTCGGCAGCGGGGAATGGTTCACCTATACGAAACCGGGAGCGGACGAAGAGGGATTCTTCCCGCCTCCGACCGGCACCTTCGCTGCCGCCGACGAGCAGAGCGATCCCGATCTCGACGTCCTCTACCAGGACATCGCCCTGGAGCCGAACTTCACCCACCAGCTGGCGCTTACGTTCTACTACCGCTCGACGGAGCCGATCGTGGTCCCGAGCCCTGAAGCGCTCCAGCTCGCCGAAGGCACCGAAAACCAGCACGTCCGGGTCGACGTGATGAAGCCGACGGCGCCGATCGACTCGGTCAACCCGGCGGACATCCTCGCCACCCTCTTCGCCAACAAGAACGGCGACGCGGAAATCCTGGCGCCGACTCGCCTCACGGCCGATCTCTCGGCCTTCGCGGGGCAGACCGTCCGGCTGCGCATCGCCAACTCGGTCACTGAGGGACCGTTCAACGCCGCCCTCGACGACGTCTCCATCACCAGCGCTCCGCCCCCGCCGCCGTCGAACGTCTTCACCCGTGGCAAGTTGAGCCTCAACAAGAAGAACGGCAGCGCCAGGCTGGCGATCAACGTTCCCGGTCCCGGCAGCCTCATCGCCATCGGCAAAGGGGGCAAAGCGAAGAAGGTGAAGCGGGCGACGCTCGCGCCGACCGGGCCCGGCACCGTCCAGCTGGGACTGAAGCCCACTGCCAAAGGCCTGAAGATCCTCAAAGCGAAGGGCAGGCTGAAAACGCGGGTAGACGTCTTCTTCACCCCGACCGGCGGGACCGCCAGCGTCCAGACCTACAAAGTGACGCTGAAGAAGAACCTGAAGAAGTAGCTCAGTCGACCTGGATCGGGGTCAGGTAGGCGGCGGAGAGACCGCCGTCTACCAGGAAGGTGCTGGCGGTGACGAAGGTGGAGTCGTCGCTGGCGAGGAAGAGGGCGGCTTTGGCGATCTCCTCGGGCTCGCCGAAGCGGCCCATCGGGATGTGGACGAGGCGCTTGGCGGCGCGCTCGGGGTCCTTGGCGAAGAGCTCCTTGAGGAGGGGCGTGTTGACCGGGCCCGGGCAGAGCGCGTTGACGCGGACGCCGCGGTCGGCGAACTCGACGCCGAGCTCCCGCGAGAGGGCGAGGACGCCGCCCTTCGAGGCGGTGTAAGAGATCTGCGAGACCGCGGCGCCCATGGTGGCGACGAAGGAGGCGACGTTGACGACCGAGCCGCCGCCGGCCGCGAGCAGGTGCGGGATCCCGTGCTTGCAGCAGAGGAAGACGCTGCGCAGGTTGACGTCCTGCACCCGCTGCCAGGACTCGAGGGAGGTCTCCAGGACCGAGCCGTCGTCGGTCGGATTGATGCCGGCGTTGTTCATCAGCACGTCGATGCGGCCGAACTGCCCGGCGGCCTCGGCCAGGGCGCTCCGCACCTGCTCCTCGTCGGCGACGTCGGCGGCGATCGTCAGCGCCCCGGTCGCCTGCTCGGCATCGAGGTCGATGCCGACGACGGTCGCCCCCTCGGCGGCGAACAGCCGCGCCGACTCGGCGCCGATCCCGCTCGCCGTCCCCGTGACAACGCAAACCTTCCCCGCCAGCCTGCCGCTCACGATCAGTCCCCCTCGTCCGTCGCGTAGTAGACGTTCTTGACGTCGGTGTAGTGCTCGAGCGCATCGGGACCGAGCTCGCGGCCGACGCCGGACTGCTTGAAGCCTCCGAAGGGGGTCGACACCCGGACCGAGGTGTTGGAGTTGATCGAGACGACGCCGGTCTCGATCGCCCGCGCCACCCGCAGCGCCCGCGCCCCGTCGCCGGTCCAGATCGAGCCGGAGAGGCCGTAGATAGTCTCGTTGGCGAGGCGGATCGCGTCGGCCTCGTCGTCGAAGGGGATGACGCAGGCGACCGGGCCGAAGATCTCCTCGGCGGCGGCGCGGTCGTCGTTGGCGACCGGAGCGAGCACGGTCGGCGGGAACCAGTAACCGGGGCCGTCGGGGGCGCTGCCGCGGATCGCGACCGGGGCGCCCTCGGGGACGTAGGAGGCGACGGAGTCGCGCTGGCCGGCGGAGATCAGCGGCCCCATCTGCGTGCCCTCGTCGAGCGGTTCGCCGACCGCGATCCCCTCGACCGCCGGCTGCAGCGCCGCGAGGAAGTCGTCTACCGCGCTGCGCTCGACCAGGATCCGCGAGCGGGCGCAGCAGTCCTGGCCGGCGTTGCCGAAGACCGCCATCGGCGCCGCCGCAGCGGCCGCCTCCAGGTCGGCGTCGGCGAAGACGACGTTGGCCGACTTGCCGCCCAGCTCCAGCGTCACCCGCTTGATCGTCTGGGCCGCCCCCGCGGCGATTCCGCGGCCGACCTCGGTCGAGCCGGTGAAGGCGATCTTGGCGACGTCGGGGTGCTCGACCAGCCGCCGCCCGCAGACGCTGCCGGGACCGGCGACGACGTTCAGCACCCCCTCCGGCAGCCCCGCCTCCAGGGCGATCTTCTCCAGCTCCAGCGCGCTCAACGGCGTCAGCGCCGCCGGCTTGAGGACGACGCAGTTGCCGGCCGCAAGCGCCGGCGCCACCTTCCAGGAGGCGATCGTCAGGGGGAAGTTCCAGGGGACGATCAGGCCGACCACCCCGAGCGGCTCGCGGAAGGTCATGTCGACCCCCCCGGCGACCGGGATCGTCTGCCCCAGCAGCCGCTCCGGCGCCCCCGCGTAGTAGCGGAAGGTCTCGACCACCATCCCGATCTCGCCCCGGGCGTCGCCGATCGGCTTGCCGGCATTGCGCGCCTCCAGCTGCGCCAGGTCCTCCAGCCGCGCCTCGATCGCGTCGGCAAGGCCGCGCAGCAGCTTCGCCCGCTCCGCCGGCGCCACCGCCCGCCAGGCCGGAAACGCCGCCTTCGCCCGCGCCACCGCCGCGTCGACCTCCTCCGCCCCGGCCCGCGGCACCTCGGCCATAACCCGCTCCGTCGCCGGCTCGACCACCTCGATCACCGCGCCACCTCCACACGCGCCGCCTCGACCAGGGCGCTGATCACCTGGCTCTCCTCGTCCTCCTCGGGGTGCCAGACGACTCCAAGCGCGAAGCGCTTTCCAGGCAGCTCGATCGCCTCGGGGAGGTCGTCCTCGGCCGACCATCCGGTCACCCGCAGCCCTTCGCCGAGCTGGTCGACGCCCTGGTGGTGATGGGACCAGACGACGAAGCTCTCGACACCCGCCGCGGTGCAGGCGAGCGATTCCGGCTCGAGGCGAATGTGGTGCTTGCTGAAGGTCCCGGCCGTGGTCCGGTGCGTCTCCGCGCCGAGGCTCTCCGGCAGGTGCTGGATCAGGGTCCCGCCCAGCGCCACGTTCAGCAGCTGCATGCCGCGGCAGATCCCCAGCACCGGCATGTCGCGCGCCAGCGCCCGCCGCGCCAGCGCCAGCTCGAAGGCGTCGCGGTCGGGCCAGGTGCCCTTCGTTTCGGGGTGCGCCACGGCGCCGTAGCTCGCCGGGTCGACGTCGGCGCCGCCGGCCAGCATCAGCGCGTCGACCCGGTCGAGCAGCAGGTCCGGGTCCTCGACGGCCGCCTCGTCGGGCGGCAGCACGATCGCGATCCCGCCCGCCCGCTGCACGCAGCGCACGTAGGCGCGCGGCGCCAGCGTCACTTCATAACCGTCCCAGACCCCCCAGCTGACCCGCTCGACCGCCGCGCAGATCCCGACCGCCGGCGCGCGCTCGCCCGCCGCCGCGCTCATAGCCGCTCGAAGCCCCGGTAGCGCTCCCAGTCGGTGACGGCCGCCTCGAAGGCCTCGATCTCCACGCCGGCGCGGTTCAGGTAGTGGTCGACGACCTCGCCGCCGAAGGCCTCCCGCGCCACCTCGCTCGCGGCGAAGGCGTCGCGCGCCGCGTAGATGTTCGACGGCACCCGCGGCTTGTCGGACTCGTAGGCGTTGCCCTCGAAGACCTCCTCCAGCGGCAGCTCCGCCTCGACTCCGTGCAGCCCCGCGGCGATCATCGCGCTCAACGCCAGGTAGGGATTGACGTCGGCGCCCGGCAGCCGGTTCTCCACCCGCAGCCCCTCGCCGTGGCCGACCACCCGCAGGGAGCAGGTGCGGTTGTCGCGCCCCCAGGCGATCGCGGTCGGCGCGAAGGAGCCCTTGGCGAAGCGCTTGTAGCTGTTGACGTGGGGCGCGTAGAGCAGCGTCAGCTCCTCCATGCAGGCCAGCTGGCCGGCGACGAAGCGCTCGAACAGCTGCCGGTCGGCGGCGAAGGCGTTCCCCCCGTCCTCCCCCGCCAGCGAGCAGTGGATGTGGCACGAGTTGCCCTCGCGCTCGTTGAACTTGGCCATGAAGGTGATCGCGTGCCCCTCCTGGGCGGCGATCTCCTTGGCCCCGTTCTTGTAGATCGCGTGGTTGTCGGCGCTGCGCAGGGCGCCGTCGTAGCGGAAGTTGATCTCGTGCTGGCCGAGGTTGCACTCGCCCTTGGAGTTCTCGACTTCCATCCCCGCCCCCGCCATCTCGTTGCGGATCCGCCGGATCAGCGGCTCCACCCGCGAGGTCCCCAGCAGCGAGTAGTCGATGTTGTAGAGGTTGGCCGGCTCGAGCTCGTGGAACCCCTTGCGCCAGGCCTCCTCGTAGGTGTTGCGGAAGACGATGAACTCGAGCTCGGTCGCAGCCAGGGCACTCATCCCGCGCTCCTCCAGCCGCCGCAGTTGCCGGCGCAGGATCTGCCGCGGCGAGGCGGCGACTTCGCGCCCGTCGGACCACTGCACGTCGGCCATCACCATCGCCGTCCCCGGCAGCCACGGGACCATCCGCAGCGTCTCCAGGTCGGGGACCATCTCGAAGTCGCCGTAGCCGGTGTCCCAGGAGGACATCGCGTAGCCGCCGACGGTTTCCATCTCGACGTCGACCGCGAGCAGGTAGTTGCACCCCTCCGCCCCGTGCTCGAGCACGTCGCCGAGGAAGTGGCTCGCGGTCAGCCGCTTGCCCTGCAGCCGCCCCTCCATGTCGGCGATCGCCAGCAGCACGGTGTCGACCGTGCCCGCCGCGACCGCCTCTTTCAGCTCCTCGACCGTCACCGGGGGAACGTTACGCCGCAGCGCTCACGGGTTGCCGGGACCGACCGCCGGCTCGCCGCCGAGCGCTTCCTCGATTTCGGTCTCCCGCACCTGCCCGGTGAAGTGCTTGCGGGCGCTGGCGAACCAGCCGATCGCGGCGAGGAGGATGACGACGCCAACCATCAGCGGCGCGTAGTTGAACGACTCCCAGGTGAATTCGTCGTTCCACGGCACCGCCAGCGGCGTGAACGGGAGGCAGAAGATGACCGTGATCAGCGCCACCCAGAAGGTCGCGAAGCTGTTCATCCACTTGTACTTGCGCCCGTTGTTCCAGGGGCCGGGCTCGAAGTCGTCCCCCTTGCGCCAGCGCAGGAAGATCGGGATCACGTAGGCGATGTAGAGGCCGATGACGGCAATCGAGACGACGGCGAAGAAGGCGAACGGAACGTTTTCCCCGTTCCCCTTCAGCGCCGGCAGGGTGATCAGCAGCGCCGCGGTCGCCATCGCCAGCACGGCGTAGATCGGGACCCGCTCGGAGTTGACGGTGGAGATTTTCGAGGAGGCGCGGTCGCCGAAGCCACGGTCGCGGGAGAAGGCGTAACACATGCGCGAGGCGCTGGTCAGGCAGGCGGCACCGCAGAAGAGCTGGCCGACGACGGAGATGATGAGGACGAACTTGCCCCAGCCGGACCCCAGCGCTTCGGTCAGCAGCGTCGGCGCGAAGCCGAGCGCTTCGTTGGCGCCGTCGACGTTGGTGACCGCGAAGGTGATCGCCAGCAGGACGATCCAGCCGATCAGCGCCGAGTAGAAGATCGAGCGCCAGACCCCCTTCGCCGCCGCTTCGGAAGCGCCGTGGGTCTCCTCGGAGATGTGAGCGGAGGCGTCGAAGCCGGTGATCGTGTACTGGGTCAGCAGGAACCCGAGCGGGAGGACGTAGAACCAGTACATGCCGTCGCTGAAGCCGCTGTTGTTGATCCGGTGGCCGAAGACGAAGCTGAAGCTCTGGTGCCCGTCGGGGACGAGCATGAGGACGAGGACGATCGCGGCGACGCCGATCACGTGCCACCAGACCGAGATGCTGTTGACCAGCGAGAGCATGTGCGTTCGCCGCACGTTGACGATCGTGTGGGCGGTGAGGATCAGCGCGAAGAGGAGGAAGACCTCGCCGAGGATGTGCGCTTCGTCGCCGAAGTTGACGCCGAGCAGGTTGACTTTGTAGAGGCCGAGGACGACGTTGAGGAAGGTGGCGCAGGCGTAGTCGACCGAGGCGAGGACGGCGACCAGGCCGATCAGGTTGAACCAGCCGGTGAACCAGGCCCAGATCGGGCCGCCAAGGCGCCCGGACCACCAGTAGATCCCGCCCGCGGTCGGGTAGGCGGAGACCAGCTCGGCCATGCAGAAGCCGATGATCAGGATCGGGATCGAGATCAGCGGCCAGCCGATCGAGATCGCGATCGGGCCGCCGTTGTTCCAGGCCTGACCGTAGGTCGTGAAGCAGCCGGCGAGGATCGAGATGATCGTGAAGGAGATCGCGAAGTTGGAGAAACCGCTCCAAGCTCGGTTCAAGGTTTGTTTGTAGCCGAGCTCCGCGAGTCGTTGTTCGTCACTGGACGGCGTCGAGACACTGCTCTCCATCAACCTCTCCCTTCCGTAGCCACCCAAGCTATGGGATAAAAGGTGTGTCGAACCAACCTATGGTCCGGTGCGAGCCTAGATCCTGCACTTGACCCGTGTCAATGGGCCGGTAGAGAATCTTCTACCCGTCTTCGCTGCTTCTTCTACCCGCCGCCATGGCATCCCTCGCAGACACCCTTGGACCGATCTCGGCGCGGCTCGGCGAGCTCGAAGGCGACCCCGTGGCGCTGGAGGGCGGGATCACCAACCGCAACTACCGGGTGCGGTTCGCCGGCGAGGACGTGGTCGTGCGGCTGCCCGGGAAGGACACGGGGCTGCTGGAGATAGACCGCGGCGCCGAGAAGGCGGCGGGCGAGCTGGCGGCGCGGGCGGGTGTCGGGCCGGCGGTGGTGGCGATGCTCGAGGACCCGCCCTGCCTCGTGACCGAGTTCGTCGCCGGCGAGGCGATGGAGGCCGAGGAGCTGCGCGAGCCGGCGACGCTGATCGAAGTGGCGGCGGCGCTGCGGACCCTGCACGGCCGCGAGGAGCCGCTGCCGGTCGAGTTCTCGAGCTTCCGCATCGTCGAGATATACGCGGCGCGGATGGCCGACCGCGGGGCCGAGGTCCCCGGCGCGTACGAGTGGGCGCTGGCGGCGGCGCACCGGATCGAAGCCGCCCTCGTCGGCCCCGAGCACGACCCCGTCCCCTGCCACGACGACCTCCTCGCCGCCAACTTCATCCGCTCGCCGCAGGGGGTGCGGATCGTCGACTGGGAGTACGCGGGAATGAACGACCGCTACTTCGACCTCGGCAACTTCGCCGTCAACAACGGGCTCGACTCCGACCAGGAGGCGGAGCTGCTCGCCGCCTACTTCGAGTCGCCCGCGAGCGACCGGCGGCTCGCCTCGCTGCGGCTGATGCGGTTCATGTCCGACTTCCGCGAGGCGATGTGGGGGGCGGTGCAGAGCACGATCTCCGACCTCGACTTCGACTTCGCCGACTACTGCGCGAAGCACTTCGAACGGATGCGCGAGTCCGCCGCCGACGGGCGGCTGGAGGCGCTGCTGGAGGAGGCCGCCGGTGCCCCGAGCTGAACTGGCCGACCGAGCGCGCTGCGTCATCGTCGGCGGCGGCGTCGGCGGCGCCTCGCTGGCCTACCACCTGGCGAAGCTGGGCTGGGAGGACGTGGTCCTGCTCGAGCGCTCGCAGCTGACCTCGGGCTCGACCTTCCACTCGGCGGGGCTGGTCGGGCAGCTGCGCGGCTCGGTCTCGCTGACGAAGATGATGATGCACTCGGTCGAGCTCTACCGGCGGCTCGGCGAGGAGTCGGAGTTCGACCCGGGCTGGGTCGAGTGCGGCGGCATCCGCCTCGCCTCCAGCGAGGAGCGGATGGAGGAGCTGCGCCGCCAGGCCGGCTGGGCGAAGACCTTCGGCCTGCCGCTGGAGCTGATCTCCGCCACCGAGGCGAAGGAGCTGTTCCCGCTGATGTCGATCGAGGGTGTGCTCGGCGCCGCCTGGCTGCCCACCGACGGCTACATCGACCCGGCGCAGCTGACCTACGCCCTCGCCGACGGCGCCCGGCAGGGCGGCTGCCGCATCTTCACCGAGACCCGGGTGACCGGGATCGACGTCCGCGGCGGCCGCGTCTGGGGTGTGCAGACCGACCGGGGCGAAGTCGAGGCCGAAGTCGTCGTCGACGCCGGCGGCATGTACGCGGCCGAGATCGGGCGCCTGGCCGGCGTCCGCGTCCCGGTGATCCCGATGTCCCACCAGTACCTCGTCACCCAGCCGCTGGATGCCGTCCGCGAGGCGCGCGGCGCGGCCGACCGGACGCAGTTGTTCCCGCATACCGGGAACAAAGGGCCGGGGTCGCGCGGACACCTGCCCACTTTGCGGGATCCCGACCTGCTCGTCTACTACCGCGAGGACGGGGACGGGCTGGTGATGGGCGGGTACGAGCGGCGCAGCGAGCCGGCGTTCCTGCCGCAGGGCACGGGTCGGGTGGAGGCGATCCCGGCCGACTTCAACGGGCGGCTGCTGGAAGAGGACTGGGACCGGTTCGAGGAGATCACCGAGAACTCGAAGCGGCGGGTCCCGGCGATGGAAGAGATCACGGTGACGAAACTGATCAACGGGCCGGAGGCGTTCACCCCCGACAACGAGTTCTGCCTCGGCGAAACCGAGGTCGCAGGCTTCTTCGTCTGCGCCGGCTTCTGCGCGCACGGACTGGCCGGCGCGGGCGGGATCGGCAAAGTCATGGCCGAGTGGATCGTCGACGGCGAACCGAGCCTCGACCTCTGGCACATGGACGTCCGCCGCTTCGGCGCCCAGTACCGCTCCCCCGCCTACACCCACGCGCGGATAAAGGAGACTTACGAGACCTACTACGACATCCGCTACCCCAACCACGAGCGGGGGGCGGGGCGGCCGCTGCGGATGTCCCCGGCGAACGCCTGGCACTGCGAGCACGGCGCCGCCTTCGGCGAGAAGTCCGGCTGGGAGCGGGTCAACTGGTACGACTCGAATGCCGCCGGCGGGGACGAGGGGCTGCGGCCGCGCGGCTGGGCCGGCCAGCACTGGTCGCCGGCGATCGGCGCCGAGCACCGGGCCGCCCGCGAGGGGGTCGCGCTCTTCGACGAGAGCTCCTTCGCGAAGCTGGAGATCGAGGGCGAGGGCGCCGGATCGTTCCTGGAAATCCTCTGCGACAACCGGGTCGCCCGCGGGGTCGGCCAGATCACCTACACGCAGATGCTGAACGGGCGCGGCGGCATCGAGTGCGACTTCACCGTCGCCCGCCTGGCCGAGGACCGCTTCGGGGTCGTCACCGGCACCGCCTTCGGCAACCACGACCGCGAGTGGATGCGCCGTCACCTCCCCGACGGCGACGAGGTGCGGATCCACGACGTCACCTCGCAGTGGGCCTGCTTCGGCATCTGGGGGCCGCGGGCCCGCGAGGCGCTGCAGCCGCTGACGCCGCAGGACCTCGGCAACGAGGCCTTCCCGTACATGTCGCTGCGGGAGACGACGGTCGGCCACGCGCCGGCGCGGCTGCTGCGGGTGACCTACGTCGGCGAGCTCGGCTGGGAGATCTACTGCCCGACCGAGTACGGGCTCGGGCTCTGGCGGGAGCTGTGGGAGGCGGGGCAGCCGCACGGGATGCTCGCCGGCGGCTACCGGGCGATCGACAGCCTCCGCCTCGAGAAGGGCTACCGCGTCTGGGGCGCCGACATCACCCCGGACGAGACTCCCTACGAGGGCGGCGTCGGCTTCTGCGCCAAGCTCGACAAGCCGACCGGGTTCGTCGGCGAAGGGGCGCTGTTGGAGGCGAAGGAGCGCGGGCCGCGCAAGCGCCTGTGCTGCCTCACCCTCGCCGACCCGCGCTCGATCGCGCTCGGCAACGAGCCGGTGCGGGTCGACGGCGACGTCGTCGGGCGGGTGACCAGCGGCGGCTACGGCTACACCGTCGAGCGCTCGATCGCCTACGCCTACCTGCCGCCGGAGCACGACGTCGGCACTGCGGTCGATGTCGACATCTTCGGCCGCTGGATCGGCGGAGAGGTCGCTCGCGAGCCGCTGTACGACGCGGAGGGCGAGCGAGTTCGCGGCTAAGGCGCCTTTCCGTCCCTATAGGACGCAAAGGCGCCTTGCCTAGACCGCGACGGGCACCGGCAGCAACCCGGCGAGGATCAGCTCGGTCCCCTCGGTGTGCTCGCGCATCAACTTCGCAGCCTTGGCACCGTCGCCCTTGCGCAGCGCCTTCAGCAGCTTCGCGTGCTGCTCGTTGGAGATCGCGAGAACCTCGGGTGGGTGGGCGATCAGCGCGATCAGGTCGCTCATCTGCGCCTGCACGTCGGTCATCGCGCTCAACAGCCGCGGCGAGTGGGCGGCCTCGGCGATGCCGATGTGGAAACGGATGTCGATCCGCCGGTACTCCCCGAAGTCCTCCTGCTCCCCGGCCATCCTCTCCACCAGCTCCGCCAGCCGGTCGAACTGCGCCTCCTCCCCCCGCTCGGCCGCCAGCACCGCGGCGCCCGACTCGATCGCCACGCGGTAGTCGAGCACCGCCCAAGCGCCCTGGTCCAGCGGCTCGCCGGCGCTTTCAGCCAGCGGCGGCCGCTCGGCGACGAAGGTCCCGCCGGTCCGCCCCCGCTGCGAGACCAGGTGCCCGCTCTGGACCAGGGCCGTCAGCGCCTGCCGCAGGGTGGAGCGGGAGATCCGCAGCCGCTGCGCCAGTTCCCGCTCCGGCGGCAACTTGTCCCCGGGCGCCAGCAGCCCGAGCCGAATCGCGCTCCCCAGCCGCTCGACCGTCTCCTCGAAAGTGCTCGCCGGCCGCACCGGCATGAACACAGCCTCGACCGCCGCGTCCCTCTCCATGCGACAACCGTAGCGCCGGTTAGGAATCCATGTAGCGGTTGAACGCCTCGCGCGCGAGTTCGCTGAGCGACTTGCCTTCCTTGTCAGCGCGGGCCCACGCGGCTTTGTGCAGGTCTGGAGGAACCCGGAAGCTGACGCGGGGCGAGAGCCCGTTGGGGCCAAGGGACGGCCGGCCGACGTAGCGACGCTCGAGCGTTGCGGGGTCAGGCGGGTTCTTCTCGATTTCCTCCGCCCACTGTTCGGCGATCTCCTCGGTGAGCACCATGCCGGACCGCGTGACGAACTCGTCCTCCTCCCTCTCGACCTTCTTGCGTGGCTTCTCTACTTTGCCCATGCCCGCGCCTCCTCACAAAGAGCACCAAATTTGTTCCGCATCTCCATCGCGTGGATCACCCTGAAGTCCTCTTCCCACGATTCAACCGCGACCACCTCAAGCGCGACTTCCTCCAAGTCGTCGCCAAGGAAGTAGATCTTGCGATCGAGGTCATCGGTGGCCGGATTCCAAAACCGGTCGACAAGCTGAAGGCCGCAATGATCAATGACGTACCGAGACCGCTCACGTGAGATCCGGCGCTTCGTTGCTGATCGCGCGAAGGTGATTCTGGCTTCCTCTGGCCAAGCATTCCGTCGGACAGAATAGCGGAGGCCTGGGTCCAGCTCGTTCCGCAGCACCCGCATCAGCAGCCAGGGCGGGTTGACCTCTTCGTACCTGGTCTTCGGGACGAAGACGAAGGCGCGGCCGTCGTCGGTGAGATGGAGGTAGTCGCGGGTCCAGTAGTGCTTGTAGGCCTGGACGCGGGTGCCATCCGTTAGCTGGACGGTCCCCATCCACATGAAGTCGGCGACGTGGTCGGGGGCGAGGTTGAGCAAGGGCTCCCATTCAGGAGCGTCGACTTTGAGGATCCGGCCTCTGATGGCTCTGCGGACGGGCACGGCGACAACCTCCCGAGGAAGCTGTGACCGAACAAGACGCGGAAATGCCGCCTGTGGAAATTCTCTGTCGCGGATCGGTTACTTCACCGGCAGGTGCGCCACGCCCCCGCCGCCTCGGCCCGCAGTAGCGATTAGAACGACCGGCTAAGGATTCCTGACCGGTAGTAGGCTGGTCCGATGCCGACCTTCGCCGTCCGCTTCAAAGGATTGATGACGGCACAGGAGCGCGAGCGGCTCGGCGAGGCTGGGATCAGGCTCGAGGGCAGCCGCTCCTCGATGGTCGCCGGCGACCCGGAGACCGGGACCGTCCGCACCGGTCGCCCGATCTACACCGTCGCCGTCGAAGCCGCCTCCGAGGACGAGGCGCTGGCCAGGGTCCGCGAGGCGATCGAACCCGACACCTCCAACTTCTCCGGCTGGGAAGCCGGCCCGCTGTAGCCGCTCGCCCCCTCGCCGCCCCGTCGTCTTTACGTACCCCAGTGTCGACCAAGTACCACTTTGACAAGGCTCATTGTTTAGACCGGATAGCTTGGCGACACTTGGTGATTTCCCTAGTATGTCCGCCATCGGCGGCACGGGGTCATCGAGAGGGAGTTTGCGGGGAGAGCGGGACCAACGGTCACAGTTGGCCGAGCGTCTGCGAGCCCGGGCGCCGGAGATCCAGCAGGCGATCCTCGATCGCCTCGGCGGCCTGGAGGGTGACGCTCCGGTCCGCGAGCCAGATTACCTGCATGGCCTCAACGAGGCCGTGCGTAGAGGAGTGGAGTACGGAATCGAAGTGGTCGCCGTCGGCGCCGAGCGCGCCGAACCCGCACCGCTCGCGCTGCCCGCCCAGGTCCGCCTGGCGGCCCGCCACCGGATCTCCCTCGCCCTCGTCATCCGCCGCTTCACGGTCGCCAAAGGCAGCTTCCAGCAGTTCGTGCTGGAGGAAGCGGCCGCGATGCGGGACCTCGCGCCGGCCGAGCTGACCGAGGCCCTGACGGCCCAGGAGTGCGTCCTCCAGCAGCTGATCGCGACCGCCACGGAGGAACACCGGCGGGAGACCTCCCCGCCGGCCACCAACCTGGAGGCCCGGATCGCCGAGCGGGTACGGCGCCTGCTCGACGGCGAGCAGGTCGACGCCTCCCTCCTCGAATACGACCTCTCGGGGCACCACCTCGGCCTCGTCGCCCGCACCCCGGCGGCCCATCCCCTGCTGCGGCAGCTCGGCACCGCGGTCGACGGCCGGCTCCTGGCCGTCACCCCCAACGAAACCGAAACATGGGCCTGGATCGGCGCCCGCCGCCCGGTCGACGTCGAGGCCGTCCTGCGGTGGGTGCGGGAGGCCTGGCCGGGGGCCGCTCCGCTCGGCATCGGGGAGCCTGCCGACGGCCCCTCCGGGTGGCGGCGGACCCACCAGCAGGCCCGGGCCGCAGCCGGCCTCGACCGGGCGGGCTCACGCGCCGCCCTCAGATACCGGGACGTGGCGATGCTCGCCGCCGCGGCCAGGGACCCGCTGCTGGTCGCCTCCCTGCAGGAGATGTACCTGGCGCCGCTGACCGAGAAGGGCCGCCGCGAGGTGCCGCTGCGCGAGACCCTCCGCGCCTACTTCGCAGCTGACGGCAACGCCAGCTCGGCCTGCTCGGCCCTCGGGGTCAGCCGCCAGACCGTCGCCAACCGGCTGCTGACGGTGGAGGAACGCATCCAGTACCCCCTGGCCAAGTGCGCCGATGCCCTCCAGGTCGCCCTGAGCCTCGAGGAACTGGGCCACTTCCCAGATCTGACCGACTCTCGTTCCTGACTTTTCTTTTGCGCGCCATGTGTGCGTCGCGGCCCCCTAGGGTCGCGGGCGAGAACTTCGCCCAAAGGGGCATGTAGACGAAAGGTTGCGCTAGAATCATGGTCGTGATGACTCCAGGGGACACGGGGACCGAACCCAGAATCGACGAACTCATCAAGAAGGTCGACGAGGGGTTCGCCCAAGCCAACAAGAGGATGGACGAGGGGTTCGCCCGGGTGGACTCAGATGTCCGCGAACTCCGCCGGGATACGGAAGCGGGCTTCGACAAGGTCGACAAGCGGCTCGAACAACTCGACGAGAAGTACGACCGTAAGTTCGACCGGCTGACTTTTCATCTACTGACTGGCGCGATGGCCATGATCACCGCCCTGCTCGGCGTCCTCGCCACTTTGATCGTCACGCTCATCCACGTCCTCTAACCGCGGCCGCGCAGCAGCCGCGCGGCTTTCGTTCCTGATTTTTTGCTTTCTGCGCGCCAAGCGTGCGTCGAGCCTGCCTAGGCTCGGTTCCAAGATTCCGAACCGAGCAGTATGTAGACGAAAGGTTGCGCTAGAATCATGGCTGTGATGACTCCCAGGGAAACGCCGACCGAGCCCAGCACCATCGGCCTCCACGCGAAGGTCGATGCTGGCTTCGCCCAGGCGGACAAGCGGATGGACGGTCTCGACCAACGGATGGACGGTCTCGACAAGCGGATGGACGGTTTAGACAAGCGGATGGGCGATGGGTTCGCCCGGGTGGACTCCGACATCCGCGAACTCCGGCGGGACATGAAAGCTGGCTTCGAAAGGGTTGACAAGCGGTTCGAACAGGTGGACGCGAAGATGCAGGCGGGCTTCGACAGGCTCGACAAGAAGTTCGACTGGCCAATCAGGATCCTGCTTGGTGCCACTCTTACTGCCATCCTCACCCACATCTTCTAGATAGCGCGACTTTCGTTCCTGACTTTTTGCTTTTTGCGCGCCACGCGTGCGTCGAGCCTTCCTAGGCTCGGTTCCACTATTTCGAACCGAGCAGCATGTAGACGAAAGGTTGCGTTAGGATCATGGCTGTGACGACCCCAAGGGAAACGTGGACCGACCCCCGGATCGACGATCTCAGCAAGAAGGTCGACGCCGGCTTCGAGAAGGCGGACAAGAAGATGGACGAAGGGTTCGCGAGGGCGGACAAGAAGATGGACGAAGGGTTCGCGAGGGCGGACAAGAAGATGGATGCGGGGTTCGCGAGGGTGGACAAGAAGATGGATGCGGGGTTCGCGAGGGTGGATGCTGATATTTGCGAGCTGCGGGGGGAGATGAAGAGCGGTTTCGACAAGTTCGACAAGAAGTTCGACCGCTTGACTTTCACTCTGCTGGCTGCCGCCGCCGGGGCCGTCCTCACCCACCTCCTCTAAAGCCCGCGGCTTTCGTTCCTGACTTTTTGCTTTCTGCGCGCCACGCGTGCGTCGAGCCTTCCTAGGCTCGATTCCAAGATTCCGAACCGAGCAGTATGTAGACCAAAGGTTGCGTTAAGCTCATGGCTGTGACGACTCCAAGGGAAACGTGGACCGACCCCCGGATCGACGACCTCAGCAAGAAGGTCGACGAGGGCTTCGAGAAGGCCGATAAGAAGATGGACGAGGGGTTCGCCAGGGTGGACTCCGATATCCGCGAACTCCGGGGGGATATGAGTGGCCTCCGTAAGGAGCTGCTGGTTGCGGCCGTCATCGTTATCGCCGCCCTGCTCGGACTAGTTGGCACGCTCATCGGGAGCCACGCCTTCTAGACGGCTCCGAGTGCACGGCAATCTCTGTGAACTGCGCGGGGGCTTAAAGGCTTCGCAAGGAGATGCTGTTTGCGGCCGTGGTCATCATCGCCCCGCCTCTGACCTCTCGCTTTCACCAAGTGAGCGCTGACTTCGGCGAACTGCGGCGGGAGGTGAAAGCGGGCTTCAGCATCATCTGCACGCTGCTCGGGATCCACGTCTCGTAGTTTGGCCTGCGGCTGAGAGCTGGACAGGGTGGCCCCAACAGCTTCCGCGCCGACACGAGGTTCATCTGGTTGATCGGCATCCTCCTGGTAGCCGCCCTGAGCATCATCTGCACGCTGCCCGCGGACAACTTCTCGTACTGTCAGTGAACTAGCTCGATGCTCTGAGGGAAATCGCTGCCCTGATCTCTTAAAGAAAAGGTGTTTTCTACTACTGGCACGGTCCGAGGTGGCGTCTGCTGGAACTGGATGCGTACCCTCTGGATGCCATCGGGCGCGAGGCCGACGATGTTTCGCTTTGGACCGTTGGGCTTGGACCGGGCCGGTATCGAGGCGAGATAGGTACCTTCGTGCAGCACTTGCTGCATGGACCTGCACCCGAACCCTTGGACTTCACCGCCGCCGCCCAAGAGACAGATTTGGTCAGGCGCCAAGACGGCCCACACATCCTGCGTTAGAAGTGGCAGCTTCTGGGCATACGTATCAGAACCGTCGACTGCGGATAGGTACTTGACAAGGTGTCCCGAGAGAGGCTCCGGAGCCCCCCGAAAGATCGCGAACCTGTGACGCGCAGCGGTACGGTCGGGCTTAGTCAATTGCCCTGAAGCGCCGTGCTCTTCCGCACTTCCGCAGCCACCTGCGGCAACGGCGACCACGAAAGCGAAGAGGCAGGTGCGGATGTACCTGCCTCTTCCCCTAGCGGTCAGCGGCACTTCACCACCAAATAGCTCCGACGAATTGCGCTCTGTACGTGGCGTTGTTGTTCCGGATCGCGCCCCGGTACCAGCCGCCGTCCTGCCGAATTGACATATAGCCCTGGGTGTGGCTGGGGAAACAAGTCCAGCTATTGATCAAGTTGTGCCAGACATCTGCATAATCGACACAGCCAGCCCTTTCTACAGTCGTAACTGAAACTAGATCGCGACCGTAGCCACTTACGTTATCCGGGCTGTCACATCTGTAGTTGCCAGTCCATGCCGGGTCCAGCCAGACGCCGCAGAAGTTTGAGGCGTATTCACTGGCATCTGCCTTCGTGGCTTGGGTGCTTGCCGCGACGCCACACATCGCGCTAGCCATCAACAGTACGGCCAGAACCGCTGACACACGTTGGCGCATCCTGTTCAACGCCATTCCTTCAGTAATCATGAGGGTCTCATTTCTACACTTGAGGGACTTCCTCATGTGACCGTTTCATAGGTCGGGTTCGGAGCCACTAGCGATTTGCCCAGAACCAACCGGTCTGGCATTACAGCCTGCTAGGGGCGTCGACGCCCTAACCAGCAAGCAGCTAGGGCGAGGGCTGTTCGAACGTGTGCTGATACTGCGTGGCGGGGCCGCTGCCGTAGATCGGATTGAAGGGGGCCTGCTGCTTGCAGGGCGGGGCGGCTATTTCGCTGGTGCTGGTCTTTTCGGCGAAGGCGTAACGCACGATTCGTTCGAAGAGAATTTCCGCATTCTCATCCTGGGTTCTAGTCACCGCGCCAGTTTCAAAGTTTCGGCTCTCGTGCGCATGTTCTTTGAAGGCAGGGTCTTCCCAAGCGTTCGGATCCAAGTTGGCGACGATGCCGGTAGTGCACTGGCGAGTATCGAAGCTGGGCAACCCTGAGATTAAGTCTTCTGCCCACCGGGGAGGGCTGTAGGCGCTATTGCGGTTGATTGCAAGGCGGCTGGGATAGGTAGACACGGTTTCCGGAGTCATGCCGCCGACTACACGTAAGGCGTGAGGTGCGTTTTCCGCTTCTTCCCCCGCTTTAGTGATTTTGCCGTTGACGGCCGCCGCAACGTTGCCAAAAAACGAGGCCAGGTCGACCCGATAGAGCTTCAAACCCAAGAGGATGGGGTTGAGGTTGCGAATGAAGGGGTCCACCGCCCGCAGGAGGGGCGGGAATTCGTCGCGGAAGATCGTGCGGAGCGCCGAGAAGCCAGTCGGAGCGCGTTTGATCACCGGGCCGAGTCCTTCGAAGAAGGCTTTGGATTCCGGGGCGAGCTTCGAGAGAGCGATCAACGTCGGCGAGAGTTCTTCGGCCGCCGGCACCAACTGACGCATCAAGGGATCGGCGTTCAGCGAGAAGTCTTTGAGGCGGGCGAAGGTCGTACGCGACTCGTCGAGGAAGGTGGGGAAGGCGCGGAAGAGGGCTTCGATGTCCTGGTCTCTGGCAGCTGCCGTCTGGAAGACGGCATCCGAGCTCTGGATCAGGTCGGCAAGCTGTCCTTCCCGGCCGCGCAGCGCCTGGAAGGTGGTGGCGCCGTTGCGGAAGAGCTGCCCCACGGCCAGGCGCTGACTGTCTAACACACGGAAGAGCTTGTCGAATTCGGTGAAGGTCGGCGCGAGCCCACCCAGGGCGTAAGACAGGCTCTGGCCCTGGCCGTTGATCGCGACGGCGGCTTCCTGCATCCATTCCTGGAAGGCGGCGCGGGTCTGGGCGTTGAAGGTGCGGAAGATCTCGTCGAGCTGAACCGATTCGGCAACGTTGGCCTCGGGAAGGGTGCCGCCGTCCTTCAGCTCTTCCCCTTCGCGGGAGCCCGGAGTGAGTTCGATGTAGGTCTCGCCGAGGAGGGTCTTGGTGCGGAGGATCGCGCGGGTCGACTCCGGCAGCGGTGCGTAGCGGTCGTCTATTGCAGCCGTCGCCAACGCCTGCTTGCCATTGGGCGCGAGTTCGATCTTCTGGACTTTGCCCACGTTGACGCCGGAGATGCGGACGTCGGACTGTTCGGCCAGCTGGGTCGCCTCGTTGAAGGGGACCTTGATCTCGTAGGTTTTCGCCCGGAATGGCGTTGGTCCCCCGAAGGTGACCCAGAGGAAGAGAAGGATCCCGAAGCAGGACAGGGCGAAGCCGGTAATGACCAAGAGCTGGGTGGTGCTTGGGGCGCGCTTGCTCATTTTTTGGTCCTTACTTCTTCACAGGTCCCGTTGGGGTTCTCAACCGGGAACGACACTGGGATTTCTTCAGCGCGCGGAAGCCCGATTAGTTCGATCAGAGTCTGGAGGTAGGGCTTACCCTGCGCGGTCTTTTCGCCAGCAAGCCCAGGCGCCAAGTCGGCACCGGTGCAGGAGATCAGGGTCAGGCTCCGCAGAAGTGGGCCGCTAGCGTCTTCGAGGTTGAACCCCGCATTGAAGTTGTGATTGAGCCACGGGAGGTAGAAGAGGTAGCTCTGGCGCGACCCTTTCGGCTTGTAGCTGAGCTCGTTGAGGAAGGAGTTGAAGCCGCCAAGTGAGTTGCCGAAGCTCCGGACCGTCTTTTCGAACGGCTGGGCGGCTTCGGCGCTGTGCGTGAGAACCGGGCGAACTTCGCGGCTGAAGGGTCGGATCTGGTCCCGAATCGGGGGAGTCGTTTCCTTGAAGAGGCGCTCCGTCGCCTTGAAGGCCGGCGTCAGCGCCTGGGCTTGCGGAATCAACTTGATCAAGGTCGGATACGCCGCCTGGGAGAAGCGGTTGGAGCTGGCGAGGCCGGCCCGGGCGGCCGCGAGGGAGGAGGGGAACTCTTCGAAGGCCGCCTGGACCGACTGCTGCTGGTTGGCGAAGTTGCCGAGGGCATCTTTGGAGGAGGTGACGAAGCGTTCGAGGGCGGAGTCGTGGCGCGCCAATTCATCCGTCAGCTGGCCGAAGTTGTGGATGACGTGAGAGAGGGCAACGTGGCGGGCGGCGACCGCTTTGTTCAGTTTCGCGGTGTAGTGGACGAAGGGCTGGAAGCGGCGGAGGGCGTTCCCGAGCTGCTTGCCGCGGCCGCCGATTCCCTGGGCGCCGCCGGCGACGAGGAGCTGGATGTACTGGCGGGTGTCGGCGTCGAGGGTGGCGAGGAAGGCGTCGAGGTTGGTGTTGGGTTCGGTCTGGGTCTGGGTGAAGTTGTCGCCGTCCTCGGCGTGACCCTTGTCGGTGCCGGGTTCGATCTCGACGATCATGTCGTTGAGGTTGGTTTTCGGCCGCAGGAGGAAGCTGGCGTCGGGGTGGATCAGCTTCATGTACTTCGGCTCGATATCCATGCCGACGACGGCGTGGCCCTCTTCGAGGTCGACCGAGGTGACCTTGCCGATCTGGATGCCAGCGATGTCGACCGCCTGCCCCTGACCCGGCGTCACGGCCTGAGCCGTGGAGAACTCGGCGCTGATGTGTTCGAATTCTTCGCCGACGAGCGGCAGCCAGGCTGGCAATGAAGCTTTCTGCTGGGTGAAGATCCCAAGCATCATCACGATGCCGGCGATGGCGAGAACGACGATCGCGATCGTGTCCTTGCGATGGCCACGCGCCTGCCGCCCCAGCCAGGCGCGGAAGTGAGCCGAGCGGCTGACTTTGGGTTCCGGGGCGCTCACGGGTTTACTCCGGCCTTGGAGGGAGATGGCGGTCCAACCTGCCCCAGCGCGCCATTTACATCTGGGACCGGGTTCGTGTAGCAGCGGACTTCGGGCTTCAACGGCGGAGCGGTAGCGATCCTTGGCTGGGTGCCAAGCGGGTCTTCGATCGTGTTCGCGTAGTTGATTTTGTCGCTCAACGTTGCAGCGTTGCCCTGCGGATTAGGTTCCCCGACTAGGACGGGCCCGCCACCGATTTGCGCTCGAGCGTAGGGCCCGTTTCCGTCGAAGTTCTGCGCCATCCCGGCGAAGTTGACGAGGTTGTAGAGGAACTCCCGGTAGTTGGGTCCGCCGGTGCTGAAACGGTCGTTGATGACCTGGTTGCCGGTCGGGACCATGACCTTCGAGGTGCAGAGGCTTAGTTGGTTGAGCTGGGGCAGGGTGGTCTTCTTGCTTGCCTGCGCGGCGGCGGCAAGGGGCGGGGTGGATTCGCGCAGGAGCTTGACGTCGCCACCCGCCTCCTTGCCGGAGAGGAGCGGGCGGATCTGGGCGAGGAAGGGTTTGGAGGCGGCGATCAGGCCCGGGAGCTCGGCCACGGCGGGGCGGAACTCGATCGCGTAGGTGCGCAGCGGCGGCAGGGTGCGGTTGAGGCTGACGAGGGAGGCGTGGGTGATGCGGAGGGTCGGGGCGAGGAGGTGGATCGTGGCGGAGAGGTTGGTCGACTGGCTGGCGAGGGCGCCGGTGAAGACGTTGAAGTTGACGATCAGGCCCTGCAGGTCCCGCTGCTGGTCGGCGAAGGCGCCGAAGGCGCGGCCGGCGCTGGAGACGAGGCGGGAGAGGTCCTTCTGCTGGGTGCCGAGGAGGGCATTGGTGACCTGGGCGCTGTAGCGGCCGGCGTCGCCGCCATATTTGAAGGCGCCGTTGAGCGCTTCGGCGCCCGACTTGCCTTTGACCTCGGGAAGCTGGGTCCGGTCTTCTTCCGCGGTCGGTTCGTGGGTGAGGGCGGTGCCGTAGCTCTCGAGCAGGCGGCTGAGATCGGCCCGGACGGGGGACTGCAGGGCGGTGAGGATTTCGTCGAGCTGGACCGCGGTGGAGGTGCGGCTGACGGGAATCGTGCCGCCGCTGTCCATCTCCGGCGCGCTGGGGCTGCCGGGGTCGAGTTCGACGAAGAAGTTGCCCTCGAGGAAGATGCGCGGGCGGATCGCGGCGAAGGCGTCGTCGTGGATCGGCCGGCCGGAGGAGTCGACGGTGAAGGTGACCTTGGTGTTGTCGCCGTCGCGCTCGGTCTTGACGACTTTGCCGACATCGACGCCGGCGATCCGGACAGGGGAGTTGAGGGCGACGTTGGCGGAGTTGGAGAAGGTGGCGTTGACTTCGTAGCCGCGGCTGGTGAACGGCACGTGTTTGGTGAAAGCCAGGTACGGGCCGATCGTGAAGATGAGGATGAAGATGATGGCGATGGTGACGTTGCTGGGACGCCACTTGATGCGGCCGGTGCCGGCGGCTGCCGCGCGGCGGTCGCGCTCGGGGAGGCGGCTCACTTTTCCACCTGTCCGCGGGTAGTCGTTCCCCAAAGTTCGGGCGAATGGCCGATGATCGTCTCGCCCTTTACGTATTTCTCGTTCCCGGCTTCACACACTTTGCCCTGGCCGGGCGCGGCAGTCTGCGGGTTAGGGTTGTAGTGAAGGTGGTTTTCGACATCCCCTTCTTGGTCAGCGGGAGCGCTGGCAAAGGTGCTCTCGCTGTTCGGTCCTTCTGGCGGCCCATAGGAAATGAATTCGAGCCAATGCCCATTGCTGTTTCCTTCACCCGTCGCGTCAGCAAGGTTCTTGAAGGTGAGCGTCCAGTAGTTACACACACTCTGGCTTGGAGTGAGGTAGGACAACGAAGGCTTCAGGAGGCGGTTGGTGTCGGTGAGCAGTTCAAGCCCGTTGAACACACCCGGCGATTCCTGGAAATCGACGAGCGCTTCCGCCGTCGGCGGCAGCTGGTTGTTCAGCACCGGCGAGGCGTTGAGGACCGGGATCCCGGCGTGAAGGGATTCGGCGATCACCGGTGAGGTCTCGGCGAGCGCTCTCACACCCGGGCGGAGGGCGGTGAAGAAGCGGCCGGTGTCGCGGAGGAAGGGGCGGATCGCCGGCAGGTCGGCGTTGACCTCGTCCAGGGTCGGCGGGCTCTTTTCGATCGTTTCCTGGATGTAGGGGCGGGAGACGCGGGCGAAGGCGGCGAACGTGCGATCGAGGGCGACGAACATCTGCGCCTGGGTCTCGGCGACCGGGGCGACGGTGGCGGAGAGGGCCTCGAGCGAGCGCCAGAAGCCGGCGAAGTTGGAGCTGGGTTCGACGATCTTGCGGAGGATCGGCTGGCCGTTGACGGCGGCGCGGCGGAGGGCGCCGAAGGCTTCGTTCAGCTGCGGGCCGCGGCCGGCGAGGGCGTTGCCGAAGCCGGCGAGATTCTGGCGGATCGCGTCGCGGGTTTTTTCGTCGAACATGTCGAAGAACTGGTCGATGTCGACCGGTTCCGGCTTGGCGGCGGTGACGGGGATCGTTTCGCCGGGCTCGAAGCCCTTTTCAGAGGTGCCCGGCGTGACCTGGAGGAACTTCAGGCCGAGGGCGGACTTGGGGCGGACGGTGAGAGTCGAATCGACCGGCAGCGGTTCGGCGCTCTGGTCGAGGCTGAGGGTGAGTTCGGCGGCGACGTTGCCGTTCTCGAGCTGGACCGGGACCACCTTCTTGACGATGCCGACGCGGACGCCGCCGATCCGGACCTCGTTGCCTTTGACGAGGGCGTCGGCGTTGGGGACGCGGGCCTTGAGGTTATAGGTGGAGACGAAGGGGAGGCCGTTGTTGGCGTTGTAGGCGAGGAAGACGGCGACGATGACGACGAGGACCGTTACCGCGCCGACGAGGATCGGGCTGCTGGCGACGCCGCTGATTCCGCTGCGGTTCCTCATGGGCCCAGGAGGTAGTCGAGAAGGGGTTCGGTCCCTTCGGTTTTCGAAGCCTTGGCGACGCCGGCTTCGCCTTCAACCTGCGGTTCGGTGCTGTCACCTTTCCCCACGCCGATCGCGGGCCCGCTCTCTGCGGCGCTTCCGCCGTTGTCTTCTCCCAAGCCCTCTTGCAGAAGGCGAAGGAGAGCGGCGGGGTCGGCGCTGGCTGATGCATTGGCTTGTGGACCGTTGAAGTTCGCCACACAGCTTGAGTAACCGGCGGGGGCCACGATGTATTCCAGGCAAGTGGAGAGAGTCACGCGCGCCCTTCCAAAGTGGCCGTATTGATCGAAGCCGTTGGTCGTCGCGGTCGTGTTGTAGATCAGCCGGACCAACCCGTCCCAGCCGCCGGTCTGCTCGATGTTCACCAGCAGCTTCGCCAGGTCGCCCGTCGGCTTCACCCCCGACTTAGCCAGGTCGCGCGCCTTCTTGATCACCGGATCGGCTTTGGCGAAGTACGGGCCCGACGCTTCGCCCGCGTTGCCGAGGCTCTTCAACGAAACCGTCAGCGCTTCGGAGAACGGGGTCAGGGTCCTGGTCGCGTCGGTCAGCGACGGGGCGGCGGTGCCGAAGTCTTCGAAGACCGGGGTGCCGGCGTCGGAGAAGGTCTGCAGGCTCCGCATCGTCTTGCGGAACTCGACGAGGAAGGTGGGGAATTTCTGCAGCGCCTCTTCCAGTTCCGGTCCCTTTTCGGCGCTCGCTTCGGCCGCCGCGCCGGAGTTGGAGAAGAAGCCGGTGACGGCGCGGCGCTCGCGCGCGAGCGGGCCGAGGATTTCGTCGGAGTCGCCGGCCAGCTGCGCCAGCTGCTTGCGCTGGGCGGAGAGGATGCCGAAGAGGCGGTCGACGTCGCGGAGGACGGGGTTGGCCCGCTTGACCAGGACCTCGATGTCTTCGCCGCGGCCGGCGAGGCCGGCGCCGAGTTCGTTGAAGATCAGCCGGAAGCGCTGCGCGTAGGGCAGCGACTGGATGTCGTTGATCAGGTCCGGGTCGACGCTGGTGCCGTTGTTGCCGAGCGGCAGCAGGTACTCGCCGGCGCCGGCTTCGCCGTCGGGGATCTTCTTCAGCGGGGGCGGCGGCTCGCTCCCCGGCGCCCGCGGCAGCGTCGTCCGGCAGTCGACGAACTTCTCGCCGATCAGCGACTGCGGCCGGATCAGGCAGGTGGCGTCCTGGCGGAAATCCTGGAAGCCGGGGTCGGTGATCTTCATCACGATCACCGCCTTGCCGGGCTTTTCGACCTTTTCGCCGCCCTTGTAGGCGACCACGTCGCCGGGCATCGTCACGTTGACCGATTCGATTTCGCCCACGTTGGCGCCGGCGACCCGCACCTGCTCGCCTTTGACCATGAAGCCGCCGTTGTCGAAGATCGCCCGCACCCGGTAGCCGTCGGAGGAGCCGCCGCCGGAGGCGATCAGCACCACGACGACGACGGCGGCCACCAGCCCGAGTGCGAGTAGGAGTCGTTTGCTCATGGGCCGGGGGGCACGTCGCCGGGGTCGCATTCAGAGGAGTCGACGCTGCCGCCGCCCACCCACGGGCTGGAGCCGTCGGCGGCGGGCTGGGTGGCGCCGCCGGGGCAGCGGCGGTTGACTTCGGTCGAGCCGAAGGGAGCGAACTGTTCCGCTTTTTCGATCGGTTCCAGTTCGGAGCTGCCGGCGTTGTAGCGGAAGAGGTTCTGGCCGGCGGTAACGGCGCGGACGTAGTGGCCGTTGCCGTCGTAGTAGCCGGCGACCTGCCCGAGCTTGCTGAAGGCGTTGAAGAGGTCCGGCGTGTAGGCGCGGATGAACTCGAGGTTCGGCTGGAAGTCGGAGATCGCTTGTTCGGAGTGCGGGAAGGCGCGCGCGGTGAGGTTCTGGACCTTGGGCAGGACCGCGAGCAGGTCGGCGGCGTCGTTGGCCTTGCCGGGCCGGTGGACGACGAGCCGCAGGTTGTGCACGAACGGCACCAGTTTCTGGAAGACCGGGCGCAGTTCGGCGAGGAAGGGCGCCAGTTCCTTGGTCGCCGGCTTCGCCGTGTTGACCAGCGGTTCTAGGTCGTCGAGCGCGGCCCGCAGGTTGACGAAGGTCGTGTTCGACTGCCGCAGCACCGGCGGCAGCCGCCGCAGGGTCGCGTCGAAGGCGGCGGTTTCGTCGGCGATCGCGTTGAAGGCGGTACTCGCGTTGCCGATCGCGCTCGAAAGCTCTTCGCCGCGCCCGGCCACCGCGGTGGTCAGGCGCGAGGAGCTGACTACGAAGCGGGAGAGCAGGCGCTGGTCGGCGTTCAGTTCGTGGGCGAAGGCGCCGGCCCGGTTGAGGGCGCTGCCGAAGTACTTGTAGGCCTGGTTCGCGTTCTTGCCCTGGCCGGAGTAGAGCTCCGCGTTGCCGCGGATGAAGTCGCTGAGGCCCTGCCGGACCCGCGGCGGGAAGGTGTTGAAGAGCTGGTCGATGTCGACCGGCGTCGTCGTCGAGGCGAGCCCGAGTTCGGCGCCGTCGTCGAGGGCCGGGTTGCTGTTCGGCCCGGGGCTGATCGAGACGTAGTGGTTGGCGACGCCGGATAGCGAGGTGGCGCGGATGACCGCGGTCGTGCCTTCGTGCAGCTCCTGATCGACCGAGACGTTGACTTCGGCGAGGTTGTCGTCGGTGAGGCCGATGCTTTCCACCGTCCCGACCGGCGAGCCGCCGATCAGCACCTGGTTGTCGGGGACGAGCTGGCCGGCGTTCTGGAAGACGAGGGTGTACTTGTGGCCGCCGCCGCCGCTGAAGAGAACGACCGCGAGGACGATCACGGCCGCGGCCAGGGCGACGATCACCGCGGTGCGGGCTGGGGTAGTTCCCCGGCTCGCTGCCGGGCCCTTCTCCTCGCCTAATGGTTTGGCAGCCACGGATCGTCGCTTGCTTTCAAGGTTCCCCGGCCCCTCCGACCCGGTAGAACGGCTGGAAGATCGTATCCGAGGGGTCCCCCGGCAAGCCCCCTGCAAGTAAGGACTTAACTGGAAATCAACGCGCTACTCTGAGCCTTGGGAGCGGTTGAGGGAGATGGGAGAGGCGCCGCTAAATCCGACCCTAGGAGCAAGCAATGCGCAGACGTCCATTTCTGATCGCCATCGTCGCCGTTCTGGCGGCCGCGATCGCAGCAACCGCCGCGTGGGCCGGACCCACCGTGAGCGGCCCCGACGGCAACACCCAGTCGGTCGAAGCGAAAATAAGACCGAAAAATCTTTCGAAAAAAACTTCCACCCCGGGCAGCCTCGAAGTGACGACGCTGACGACCTCGACGACGGACCCGTCCGGCGTTCCCGTTCCCGCGATCCACGCAACCCTCGACTTCGACCGCAACGCCCGCCTCTACACGAAGGGCCTCGCGACCTGCAGCGCCGCGAAACTGCAGAACCAGTCGACCGAAGTCGCGAAACGGGTCTGCGCGAAGGCGGTGATCGGCACCGGCCACGCGACCGCCTACCTGCGGGCCGGCAAGATCTACGAAGTGCCGCAGACCGTGACCGCCTTCAACGGCGTCCCCAAGGGCGGCAAGCCGGTGGTCCTTCTCCACACCTACGGGACGACGCCGATCCAGGTCAGCCTGGTCCTCGAAGGGACCGTCAGCAACTACGGCAAGGAAGGCTACGGGCCGCGGATCGATCTCGACGTTCCGCTGATCGCCGGCGGCAGCGGCGCGCTGAAGGAATTCAACGTCAAAATCGAAAAAAAATGGCGCTACAAGGGCGTCCAGCGCAGCTTCATCTCGTCCAAGTGCCCGAACAAGAAGAAGCTGAAGGCACGCGGCAAATTCACCTACCGCGACGGCGAATCGCTCACCGCTTACGCAACGCAGAGCTGTCAGCAGCGCTGAACGGCGCCGTCGGAGCAAATCGGCCTGAAGGGGACCGCGGCAGGCGGTCCCCTTTTTCGAAGGGAGGCACCATGACCACGATCCTCGATGGAAAGCGCGAGTTCGGCCGCGAGGTTCCGGAGGCCGTCAGCTACGCCGTCGGCCATCGCATCCGGGTCGAAGTGCTGGCGGCGCTGAACGACCTCGAGAGCGCCAGCGCGATCGAGCTGGCGCGGGTCGTGCGCCAGCCGTTGAGCACGATCACCCACCACATCGGCCAGCTGCTCGAGGCGGGCTCGATCCGGGTCGAGCGGACCGAGAAGGTGCGCAGCGTCGAGCAGCGGTTCTACACGGCGCTCGATCCGATCTACGTGACCGAGGAGGAAATGGCGGCGATGGGAGAGGGGGAACGCGAAGAACTCATCGGGCTGACGCTGCAGCAGCTCGTCGCCGAGGCCTTCTCCTCCTTCTGGACCGGTCACCTCACCTCGGATCCCCAGGTCTGCGTCTCGTGGTCCTGGTTCAACGTCGACGACCGGGGGAGGGCGGCCATCGCCGAGGAGCAGCTGCGCTCGTGGAAACGGATCCAGGAGATCGAGCGGGAGTCGCAGTCCCGCTGCGACGTCTCGGGGGAGCAGCCGTTCTCCGTGCTCGTCTCCTCGCTCGGGTACAAGCGCTCCCGCACCGCCGAGCGGCCCCCGGGCTCGCCCTTGGTTCCCTGACCGTCAGGGAAATACCGTTCTAGAAATCGGTATGGACGCGCGCGGCGTCCTTTGGAAGCGTTGCTCGCTTCCATGGAGGCTTCCGCCGTTCATCCCGTCCCCGCCCAGAGCTTCGACTGGGTAGCGCTCGTCGCCCTGCTCGTCCACCCGGTCAAAGTCGCGATCATCGAAGCGATGGACTGGATCGGCGAGCCGCTCTCGGCCACCGACCTCGACCGCCTCCTCACATGCCAGGTCGGCGTCTCCCTCATCTCCTACCACCTGCGGAAGCTCGTCGAGCTCGGCGTCCTCGAACCGGTCCGCAAGGACACCGTCCGCGGCGCCGTCCAGACCTTCTACGCCCTCAGTTGCTATTCGAGCAACTGACCGGGCTTCAGCTCAACCGCTCTGGCAAGCCGTTCCACCGTCGAGACCCGAGGGTCCCGTTTTCCCGCCTCGATCCGGCTGACCTCCGTCGCATGGACCCCGCTCCGGTCCGCCACCTGCTCCTGACTGAGCTCCAACTTGAGGCGGGCTGCCCGCAGGTTTGGCCCCAGCTTGCCCACGCCGAGGATCGTTAAGCCTGACGCGGGGGTTCGCCATAGGGGAAGTCACAGATGCGGAGTCCGACTAATTGGAGGCTTAGTGGCTCCCGGCTTTCTCCGCCGGGAGCCCCCTGATCAATCGCCTACGTCGCGATTCACGCGCCCTTCCCCTTCGCCATAGACGGCAGAACCTGCTCGGAGCCGATCAGCATCACGAATCACCTCCTCTCGGATCTTTGGTGGAGATGATTCCAGTATTGAAAGCCGCTGTTTAACCCGATTTGGGCATCACACCGTGATTGAACGACTAGGATCAATCACTCAAGAACCCGAGAGGAGGAACGGTGGCCACCAAGGCTGATCGCAGGCAGGCAACCCAGAACCGCATCAAGGCGATGTCGCATCCGCTGCGGGCAGAGATCTTCAGGTTGATCCGCGAGCGAGCCGAAGTCTTGAGCCCAGCCCAAGTCTCACGGGAGATCGAAGCCGATATTCGAGACGTCAGCTACCACATCCGAAAACTCGAGGATTTCGACTGTGTGGAGGAAGTCTCCAACCGACAGGTAAGAGGAGCCGTCGAGCATTTCTATAGAGCCACTGAGCAGCACATGATCGACACCGAGGAGTGGGGCGAACTCGCGGAACTCGAGCCAGCCATGGCCGAGGCACTGACCGACGAATTCATGCAGGGCATCGTCGATGACTATTCCGCTTCCCGACGGGCGGCCATCGTTGCCCTTGACGAGGAGTTCTTCATTGTCCGCACGCCATACGTGCTCGATCCGGCTGGAGTCGATGAAGCCCTCGAGGCTTCACAGCGGTATGAGAACGAGATGATCGAGATTGCATCGCGAAGCGCTGCTCGCCGCTCGGACCTGGGGACGGAGGAGGTCCCCGTGTCGTCCTCCATAGTGCTGTTCAAAATGCCTCGCCGCTCGCGCAAGATGTCCGGATCGGCTTGACGCGCAAGGACGTATCGGCCGAAGCGGCCTATGACAACTGCTCGCCGATCTACGACGAGTGGAATGAGGAAAATGACTACGAGCTCTGGCTGGGAGAGATCCTTCTGCCGCTGCTCGCCAAGTTCGGATTACCGAGGGGCGGGCGGGTGCTGGACGTGGGTTGTGGAACCGGCAGGGCGTTTGAGCCGCTGCTGGACCGCGGCTGGAAAGTGGTCGGCTGTGACGTCTCGGCGGGGATGCTTCGGGCCGCCCAGACGAAGGCTGGCTCCCAGGTTCGGCTCCTCAAGCTCGACGCCAGGGACCTCCCGGCGATCGCACCCGAACCTGGGGCTTCCGCCGGCGAGGCTTTTCAGCTCATCCTTCTCCTCAATGACGTAATCAACTATCTAGTTGACGACGGCGACCTCGTAGAGGTCTTTTCCGGAGTTCGTAAGAACCTGAGCCGGGAGAACGGCTTGGTCGTGTTCGACTCGAACACGCTCCGCCAGTTTCAGGATGAGTACGCATCGAGTGACGCCACCGCAAGGGGGGATTGGGTTTGGCAGGGCTTGGCTGAGAATGTTGATGCCGGGGGCACCTTCGAGGCATCCCTGTCAGGGCTCGGCATCGAGGCGCACCTGCATCGACAGAGGCACTGGCTCCCCTCGGAGATCGAGACTGCGATGGAAGCTGCTGGCCTATCCATTCTCGCCGTGATCGGTCAGCGCGAGGACGAAGGGCAAGTGCTGCTTTCAGAGGCTCCCGACGAACTTCGTGACGCCAAGTTCCTCTTTATCGGGACCGCCTCGACTTAGGCGCGCGCTGCCCTCCCTCCTCTGAACCTTTGAGGGAAATCTCTCCACCGGGGGAAGCTTGACAACGAAAATGGGCGTGCAGTTCACTCCACCTCCGTCAAGCATTTTGAGCGCTGGAGGGAGAGCTACCTGTGGGTCACAACCAAGAGGACGACGAACTTAGCCAGCAGGTCGTCCAAGCGATGGCTCATCCTCTTCGTATTCGCATACTTCGGATCTTGGCCGAGAAGGTCGCGAGCCCGAAGGAGATAGCGGAAGCCACCGGCGAGCCCACCGGGAACGTGGCTTACCACGCTCGGGTCCTTTTCGATCTGGGCTGTACGGAACTGGTGAAGATGGTTTCGCGAAGGGGCGCGAGGGAGCACTTCTACCGGGCAAAAGCAGATGCGTTCACCAGCTCGACCAAGTGGAGGTCGCTTCCTCGTCTAGTGCGAGGAGAGATCGCGGCCACGGCCTTTCACGAGTTGTACCTGCGAGTCACTGCAGCTCTCGAGGCGAGGTCCTTCCAAAGGCGCGACGGTTCCAACCTGTCGTGCCTCCCATTCCAGGTAGACGAGGCCGGCTGGGAGGAGTTGGTTGAGATCGTTGCCGTTGCCGAGCAGGCGATCAAGGAGGTCAGCGTTCAGGCTTCGCAGCGCCTCGAGGAGAAAGCGGGGATTCCAGCCGTAGTTGCCGTTGGGGTTTTCGAGGCGACTTCTGGAGCATCGAAGTGAACGGCAACGATCATTTCAACTGGGACACCCTCGTCCCCTACCTCATCCACCCGGTGAAGGTGGCGATCATCGAGGCGATGGAGTGGGTGGACGTGCCGTTGGCGCCACGGGACCTCGATCGGATCTTCGATGAGGAGTTCGGAGTGTCGTTGGTCGCGTACCACATGCGAACGCTGGTCGATGTAGGTGTGGTGGAAAAGGTGCGGCAGCGGCCGGTGCGGGGGGCGCTGCAGACCTTCTACGCACTGTCGGCGAAGGAACCCACGAGCCCCTCCCTCTCCGGCGAGTGAGCGTGAGGATCACCGCCAGCGAGCGCGACGCGCTCTTCGAGCAGCTCTACGCGCGGTTGAGCGGGATCGACGAGGTCTGGACCTCCGCGGCCGAGCAGGACCGGGAGAGCGCCGAAGGTGTGGCGCGGCAGTTCTCCGACGACCTGCGTCTGATCCTCGACGACCTGGGCTGGGGCGAGAACGGCGAGGCGGTCGAGCTGGGCAGCCCGCCCGAGGTGCTGCGCCGCGTGTTCACCCGGGTGCAGACGGCAGCGGAGGAGCGGCGCCGGGAGGAAGTGCAAGAGCGCGAGGAGAGCCGGCGACGCGAAGAGCGGACCGAGCAGCTGCTCGAGGCGTGCAGGCGGGTGCTGGGGGAGCTGGACAGGTAGGTCTGCTCTGACGGTTGAGGGCCGAGGGGAGACACTCCCCTCGGCCCTCGTTTCATGGAGCCCGTCAAACGGGGAAGTTCAAGAGCGACGTTGCCATAGCTGCCGGATGCGCTCGGACGTCGACTTCATCAGGTGATCAATGCGTTCGTTCACGGTGTCCCTCAGGAAATCGATGCTTTCGTTCGTCGTAGTTCTCAGCCGGTCGATTCGCTCGTCCGTCCAAATCCTCTGCTGACTCATTTCACTTCGTAGTCTCGAAAATTCCCCGCGGCGGCTGGCGGCCTCATCTCTGATGTCGCCGGCGAGACGATCGAGGCGTTCGTCGGTGTACTGCTTCCCTGGTGCCATTGCGCAATCCTAGCGCAATGTTTTGTCTGTAGGCGCTTCAGGGATGCCTACCGCTGATCGGAACGCAGCTCGCGGTAAACGAAGAGGCCTCCTAGGCCGGCGACGGCAACTACCAGGGGAACGAGACCTTGGGCACCCCTTCCCATGGCAACGAGGACCATTCCGCCTAGGAGGGTGATCGCTGCCAGCACAAACGTGAAGACCTGACCCCGGCTTTCCATTGACTGCCGGTGGCGCACCTGACCTTCTGCCAGCCCGACGATGCGTTCAGCGCCAGCTGACATGACCTCGTTGTACTGACTCAGGAGTTGCGGATGTGGAACGGCTCCGCTGATCTCAATGGTCCCCTGCTGACCGAAGGCCTGCTCGGCTTTCTTTTCTTCAGGCTTGGCCGTCTGCGTCATCGTCGTTCTGGGTCGCCTCTAGTGGCTGGCTCGAACGCGATGACGGTCTGGGCGCTGCATCGATAGCAGCAACTGCATCCCACAGGTCTTGCCCGATGACGGCTAGGTCCCGTTGAAGCGCGCGGGCATCGTGGCGCGCCGGGTCCTCTGGGCGTGGGACAAGGATCGGGTGCAGCACGGCACCAGATCCCATCATGATGTGGTGGAGAGTTCTCTTGAAGCTAAAACGTTTCCGCATCGCTACGAGCTTAAGGGATTGGAGACACGGATCTCTCCCCCCTCGGTTCCGAGGAAACGCGAAATTTGGGAGGAAACGGGCTCCTGTTAAACGCTGAATTTCGGGATTACGCGCTGCAGCGATTTCGGGAGCCACCAGACGCGGTCGCCGAGGAGGAGCATCAGGGCGGGGAGGAGGACGATGCGGACGATCGTGGCGTCGAGGATGACGGCGACGGTGAGGCCGATGCCGAGCTGGCTGACGGTGGCGATGGAGGCGCCGGCGAAGGCGATGAAGACGGCCATCATGATCAGGGCGGCGCCGGTGATGACGCCGGCGGTGCGGGCGAGGCCGAACTCGACCGCGGCGGCGTTGTCGCCGTGGGCGTCGTAGTGCTCGCGCATGCGGCTGAGGAGGAAGACGGCGTAGTCGATCGAGAGGCCGAAGACGAGGCCGAAGATCATCGTCGCCCCGACCGCGTCGACGTAGCTGTGGCCGCCGAGGGGCCAGTCGTCGGGGATGTGGAAGAGGAGGGTGAGGACCCCGAAAGCGACCGCAACGGTGGCGAGGTTGAGGCCGACCGCGATCGCCGCCAGCGGGATCGCCCGCAGGATGACCATCAGCACCAGGAAGGTGGCGATCGTGATCGCCAGCACCACCCAGGGGATGCGTTCGCGGGTGACGCGGCTGTAGTCGTTCAGCTGCGCGGCGCCGCCGGCGACGCCGGTCGTCAGGTCGGCTTTGTCGGCCAGGTCGGCGGCGTCGCGGGCGAGCTGCTTGTTAAGCCGGATCGATCCCGGCGAGTTGAGGCCGTGGCTGGAGATGACCAGGACCGAGGCCGCCTGGCCGCCGCCGTCGAGGTCGATCGTTTCGTCGATCGCCTGGCGGGTGGTCGGCGGCGTGCCGTCGAGCGCGGAGAGGACGAAGTAGCCGGAGTTGAAGATGCCGGGCGAGGAGTCGGCGATGCGGCCGGCCTGGTCCCGGATCCGTTTGCGGCCGGTCAGCACCTGCACGCTCGCTTCTTCCAGCCCGCTTTCCAGCGGCGCGCTTTCGTCGACCCCGTGGGAGAGCGCGACCTGCAGCGCTTCGGCGCCGTCGCCGAGCTGGTCGAGGCCGCCGACCAGCCGCAGGGCGCCTCCGCTCAACGCAGTGATCCCGTCGCTGAGGCGTTTCGATTCGCGGGCGAGCCGGGCCGAGCCGGCGGCGAGGCGGCTGCTGCCGGCGTGCAGTTCCTGCAGGCCTTCTTCGAGTTTTTCGGTGCCTTTGAGGAGGCCCTTGAGGTAGTTCCTGAAGGTGATCGCCCAGGCTTCGATCTGCTTGGCTTCGGCGAGATCGACGAGCAGTCGTCCGTTCAGCGCCGTCAGTTCCGCCGGCAGGCCGGCGTAGGGCTCGACCTCGGGAGTCGACGGCAGCGGGTCGTAGGGGGCGCCGGTCACGGGGTCTTTCCCGGTCACCGCGGCGGTCGCCTTCCGCACCGCTTCCAGGGTCGCCTGGTAGCGGGGGTCGGTTTTGCCGACCGTCATTTCCCCCAGCTGCGACAGGGCCGCTTTCAGTTCCGCTTCGGCCGCCTGCGCCGGGGCGATCAGCTGCGGCAGCTTTTCGTTGCCGTCGCTGTTCAGCGACTTGCGCAGGGCGTGGGCGCGGCTCTGGATGTTGGGACGGATGCCGGGGATCACCGTGTCCCGCACCAGCAGCTTGATCTTGAGCGGGCCGTTGAGAGATCTCTTGAGACCTTGATTCAACTGCTGGGTTCCTTCTGCGAAGCGGTCCAGCGCGTCCACCGCTTCACCGCTCCCGTCGAGCGCCCGGGTCAGCCCGCTGGCGATCTTCTGCGCGCCCTCGCCGGCGCGGTCGGAGCCGAGCGCGAGGAGGCCGGCGCCGTCGCTGGCTTCCGAGATGCCTTCCCGCAGCTGACCAACGCCACCGGCGGCGACCGTGAGGCTGCGGCCGAGCCGGCCGAGCTGTTTGACCTGGGAGATGTTGCCTTCGCTGGAGAGGAAGGAGTTGCCGAGGTCCCGCAGCGGTTCCACCTGCTTCACCGCCGGGCCCGGGCCGATCACCGTCCGCACGCCGGGGATCTTCGCCACCTTGCGCTGGAAGTTTTCGATCGCGGCGAGGTTCTTGGCGTCGGTGATCGGCCCCGAGTTGGAGACGGCGACGACCTGGAACGGCGCTTCGTAGCCGGGGCCGAACTGCCTGCCGATCAGTTCCGCGTCCTTGCGGGCGGTCGAGTCGTGAGGGAGCTGCTCGGTGCTCGGGGGGCCGGTCTTCAGCCCGACCGCCGGGGTCGCCAGCAGCAGCAGCAGGCCGCCGATCAGGACCGCCGCCAGCGCCGGCTTGCGCAGCGCCGCGCTGACCAGCACCATCAGCCGCGAGCGGCCGCCGGCCGGGGCGGTGGCGCCGAGGCGCCAGCGGTCGACGTTGGGCCCGAGCAGGGTGAGGATCGCCGGGCCGGCGACGGTCGCCACCGTGACGCTGAGGATGACGACCATGCAAACGGTCCCGGCCAGCGAGGCGAGCAGTGAGCCGGGGAGGATGAAGAGGGAGACGATCATCGAGAGCAGCAGGGTGCTGCCGGCGAACATCACCGTGCGGCCGGCGTGGTGGCGGGTCAGCCGCGCCGCCTCGACCGGCTCGTGCCCCTCGGCGAGCTCCTCGCGGAAGCGGGAGACCATCAGCAGCGCGTAGTCGACGCCGAGGGCGAGGCCCATCATCGAGCAGACCGTCACCGCGAAAGCGTCGATCTCGAACCAGCCGGTGAAGAAGTAGAGGATCCCGCGCGAGGCGACGACGGTGATCGCGCCGAAGCAGAGGGGGATCGCGGCGGCGATCGGCGAGCGGAAGACGAGCAGGAGGATGATCAGCAGGAAGGGGAAGGCGATCAGCTCGCCGCGGTGGCTGGCCTCGAGGTTTTCTTCCTGCAGCGCCCGCGAGAGGCTGGCGTAGCCGGTCTGGGTGGCCTCGACCGGGGCGTGGACCTTTTCCTGGAGCACGCGGTTGAGGTGCGGCACGGTCTCGTTGACCGCGGTGCGGGTGCTGACGTGGAAGTCGGCGAGGATCAGCGCCTTTTCCGGGCTCGGCCGCAGGCGCTGGACCGCGCCGGTGTCCCAGGGCGAGAGCGTCGTCACCCGCGGGTCCTCGCGCAGGGCGTCGATCAGCTGCGGGCCCTGGCGGTCGATCGCCGCGGCGGGGCCGCGGAGGAGGATCGCGAAGGGGGCGGTCTCGCCGAAGTGTTCGCGCAGGAGCTCGTTGCTGCGGAAGGATTCGGTCCCGGCGACGTCGATCGTGGTCGGGTCGAGGCGGTCGTTCGTGCCGGTCCCGATCACCCCGAGCGCGGCCAGCAGGACGGCGGCGACCGCCAGGACCGCGCGCGGATGGCGCAGCAAAAATGGCTGGTCTCGATTCGGCCCTTTCCGCGAGGACCCTCTGCGTGCCCTGCCGATCCTCCTTCCCACGGATGGTAGTTTGGCGGTAGAGGACTACGGGAGGGAGATTTGGTGCGGAAGACTCTGTTAAGAGCACATGTTCTGGGGCTGGCGCTGCTGCTGGTCTTGGCCGGCTCGGCGCTGGCGATCAAGCTGACGGCGGGCAACGTCGTGGTCACGACCGACGGCGGCTTCACGCCGACGACGCTGCCGAAGAAGGGGTTCGCCCCGATCAAGCTGCACGGGTTCGGGAAGATCGGGACCGCTGACGGGACGCCGCCACCGATCCTGGAAACCGTGACGATCTGGTTCGACAAACACGGCGAAGTCGAGACGAAGGGGCTGCCGGTCTGCACGCCCCGGAAGCTGGCGGCGACGACGACCGCGCAGGCGCGCAAGCTCTGTCCCGGCGCGATCGTCGGCAAAGGCTTCGGCAAAGCCGTCGTGATCTTCCCCGAACAGGGACCGATCCCGGCCTCCTCGCCGCTGACGATCTTCAACGCGGCGCCGATCCACGGCAACCCCGCGGTTCTGATCCACGCCCACCTGACGGTGCCCGGCCCGACGACCTTCGTCGTCCCGGTCGAGATCCAGCGGGTCCACGACGGCCGCTACGGCTTCAAGACCGTGGGGAAAATCCCCAAGATCGCCGGCGGCTCCGGCATCCCCCTCTACGCCCGCCTGACGATCGGGCGCGAATGGAAGTACAAGGGGAAGACGTTGAGCTACGCCAACGCCGGCTGCCCGGACGGGCGCCTGCAGGCGAAAGGGCAATTCCAGTTCAAAGACGGCACCTTTCTCCAGGGTTCCGTGTTCAAAACGTGTAAGGGGCGCTGATTGAGGAAGCCGATGCTGAGAGCCGTCTTGCTGGCGGGGCTTCTGGTCCTGGGCCTCGCCGCGAGCGCCTCCGGCGTCGACAGCTGCATCGGCCCCCTCTGCGTCAGCTCGACGGCGACGATCCAGCCGCGGGAGCTGCCGAGGAGCGGCGGCGCCCCGATCACCCTCAGCAGCATCACCCGGGTCAAGACCAAGGACGGCTCGACCCCGCCGACGCTGGCGGCGATCAGCTTCCTGATCGACAAGCACGGGCGGGTCAACAGCAAGGCGTTCCCGACCTGCCCGATCGCGAAGCTGGAAGGGGCGACGCCGGCGCAGGCGCGCAAGCGCTGCGCGGCCTCGCTGGTCGGCAAGGGCACGGGGAAGGCGCTGGTGACGATGCCGGGCCGCGACCCGTTCACGATCACCTCGCCGATCTCGTTCTTCAACGCGGCGCCGACCGGCGGCAAGCCGACCCTGATCGCCCACGCCTACGAGACCGTGCCCTCGCCGCAGGCGCTGCTGGTCCCGATCGTGGTCCAGCGAGTCTCGAGGGGCCGCTACGGGTACCAGGTCGAGGTGAAGATGCCCGAGATCGCCGGCGGCTTCGGCGCCCCGACGCTGGCCGAAGCGCACGTCGGCGCGACGCGTAAGCGAAGGGGCGAGAAGATCGGCTTCGTCGAGGCCTACTGTTCCGGCGGCCGGCTTCAGGTCGAGGGCGACCTCAGCTTCACCAACGGCGACTTCTTCCCGGCGACCCTGACCTCGCCATGCCACTTGCCGCGCTGAGACGGTGCGGCAAGGCGCTTTTGCGTCCTCATGGGACGGAAAGGCGCCTCGCCGTCCTGCTGGTCGTGCTCGGGGGCGCCCTCGCCGCGAGCAGCGCCGGCGCCGCCCTGGTCGAAGTCGACGACGTCGTCCTGCGGGCCGATGGCGGCTTCACGCCGCAGACGCTGCCGCGGCACCGCTTCGCCCCGATCGACTTCCAGGGCCACGTCGAGATCTCCGGCCGCAACGGTGCCGGGGCGCCGAAGCTGCGACAGGCGCTGATCGACTTCGACCGCGACGGCCGCCTCAGCGTCGCCGGGCTGCCGACCTGCGCGCCGGAATCGATCGACCAGGAGAGCACCGAGGAAGCGCGGCGGACGTGCCGTGGCGCGCTCGTCGGCACCGGTCACGTCGAAGCGCTGATCTCGCTCGACAGCGGCCCGGTCCAGGCGCGGGCGCCGCTGACGATCTTCAACGGTCCGCGAGAGAACGGCCTGCCGACCGCGGTCCTGCACGCCCAGACCACCGTTCCCGGCACCCAGACCTACGCGATCGTCGTCCCGATCGAACAGCGCCGCGGCGGCTTCCGCTACCGCGCCCGCATCGATGTCCCCCCGATCGCCGGCGGCCTCGGCGCGATCACCCACCTCGACGTCCGGATCGGCCGCCGCTACGGCGCCGCCGGGGATCGGCGCAGCTACGTCTCCGCCCGCTGCAGCGACAACATCCTCCAGACCCACGGCCGCTTCAGCTTCGAAGACGGGACGATCATCGACGGCTCGGTCGAAAAATACTGCCGCTTCAAGTAGCTCCGCTGACCTGCCCCCGACCAGCCGACCTTCCTATACTTGCCCGTCCCCGGGCCGTTAGCTCAGTTGGTAGAGCAGGAGACTCTTAATCTCAAGGTCGTTGGTTCGAGCCCAACACGGCCCATCGAAGCAGGGCGGACTCGCCCGCCCGCTATTCCCCCAGCCCGCCGCCGGTCAAGCCGCCCCCGCTGAGGGGGTTTTCCAGCGTTTCGGAGGGTTTGCCGCCGCTGGCTTTTTCGGCCTTCGCCGCGGCCTTCGCGTTTTTCACGAAAGCGTGGCCCGATTTTTCGGATTCGTCGAGGAATTCTTCGACGGCTTCGCGTTCGGAGGCGCTGTTGGCCTTCTTCATCGCTTCGGAGCGAATCTTGTCGGCGGCCTCGAAGTCTCCCGTGAGGTACGTGTAGCGAGCGAGGGTGGCGAGCGAGTTCAGGTTCGGCCGGGCTTCGGTGGCGATCTTCTGCGCTTCGGCCGCGGACTGCAGGCGGGTTTCCGCCTCCGGATAGCTGGTCGAGAGTTCGGCCATCTGGAACAGCATCGGCGCCACCACCTGGGCGAGGCCGGGGCTCGGTTCCTTGGTGGCTTCGAGGTATTCGGTCCAGGCCTGGTCGGCTTTCTGGAAGGACTCGACCGCTTCGGGCGAGACCGATTTCGCGCCATTCGGTTCTTCCGTCACCCCGGCTGCGCCGGCGTTGACGTTGGCCCGGGTCAGCGACTGCAGCAGCTCCGGGTTGCCCGGGTCTTTTTTCAGTTTGACTTCGAGCCGTTCCACCTGTTCTTCGTAGATCTGGGCGGCGTCGGTGGAGCTGCCGCTGCTGTTGCCGAAGATTTCGCCGATGTTGACCGGGCCGACGGTGAGGAAGAGGCTGGCGCCCATCAGGACCGCGAGGACCCCGTAGACGACCTTGACCAGGCCGCGGCGGCGACCGCTTCGCAGGTCGAACAGCATCTTGTGCTCTTGCTTGCCTGAAGCCACTCCGTCTCTCCCTCTACTCCTGCGGAGAGGGCTGCGCCACGCCTCCGCTGTGTCCCGGACGTCCCAGGACCCGAGCGAGGAGGATACTCAGCTCATACAGAACAAGCAGCGGAACCATCTCAATGAGCATGGTCACCGGGTCCACTCCGGGCAGCGCGGCGGCGACGATCGCGATCACGAGGTAGGCGTAGCGGCGGTTCTGGGTGAGCTGCTCGATCCGCACGATCCCCAGCCTGGTCACGGCGATGATCGCCAGCGGCAGCTGGAAGATCAGGCCGCAGGCGAGCACGGTCATCGAGAAGAAGCTGTAGTAGTCGCGGGCTCGCAGCTGGATGTTGAACTGGCCATTGTTGAAGTCGAGGAGGAAGTTGAGCGCGGCCGGCAACACTACGAAGTAGGCGAAGGCGATGCCGGCGATGAAGAGGAACGGGAAGAGCAGGAGGATCGGCAGGATCGTCTTCCGCTCGGTTTCGCTGAAGGCCGGCAGTACGTAGGCGTAGAGCTGCCAGAGGACGACCGGCAGCGAGAGGACGAGGGCGCCGTAGGCGGAGATGGTGAGGGTGGTCGTGAAGGGCTCGGTGGGGCCGAGCGTGAGCAGCTGGTCGTGGTCTGAGGGCAGCGGCCCCTGGGCGATTTCCAGCAGCAGGTGGTTCTGCCAGAAGCAGAGCGCCAGGGCGAGGCCGAGGGCGGCGAGGCAGACGAGCAGCCGGGTCCTCAGCTCGTCCAGGTGCTCTACGAGGGTGAGGCGATCTTCGTGGGAGACCGCCCTGACGCGGCGGGCCATCCTGGCGCCGCCTTAGCTGGTCTTGTTGCGGACGATCTCCGCGTCGGCCGGGTCGCCGTGGACCTTCGCCGACTCCGACTCCGGGAGGCTCGGAGCCTCGTCCTCGTCGTCGTGGTCCTTGTCGTTCTCGCCGCTGATTGAGCCTTTGAACTCGCGGATGCCGCGGCCGAGGCTCTGGCCGAGCTCCGGAAGCCGTTTCGGCCCGAAGACGAGGAGGGCGATAACGAGGACGATCGCGATCTCTGGAAGTCCGATGTTTCCTGGCATCTTGCCCATGGTAACGGGGTGGCTCGGTGTCCGGATCACTTTCGTGCGGGTTTTGATCCGGGCCTGTGGGGTTTCTGACGCGAGGATGGGGCGAATTACGGATCACCGCAACGCGCTCGAGGTCGATATTGAGGGCATGGCCGACCGCACCCCCGACAAAACCCTCGACCTGAAGCTCCACGTCTGCCCCGCCTGCAACTCGGCGCTGGTGCAGCCGGTTGCCTGGGAGCAGCAGGGGGACCGCCGCGCCTGGCTGGTCTCGCGCCGCTGCCCGGAGTGCGGATGGGCCGGTGAGAGCGTTCACAACGAGATCGAGATCGACGCCTTCGACGAGCAGCTCGACCACGGCTCCCAGGAGCTGGCGGATCAGCTGCGGTCGATGGAGCACGCGAACATGAGCGAGTCGGCGGGCACCTTCATCACCGCCCTGCACCGGGATTTGATCGGCGCCGACGACTTCGGCCGCTGAGTGCCCCCGGCCGCAGCCGGGTATAGACGCTTGGTGGCCGCTCCCCGGGACCTCGATCGAACCGTCGCCCTGGTGACGGGCGCCTCGAGCGGCATCGGCGCCGCGGCGGCCCGCTCGCTGGCAGAGCGCGGAGCGGCGGTGGCGCTGGTGGCGCGGCGGGCCGAGCGGCTCGAGCGGCTGGCGGGCGAGATCGCCGACGCGGGCGGCACGGCGCTGCCGCTGGAGGCCGACGTCAGCGAGCAGGAGCAGGCGCGCACGGCGGTCGAGCGGGCGGTCGAAGAGCTGGGCCGGCTCGACGTGCTCGTCAACAACGCCGGGGTGATGCTGCTGGGCCCGGTGGTCGACGCCCCGCTGGAGGAATGGGAGCGGATGCTCCAGGTCAACCTGCTCGGCCTCCTCTACACGGCGCACGCCGCGCTCCCTCACCTGCTGGCCGCCGCCGAAGAGGAGCCGCGGTGGGTCGCCGACATGGTCAACATCTCCTCGGTCGCGGGGCGGATGGCGCGCAAAGGCAGCGGCGTCTACAACGCGACCAAGCACGGCGTCGGCGCATTCAGCGAGTCCCTGCGCCAGGAGGTGAGCGGACGCCACGTCCGCGTCTCCCTGGTCGAGCCGGGCGCGGTCGACACCGAGCTGCAGAGCCACAACCGGCCGGAGATCGAGAAGGAGATCCGCAGCCGCTTCGAGGACATGGACATCCTCCAATCCGAGGACATCGCCGACGCGATCGCCTACGTGGTGACGCGGCCGCGCCACGTCGCCGTCAACGAGATCCTCGTGCGGCCGACCCAGCAGGAGCAGTGATCAGCCGCCCGCCCCAACTGGGGCGGGCTGGCGGAACGCGCCTTAGTCGCCTCCTGGTTGACCAAAGCGCCTAGCTGTAGCGCTGGACGACGCCGTCGGCGACGAGGGCGAGGAGGTGGCGTTGCTCGGCGTCGAACTTGGCCTTCTCCAGCACCGCCTTGGCGTTCCCGACCATCTCGATCGCCTGGGCGCGGACGCGCTCGAGCGCGCCGGTGGCGGCGATGCGGTCGCAGAGGGCCTCGGCGCCGGCGGCGTCGAGGGAGCGGAGGTCGACCTCGCGGAGGCTGGGATCGCTCTTCCCCGCCTCGATCAGAGGCAGGGTGACGGTGCCGTCGAGGAGGTCGGTGCCGCGCGCCTTGCCGGTCCGCTCGGGCGGGCCGCTGACGTCGAGGACGTCGTCGAGCAGCTGGAAGGCGAGCCCGATGCCGGCGCCGAACTCGCGCAGCCGCTCCTCCTCGCGGCCGAGCAGGCAGGCGCACTCGAAGAGGCGGGCGGTCTTCAGCCGGCAGCGGTAGAGGTAGCGCTCCTCGTCGACGCCGAGGTCGAAGGCGTCGCGGCGCTGGGCGAGCTCGCCGCGGGCCAGCGCGACGGAGGCGTCGGCGAGGAGGGCGACGGCGCGGGCGTCGCCGGCGTCGGCGAGGAGGGCGAAGGCGCGGGAGAAGAGGAGGTCGCCGGTGGCGACGGCGCGGTCGCGGCCGGAGGTGGCGGCGACGGTCGGCAGGCCGCGGCGCAGCGGCGCGTCGTCGAGGACGTCGTCGTGGACGAGCGTCGCCATGTGGACCAGCTCGGTCGCGGCGGCCGCGCGCACGGCGGCCTCGTCACCCTCCGGTCCGGCGCAGAGGAGGACCAGCATCGGGCGCAGGCGCTTGCCCCCGGCGTCGAGGGTGGCCCCTGCGTCGGCGCCGAGCAGCTCGCCGTGGCCGGCGATCGCCTCCCGCAGCAGCCCCTCGACCTCGCCCAGCCGCGCCGGCAGCCAGCGGCTGGAGGCGTCGAGGACCGCCGTGACCGGAGGCGGAACCGAGGAGGGGCGGGTCACCCGCGGGTGCCGCTGTGGATCGCGATGATCCCGCCCGCCAGCACCGTGTAGCGGATCGCCTCGAAGCCGGCGGCATCCATCTTCTCCGCCAGGCCGCGCGGGCTGGGGAAGCTGCGGACCGACTCCGGCAGGTAGGAGTAGGCCTCCGGGTTGCTGGAGAGGGCGCCGAGCAGCGGCACGATGCGGTCGAACCAGAGCGAGTAGAAGAGCGAGAGCGGCGGCCGGGTCGGCTGGGTGATCTCGAGGATGACGGCGCGGCCGCCGGGTTTGAGGACCCGGGCCATCTCGCGCAGGCCGCGGTCGAGGTCGGCGAGGTTGCGGACGCCGAAGCCGACGGTGACGGCGTCGAAGCGCTCGCCGTCGTAGGGCAGCTCCAGCGCGTCGGCCCACTCGAAGCGGACGCCGGGGGCGCTGCGCTCGGCTGCCTTCTCCCGCGCCAGGTCGAGCATCGGCTCGGAGAAGTCGCAGCCGACGACGTGGCCTCCCGGGCTGACGCGTCGGGAGAGCTCCAGCGCCAGGTCCCCGGTCCCGCAGCAGACGTCCAGCGCCGAGTCCCCCGCCCCGAGCCCGGTCTGCGCCGCGGCGCGCTCACGCCAGCGGTGGTGCAGCCCGGCGGTCATCAGCGAGTTGAGCGCGTCGTAGCGGCCGGCGACCCGGTCGAACATGCGGTTGACCTGGCCGGCGAAGTCCGGCGATTGGCGGTTGTCGTTGATGGTGTCCATGGGATTCAGGCCGCCGGGGCCCGTCCCCACCGCCCGGCTAATCCAGTGAGGAGAGGAAGTCCGCCAGCTGTTCGATCTTCTTCGGCGGCAGTTCGCGGAACGAGGGCATGATGCCGGGGCCGATTTCGACCGAGCGAATGATCGCAGCCCGCGGGATCCGGGAGGCGATGTGGGTTAGTTCGGGGCCCGGCCCGTTGTTGCCGTTCTCGCCGAGCTTGTGGCAGGCCAGGCAGCCGGAGCCGGCGACGACCTCCTTGCCGGGCTCGTACTGCTTGGAGACTTTCATGTCGACCTCGGTCGGGGCGCCGCCGGTGGCGCCCAGGTAAGTCAGGTACCCCATCGCGATGATCGTGATGATCCCGGCCGTGGTCGCGATCGGACGGCGCTCGGGCCGGCGCTCCGGGCCGCGGTCGTAGAACGGCAGCAGCAGCAGCAGGACCATGCAGATGGTCGGGATGCCGATCGTCGCGATCGGGACCAGCTCCGGCGGCTTGATCACGCGCAGGAGCTCGAAGAGGAAGAAGAAGTACCACTCGGGGCGCGGCACGTAGGTGGTCGAGGTCGGGTCCGCCTTCGGGCCCTGCTCGGCGCCGAGGATGATCGACATCGCGATGATCACGGCGACGACGATCAGCGCCATCACCGAGTCCTTCATCACCGCATAGGGGAAGAACGGCTTCCCCTTCTTCTTCAGAAGCTCGTACTCCTCGAGGTAGGCCTGCTTGTCCTGGGGTTTCACAGCGCCGGCCCTCCGTTCCCCTCGCCGCTGACGGGCGATCCGTTGACGCGGTTGCCGTTGACGCGGCCGTTGCCGTTAGCGCCGGCGTCGAGCTCGGAGACCGGGGAGGCGACTTTCGGGCGGTCCGCTTTCACCCACGGCGGCGCCGTGGTGCCGAGCTTGACCACGAGGTACATGTGGGCGCCGATCAGGGCGATGATCGCCCCGGGCACGAGCAGCATGTGGATCGCGTAGAAGCGCGACAGCGTGGTCGCTCCGAGCTCAGGCCCGGCTCGGAGGAAGTCGCTCAGGTACGGGCCCACGACCGGGCCGGTGCCGTTGATGTTGATGCCGACGATCGAGGCCCAAAAGGAGCGCTGGTCGAAAGGGAGCAGGTAGCCGGTGAAGGCCATCGTCATCGTCAGGATCAGCAGCACCACGCCGATCACCCAGTTGAGCTCCCGCGGGTACTTGTAGGCGCCGAAGAAGAAGGTCCTCCCCATGTGGAGGAAGATCAGGATCACCATCACGCTCGAGCCCCACTTGTGCATCCCGTGCACCAGCTGCCCGAGCGGGACCTCGTTGTTGATGTGGGAGATCGAGTGGTAGGCCTGGGTCGCGGAGGGCGTGTAGAACATCGCCAGGAAGACCCCGGTGGTGGCCTGGACGATGAAGGCGAAGAGCGTCGCCGAGCCGAGCGTGTAGAACCAGTTGGTTCCCTTCGGCACCTTGCGGAAGAGCATCCCGGTGAGGAAGCCGCTGGCGGCGAGCCGCTGGTCGACCCAGCCGAGGGCGTCGATCGGCGCCTCTTTGCCGCGCTCGAGCAGCTTGTCGCCGGCGCTCCGGCGCTCCGGCGGGGAGTCCTTCAGGTCCGACGGCGCCTGGCCCTTCGGCGTGCCGCCCATGCCGGGCTTGCCCGGTTTGCGCAGCGGCGGCGGGACGACGGCGTCCGGGATCTTCGGTTTCGGGAAGCTCGGCATCAGGGCGGTGGGAAGGTAGAGGGTCGCGGCGGGTAGAGGTATTCCCAAATCCCGCCCGTGAACTCGCCGGGGTCGCGGGCGCGGACCGGCTCCATCTGCGAAGTGACGCTGTAGCGCGGGCCGAGCTCGACCTGGCCCTTGCGGACGCGGGTCTGGAACTGGTCCAGCGGACGCACCGGCGGGCCGCCGATCCGCTTGCCCTGGAAGTCGTAGACGCCGCCGTGGCAGGGGCAGATGAAGTTGCCGGCGGCCTCGACGAAGCGGACCGGGCAGCCGAGGTGCGCGCAGCGGTTGGAGACGGCGACGAACTTGCCGGCTTCTTCACCCAGGTCCTTGGAGCTGCGGCGCACGTAGGCGGTGGTCTTGCCGGCGTCGCCGATCCCCTCGGTCTCGGTGAAGACGACCTGGCGATAGGTGTCCTCGACGAAGTCGGAGACCGGGCCGACCGCCTCCCAGCGCTCCTTGCCGCGGTGGAAGATCGGGGCGACGGCGAAGCCGACGGCGGGAAGCACGATCCCGGCGGCGGCGAGACCCCCGAGCGCCTGCGACGCGACCGTGAAGACGTGGCGGCGCGTCATCGACTCGCCCTCGAAGTAGCCGGGCGGGTCGGGCTTCACCCGCTCCTTGAGGGGAGCCTCCTCGGCCCCGTTTACCTTGTTCGCGTCGTCTGCCACAGGTCGGTTCGCGTAGGGAGTTGAAGTCTATTGCTTAGGCGGTGTGACCTGCGTCACAGAGGCGCCGATTTCCTCTGCCGCACTTCGCCAAAGGCCCGAAATGCCCTCCACATCCCCCTCCGCCTGACGCCGGGCGCACTCGCTGATCAGGTCGGCGAGGATGGCGACGGCGCGGGTGTCGCCGAGTGTGGCAAGGCGGTCGAGGCCGAGGGCGTAGAGGTAGTCGCCGGCGAGGAGGGCGAGGTCGGGGTCGTGGCCGGCGAGGAGGCGGGGCTGCTCGTAGTGGAGGAGGTAGCCCTCGCGGACGGCCTCGATGACGAGGGCGTACTCGCCTCCGCCGGCAAGCTCGCCCAGGGTCGGCGGCTCGGCCGGGTCGACGACGTGGGGGGAGATCGGCGTGTCCTCGGCACGGAGCTGGTCGGCGAGCGCTTGTAAGGCGTTGGAATCGGTCATGCGTGTCGCTTTATAGGTCCATATGGGCGCATAAAGCGACACGCCTCACCGCAGCACCTCGTCGAGCGACTCGGCGGCGGCCTCGAGCGTCTGGTCGATCGTCGCCTCGTCGTGGGCCAGGGAGACGAACCAGGCCTCGTACTGCGCCGGCGGCGGGTAGACGCCGCGCTCGAGCAGGGCGCGGCAGAAGCCGGCGTGGGCCTCGACGTCGCAGGCGGTCGCGGTGGCGAAGTCGACGACCGGGATGTCGCTGAAGAAGAGGGTGACGAGGCCGGGCGCGGCGGCGACCTGGAGCGGCCGATCCTGCGCGAGCGCTTCGAAACCGGCGGCGAGGCGGTCGGTGAGGGCGCCGAGGCGCTCGTAGGCGGCGGCGTCGAGCTGCTTCAGCGTCGCCAGACCCGCGGCGACCGCGAGTGGGTTCCCGGAGAGGGTCCCCGCCTGGTAGACGTCGCCGGCGGGGGCGATCCGTTCCATCAGCTCGCGCCGGCCGCCGTAGGCCGCGGCCGGCAGGCCGCCGCCGATCACCTTGCCCATCACGGTCAGGTCCGGCTCGACGCCGAGCAGTTCCTGGGCGCCGCCGCGGGCGACGCGGAAGCCGGTGATCACCTCGTCGAAGACGAGCAGCGCGCCGGCCTCGCGGGTAGCCTCGCGGAGGAACTCGAGGAAGCCGTCGGCCGGCGGGACGACGCCCATGTTGGCGGCGATCGGCTCGGCCAGGAGCGCCGCCACCTCGTGCTCGCGCAGCGCCCGCGCGACCGCCTCGCGGTCGTTCCACGGGACCACCACGGTCGTCTTCGCCTGCGCCGCGGTCACACCCGGGCTGCCCGGCACCCCCAGCGTCGCCAAGCCGGAGCCGGCGTCGGCGAGGAGACCGTCGGAGTGGCCGTGGTAGGCGCCGGCGAACTTGACGACGACCTCGCGGCCGGTGACGGCGCGCGCCAGGCGCACCGCGCTCATCGCCGCCTCGGTCCCGGAGCTGGTCATCCGCAGCATCTCGACCGAAGGAATCCGCGCCGCCACCTCCTCGGCGAGCCGCACCTCCCCCAGGGTCGCGGCGCCGAAGCTCGTTCCCCGCTTGGCGGCTTCGATCACCGCGGCGAGGACGGCCGGCTCGGCGTGGCCGAGGATCATCGGGCCCCAGGAGCCGACCCAGTCGACGTAGCGGTTGCCCTCGACGTCGAAGAGCCAGCAGCCTTCGGCGCGCTCGATGAAGATCGGGTCGCGGCCGATCTGCCGCATCGCCCGGACCGGCGAGTTCACTCCCCCGGGGAGAACCTGCCAGGCCCGGTGAAAGAGGCCCGCTTCAGCGCCACCGTCAGGCGCGTCTTTAGGAATGCTCGGCCTCCCAGCGGGCGTAGTCGTCGGTGAAGTAGTGGAGGCGGATCTTCTTGTACTCGGTCGAGGAGTAGAGGGTGGCGCGGTCGTCCGGGCCCATCCCGCACTCCGCGGCGATCGCGTCGAGGACGGCGTCGCACTCCTCCTTCGAGCGGCCGTGGGCCATGGTGAAGACGCTGTAGGGCCAGTCCGCGTAGGTGGGGCGCTGGTAGCAGTGGGAGATGCCGCGGAAGGAGGCCATGCGGCCGCCGACCTCCATGATCTCGTCCTCCGGCACCTTCCAGACGCCCATCCCGTTGGCGGAGAAGCCGGCGCGGCGATGGAAGAGGATCGCGGCGACGCGGCGGAGGATCTTGCGGTCGACCATCGCGCGCAGGCGGTCGAGCAGTTCCTCGGTCGAGATCCCCAGCTCCTGAGCGGCCGCGTCGTAGGGGCGGGCGACCGCTTCCATCGGCCCCTGCAGGGCCCGGATCAGGGCGATGTCGTCCTCGTCGTAGGGCTGCGGTTCCAGCTCCCGCGGGGGCGCCGCCTCGACAGCGGCCGCGAGCGCGTCGGTCCCCTTCTCCATCTCCAGGTTCATGTTGATCTTGAAGAGGGTGAGGGTCGGCAGTTCCCGCATCGACTCCGCCCCGGTCTCCTCCATCAGCGCTTCGATCGTCCCCTTCAGGCCGAGCTTCGAGTCCGGCGGGGTGGCGATCGTGAACCAGAGGTTGAAGTCGTGGGTGCGCAGGTAGTTGTGGGAGACGCCGGGGTGGGCGTTGACGAGGCGCGCGGCCCGCTGCGGGTGCTCGGAGTCGACTTTCGCCGCCACCAACATCGACTCGTAGCCGAGCGCGCGGGTGTCGAAGATCGGCGTGATCTCGCGGATGATGCGGCCGTCGAGGAGGCGCTGGGTGCGGGCGAGGACGTCGTCGAGCTCGAGGTCGGCCTCGGAGGCGACGAGCGCGAACGGCTCGGGGTCGAGCGGGAAGCTCGACTGCAGGAGGTTCATCAGCCGCTTGTCGGTCTCGTCGAGCGGGATCGCGGCGCCGTCCTTGCGGCTGCGCGCCTTCGACTGCGGGAGCTTCACCGAAGCCACGGAGCGGCCTCCTTCGCGTAGTAGGTGACGATCGCGTCGGCGCCGGCGCGGCGGATCGAGGTCAGCGCCTCGACCACGGCGGCGCGCTCGTCGATCCAGCCGTTGGCGGCGGCGGCCTTCAGCATCGAGTACTCGCCGGAGACGTGGTAGGCGGCGACGGGGGCGCCGGTCGCCTCTTTGACCCGGCGCACGACGTCGAGGTAGGGGAGGGCGGGCTTGACCATCAGCATGTCGGCTCCCTCCTCGAGATCGAGCTCGGCCTCGCGCACCGCTTCGGCGGCGTTGGCCGGGTCCATCTGGTAGCCGCGGCGGTCGCCGAACTCCGGCGTCGACTCTGCGGCGTCGCGGAAGGGGCCGTAGAAGGCGGAGGCGTACTTGGCCGAGTAGGCGACGATCGGAACGTCGGGGTGGCCCTCCTCGTCGAGCTGGTGGCGGATCGAGCCGACCCGCCCGTCCATCATGTCGCTGGGGGCGACCGCGTCGGCGCCGGCCTCGGCGTGGGAGATCGCGGTTTTCGCCAGCAGCTCGACGGTGAGGTCGTTCTCGACCTCCCGGCTGCCCTCGCGGATGACGCCGCAGTGGCCGTGCGAGGTGTACTCGCAGAGGCAGACGTCGGTGATCACAACCAGGTCCGGGTGCGCCTCCTTCAGCGCCCGCACCGCCATCTGCACGATCCCCTCGTCGTCGTAGGCGCCGGTGCCGAAGTCGTCCTTGACGCTGGGGACGCCGAAGAGCATCAGGGCGCCGATCCCGGCGGCGGCGATCTCGCCGGCCTCCTCGACCAGGTTGTTGATCGAGAAGCGCTCGATGCCGGGCATCGAGGAGACCTCCTCGCGGACGCCCTCTCCGGCCACCACGAAGGCGGGCTGGATCAGGTGCGCGGGGGACAGCTCGGTCTCTCGGACTAGGCCGCGCAGGGTGTCGGTGCGCCGCAGGCGGCGAAGACGGGTGCTTGGGAACGGCATGGACTACGAGTCTAGGGAAGGGGCTTTGGTGGGCGGGCCGGCGATTCCCTCGTTGGGGCGGGGACCGGGGGTGCCTTCTACCGGACCCGCTCGCTTCGCTCGCTCCAAGTGTCCGTACGAAGACACCCCCGGTCCTCCATACGGGCGCAGTAGCTTGTCCCCGGTGCGGGCGACGAACGTGGTCAAGAGGTTCGGGAGTAGGGAGGCTCTTCGCGGCGTCTCTTTAGAGGCAGCTGCTGGGGAATTGGTCGCGGTGATTGGGCCCAATGGGGCGGGGAAGACGACTTTGCTCTCGATTCTGGCTGGGATCTCCAAGCCGGATGAGGGACAGGTGAGCAGCGACGGAGGTGCGGTTGGGTGGGTTCCTCAGCAGGCGGCTCTATATAGGCGGCTGACGGTGGAGGAGAACTTATTGCTGTTTGCTCGGCTGGAGGGGCATGAGGATCCGCGAGGGTCGGTGGGGGAGATGCTCGAGCTGACGGGGCTCGCCGAACGGCGGGGCGAGGTTGTGGCTCGCCTCTCGGGCGGGAACCAGCAGCGGATCAACATCGCGATCGGGCTGCTGTCGCGGCCGGCGGTGCTGCTGCTCGACGAGCCGAGCGTGGGGCTCGATCCGCGGCAGCGGGCGCGGCTGTGGGAGTTCGTCTCGGGGCTGGCCGGGGGCGGGACGACGGTGATCTTCTCCACCCACGACATCCAGGAGGCCGAGCGCTACGGCGGCCGGGTGCTGGTGCTCGCCGACGGCGAGTCCCTCTTCGACGGCTCCGCCGGGGAGCTGCGCGAGGCGGTGCGGCGCGAGGCGCCGGAGGACGCCGACCGCGACTTCGAGACCGCCTTCGTCGCCTACCTGCACCACCGGGGGCACTGATGCGCGGCGTGCGCTGGCTGCTGCTGAAGGACCTGCAGATCCTGCGGCGCTCGCCCCTGCAGGCCGTCCTGCTCGTCGCCTACCCGATCCTGATCGCGGTCCTGGTCGGGTTCGCGATCTCGCGCGGGCCGGAAGATCCGCGGGTCGCGTTTCTCAACGAAGTGCCGGCGAACACGCGGATCAACGTCGGCGGTGCGGAGCTGCCGAAGGCGAACGTCCGCGAGCAGATCTGCCAGCGGGTCGAGTGCGTGTTCGTCGACGACCGCGAGGAAGCGCGGAGCAAGGTCGAGTCGGGAGACGTGCTGGCGGCGCTGATCCTCCCCGCCGGCCTGGTGAACGAGATCAACTCGCTCTCGACGCTGACCCCGGGGGTGCCGGAAGTCGAAGTCCTCGTCAACGAGGAAAACGCCGTCAAGGCCGAACTCGTCGACGACCGGATCACCAGCCTGCTGGCGCAGGCCAACCTGCGGATCGCGCGGCGGATCGGCTCCGAAGGCAGCCGCTACCTGGGGCTGATCGTCAACGGCGGCGAGTTCCACGTGCTCGGGGAAGCGATCCCGATCCTCGGCCTGCGGGCGAGCGCCCGGATCCTCCACGCGGTGACGCCGGCGGTGCCGAAATCGCTGCGGCCGGCGCTGGAGGAAGTGGACGAATTCGCCAGCCAGGCGCGCGACAACCTCGACGTCGCCAAACCGCTGATCGACCGGCTGGCGCAGCCGATCGAGGTCAACAAGGTGGTGGTCGGCGGGAAGTCTCCGCCGCTGGAGATCTTCGCGATCGCCGTCGCCGCGACCCTCACCCTCGCCTTCGTGGTCGTCCTCCTGATCGCGGGATCGCTGGCGCTGGAGCGGGAGGAGAACGCCTTCCCGCGGCTGACCCGCGGCCTCGTCTCGGGCGGCGGCCTGCTCGCCGAGAAGGTGCTGCTGGGGGTCGCGGTCGGGCTGGTCGTGACGCTGCTGATGCTGTTCGGGATGAAGATCTTCGTGCCGCTGGAGCTGGGGCGCGTCTGGCTGTGGGTGGTCGCGATCCTCTTCGCGGCGGCGGCGCTGGGGGCGGCAGGGGCGGCGCTGGGGGCGGCGGCCCGCGAGGTGCGCGCGGTCTCCCTGCTGGCCTTCATGGTGACGCTGCCGATCGCCTTCCTCTCGCTCGTGCCCTCCGGCGCGGTCGGTCCCACCGTCTTCGACCTGATCCGCTACCTGACCGCGCTCTTCCCCTTCAAGCCGGGGCTGGAAGCGATCACCGCCGCGCTGGACGAGGCCGGCGCCGGGATCGGCGGGCCGCTGCTCCACCTGACGATCCTCGCCGCCGCCTACGCGTTGATCGCGCGGCTGGCCCTGCGCCGGTTCGCGACGGTCTGACCCCAGCCCTCGAATAGGGTCGGGTCGGCATGAAGGTCCTCTTCATCGGCGACGTGGTCGGCAGCCCGGGGCGGCAGGGGCTGCGCGAGGCGTTGCCGGCGCTGCGCGAGCGGCACCAGCCGGACTTGGTGATCGTCAACGGCGAGAACTCCGCGGGCGGGATGGGGATCACCGAACGCACCGCCAACGACATCTTCGGCGCCGGTGCCGACGTGATCACCAGCGGCAACCACGTCTACCGCCACCGCGAGGCCTACGAGTGGCTCGACACCGAGGAGCGGGTGGTGCGGCCGGCCAACTACCCGCAGGCCAACCCGGGTCGCGGCCACACCGTGGTCGACGCCTGCGGGATGCGGGTGCGGGTGGTCAACCTCAGCGGCGGGGTCGGCCTCCGCGTCGCCCGCTCGCCTTTCGACACCGTCGACTCGATCCTCAGCCACCACGAGCAGGACGCGGTGATCGTCGACTTCCACGCCGAAGTCTCGTCCGAGAAGGTGGCGATGGGGTGGCACCTCGACGGGCGGGTCGCCGCGGTCTTCGGGACGCATACGCACGTGCCTACGGCGGACGGGCGGGTGCTGCCCGGCGGCACGGCTCACGTCTCCGACGTGGGGATGACGGGGTCGCGGACGAGCGTGCTGGGGGTGAAGCCGGAGCAGGCTCTGCGGTCGCTGATCACGCAGATGCCGACCCGGTTCGAGACGGCTGAGGAGGACGTCTGGGTGATGGGGGCTCTTGTCGACGTGAACGATCGAGGTCTGGCCGACTCGTTCGAGCAGGTGATGCTGCCAGTGCGATGAGCAGCAGCGGGTAGAACCAGACGATGTAGAGGTAGAACCAGTGGTGGAGAGTTAGCTGGAGCAGGATCAGGAGTGCCGCCGAGAGGGCGGCGAGCTGCACGAGGGACTTCGCTCTGGGGATGAATGCGAAGGCGATCGCGAGAACGCCGGTCAGGGCGAGCAGGGCGATGCGGATCGGTTCCAAGGAGGTCTGTCCCCAGAGGCTGAAGGGTGAGTCGCGGCCGGCTTGGCTGGCGATGGTGCGGTCGTAGAAGGTCTTGAGGCCGGGGTCGAGGGCGGGCCAGAGGAGAGCGGCGATCGTGATTAGGAGGAAGCCGACTACGAAGAGGAGGGCTGGGCGCCAGCGGCGCTGGTAGGTCAGGTACATCGGAGCCAGCGGGGCGGCTACGAACTTGGCCCAGGTCGCGGTTGCCAGAACAGCGCCGCGGGCGAGAGGTCGGGTGGCGAGCAGAAGGGTTGCCAGCAGCAGCGCGGCGACGAGGGAGTCGTTGGAGTTCGACTCCAGGGCGTAGGCGGTGTAGGGGTAGGCGGCCCAGCCGAAGGCGAGGGTCGCCGCCAGTCGCTGGCCTTCGGGGCCGGGGCGAATGCGGAGGCCGAGGAGGATGAGGAGGGTGAAGGCGGCGACGTCGAAGAGGATCGCGGCGGCGTGGGCGGCGGGGAGGTCGTCCCATTCGCCCGACCAGGGCCAGATCCGCTCGAAGGGGAGGTAGGCGACGTAGTTGACCGGCCCGTAGGTGTCGCCGGTGGAGATGTCGTCGGGGAAGTTGTCGTAGATCGGTTCCCCGTGGGCGATCCGGTCGGCGCCGACCACGCCGGCGTAGCCGACGTCGATCGCCCCGGAGTCGGCGACGTCGAGGCCGACCCGGAACCCCATCAGGAAGAGAGCGGCGATCAGCATCCAGGCGACCGGCCAGACCGGGCGCAGCCCCTCCCCCCTGCCCCGGACCCCGTTCCAGGGCGAGCGGCCGAGCAGGTAAAGGAGGACCGGGTAGACGAGCGGGACGGAGACGCCGATCTCGGCCCGGTTGAAGAAGTAGTGGGAGACGCCGAAGCCGAGCAGGACCAGGAGGTCGAGGTTGGCGACCCGCCAGAGGCGGCGCCAGTCGACCAGGCCGAGGAGGAAGAGCAGGCAGAGGGGGACGAAGACGTAGGGCGCGTTGAGCTTGTGGCCGAAGGCGCCGGAGTAGCCGCGGGCCATCTTCCAGGCGACCTGATAGCCGGTCCAGGACTCCGTCACCTCGCCGCTGTGCGCGTCGACGAGGACGAGGACCCGCTCCTCGCCGCCCTCGAAGTAGGCGACCTCCCAGTGCCCCTCGTCCAACGAGGCCGTTGGCCCGAGCACGCCGCGCCCGCGTTCGGCTTCGACGACCTTCGGGTCCTGACCAGCGGCGGCGACCGCCTCGGCGCGGGTGAGCCGCTCGGCTCCCTGCGCGCGGATCGGCAGGAACCCTAAAACCAAAAGCGCGACGAAGAAGGATGCAACGGCCACTGCGGGGAGGGGCGAGGGTGTCTTCGTACGGACACTTGGAGCGAGCGAAGCGAGCGGGTCCGGTAGGAGACACCCACGCCCCTCCCCCGGGCCCGACAACCACCCGTCCCTCATCCGTCGCGCACCCCGAAGTGCTGGCGGATGATCGGGGCGACGTCGCGCAGCGCCCACTGCTCGCGCTCCTCGGCCGAGGCCGGTCCGCAGCCGACGAAGAGCAGCGGCCCGAGCGAGTCGCCGGCGTGCAGCGCGCCGTGGCTGCCGCCGCCGGCGTGGCTGACCCCGCCCCAGTCGACCGCCTCGAAACCGGGCTGCAGGGAGACGACGAAGTCGCCCGCGTGCGGCGCGGTCAGCGCCGACCAGACGCGGCCCAGCGGGTCGGGGTAGGTCTCGCTGCGCAGGCGACCGTCCTCGACCGAGGCCTCGAGCGCGCCGAGCTCACCCTCCACCTCCCAGTTGCCACCGCGCAGGTCGCCGACCCCCCCGCCGGGACGGAAGCGCACCTCCTCCCCCCCGCGCTCGACCACCGCCCAGACGGCGCCGGGCGGTATCCCGGGGCCCTCGCGCCGCAGCGGCGTCCCGTCCTCGTCCTCGAGCCGGCAGACAAGGTCGACCCCCTCGAGCACGCCCAGCCGCGCCGCCACCTCGAGCGGCTCCGCCCGCTCCCCCTCCCCCGGCAGCAGGTAGACGTGTGCCGCCCGCCCGGTCGGGCTGACCGCCAGCTGGGCCAGCTCCGGCCGCTCCTCGGAGGGCTGCAGCACCGACCACTCGGCACTCAGCAGCTCGGCCAGCGGCAGCCCCCGGTGGACGTCGGTCTGGGCGTGGTCGGCGAGCAGGATCACGGCGTGGGTGTCGAGGAACTCGTCGAGGCCGCCGGCTTCCTCGGCGTAGGTGGCGAAGGCCCGGTCGGCCTTGGCGATCGACTCGACCGTCGCCTCCGGCCCGTGCTGGTGGGAGTAGTTGTCGTTGTCCGGCAGGGAGAGGAGGAGGAAGTCGTAGAGGTCCTCCTTCAGCAGCTCGGCGGCGCAGCAGGCGGCGTAGCCGTCGCGGACGCCGGGGATCGAGGTCGATTTGCAGGGCACGTCGCGGCTCGCGTAGAGGTCGCCGTAGAAGAGGTCGCTCGGTCCCCAGGTGTGATGGTGGAACTTCAGTTTCGTCACGTCGACGGCGCGTTTCAGCAGCCCCTCCAACGAGACCTCGTGCCGCTGCCGGCCGCGGTAGATGAGGAACGGGGTGCAGGCGGTGCGGGCGCCGGCGTCTTCCAGGCTCTCGAAGACCGTCTCCACCTCGGGGCTGAGGTGGGCCAGGTTCATGTTGTAGACGAGGTCGTAGAGGGCGAGGAAGACGCCGAAGGCGCGGGTGGCCTCCAGCGAGGATCCGTACTCGACGTAGCGCCGCTCGAGCCGGTGGTACCAGTTCATGCCGCTGATCCAGTGGCGGTCGGCGCCGACGCCGGTGACCATCTCGGCGCTGGCGACCGGCGTCACCGAGGGGAAGCTGGAGACGCAGTCGGGGATGAGGACGCCGCGCTCGACCAGAGCGGCGAAGGTCGGCGCCCGCTCCTCGGCGATCGCCCGTTCGAGCATGTCGGTGCGCAGCGAGTCGACGTAGGTGAGGACCAGCTTCTTGCGCGGCGGCATCGATCCCATGATCGCGGAGGCGTTCGTCGGCCTGTTCCTTTTCGTTGCCAGGGCCCGAAAGGGAACAGGCGGGCGCTACCGCAGGACGCGGAGCCCGGCGTGTTTGCGCTGGGCGCGGCGGTGGCGGGTGATCCCGAGCCAGATCAGGGCGAGGACGACGATCACGACCAGCGGTTCGAGCAGGAGCGCGATCGCGATCACGACCAGCGCCGCCAGGCTGACGATGAAGGCGAGCGCCCCACCGCCACTGCCCTCGCGGCGGCTGGCGCCGTAGACGAGGTCGCTGATGACGATGCAGGCGAGCGCGGCGCCGGCCAGACCGAGCACCGCTCCGACGATCCCTTCCAGCAGGAAGCCGACGACGAAGCCGATCACGGCGGCGAGGATCGTCATCCGGCCACGGGCAGATCCGTGGGTGCCGGTGGTGCCGGCGAGCATGCCGATCGCCAGCCCGATTCCAAGCTCGGTTAGAACGTCCACGCCCCAAACCTAACCAACCGCGATGGCCCGGCGTCGATCCGCCACACTTCAGCGATGGCAGAAGTCCCCGAGCCGACTCACCGCCGCCGCTCCCACGCCGGCACCCGCGACCTCGAGCGCTACGCCGGCCTCTTCGCCGAGCGGACCGGGGTGATGCGCTCCTCGGCGATGCGCGACCTGATGGCGATCACGGCGCGGCCGGAAGTGATCTCGCTCGCCGGCGGCCTCCCCGACACCTCGACCTTCCCGCCGCAGAGCTTCGCCGCGCAGATGACCCGGATCGCCCAGGAGTCGGCTGCGAAGGCGCTGCAGTACGGGCCGACGGAGGGGTTCGAGGAGACGAAGGACTGCATCCTCGAGGTGATGGGCGCGGAGGGGATGCTGCCCGACCCCGACGACATCATCGTCACCACCGGCGGGCAGCAGGCGATCGACCTCGTCTGCAAGACGCTGATCGACCCCGGCGACGTCGTCATCACCGAGGCGCCCACCTACCCGGGTGCGATCCCGACCCTCTGCAGCTACCAGGCCGACGTCGTCCAAGTCGAATGCGACGAGGACGGGATGCAGGTCGAGGTGCTGGAGCAGCTGCTGGCCGACCTGCGCGCGGAGGGGCGACGGCCGAAGTTCATCTACTCGGTGCCGAGCTTCCAGAACCCGGCCGGGGTGACGATGTCCCTCGAGCGGCGGCGGCGCCTGGTCGAGCTGGCGCGGGCGCAGGAGCTGCTGGTGGTCGAGGACAACCCCTACGGCCTGCTGCGCTACGGCGGCGAGCCGATGCCGCCGCTCTACCAGCTCGACGGCGGCGACTTCGTCATCTACCTGGGGACCTTCTCGAAGATTCTCTCCCCCGGGATCCGGCTCGGCTGGGCGGTGGCGCCGCCGCCGGTGATGGAGAAAATCGTCCTCGGCAAGCAGGCCGCCGACCTCTGCACCTCGACCCTGACCCAGTACTTCGTCCGCGAGTACTTCGCCGAACGACGCTGGCAGCGTTACGTCGACGACCTGGTCGAGATCTACCGCCGCCGACGCGACACGATGGTCGAGGCGCTGCGCGACAACTTCCCCGCCGAGGCGACCTGGACCGAGCCCGAAGGCGGGCTCTTCATCTGGGCGACGCTGCCCGACTACATCGACACCAGCGACCTGCTGGCGAAGGCGCTGCGCGCCGACGTCGCCTTCGTCCCCGGCCAGGCCGCCTACGTCGACGGCCGCGGCAGCCACTCGATGCGGCTCAACTTCTCCGGGGTGAACGAGGACGAGATCCGCGAGGGAGTGCGGCGGATCGGCAAGGTGATCGCCGAGCAGGTCGAGCTCTACGGGGCGCTGACCGGGGAGCAGCCGCTGCCCGAGCCGCGACAGGAGTCGGCGCCGAACGTTGTCCCCTTCCGCAAGGCCGGTGAGGGGTGATGAAGGTCGCGGTGCTGAAAGGCGGCCGGTCGCTCGAGCGCGGGGTCTCGCTGCGCTCGGGGGCGCGGGTCGAGGACGCGCTGGAGCGGCTGGGGCACGAGGTGCTGCCGATCGACGTCGGCCCGGACCTGGTCAAGCGCCTGGTCGCCGAGCGGCCCGACCTCGCCTTCGTCGCCATGCACGGGGTCGGCGGCGAGGACGGGACCGTGCAGGAGCTGCTGGAGATCCTCGGCATCCCGTTCACCGGGCCGAGCGCCGCAGCCTGCGCCCGCTGCATGGACAAGGTGCAGGCCAAGGACGCGATCGAGGACGCGGGACTGCCCACCCCCCACTGGTTCGCCTTCAACCAGACCGCCTTCCGTGAGTTCGGCGCCGCCGACGCGCTCGGGCGGCTGGAGGAGACGCTCGGCTTCCCGCTGGTGGTGAAGCCGAGCCGCGGCGGCTCCTCGCTCGGGGTCCGGTTCGCCCGCTCGGCCGGCGAGGTTCCACAGGCGCTGGTGTCGGCCTTCAGCTACGACGACCGGGTCCTGCTGGAGCGCTTCGTCGACGGCCGCGAGCTCGCGGTCAGCATCCTCGGCGACGAGCCGTTGCCGACCGTCGAGGCGATCCTCCTCACCGGCGACCGCTACGACTTCGAGGCCCGCTACGAGATCGGCCGCACCCGCTTCGACGTCCCCGCCGACCTCACGGCCGAGGAGTACCGCGCCGTCACCGAGGCCGCCCTCGGCACATACCGCGCCCTCGGCTGCACCGGCTTCGCCCGCATCGACCTGATCCTCGGCGAGGACGGCCCCTGGCTGCTGGAGGCCAACGCGATCCCCGGCCTCACCGACACCAGCCTCCTCCCCCAGGCCGCCGAGGCCGCGGGACTCTCGTTCGAGCAGCTGGTCGAGCGAATCCTCGACCTCGCGCTCGAGCCCGCCGCGGCCTAAGAATCGCCCTGCGCGAAGTCCTCCGGCGTCACTTCATCCAAGAACTCCTTGAATTTGTCGACGACCTCCTCGGTGTCCTCGACCTCGTGCTCGAACTCGATCGCCGACTCCTCGATCACCTCCTCGGCCGCGAAGATCGGGGCCGAGACGCGGACGGCGAGGGCGAGGGCGTCGGAGGGGCGGGAGTCGATCTCGACTTCGGAGCCGTTGACCGAGACCGTGATCGAGGCGTAGAACGTGTTGTCGCGCAGCTCGGTCACCGCCACCCGCTCGCACTTCGCGTCGAGGTTGTCGAGCATGTCGGAGAGCAGGTCGTGGGTCATCGGCCGCGGCGTCGAGGCGCCCTGCAGCTTCATCAAGATCGCGGCCGCCTCGGGATGGCCGATCCAGATCGGCAGGAAGCGGTTTCCGTCCACGGTCTTCAGCAACACGATCGGCTGCTTGCCGACCATGTCGAAGCTGACGCCGTAAATCTGCATCTGCTGCAAGAGGACTCCAGACCGTGGTTGGGAGCCGAAAGTATAGGTCCGGCTTCTACCCGCTCCGGAGGAAGCGAGAACGCGGACGGAAAGAGGACCCGATGGGCGATCCTGGATTCGAACCAGGGACCTCGTCCTTATCAGAGACGCGCTCTAACCAACTGAGCTAATCGCCCGGGGACGGCGATGATAGCGGCGAGGCGGGGATCGCTCAGGAGCCGGCGCGCTTGCGCAGACGGCGGGCGAGAGCGTGGGCCTCGCGGACGTCGTCGAAGTGCAGCTCGGCGACGATGCTCTCGCCTTTGGCGCGGGTGCTGACTTCGTGGCCGAGGGCTTCCTCGAGGGCGTCGGCCACGTCGCGGAGGGCGGCCTGGGCGTCGGGATCGACCGTCGCCCTCCGCGGCCTGGCTTTTGGCTGGCTGGCCAGCCGAACCCTCTTCTCCGTTTCGCGGACCGACCAGCCGCCGCGGGCGGCGTCGCGGGCGAGCCTGCGCCGAACGTCGTTGCCGGGGACGGCGAGGAGGGCCTTGCCGTGGCCCTCGCTGAGGTCGCCGGCCTCGAGCAGCTGCAGCGCCTCGTCGGGCAGCTCCAGCAGCCGGATCAGGTTGGAGACGGCGGGGCGGCTGCGGCCGACGCGGCGGGCCAGCTCCTCTTTGGTCAGCCCGAGCTCCCGCACCAGCGCGTCGCAGGCCTTCGCCTCCTCGACCGGGTTCAGATCCTCGCGGACCATGTTCTCGATCAGCGCCGCCTGCAGCCGCTCGGCCTCCTCCTGGTCGCGGACGACCGCCGGCACCTTCTCGATCCCCGCCTGCTGGGCGGCGCGCCAGCGGCGCTCGCCGGCGACCAGCTCATAGCTGCCGTCGGGGAGGGGGCGGACGAGGAGCGGCTGGACGACGCCGCTGGCCTCGATCGAGGAGGCGAGCGCTGCGAGCGCTTCGGGGTCGAACTTGGTCCGCGGCTGCGAAGGGTTGGGCTTGATCAGGGAAACGGGCAGCTCGCGCAGCTCCCCGGCCGCGGAGGCCTCCGCCTCGGGCAGGATCGCCGAGAGCCCGCGGCCGATTCCCCGGCGGGCGCTAGCCACGGCTTGCCAGCTCCTTTGCCAGGGCCCGGTAGGCGACGGCGCCGTGGGAGGCCGGTGCGTGCTCGGTCACGGGCAGACCATAACTCGGGGACTCGGCGACTCGAACGCTGCGGGGGATCACCGTCTCGAAGACCATGCCGTCGAAGTGGTCGCGAAGCTCGGCCTCGACGTCCTGCGCCAGGCGGGTGCGCTCGTCGTGCATGGTTATGAGCAGACCCGAAACCTCGAGTCGAGGGTTAAGTTCGCGCCTGATCAGGCTCAACGTTTCCAGGAACTGGACGAGGCCCTCGAGCGCCAGGTACTCGGCCTGGACCGGGACGATGACGCGATCGGCGGCCGTCAAGGCGTTGACGCTGACGGGGCCCAAGGCGGGCGGACAGTCGAGGAGGGTGACGGCGAAGCGCTCCCGCAGCGGGCCTAGCCTCTCCCGCAGCCGCGTCTCGGAGTCCTGCATCCGCGGCAGCTCCACCGCGGCGCCGGCGAGATCTTTGTTGGCGGGGACGATCCAGAGGTTGTCCGGGCCCGCCGGCCGGGCGGCCTCGGCAACCGACGTCTCGCCGGTCAAGCAGTCGTAGGAGGAGGGATGAAGGTCGCGCCCGCCTCCCAGCGCGACGGTAGCGTTGCACTGGGGATCGAGGTCGACCAGCAGGGTCTGGTTGCCCTCCGCAGCCGCGCAGGAGGCCAGATTGACGGCGGTCGTCGTCTTCCCGACCCCGCCCTTCTGGTTCGCCACCGCGTAGACCTTGCCCATCGCGGCCCAGCCTAGTCAACGCGCCGCCGGCACCTTCCCCTGCGCTGTTTCAACGCGTCGATCGAGGGTGGGATAGCCTCCTGCCCGTGTCCGAGACCTCTGAGTGGCCCGAGAACCCGGCCGAGCGTGCGCAGGAGCTGGTCGAGGGCGTCCTGGACGAGCTCGACCTCGACGGCGACGTAGCCGTCGAGGAGAACGACGAGCGAATCCTGCTCACCGTCGAGGGAGAGGACGACTACGGCCTCCTGATCGGCAAGCGGGGGCAGACGATCGACGCCCTGCAGCTGCTCTGCTACCAGGCAGCCTTCCGGGGCCTGCGCGAGCGCAAGCGCGTGGTCGTCGACGCCGCCGGCTACCGCGCCCGCCGCCGGGAGACGCTGGAGGGACGCGCCGACCGGGCCGCCGACCAGGCCCTGTCGAACAACAGCGTGGTCGAGATGGACCCGATGAGCGCCCAGGAACGCCGCATCGTCCACGAGCGGCTGAAGGAGCGCGCCGGGATCGAGACCTACAGCGAGGGCGACGAGCCCAACCGCTGCGTGATCGTCGCGCCGCTCCTGCCCGAGTGATCGACGGCGCCGCACGGGCGAAGCTGGAGACGGTTCTAGAGCTGCTCGCGGAGGAGCGGGCCTCGGTCAGCTCCGTGGTCGACCAGCGCGCCTGGCAGGTTCACGTCGCCGACAGCCTCACCGGGCTGGAGGTCGCGGAGCTGCGCGAGGCGAAGAGGATCGCCGACGTCGGCGCGGGCGCGGGCTTCCCCGGGCTGGTGCTCGCGGTGGCACTGCCCGCCGCGCAGGTCGACCTGATCGAGTCGGTCGGCCGCAAGTGCGAGTTCATGCGCCGCGCCGCCGAGGCTGCCGGGATCGCCAACGTCAGGACCCTCAACACCCGCTCCGAGGACCTGGCGGCGGGAGCGGGACGCGAGGCCTACGACGCCGTCAGCGCCCGCGCCGTGGGGCGCCTCTCGACCCTGGCCGAGCTCGCCAGCCCGCTCCTGAAGCCAAACGGCGTCCTCGTCGCCTGGAAGGGAAGGCGCGACCCGGACGAGGAAAAGCAGCTCGAGAACGCCGCTGAAGCCCTCGCCATGCGCCCCGAGGCAGTCCTAGACGTAGGCGAGCGCGCCGGCAGCGAACACCGCCACCTCCACGTAATCCGCAAGTCCGCCCCAACCCCCTCCAACCTGCCCAGAAACCCCGGCATCGCCAAGAAACGCCCCAAGGGCTAGGCAGCTAACCAGCGACGCTCCGAAGGAGGGGACCGGACACCCCCTGAACGGCTTGTACTTCTCGGGCAGACGAATCTAGGACTGCACGCGACGATGACCCGAGCAAGTTGAGAGAAGGGGGTGTCCGGTCCCCTCCCCCCAATGCGTCAGCGACGCTTCTTTTTCTTCCGCGGAGGCGGCGGAGGCGCCTTCGCCTCCTGGATCGCGGCCGCTCCCTCGGGCGTCGCGATCACGGGCGGCGGCACCACCCGTTTGATCACCAGCTGCTGGCCGATGGTCCAGAGGTTGGTGGTGATCCAGTAGAGGATCAGCCCGGCGGGGAATTTGAGGATGAAGGGGACGAAGACGAAGGGCAGCAGAAGCATCATCGTCCGCTGGCTTTTGTCAGCCGTGATCGACATGACCAGGCTGGAGATCAGCTGCGTGCCGACGTAGAGGACCACGAGGACGATCAGTTCGGCGCCCGTCGCCTTACCGGTGAGGTCGTTGATGAAGAGGAATTCGCCTCCGTAGGCGGCGCAGTGGCCGGCGGCTTCGCAGCCCATGTCCGGCGGCAGCTCGTGGCGGAGGACGTAGAAGAGCGTGATGAAGACCGGGAACTGGGCGATGAGCGGCAGGCAGGAAGCCAGCGGGTTGACTTTGTTCTCTTTGTAGAAGCGCATCATTTCCTGCTGCATGCGCTGTTTGTCGTTTTTGTACTTCTCCTGCAGTTCCTTGATCTGCGGCTGCAGGGCCTGCATCGCCCGCATCCCCTTCAGCTGTTTGTAGGTCAGCGGGATGAGGGCGGCCCGGGTGACGACGGTGAGCATGATGATCGACATCCCCCAGCTGAGGCCGGCGCTGTCGTGGAAGAACTTGAGGACCCCGTTGGCGAGGTCGATCAGCGGCTGCAGGATGTTGGCCGTAAGGGGCGTCATCGATGGGCTTCGTGCCAGTCGGCGGGGTGTACCGGACCGGTGCGGAGCGTGAATCTATCGGGGATGGGGTCGAAGCCGCCGTGACTGAAGGGGTTGCAGCGCAGAATCCGCCAGCCGGCGAGGAGAAAGCCGCGGATCACCCCGAAGCGCTCGACCGCTTCAACCGCGTAACGCGAGCAGGTCGGCTCGTAGCGGCAGCGGCGGGGAAAGGCGGGTGAGATCCAGCGCTGGTATGCCCGAACCGGCGCGAGGAAAAAGCGTTTCACGTGGAACGGCCGCCCGCCAGCGCCTCTTCCAGGTTGGCGGCGACCCCCTGCATACCCTCGCGATCGATCAGATCCTTGATCTCGGCGCGGGCCACGATGACGAAGTCGTGGCGGGGCGGCAGGCGGTCGGCCAGGGTCCAGAACGCCTCGCGCAGGGCTCGCTTCACCTTGTTCCGCTCGACGGCCCCGCCGACCTTGCGGTTGACGGAGACCCCGAGCCGGACCTCGTCGCGATCCTCGTCCTTGCGCGGGAAGGTGTAGAGAACGAGGTACCGGGTCGCGTGCGAGGAGCCGTCGCGGTAGACGCGGTCGAACTCGCCGCTGCGCGAAAGGCGTCGGCGCTTTGGCGCCATCGCTTAAGGAGTAAGGCGCTTGCGGCCTTTAGCGCGACGGCGCTTGAGGATGGCGCGACCGCCACGGGTGCTCATCCGGGCCCGGAAGCCGTGGGTCTTCGCCCGCTTCCGCTTCTTCGGTTGGTAGGTGCGCTTCATGCCGCCGGGAGTATACGGACGGCCCCGAAAATCTTTTCTGCGGGATTTGCGAGGCACCAGAACTGGCTGCACAGGCACGGCGCTATGGTCGCCGCCCGGTGCCCGACGACTCCCCCCCATCCGACCTCGAAGCTCTCTGGAGGACGGCACAGGAGCGGCTGAAGGCATCGGTCCCGGAGTCCACCTTCCGCCTCTGGCTGGAGCCTCTGGAGCCGCTTGCGGCCGAGGGCGAGACCCTCTTCCTCACCGCTCCCGAGAGCAAACGGGCCTGGACCGAGCGGCGCTACTCGTCCCTGATCGCGGAAGCGCTGCGCAGCGCCGACACCGGCTTGGAGCGGGTGAGCTTCGCCGAGCCGCAGCTGCTCGAGGGGAGCGCCGGGCACGACCCGGAGCTGAACCCCAGCTACACCTTCGAGCGGTTCGTGATCGGCCCCGGCAACCGCCTCGCCCACGGTGCCGCCCTCGCGGTCGCCGAGGCGCCCTCGGAGGCCTATAACCCGCTCTTCCTCCACGGCCCGCCCGGGCTGGGCAAGACCCACCTGCTGGCGGCGATCGCCAACTACCTGCGCGACAACGCCCCCGGCCTCAGCGTGCGCTACACGACGGCGGAGTCCTTCACCAACGAGTTCGTGGCGGCGCTGAAGGCGAAGGGAAGCGACGGCTTCAAGGCTCGCTACCGAGACATCGACGTCCTCCTCATCGACGATGTCCAGTTCTTGCAGGGGAAGCCGGCGACCGAGGAGGAGTTCTTCCACACCTTCAACGCCCTTTACGAGTCGGGGAGCCAGCTGGTGCTCTCCGCCGACCGCATCCCAAGCGAGCTCTCGACGCTCGCCGCGCGGCTGCGGGACCGCTTCGAGTGGGGCCTCACGGTCGCCGTCGAGCCGCCCAACCTGGCGACCCGGCTGACCGTGCTGCGGCGCCTGGTCGAGGAGGCGGGGGTTGAGATCGCCGACACAGAGGCGCTGACCGAGCTCGCGAACCGAATCGACGCCAACGTGCGCAAGCTGCACGGGGCGCTGACCCGCGTGATCGCCCACGCCTCGATGATGGGACGGCCACTCAGCACCGAGCTGATCTCCGAAGTCATCCCCCGCCACCGCCGCCGCGAGTCGACCTCGGTCGAGGAGATCCAGCAGCGGGTCGCCGAGCTCTTCGGCATCTCCCGCGCCGAGCTCGTCGGCTCCAGCCGCGCCGCGACCCCGTTGCGGGCTCGCCAGGTGGCGATCTTCCTCACCCGCGACCTCACCGACCTCTCCCTGCCGCAGATCGGTCGCCTCTACGGCGGCCGCGACCACACCACCGTGATCAACTCCCTGCGCCGGGTGGAAGCGAGCCTGGACGAGGACGCCGAGCTGGCGGAGAAGGTCCGGGAGTTGCGGGGAGCTATCCACAACCCTGTGGGCGAGGAGCGCTGACAGCCGCCCGCGCTGTAAGAATCCCCAGCCTCCCACAGGCTCTTCCACAGGCTCCAAACCGCAGCACAACGCCAAATCACCCGCGACACGAGCTTTTTCAACAGGACCTAACCCAACTCAAGTAAGGCCTAACTTAAGGAAGCACATCAACTTGAAGCTCACGACCAAACGCGAAGATCTCGTCTCCAAGCTGTCGATCGTCTCCAGGGCGGTTTCCACCCGCGCCGCGACCCAGGCGCTCTCCGGCGTTCTGCTTTCCGCGCAGGGAGGCCGCGTCACCCTCGCCGCCACCGACCTCGACCTCGGGCTGGAGACGACGCTGGAGGCGGAGGTCGAGAACGAGGGCTCGGTCCTCCTCCCGGGCCGCCTCTTCGCCGAGATCGCCCGCTCCCTCGCGGACCCGAGCGTGGAATTCGAGTCGCGCGAGGCGGAGCACGACGTCGAGATCCGCAGCGGCGGCTCCAGCTTCCACCTGCGGGTGCTGCCGGCCGAGGACTTCCCGAAGCTGCCGCAGCCGGAGGAGGCCCCGGGGCTGAAGATCCCGGCCGCGGCGCTGGAACAGAGCATCGACCTGGTTGCCCGGGCCGCCTCGCGCGACGACATGCGCCCGGTGCTGACGGGAGTCTTCGTCTCCGCCAGCGGCAAGGAGATGACGATGGTCGCCACCGACTCCTACCGGCTGGCGGTGAAGCGGACCGAGCTCGAGGCGGACCTAGGCGGCGAGCTCGAGGCGAACATCCCGGCGCGAGCGCTGCGCGAGCTCGGCCGCATCCTCTCCTCCGAGGGGGCCGGCGAGACCTCGATCTCACTGCTGCCGAACCAGGCCGTTTTCCAGGCAGGGGCGATCCTCCTCTCGACGAGGCTGATCGACGGCCAATTCCCTAACTTTCGACAGCTCCTGCCGGAGTCCTACGAGCACGACGTGCGGCTGCCGCGAACGGACCTGCTCGAAGTCACCCGCCGGGTCAGCCAGCTGGCGCAGCGGAACGCGCCGCTGCGGCTCTCGTTCCGCTCGGGCGAGCTGACGGTGGCGGCGGAGACGCCGGAGGTGGGGGACGCCCGGGAGACGATGCCGGCGGCATTCGAGGGCGAGGAGCTGGAGATCGGGTTCAACCCCGAGTTCCTCAAGGAAGGGATCGAAAGCGTCGCCGGCGACGAGATCCTCCTGCGCCTGATCTCGCCGCTGCGGCCGGGGCTGCTGGAACCTGTGGAGGGAGACGAGTTCCGCTACCTGGTGATGCCGATCCGGCTCAACGTCTGAGCGTGACGGCGCCGGCCGGGTGAGCGCGCCGTGCTCGTCACCGCGATCGAGGCGAAGCCGCTGCGCAGCCTCGACCGGACCCGGGTCGAGCTGCCGCCGGGGATCGTCAGCGTCATCGGCCCCAACGGGACCGGCAAGACGAACCTCGTGGAGGCGCTCTACTTCGCCCTCACCGGCCGCTCCTTCCGCACCAGCGACCGTCGCGACCTGATCCCGTTCGGCGGCTCCCTCGCCCGCGCCGAGGCGACGATCCGCGACGAGGACGGGATCGAGCGCAGGCTGCTCGCCTCGGTCAGCCGCAGCGAGGGCCGCCGCCACCTGCTCGACGGGAGCCCGGCCGATCCGGCGTCCATCGCCCGCAGCCGTCCCCCCGTCGCCGTCTTCGCCCCCGACCGGCTGACGCTGGTGAAGGGCCCGCCGGCGGAGCGCCGCGCCCACCTCGACGGCTTCGTCGCCGCCCGCTGGCCGGCCCGGGGCGAGCTCCGCAAGCGCTTCGGCCAGGCAGTGGCGCAGCGCAACGCCCTGCTCTCGCGGCTCGCCGCCGGCTACGGCTCGCCGCCGGACCTGGGGATCTGGGACGCGGGGATGGCCGATGCCGCCGCACCCCTGGTCGAGGCGCGAGCCGAGGCCGTCGCCGAGCTGGCGCAGCCGTTCGCCACCGCCGCCGCGGAGCTGGGCCTGGACGCGGCGGCGCTGGAGTACGCGCCGCGCGCCGCGGGCTCGGCGGAGGAGATCAGGGCGGGCCTCGAGGAGCGCCGTGAACAGGACATCCGCCTCGGGCGCAGCTCCTGGGGCCCCCACCTCGACGAGCTGAAGCTGAACAGCGGCGATCGCTCGCTGCGCCGCTTCGGCTCGCAGGGCCAGCAGCGGTCCGCCCTGCTGGCGCTTCTCTTCGCCGAGCGCGAGGCGCTGCTGGCAGCGCGGCGGGTGACGCCGCTGCTGTTGCTCGACGACGTGATGAGCGAGCTCGATCCCGGTCGCCGCGAGCGGCTGGTCGCCCGCCTCGACGACGGCGGCCAGGTATTGATCACCGCGGCGGACTCCGAGCAGGTGCCGGCGAAGGCGCGCGAGACCGTAGTCACGATGCCGCCGCAGACAGAAGGTACCGGCGCATGAGCCGTCGCCGCGCTCCCCGACCGGCTGCCGGCGCCTTCAAGGCGGCGCTCGATCGCGTCGCCCCGAAAACCCCGCTGGCTGCGGTTCAGGCGGCCTGGGCGAGCACGGCCGGCGAGCAGCTCGCGGCGGTCGCGGTCCCGGTCTCCGAACGTGACGGGACGGTGACGATCGAGTGCGTCGACACCGTCTGGGCGCAGGAGCTGGACCTGATGCAGGAGGCCTTGCTGGAGCGGCTGCGAGCCGAAGTTGGAGAGCAGGCGCCGAAAGCACTCCGGTTTCGCGTCAACTCAGAGCGTTTTTGAACACAGTTTCTGCACATTTGCAGGGAAATTAGCTCAGGCGGGCGGGTTGTCCGAGGCCCCCAACTGGTATTCTTATGGCAACTCGCATTGCAGCCCCGACCGTGGTGGAGCGAGTTCCAGAGGTCGGGGTTTTCTGTGTCGACCGGAAGGGACTCATTGCCTGAGAACAAAGCCAACGCCTCGACTACCGACGCCTCCTACGGCGCCGCGGACATCACGGTCCTGGAGGGGCTTGAAGCGGTCCGCAAACGTCCGGGCATGTACATCGGCTCGACCGGTCCGCGCGGCCTCCACCATCTGGTCTACGAGGTCGTTGACAACTCGGTGGACGAGGCCCTGGCGGGTCACTGCGACAGCGTTCGCGTGACCTTGCACCCCGACAACTCCTGCACGGTCGAGGACAACGGTCGCGGCATCCCGGTCGAGACGATGGCCAAAGAGGGGCGCCCCGCGGCCGAGGTCGTGCTCACCGTCCTCCATGCCGGCGGCAAGTTCGGGGACGGCGGCGGCTACAAGGTCTCCGGCGGCCTCCACGGTGTCGGGGTCTCGGTCGTCAACGCCCTCTCCGAGCGCCTGCACCTGGAGATCAAGCGCGACGGCTTCGTCTGGTCGCAGGACTACGAGCGGGGCAAACCCCAAAAGGACCTCAGCAAAGGCGAGCCGAGCAAGGAGCACGGAACTTCGATCACCTTCCTACCCGACCTGGAGATCTTCGAAGAGGTCGGATTCGACTTCGAGACCCTCGCCGAGCGTCTGCGCGAGACCGCTTTCCTCACCCGGGGCCTGAAGATCGAGCTGATCGACGAGCGTGGAGAGACCAACAGCGTCACCTTCCAGTACGAGGGCGGGATCGAGGACTTCGTCCGCCACCTCAACAGCAACAAGGACGCCGTTCACAAGAAGGTCGTCTACTTCGAGGGCGGCAAAGAGGAGGGCCAGGTCGAGATCGCGCTGCAGTGGAACGCCTCCTACCAGGAGTCGATCTTCAGCTTCGCCAACAACATCAACACCCACGAGGGCGGTTCTCACCTCTCCGGCTTCCGCGCCGCCCTGACCAGGACCCTGAACGCCTATGCCCGCAACAAAGGCCTGCTGAAAGAGAAAAAAGACGACAACCTCGCCGGCGAGGACGTGCGCGAGGGGCTGACCGCGGTGATCTCGGTCAAGCTCCACGACCCGCAGTTCGAGGGGCAGACCAAGACCAAACTCGGCAACCCGCCGATCCGGGGCCTGGTCGAGGAGATCGTCAATCGCAAGCTGGCCGAGTACCTCGAGGAGAACCCTGCCGACGCCCGCCGGGTGATCATGAAGGCGATCGACGCCGCCCGCGCCCGCTCCGCGGCCCGCAAAGCCCGCGACCTCACCCGCAAGTCGGCGCTGGAGAACTCGACGCTCCCCGGCAAGCTCGCCGACTGCTCGGTCAAAGACCCGAGCCTGGCCGAGATCTTCGTGGTCGAGGGCGATTCCGCCGGCGGCTCGGCGAAGCAGGCCCGCGACCGCAACACCCAGGCGGTGCTGCCGCTGCGCGGCAAGATCATCAACGTCGAGAAGAGCCGGATCGACAAGGTCCTCGCCAACAACGAGATCCAGGCGCTGATCACGGCGATCGGAACCGGCGTCCATGACGAGTTCGACATCGAGGGGGCCCGCTACCACAAGATCGTGATGGCGACCGATGCCGACGTCGACGGCGCCCACATCCGCACCCTCGTCCTCACCTTCCTCTACAGGCAGATGCCGGAGCTGATCGAGCACGGCTTCGTCTATATCGCCAAGCCGCCGCTCTACCGCGTGAAACAGGGGAACCAGGAGACCTATCTGGAGCGCGAGTCCGAACTCGAAGAGCTGCTGCTGCGCGACAAGCTCGAGGAGTTCGAGCTGACGGACGCCGCGGGCGAGACGCGGAAGCTGACCCCGAGCCGCTGGCAGTCCTACATCCGGCGCTCGAAGGAGTACGAGGGCTGGGGATCTTCGCTGCAGGCCGATTTCGGGCACGAGGTCGTCCGCTTCCTCGAGGAGTCGAGCCTGCTCGACGAGGGGGTGGCGACGGTCGCCGCAGCCCGTGAGGTGCTGGAACGCGGCGGGGGCCCGAGCGAGCCCTTCGACACCGAGGTGTTGAGCGGCAGCAGCGACGACCTCATCGCGGTCAAGGCGATCGAGCGCAAGAGTGGCCTCGCCCGCACCCACCGCCTGCCCGCCGCCCTTTTCGAACACCACGACTACCGCAAGTTCGTCGAGGTCCACGCGGCGCTGCTGAAGCAGATCGGCCGGCCTCCGTTCGAGGTCAAGCGCGGCGAGCGGCGGAACGTGGCGCTGTCGTTCGAGGCCCTGCGCGGGGCCGTTCTCGAGCTGGCGCGACAGGGGGTCCAGCTGACCAGGTTCAAGGGGCTGGGCGAGATGAACGCGAAGCAGTTGCGGGAGACGACGATGGACCCGGCTTCGCGAACGCTCGCCCGGGTGACGCTCGAAGACGCCACCGCCGCCGACACGATCTTCTCGATGCTGATGGGAGACCAAGTCGCCCCGCGGAGGGATTTCATCGAGACCCACGCAAAAGAGGTCAAGTTTCTTGATGTCTGAATCGACTTCGGCGCAGACGCTGATCGGAGGAACTACGGATGGCTCTTGACGCTCTGACGGGCAACATCGAGGACCGCGGCCTGGTCCAGGAGATGCGGTCGTCCTACCTCGACTACGCGATGAGCGTGATCGTCGGGCGAGCGCTGCCGGACGTGCGCGACGGGCTGAAGCCGGTGCACCGACGCGTGCTCTACGCGATGCACGACATCGGTCTGCAACCGACCCGGGCCTACCGCAAGTGCGCCTTCATCGTCGGCGAGGTGATGGGCAAGTACCACCCCCACGGCGACTCGGCGATCTACGACACCCTGGTGCGGATGGCGCAGGACTTCTCGCTGCGCTACCTGCTGGTCGACGGCCAGGGCAATTTCGGCTCGATCGACGACGATCCCGCCGCCGCGATGCGGTACACCGAGGCCCGCCTCGGCCGCCTCGCGACCGAGCTGCTGCGCGACATCGACGCCGACACGGTCGACTTCGGGCCCAACTACGACGAATCGACCCAGGAACCACAGGTCCTGCCGGCGCGTTTCCCGAACCTGCTCGTCAACGGCACCTCCGGGATCGCCGTCGGGATGGCGACCAACATCCCGCCGCACAACCTGCGCGAGGTCGCCGCCGCAGTCACCGCCTACATCGACGATCCCACGATCGACATGGCCGGCCTGATGGAGCACATCAAAGGCCCTGACTTCCCTGGCGGCGGCCTGATGAGCCGCGAGGGGATCCGCGACGCCTACGCCTCCGGCCGCGGCAGCATCAAGGTTCGCGCCCGGGCCCACGTCGAGCCGCTGAAGGGGGGCAAGGAGGCGATCATCGTCACCGAGCTCCCGTTCATGGTCAAGAAGGGCGGCGAGGGCGGCCTGATCACGAAGATCGCCGACCTCGCCCGCGACAAGAAACTCGAGGGGATCTCCGACCTCCGCGACGAGAGCGACGAACGCTCGGGGATGCGGTTGGTGATCGAGCTCAAACGGGGGGGCCCGCCGGCGAAGGTCGTCCTCAACAACCTCTACAAGAAAACGGCGATGCAGTCGACCTTCGGGGCCAACATGGTGGCCCTGGTCGACGGCGTTCCGCGGACTTTGAGCCTGCGGGAGCTGATCGAGCACTACGTCGAGCACCAGCGCGAGGTCGTCACCCGCCGCACCCAGTTCGAACTGCGCCGGGCGGAGGCGCGCGCCCACATTCTCGAGGGGCTGCTGGTCGCGCTCGACAACCTCGACGCGGTGATCAAACTGATCCGCGCCTCGAAAGATCCGGATTCCGCCCGCGACGGCCTGATCGACCAGTTCGAGCTCTCGCGCGAGCAGGCCCAGGCGATCCTCGACATGCGCCTGCAGCGCCTGACCGCGCTCGAGGCCGACAAGGTCCGCGCCGAGCACGCCGACCTGATGGAGCGGATCGGCGAATTGCGCGAGATCCTCGGGGACGAAGCCAAAGTGATGGGCCTGGTCAAGGACGAGCTGGCCGAGATCGTCGACGCCTACGGCGACGAGCGCCGGACCGAACTCGTCCACTTCGAGGGCGACGTCGGGATCGAGGACATGATCGCCGACCAGCAGATGGTGATCTCCCTGACCGCCTCCGGCTACGTCAAGCGACTGCCGCTGGCGACCTACCGCCAGCAGCGCCGCGGCGGCGTCGGGGTGATGGGGATGAACCTGAAAGAGGACGACTACATCGCCCACCTCCACATCTGCTCGACCCACGACTTCCTGCTCTTCTTCACCAACCGCGGCAAGGTCTACCGGCTCAAGGTCTACGAGCTGCCGGAGGGGGCCCGCCAGGCGAAAGGGAGCTCGCTGAACAACCTGCTGCCGCTGCGCGAAGGCGAGCGGGTGATGGCGGTGATCCCGACCCGCGACTTCAAGGAGAACAAGTACCTGGCCTTCGCCACCGCCCAGGGCCTGGTGAAGAAAACCGAGTTCCTCGCCTACAACACGCCGATCCGCGCCGACGGGATCATCGCGATCAAGGTCCGCGACGGCGACGAGCTGGTGCAGGTGCGCCTGACCTCGGGCGAAGACGACATCCTCATGGTCTCCCACTCCGGCCACGCCTCCCGCTTCTCCGAGAAGCACGTGCGGACGATGGGCCGCGACACCAGCGGCGTGAAAGGGATGAACGTCGCGGGCAAGGACAACCGGGTGCTGGCGATGGACGTCGCCCGCAACGACACCGAACTCTTCGTCGTCACCGAGAACGGCTACGGCAAGCGGACTCCGGTCTCCGAGTACCCGGTGAAGGGCCGCGGCACCAAAGGCGTCCTCACCGTGAAGCTGACCGAGAAGAAGGGCGGCCTGACCGGGGCGCTGATCGTCGGCGAACACCAGGATCTCCTCTTCATCTCCCAGAACGGCATGGTCCAGCGCACCTCCGTCAGCGGCATCTCCCAGATGGGCCGCTCGACCCAGGGCGTGCGGGTGATGAACATCAAGGACGACGACCGCGTCAGCGCCGTCGCCCTGGTCGTCGAGTCCGAGGAGGACGAGTCAGTCGCCGCGGAGGGCACCGACCAGGAGGAGCTGGTCGAAGCCTCTCCCGACGGCGCCGGGGAGCAGCCCCCGCAGTCCGCCTAGAACGGCACTTCGAGGAACGTTTCCCAGCTCGGTCCCGTCAGCGGGAAGCGGGGGGCGCCGGGGAAGTTGACGCTGAGGTCGCCGGACCAGGAGGTGGCGCCGTCGGGGTAGGCGCGGTAGCGGGCGGTGCCGTGGAAGGGGGCCGGCGGGGTGAGCTTGGCGGTGGTGAGGGCTTCATCGATGCGGATCGGGCTGTGTTTGCGCAGGACCGCGGTGCGGACGATGGCGACGTGGGGGCGGGAGTCTTCGGTGCTGGCGACGAACTGGGTGTTGTGCCTGCCTTCGAGGGCGAGGAAGACGGTCGAGTCGATCCCTTCGCGGACGAAGGAAAGAAGGCCCGCCCTCGGTTCGAAGGGGTTGAAGTTGAAGTTGGGGCCGCCCCCGCCGCGGCGCTTGCGGCATTTGGGGGCGGGGATGACGACCGCTCCCCGGGCCCGGTGGATGCGGACGGTGACGTAGCCGCCTTCCCCCCGGAAGCGGAGATTGCCGCGGAAGGTCCGTGCTTCTTGATGAAGCGGTTGGCGCCGCGGCAGCTGCGGCGCTGGCCGACCCAGGTGCGGTTGTGGGAGGGGCGGAAGCGCATCTTCACCTCGCCGAAGTTGCCGAAGGTCGCCTGCAGGCGTTCGGGCCGGGAGACGCCCCGCGCCATGTAGGAGGTGGCGACGCGGTTGCCGCGGCGGCCGCGCCAGACCTCGAGGAAGACGGCGCTGCCGAAGGTGCTGACGCCGACCCTGTAACCGTCGGCCTTGAGCACGAACCCGGAGCGGAAGAAGGGCGTGGGGTGGACCTGCTTGCCGTGCTGACTGAGCAGGCGGCTGCGCGGGGAGGGCGGCAGCAGGCGCAGCGGCGGCGCCGCCCGGCGGTGCTCGAGCCGGGGCTGATGCGCCCCCCGCGGCTGGTGCTCCTTCGGCGCGGCCTGACTCGCGAGCGCAACCGCCAGGGCGAGCACCAGTGCCAGCACGACCACGTCCGTCAGCCGCCCCTTCATCGCTTCTTCGTCGCGCGATGGAAGAGCCGCGCGACTTCCTTCCCGAAGTAGGCACCGTAGGCGGGGGAAGTTTCGTCGAAGTAGCCGTAGTTGGTGACGCTGTTGAGCCTGTCGCCCGCGATCGTCCAGCCGCCCCCCGAGGCGCCGCCGTTGAGCTGGCAGGTGACGGCGAGGTTGAGCGGGCCGCGGAAGACGAAGGAGCTGGCGTCGTGTCCGAGGAAGCGGGTGCCGCGGCAGATCCGCTGCGTTTCGCCGTCGAAGGGCGCTTCCGCCGGGTAGCCGTGGACGTCGAAGGTCTGGTCCGCCTTCTGGTTGAAGGCGATCCCGGTGCCGCCGACCGCCTCCCCGAGCTTGTCCCCGGCCTGGTTGCGACCGACCACGATCGCGCCGACGTCGTAGTTCTCGCTGCCGTTGGCCCGCCACTGCTCCGTGGTGTCGATCCAGCGAGCGGGGAAGACGCCGAACGGCCGCTGGCCGTAGCGGTAGGCGGGGATGAAGACCATCCGCCCGGTGAACCAGCGTCCGCGCTTGCCGCCGCTGTTGAGGCAGTGGGCGGCGGTCACGACCACGCTCTTGTTGCGGGAGCTCACCGCGGTCCCCGAGCAGCGGCCATAGCCGAAGATCCCGAAGGAGAGGAAGAGCGCGCCGTTGACCCGGAACTCGGGGAGGGTCGGATCCGGCACCTCTTCGAAGTCCTCGCCGAAGTCGGGGCCGGGGACCCCGAAGGCCGCCACCTGCCCGGGCTCGCCGCGCCGACCGCGCCGCAGCTTCGGCCGCGCCTGCCGTCGCCGCGGGAACACCTCGATCGGCTTCGCCGCCCGCATCCGCGCCGGCGTCCAGAAGGCGGCCGCCTTGCGGGCGGAGGTCGGCTTCACCCAGACTCCGCTGCGCGCATTGGCGCTGCCGACCGGAGCCGCGACCAGGCAAAGGGTCGCCGCCAACACGGCAGCCGCGACCGCGCGCCGAATCCCGCCAGCACTCGCATTCATCAGGGCTGAGTTCGCGCTATGCGCCCAGAAGCCTCTTTTGGTCGAGCAGCTCTAAGCCGCTTGCGGCAGGTACTGCTCCCAGGCCGAGGGGATCTTCGGGCTGGCGACCTGGATGAAGACCGTCGGCGGCGGCGCCTTCGGCGTCGTCGCCGGGTGCATTTCGATCTCGCGCGGCAGGCGGTTGCCCTTGCGGCGGTTGCACGGCGGGCAGGCGGCGACGATGTTCTCCCAGACCGAGAGGCCGCCGCGGGAGCGGGGGATGACGTGGTCGACGGTCAGCCCCGATTTGGTCGAGCCGCAGTACTGGCAGGTCCAGGAGTCGCGGGCGAGGACGGCGCGGCGGGTGATCTTGCGGCGGTGGGCCTCGCGCGGGATGCGGACGTAGTTGACGAGCCGGATCACGTCGGGCCGCTCCATCGTCATCCGCTCGGAGTGGAGCGCGGCGCCCTCGCGCTGCTCCAGCAGTTCGGCCTTTTCCTTCAGCAGGAGGACAGCGGCTCTTCTCAACGTGCAGACGTTGATCGGCTCATACGTCGCGTTGAGTACCAGCACCCTGGCCATAACTGACCGGAAATTGTAGGCACCTCGGCGCCTGTCCCCGTCCCTGGGACCGGATCGAGGGAGTTTCAGCCGAGCGGATAGGAGCCGAGGATCCGCACCGAGGCGGCCTTCGTGCGCAGCGCCGCGATCGCCTCGGCGACCGTGGAGTCGCTCTCCCGCCCCTCGAGGTCGCAGAAGAACATGTACTGGCCGAGGCCCTGCCGCAGCGGCCGCGACTCGATCCGGGTGAGGTTGATCCCGCGGCCGGAGAACTCGCTCAGGCACTCGACCAGGGCGCCGGGATGGTCGGCCCCGACCTCGGAGAAGACCAGGGAGGTCTTCCACTGACCCGAGCCCGCCGGCTCACTCCCGGCCGGGGCGATCCAGACGAAGCGGGTGACGTTGTCGTCGGAGTCCTCGACGCCCTCCTGCAGCAGCTCACAGCCGTAGAGCGCCGCCGCCGCCCGCGCCCCCAGGGCGGCCCAGGGTCGGGAGGACTCGCTGACCATCCGCACCGCCGCCGCGGTGCTGCTGGCGTTGCGCAGTTCGACCTCGGGAAATTGCTCGCGCAGGTACCGCTGACACTGGGCCAGCGGCTGCGGGTGGGAGAGCACCGCCTCGACGTCCTCCGCCCGCGTCCCCTCGCGGGCGATCAGGTGGACGCGGACCCGGTAGTCGTGCTCGCCGACGATCGTCACCGCGCCCGCCTCGAAGACGAGCGTGTCGAGGGTCGGGCGCACCGACCCCTCGAGCGAGTTCTCGATCGGGACCAGCGCCCGCTCTGCCTCGCCGCGCTCGACGGCGAGGATCGCGTCGGGGATCGTCGGCGTCCGCAGCGGCTCGAAGCCGCCCTCGGGAATCGCCTCGCCGAGAGCGTCCTCGGTGAAGGTTCCGGCCGGGCCGAGGTAGGCGATGCGCATCCCCACAGCCTGACCTATTCGATCAGGAGCGTGTAGGTCGCTTCGTTGTTTTCGAGGACTTCCTCGCCCGGAACCGCTTCGACTTCGATTTCGAGCGTCACTTCGCCGCTCGGCGCCGGCGTCAGCGGGATCACCGTGGACACCGTTTCGCCGGCCGGCAGTTCGTCGATTTCTTCGGTCACCGTGGTGCCTTCGTAGGTGACCGAGACGCCGATTCCGTTCTCGGTCGATTCGAGCGGGTTGCGGACCGAGACTTCGACGTTGACGCCTTCTTCGCCGACGATCGTCGTCGGAGCGCCTTCGATCAGTTCGGTTTCGTTGACGGTGACGCCGGCGATTTCGGTGCCGTGGACGCCGGAGACGTCGGCGCTGCTGCCACCGCTGACTTCCCCGAAGGCCTCGCTGACCGTGGTCGGGTCAAGCCATTTTTCGTCGGGGAGAAAGGTGCTCTTCGGCAGGTCGCTGTCGTTGACGCCGTTGTCGGCGAGGACCGCGTCGACTTCCGGCCGCACCACCTGTTCGTAGATCACGTCGGCGGCGAGCAGCTTCTGCATCTGCTTCGCGATCACTTCCGTCGCCTTCTCCGCCCCCGCGTCGCCCAGGGCGTCGTCGGTTTTTTCGGCGATTTCGTCCATCGCGCTGGCGCGCAGCTGGTAGGCGAGTTCGAGGTTGCCCTGAGCCCGGGACATGTCGCCCGGCGTGCTGAGGTCGTCGATCCGGGTGGCGTAGGTGTCGATCGCGCTGCGGTCGGCGTTGACTTGGTCGACGAAGTCGGTGACCGAGAGGGTGCCCGGGTCTTCGAGCCGTTCGAAGAAGGATTTGCTCGTGTGCTGGGTCTCTTCGACGATCTGGGTGACGTTGCGGGCGTAGTCGCCGAGCTCGCGGTTGGCGCGGGCATCGAGGCAGCCCTTGACCCCGAGCACGATCAGGATCAGAAGCACGAGGCCGCCGCCGAGGGCGAGCGCGCGCCGCAGCACGATCTGCTGGCGCTCGGGTCGACGTTTGGGCCGCTCGCGCCGGGGCGGGCGTCGTGAGGTGAAGTCCTCCACGGGGGCGAGAGTATGACCTCTGATCCGGCTGTGGCGCCAGGAGATCCCGCAAACGGTGCGTTTTTCCCACCCGTTTGCGCAGGAAGCCCTTCGTTTCCGGCGAACTGGGAAGAGCGATGGTCGGCTCGCTCGTCCTCAACCGCTTCTTGATCGAGCGCCGCATCGGCAGCGGCGGGTTCGGCGTCGTCTATGAGGCCTGGGACGGCCGCCTCGAGCGGCCGGTGGCGGTGAAGGCGATCGAGCAGCGGGGGGAGGCGGGCCGCCGGGTCCTCCGCGAGGCGCAGGCCGCCGCCCGCTTGAACCACCCCGGGATCGTCACCTTGTATGAGCTGGGGGAGGAGGACGGCAACGCGCTGCTGGTCACCGAGCTGGTCGAGGGCTCGACGCTGGCCCGGCTCGCCCACGCCGGCGAGCTCTCCGACCGTGAGATCGGCGAGATCGGAGCCGACCTCTGCGAGGCCCTCGACCACGCCCACTCCCGCGGCGTCGTCCACCGCGACATCAAGCCGCAGAACGTGCAGGTGGTGGAGGACTCCGAACCGCGGGCCAAGCTGATGGACTTCGGCGTCGCCCAGCTCGCCGACGAGGCGCCGCTGACCGCGGCGGGTGACGTGGTCGGCACCCTCGCCTACATGGCCCCCGAGCAGGCGGAGGGGCGGCGGGCCGGTCCAGAGGCCGACGTCTACTCGCTGGCCCTGACCCTGTACGAGTGCTGGAGCGGCGAGAACCCTCACCGTCGCGCCACCCCGGCGGCGACGGCGCGGGCGATCGGCGGTCGGGTGCGGCCGCTGCGCCGGCTCCGTCCCGACCTGCCGCGGGAGCTGACGGAGACGATCGACGCCTGTCTGTCGCCCCGTCCCAACCACCGACCCTCGTTGGAGGAGCTGGGGACGACGATCGAGGAGGCGCTCGAGCAACTGAGCGACCACCTGCCCGGCGCGGTCGGCCACGGCGTGGTCACCCGCCTCGGCGCCCTCGCAGCCGCGGTTGCGGTCGGCGGCTTTCTTGCCCTTCACGGCGCCGCCCTGCCGTAGCCCCTTCCCTAGGATTTCCCCATCGGTGCGCTGAGTCGTCTGGAGTCGATGTTCGAAGGCCTCGTCGAGGGGGTCTTCAGCCGTGCCTTCAGCTCGGAGGTGCAGCCGGTCGAACTGGCGCGCAAGCTGGCGAAGGAAATGGACGCTCACAAGACCGCCTCGGTCCAGCGCGTCTACGTCCCCAACGAGTACACGGTCTTCCTCAGCCGCCAGGACCGCGGCAAGCTCGAAGGCTACGAGCGCTCGCTCGAGCAGGAGCTCTCGGGTTACCTGCTGGAGCACGCCCGGCGCCGCGGCTACGATCTGCTGACCCGCCCCGCGGTCGAGTTCAAGACCGACGAGCGGCTGCGGCTGGGCGAGTTCGGGATCCAGGCGCGGCTGGTGAAGCCGCCGGCCAATGAGGGCCAGGCGCCCGAGCAGGGCGAAGAGGGCCACACGATGGTCTACTCGGCGGTGCGCGAGCGCGACCGCGGCCGGCCGAAGCGGCCCGAGCAGGCGGTGGGGGCGCTGGTCTCGACCCGCGCAGTCGTCTCGCTCGGCGACCGCCGTTACGTCCTCGACGGCCCGCGGGCGACGATCGGCCGCTCGAAGTCGGTCGAGTGCGTGCTCTCCGACCCCAACGTCTCGCGCCGCCACGCCGAGCTGCGGCGCGGCGACAACGGCGACTGGCAGATCGTCGACCTCGGCTCCACCAACGGGATCAAGGTAAACGGCCGCCGCGTCCCCTCCACCCGGCTCAGCCCCGGTGACCAGGTCACCGTCGGCACCACCTCCTTCACCTTTGACATAGAGCAGTAGGCAAAAGGATCGATGACGAGAGCCAGGCGTCGTCAGGCAAGGACGCAGGGATTCCGAATAGCAGCGCTATTCGGGAGGCCGAGGACGCAGCATGGCGTCGCCTGGCTCCCTCATTAAGGTGCTGTGCGCGTGGACTACGACCCCATAAGCGTGGCGCTGAAGTTCGGCTTCCTCGCCGTCCTCTACCTGTTCGTGCTCGTGATCGCGCGCAGCGCCTTCAAGGACCTGCGGCGAACGCTCGCCCCGGCTCCCGACTCGACCGGTTTTCACGCCGCGCCGGCCTACGCCGAGGCGCCGCGCGGGCCCGACGGCTGGCTGGTCGCCGAGCGCGGGGGCGGGCTCGAGCGCGAGCACCGCTTCGACCTGATCGGCGGCCTCTCGATCGGCCGCTCGAAGGAGGCCGACGTGCGGATCGACGACCGCTACGCGTCGAGCCTCCACGCCCGCGTCTTCTCGCGCGAGGGGCGGTTCTTCGTCGAGGACATGAGCTCGACCAACGGCACCCTGCTGAACGGCGCCACCCTGAAAGGGGAGGCAGAGCTGATCGACGGCGACAGCGTGCAGATCGGCGACACCGTCTTCCGCTTCGAGGTCGGGTGAGCGGATGAGCCTGCGGATCGCCGAGGAGGCCGTGCGCACCGACACCGGCCGCCAGCGCAACGCCAACGAGGACTCCTACTTCACCCGGGCGCCGCTGTTCGTCGTCGCCGACGGGATGGGCGGGGCGCAGGCCGGCGAGGTCGCCTCCAAGGCCGCGATCGAGTCCTTTCCCGGGGAGCTGCCCGCGGCGCCGCCGGAGCGGGTCCTGGAGGAGACGATCGAAGGCGCCAACCGGACCATCCACGAGCTCGCCCGCAAGGACCCGGGCCTGGCCGGGATGGGGACCACGACCACCGCCGCGATCGTCGACCTCGAGGGCGAAGCGGTGGCGATCGGGCACGTCGGCGACAGCCGCGCCTACCGGCTGCGCGGCGGCCGCTTCGAGCAGCTGACCCGCGACCACTCGCTGGTCGAGGAGATGCGGCGCAAAGGCCAGATCACCGACGCCCAGGCCGAGGACCACCCCCAGCGCTCGATCATCACCCGCGCGCTCGGGCCCGAACCCGAGGTCCAGGTCGACGTGCAGACCGTGCCCGCCCAGGACGGCGACGTCTTCCTGATCTGCTCCGACGGGCTGACGACGATGCTGGGCGACGAGCAGATCGCCCGCCTGCTGACCCGCGCCACCTCGCTGCAGGCGGCGGTGCGGGCGCTGGTCGACGAAGCCAACCGGGCCGGCGGCCGCGACAACATCACCGTCGTCGCCTTCCGGCTCGAGGACACCGCGGCGCCAGCCGCGGGCAACCCGCGCGGCGGGCCGGACGAGGGCGCGACCCTGATCGGGGCGAGCGCCGAGGAGGCCGGCCTCAGCGCCACGGAGGTGCGCCGCCGCGCCGCCGCCGAGGCCGCCCGCAAGCGCCGCGAGGAGCAGCAGGGACGGCCGCGCGGACGCCGCCTGCGGACCGCGCTCAAGCTGCTGGCCGTCGTCGCCGTGATCGCCGCGGTCGCCTTCGGCGCCTGGTTCGCCAACCGCCAGATCTGGTTCCTCGGCACCGACGAATCCGGCCGCGTCGGCCTCTACCGCGGCGCCCCCTACGAGCTGCCGTTCGGGATCGACCTCTACTCGCAGCGCTACGCCAGCCCGGTCCAGACCGGCTCGCTGCCGCCGAAGCGCCAGGACGCGGTCACCGGCCACAAGCTGCGCTCGCGCTCCGACGCCGTCTCCCTGCTCGAAGACATCGAAAAGTCCGAGGGGCTTCGTTGACGTCTGCCCGGAACCGGGAGCTGCTCGCCCTGGTTCCCGTCGCCGTCCTGCTCACCGCCGGCTTCGCCGGGGTCTTCTCGCAGGAGAACGAACAGCTCGGGAACCTCAGCCTCGTCTACGGCGCCTACTTCCTGGCGATCTGCCTGGCGACCCACGTCTACCTGCGGATCCGCCTCCCCAACGCCGACCCCTACCTGTTCCCGCTGCTCGCCACCCTGACCGCCTTCGGGCTGGTGATGATCTACCGGATCGACGAGACCCTGGCCCGCGACCAGGCCAACTGGTTCGTGCTCGGGCTGGTCCTGTTCGCGCTGACGATCCACTTCCTGCGCGACTACGAGGTGCTCGAGCGCTACCGGTACACGATCGCGATCGGCGGCCTGCTGCTGCTGCTGGCGCCGCGGCTGCCGGGGATCGGCCAGCAGGTCAACGGCGCCTACCTCGGGGTGAAGGTCGGGCCGATCGCCTTCCAGCCGGCCGAGTTCACCAAGCTCGCGATCATCGTCTTCCTCGCCAGCTACCTGCGCGAGCACCGCGAGGTCCTGATCGTCGGCGCCCGGCGCGTGCTCGGGGTGACGCTGCCGCCGTTGAAGCACTTCGGGCCGCTGCTGGTCGTCTGGGGCGCCTCGATGTTCATGCTCGTCTTCATCCGCGACCTCGGCAGCTCGCTGATGTTCTTCGCCGCCTTCCTCGCCCTGCTCTACGTCGCGACCGGGCGCTTCTCCTTCGTCGTGATCGGGATGCTGATGTTCCTCGTCGGCGCCTGGTTCTTCGCCAGCACCGTTC
>Ga0307314_10000002_pt1 | contig 108486 bp, 123 predicted proteins | sample ER_DNA_204_FD_194493 | JGI IMG/M metagenome (GOLD analysis project Ga0307314, IMG submission 194493) | Bulk soil microbial communities from the East River watershed near Crested Butte, Colorado, United States - ER_DNA_204 | ecosystem: Environmental > Terrestrial > Soil > Floodplain | place...
AGCTGTAGCGGTCCCAGCGCCGCAGCGAGGGCTCCGGGTCGACGGCGACCCCGCGGACGTGGATCTCGAAGTGGAGGTGGCAGCCGGTGCCGGCGGCGTTGCCGGTTTCGCCCACCGCCCCGATCCGCTCCCCCTCCCACACCCGCTGCCCGCGGTGGAAGCGTGCTTGGCGCGGCATGTGGGCGTAGAAGTAGCTGCGCTTCTCGCCTTCGCCGTGGATCAGCACGAACCAGCCGTAGAGGACCGGGTCGTAGCCACTTTGCAGCACCTTGCCGTTCCGCACCGCCACCAGCCCGGTGCCGCAGGCGGCGGTGACGTCGAAGCCTTCGTGGATGCGCCCGCCGCTGCGGGGGGCGTGGTAGGAGCCGACCGGCCCGCGCACCCCGTGCGGCCCCTGGACCGGGAAGACGTGGCCGTAGTAGGGAACCCCGCCGCCGCTGCCGGCGATCCGAGCGGAGGCCGGGGCGGCTAGGAGCGCCAGCGCAACGACAAGGAGAGCGAGGGCGCGCTTCAGTGGTGCTCGATCACGCGGTCGACGATGTTGTACTCCTTCGCCTCCTCCGCGCTCATGAAGTAATCGCGTTCGGTGTCTTTGGTGACCTTCTCGAACGACTGGCCGGTGTGGTGGGCGATGATCTCGTCGAGACGGCGGCGGACTTCGATGATCTCTTTGGCGTGGATCTCGATGTCGGTCGCCTGGCCCTGGAACCCGGCCGAGACCTGGTGGATGAGGATCTTCGAGTTCGGCAGCGCCATCCGCTTGCCGGCGGCGCCGCCGCTCAACAGCAACGCCCCCATGCTCATCGCCACGCCGACGCAGATCGTCTGCACGTCGGGCTTGATGAACTGCATCGTGTCGTAGATCGCGAGGCCGGCGTAGACGGAGCCGCCGGGCGAGTTGACGTAGAGGCTGACGTCCTTGTCGGGATCCTCGGACTCCAGGTGCAGCAACTGGGCGACGATCAGGTTGGCGATGTCGTCGGTGACCGGGGTGCCGAGGAAGATGATCCGCTCGCCGAGCAGGCGCGAGTAGATGTCGAACGCGCGCTCGCCGCGCGAGGTCTGCTCGACCACCATCGGTACCAGAGGGCTCATGGCTCGCACTCTATAGAGGCCGCCCGATGGGGCCTAGCTAGTCGCTGCCCGGCGTCCACAGCTCGCCGGTCTTCTTCTCGCCCTCTCCGGGCGTCAGCAGCTTCTCCCGCGCCTCGGCTTTCCCCTGGCGGGCGTCGGCCTCCTCTTTCGGGATCGGCTTCGCCGAGTCGGCGACCAGCTCGATCGCCTTGCGAGCCTGCAGGTCTTCGCGGATCATCGCGTCGCGGCCGCTCGCCTGCAGCCGCTCGAGCAGCTTCTCGGGGGTGGTGCGTTCGTGCTCGGCGCTGTGCTCGAGCGCCTCGACCATCTCCGCTTCGGAGACCTCGATCCCCTCCGCCTCGGCGATCGCCGTCACCACCGCCTCACGCTTCAGCTCTTTTTCCGCGTCCTCCTTGGTCTCCTCGATCAGCTCGTCGCGGGTTTTGCCCTGCATCTGCAGGAACTGGTTGGGGTCCATGCCGCGACCGGCCAACTGCCGTTCCATCCGCTCCCAGCGTTCGGTCGCCCGCGCCGTCGCCAGCTCCGCCGGCACCTCGACCGTCGCCTCGGCGACCGCGGCGTCGATAGCGGCGACCCGGAAGTCCTCCTCGGCGCGGCTGCCAAGCGCGGCTCCGACTTTCTCCCGGATGCTGTCGCGCAGCTCCTCCAGCGTGTCGAACTCGGAGGCCTCGGCGGCGAAGTCGTCGTCGAGCTCGGGCAGGATCTTCTCCCGCACCTCCTTCACCTTGACTTTGAAGACCGCGCCTTCTCCGGCCAGGTGCTCGGCCTGGTAGTCCTCGGGGAAGGTGACGTTCACCTCGCGCTCCTCGCCCGCCTTCGCGCCGACCAGCTGCTCCTCGAAGCCCTCGATCAGCTGCCCTGACCCGAGCGCCAGCAGGTAGTCCTCGGCCGCGCCGCCCTGGAAGGCGCTGCCGTCGAGGAAGCCCTCGAAGTCGATCAGCAGCGAGTCCCCCTCCTTGGCCTCGCGCTCGACCGGCTCCAGCCGCGCGAACCCCTCGCGGAGCCGCTCGACCTCGGTGTCGACGATTTCGTCGGGCACCTCCTGCTCCTCTTTGCCGACCTCCAGCCCCTTGTAGGTGCCGAGCTCGGCTTCCGGCCGCACGCCCACCTCGAACTTGAACTCGAGCGGCTCGCCCTCGCCCTCCGGCACGGTCGACATCTGGATGTCGGGATCGCCGATCGGACTGACCCCGGCGTCGAGCAGCGCCCCTTCGTACCACTCGGGCAGGGCGTCGCGAATCGCCTCCTGCAGCACCGGGCCGAAGCCGAGGCGCTGAATCACCAGCGAGGCCGGCGCCTTGCCGGCGCGGAAGCCGGGCATCCGCATCTCTTTTGCCATCGCGCGGGCGGTGCGCGAGGTTGCTTTCTCGAGGTCGGCGGCGGGGACCTCTACCTGGACCTCGACGCGGGAGTTGGGGAGCTCTTTAAGCGTGGTCTGCATGGACGCGTGACCCTAGCGACGTTGGGCCAGCATCGTCCGCAACGCCACGGCGAAGTCGATCGCGAAGGACAGGCCCCGGCCCAGCGGCCCGGTCACGAGCCAGGAGCGCAGCCGCTCGGTTAGCTCACCCATCGGCGTCCCTGGCTTCGCCGGCGCCGGTCAGCTGGCGCTCCAGCCGCGCCCCCTGCCCGGCCGCGACCGCCCGCTGCGCCCGCGCCTCGTCCAGCTCGACCCCCCGCTCCATCGCGAGGTCCAGGAGGCGCTGCTTCTCGATCCCTTCGCGGGAGACCTCGAAGAAGACCCAGGCGAGGAGGCCGAGGCCGAGGAAGGTGCCCTCGACCATCATCACCACGCCGGCGGTGCTCTGGTCGGCGAGCGGGGAGATCTTCCAGTAGGCCTCGCCGGCCGCGTACTTCGGGTAGAGCACCGTTCCCGACCACATCAGGACGTTGCCGAGGATCGCGCCGGCGAAGCGGACGGCGACGACGTAGGCGACCTTCCAGCCGGCGTTGAACCAGCTCGGCTTCGGCAGCGGCCCGAAGATCGGCATCCACATCAGACAGCCGAAGAAGACGAAGCTGGCGTGCTCGAGCGCGTGCACCGCCGCGCCCCCGTAGGCGGCGTCGTAGAAGACGGGGATGTGCCAGAAGTAGAAGTTGAGCGCCCAGAGCGGGAAGGCGACGAGCGGGTGGGCGAGGATCCGCAGCCGGTCGAAGACCGGAATCGCCAGGATCGGCTGCAGTAGCGGCCCGGTCAGGCCGAGGACGAGGAGCAGGGTGGCGACGTCCCCGAGCAGCAGGTGCTCGACCATGTGGGCGATCACCAGCTCCTCGGCCACGTGGGAGACCGGCGAGACGAGGGCGACGGCCATCGTCAGCAGCCCGCCGGCGAAGCAGAGCTGGCGCCAGAGCGGCACCGGCCGGCCCCGCTCTGCCAGGGAGACCGAGCGTTTCGCGTAGAGGACGGCGGCGACCAGCAGCGGCAGCGCCTCCAGGGGGGCGAAGACCGCGTCCACGTGGGCGAACGGCGTGCTCATCGGTTTCAGCGTAGCCCGCTGCTAGCTTGGCTCCCTCCGTGAGCTCCCAGAACCACCGCTTTCCCCCGATCGGGAGCTACGGCTTCCTCTCCGACTGCCACACCGCCGCCCTGGTCTCCTTCGGCGGCAGCGTCGAGTGGCTCTGCTTCCCCCGCTTCGACTCCCCCAGCGCCTTCGCCGCCCTGCTCGACCGCGGCGCCGGCCACATGCTGCTGCGGCCGAAGGGCGTGATCGTCCCGATCGCCCGCCGCTACGCGCCGGGCACCCTGGTGATCGAGACCACCTGGGTGACCGACACCGGCTGGGTGGTGGTCAAGGACGCGCTGACGATCGCCGACTGGGCCCCCGCCGACGGCGACGAGGCGAACCAGCGAGGCCGGCCGGAGACCGAGCACGAAAACGACTGCTCGCTGCTGCGGACGATGACCTGCATCGACGGCGAGGTCGAGATGGAGATGGAGTGCGTGCCCCGCTTCGGCTACGGGGTCGAAGCGGCGAAGTGGAGCGGCGGCGAGCTCGGCGAAGCGAACGCGGTCGGCGCCGGCGGGACCGAGCTGATGCTGACCAGCGACATGCACCTGCAGATCGAGGAGGGGACGGCCCGGGGCCACGTCACCCTGCGCGAAGACCAGACCGCGTTCTGCGCCCTGACCTGGAACGACGGCGACCTCGGCGGCCCCCGCAGCGCCCCCGAGGCGCTGGAGCGGATCGACTCGACCGAAGAGTTCTGGCGCGAATGGCTGCGCGACGGCAAGTTCCCCGACCACCCCTGGCGGATCCACCTCCAGCGCTCCGCCCTCGTCCTCAAGGGCCTCACCTACACCCCCACCGGGGCGATCGTCGCCGCCCCCACCACCTCTCTGCCGGAGACCCCCGGCGGCGAACGCAACTGGGACTACCGCTTCAGCTGGATCCGTGACTCCACCTTCAGCCTCTGGGCCCTGCACACGCTCGGCTTCGACCACGAGGCGCGGGACTTCATGCGCTTCATCGTCGACGTCTGCCGGGACCGCCCGGACCTGCAGATCATGTACGGGATCGGGCACGAGCGCGACCTCGCCGAGTCGACGCTCGACCACCTCGAAGGCTACGGCGGCGCCAAGCCGGTGCGGATCGGCAACGGCGCCTACGACCAGCGCCAGAACGACGTCTGGGGCTCGCTCCTTGACTCGATCTACATCCACGAAAAGGCGCTGCGGGGGCGCGGCAGGCCAGCGACGCGCGAGCTGATCCGCTACCAGGTGGAAGCGGCGATCGAAGCCTGGCCCCACCCCGACCAGGGGATCTGGGAGTCCCGCGGCGAGCCCCGGCATTACGTCTCCTCGAAGCTGATGATCTGGGTCGCCGTCGACCGCGGCGCCCGCCTCGCCCGGATCGGGGGCTTCGAGGAGCTGGCGGCCGAGTGGCGGGCGCAGGCCGACGAGTTCAAGGCGGAGATCCTCGAGCGCGGGGTGCGCGACGGCGTCTTCCGCCAGCACTACGAGACCGACGCCCTCGACGCCTCGCTGCTGCTGATCCCGCTCTTCCGCTTCCTGCCTCCGGACGACCCGCGGGTGAGCGCCACCGTCAACGCGATCGCCGCCGACCTGACCGAGCACGGGCTCGTCTGCCGCTACAAGGTCGAGGAGACCGACGACGGCCTGCGGGGACGGGAGGGCACCTTCCTGATCTGCTCTTTCTGGCTCGTCTCCGCCCTCTCGGAGATCGGCGAGCCGCACCGCGCCCGCGAGCTCTGCGAACGGCTGCTCGAGGCGGCCGGCTGGCTCGACCTCTTCGCCGAGGAGCTCGACGCCGAGTCCGGCCGGCACCTTGGCAACTTCCCGCAGGCCTTCACCCATCTGGCGCTGATCAACGCCGTCTCCCACGTGATCGCCGACGAGAAGCGCGGCGACGGCGGCTTCACCGCCGTCTTCACCGAGATGGGCGGGGTGCGCGAGGACGCCGGCGCCCCGTAGACGAAAGACCTACAGACAAGAGGTTTCGGTTTCTCCTAAACTGAGGCGGCTATGGCACCCACCCGCCGCACCGAGGAGACGGACCTGCTGCGCGCCCTGCGCCACCCGCTGCGCCGCCGCATCCTGCGCGAGATGGCGGACGGCGAGGCGGTCAGCCCCCGCGAGCTCTCGAACCGCCTGCGGCAGCCGTTGAGCAACGTCAGCTACCACGTCCGGGTTCTGGCCGAGGGCCGTGCGATAACTCTGGTCAGGACGAGGCCTGCAAGGGGCTCGGTGCAGCACTTCTACCGCAGCACCGTGGAGGCGCCTTGGGCGCTGCAGGTCCTCGGCCTAGGGGAAAGCGATCGGAGCGGAACCGGAGAGAAACCCGACGGCGCTCCAACTTGACGCCAGGGAGGCGCAGATGAACGAATCTGAAGTGAGGCAGACCACTTGGGCCGAAGACGAAGGCCTGGAGTCCGCGGTACTGCGGCAGCTGCTGGACCTGCACCCGACCCGGCTGACGCTGGCGGAGCTGAAGCGGGAGCTGGGAAGCGACTGCGCCGGCTTCGCCGAGCGCGACGCGGTGGACCGGGCGGTGCGGGAACTGACCGCGGCCGGCCTCCTGCACGGGGGCGGGGAATTCGTCGTCCCCACTCGCGCGGCGCTCAGGTGCAGCGAGCTGCTGGACCGGTAGCCCTCGAAAACACGGGGACGGCAATCGACAGTCGATTGCCGTCCCCGAAGAAACTTCTCGGCTTAAGAGCCCTTGGTGATGGCAGTGGGCGCCACACGCTCCTCGATCTCGATCCTCACGGGTCCACCTCCCCTCTCCCTCGATTGCTGTGCCGCTCCCCCGCGGCTTCAGTCAGATTTGACTGATTGATGTTTACTCTAAACAATTCCAGCAATCAAGGCCGGACCAGTAAAACTCATCAATAATCGGAAAACGCGGGAGCGTTGTGAAAATCCTGATTGACAGGGTGTAAAGTCTTCGCATCGGCCATCACCCCTGGAAACAACCCGAGAAAAGGCCATGCCGAAGACCAAGAAAAAGCAAGAGGGCGTTGAACAGATAGTCGCCAAAGCCTTCGCGCACCCCCTGCGGGTGCAGATCCTGATCATTTTGAACGAGAAAGTGGCGAGCCCGAACATGCTCGCCCAGCAGCTCGATCAGAGCCTCAACCTCGTCGCCTACCACGTCCGCGTGCTCGAGAAATACGACTGCATCGAGCTCGTTGACACGAAGCAGCGGCGCGGCGCCACCGAGCACTTCTACCGCGCCACCCGCCGCCAGTTCCTCACCGACAGCGAATGGTCACGGCTGCCGAAAAGCCTGCGACCAGGACTGTCGGGCGCGATGCTGAAGTCCGCCTTCGACGACGTCGAGGAGGCGCTCGACAAGGGCACCCTGGACGAGCTCGAGGATCGCCATCTGAGCCGGACCCCGATGGTCGTGGACAAAAAGGGCTGGGAAGACACCGTCGACCTCCTGGCGGGCACGCTGGAGCGCTTGCTCGAGATCCAGACCGAGTCCAGCGAGAGGCTGGCGTCGGGCGACGAGGAGAGCATGCTCGCCAAAGTCGTGATGCTCCACTTCAAGTCGCCGAGCGACGCCGAAGAGAAGTCCGAGGCGCCCACCTCCTGAGCCCCCCTTACGCCGACCGGCGTCGCTCGCCATCCGAGCGGCGCCGCCGTCGGCCCGTCTCCCGCTCCCGCTATCGTTGCCGCGACGGCCGTTCCTCGCCGTCGCGCTGCACAGCTTCGGACTGACGCTCCCAGGGCAGCGACGTTGGATAGGTAACGCCGCCTAATCGATCGATGCTGTGAACAGCGAAGAGACGCCGAAAAGCTCCGACCAGTCGAGCCCAGGCCCCGGTGAGGGTCTGGCGAACGAGCGCGTGCTCTGGGCGCGCTTCGTCAAAGACCGCGACCCGGCGATTCGCGAGGAGCTCGTCCGCCGCTACCTGCCCTTCGCCAAAAACCTCGCCCTGCGCTACCGCGGGGCGAGCGAGTCCTTCGACGACCTCCTGCAGGTGGCGAGCCTCGGCCTCGTCAATGCGATCGACCGCTTCGATCCCGACCGCGGTGCCCCCTTCACCGCCTTCGCCTCGCCGACGATCCTCGGCGAGCTGAAGCGCCACTTCCGCGACCGCGTCTGGACCGTCCGCGTCCCCCGCGGCCTCCACGACCGCATGGCCGAAGTGGAGAAAGCGATCTCCGAGCTGACCGTCCAGCTGCAGCGCTCACCGTCGGTCGGCGAGATCGCCGAGCGGCTCGAGGTCGACCCGACCGACGTGCTCGAGGTGCTCGAGGCAAACCACAACCGCCGTCCGCTCTCGCTCGACCGGCCGGTCGGCGGCGAGGACGCCGAGGAATCGCCGGCTTCCGAGTGGGTCGGCGACGAGGACGCCGGCTACGAGCTGGTCGAGGACAAACTCGCCCTCGAGGGCGCCCTCCCCCACCTCGACGAGCGCGAGCGCCTGGTCCTGCAGCTGCGCTTCGTCGAGGACCTGACCCAGTCGCAGATCGCGGAGCGGATCGGCCACTCCCAGATGCACGTCTCCCGCATCCTCCGCCGCACCCTGGAGCGGATCCGGGCCGAGGTCGCCGAGCAGAGCGGCGCCGCGACCTCTGAGACCGAGTAGCAGCCGGGGTTGAGAAAGGGGAGGTGGGTGACCCCTTCTCGGAGCACCTCCGCCGAGAGGAGCGTCCTCGGCTGACCGCGATCGTTCCTGGCTCGGCTCCATGCTGAGTACCGCGAAGGGGTCACCCACCTCCCCTCCCGACACGAACTTGCAGGACCGCTCAGGGTCGACAGCCTTAGAGGAGGAGCGTCCCTCCTCGATCGTCAACCAGAGCTCGATCGCAGGGGCGTGCCCCCCTCCCGAGAAGTCTTAGTTCTTCGAGAAAGAGGAGATCGCGACGACGAGGTACTCGCCTTCGTCGCCGTCCTCGACCCGCAGCTCGTCGGTCAGCTTCTCCAGCGAGCCGCCGACCTCGGGCAGCTCGAAGCTGGCGCGGAGGCGCTCGGCGCCGCCGTGGGTCATCGGCCCGACCTTGAGCTCGATCCCCTGCGGCAGCTCGGCGATGCTGAGCGAGACGTGGCCGTCGCTGAAGCCCTGCGGGGCCCGGGCCGAGATCGCGTCGCTGAGCAGCATCGTGTCCGAAAGGCGGTCGACGCTGATGTCCTGACGCGCGGCAAGGGCGGAGAGGGCGCGGCTGAGGACCGGGCCGACGATCTCGGGCGGCCCGACGCGGATCCGGGTCTCCTCGTCCGCGGTCACCGCGAAGGTGGAACCGGTGACGGCGCCGTTCTCGCGCGCCTGCAGCGGCAGGTGCATGCGGATCTCGGTGCCTTTTTCGGCCCCGCCTTTGATCTCGAAGCTGCTGGAGAGAGCGGCGATCAGGGTCAGCCCGATCCGCAGGCTCGGGCGCTCGATGTCGGGGCGCGGCCTGATCCCGGTGCCGTGGTCGCGGATCACGACCGTGAGTCCGTCGAGGTCGCTCTCGGCCTCCACCTCCAGCGGGCCCGGCTCGCTGCCGGCATAAGCGTGTACGACGACGTTCATGCAGGCCTCGGTGACGACCGTCTTCAGGTCCGCTAGAGAGGCCTCGTCCATCCCCAGCCGTTCCGCCAGGCCGGCCAGCGCGTGGCGGACTACAGCCACGTTCTCCGCCCGTGCGGGGAGGGACATTTGGAGCCCCGTTCGTTCGTTGGTTGAGGTATTCAAAGTTCCAGCCTGCCCCCCGGGACGCCGAGGCTCGTCATCCAGAGGCGCGAGCATAACTACCGCCTCTCTACAAAGCCTGCTTACCCCTGCCACCGGGCAGCAAACCGCCGTACGGCGATGTTGGCAGCCTGCGGTAGCATCGTCTCGTGAACCCATCCCCGTTCGAGGTGAAAGTGGGAGATCTCGATCACGGCGTTCGTACGGTCTCGGTACGCGGTGAGCTCGACCTCAGCACCGCCCCCGAACTCGAGGGTCCGCTCGACGAGGTTCTCGCCGGAGGCGACGGCTCGGTCCTGATCGACCTCTCCCGCTGCGAGTTCATCGACTCCACCGGCATCGCCCTCATCGTCCGCGCCTGGCAACGGCTCGATGGAGACGGGGAGGGGCGCTCCCTCGTCATCTGCAGCCAGAACGACCAGGTGCGTCGCGTGCTGGAGATCACCGGCCTCGAGCTCTCGATCCCGGTCCACCTCACCCGCGACGACGCCTTCACGGCCCTCACGGCTTAACTTGCCGGCGGGGAGGGAATAGGCGGCCCTACCCTGGGGTAGCCGCTTCCCGATGTCCCCACCCCCGCGCCGTCCCCGGCTCCCCCGGGAGCTGTTCGAGACCCGCAGCCATGCCTGGCACTCGCTCGGCCTCGGCGACGAGCTGGCGCCGCGGTTCACGAAAAGGCAGTTCGGCGGCCTGCTGCTGGCGCTGCTGGTGATCGCCGGGACCCTCTTCGTCTACGGCCACCGGCACCAGATCGCGCCCGGCTACGGCCAGTGGGTCCGGCTCGGGACCGTCGTCGTCCTCATCGTCGTCGGCTCGGCCGCCGTGCACTGGCTGGTGCGGGGTCTCTCGCCCCGTCTCTACCGCCGGCTCGACCCGGCCACCGCCGGCACCACCGGCTTCGTCGTCCGCCTGCTGGCGATGACTGCGGTGGTGGTCCTCGCCCTGCGGATCGCCGGCGTCAACGCCAGCACGCTCGCCGTCGGCGGCGCCTTCACCGCGGTGCTCCTGGGCCTGGCGGCGCAACAGGCGCTGGGCGGGATCTTCGCCGGCATCGTCCTGCAGAGCACCCGGCCGTTCCGGGTCGGCGAACGGGTTCGCCTGGTCGGCGGCGCCCTTGCCGGCTCGATCGAGGGCACCGTCACCTCGCTCGGCCTCTTCTACACGACCCTGAGCCAGGGAGCCGACCGGCTGCTGGTGCCCAACAACGTCCTCCTCAGCCTCGTCGTCGTGCCGCTGCGGGAGCCCGACAAAGTCGACGTCCGCGTCCGCTTCCCGGCCCAGGCGAGCCCGCACGAGATCGAGCAGCGGCTGCTGCAGGCGATCACCGTCCCCACCCGCTACAAGCCGAGCGTCTCGCTTGAGGAGCTCGACGGCGACGCCGTCGTCTTCCGCGTCAGCGCGACGCCGCTGCGGCCCGAGGACGGCTCGCAGCTGGCCGAGGAGGTGCTGGAAGCGCTGCGCCGCTCCGAACCGGCGACGGCGGAGACGCGGCGCGAGGAGTGAGGCTCAGTCGGCGAAGACGAGGATCGCCAGGTTGACGAGGATCGCCAGCGGCGTGAACGTCAAGGCGAGAGTGCGGAAGAACTTCGCGAACCCGCCCCGGTAGCGGATGCTCTCGAAGATGCCGAGGCCGACGACGTGGGCGAGGTTGGCGAGGGCGACGCCGATCGCGATCAGGATCGCCACCGCTTCCCAGCCGGACTCGTGGCCGGCGCCGGAGGCGATCGCCGCGGCGAGGATCGCGACGACGATCGTGCCGACGATGCCGGCGACCATCCCCGCCAGATCCGAGCGGGTCATCCCCGGGATGTAGGCGCCGCCGGCGACTTCCTGGTCGGCGATCGGGTTGATCGTGCCGCGGCCGGAGGACTCGACGTCGACGACGTGGTCGGGCTCATTCTCCGCGTGCTCGAGAACCACCAGCCGCAAGGGCGGCTCGATTGATTCTTGGGCGCGCTCGTAGAGGCCCTTCTCGTACCACTCGGTCTGCCCCTCGGCGTGGGAGAAGATCAGGACTTCGTCGGCCGGCGCTTTCAGCAGCGCGTCCTGCGCGGCCTGCACCGGGTCGGGGTCGCCGACCTCGCCATCGACCTCGAGGCCGCCGTCGCGGAGCGCCTTTAGGTTCCGCTCCAGGCGGTCCTCGGCGCGCTCCCGCGGGCCCTCGATGTCGCCGAGGGTGTGGCGCAGCGGGCTCGCCTCCACCGCAGGGACGACGACCCGCACCTCGACCCCGGCGCCGTTGGCGTTTGCCTGAAGTTGCTCCAGCGGCTCGGAGCCGTGGAGGTCGTCGGTGACGATCGCAATCACTCGGCGGGGCATGACTGGCCTCCTACTCGTTGCGGCGGATCGCCTCGTCGGCGTCCTGCGGGATCTCTTCGTCCGCTTCCCCGAAGGCGGTGTCGGTGGGCTCCTCCGGCGGCGGCGCGTCGCGGTTCGGGAAGCGTTTTTCGTCGCCGTGCTCGGCGTTGTCGATCAGCTCCGCCTCGGCCAGCTCGAACCCCTCGGACTCTCCCTCGCCCGCCTCGACCAGCGGCCGTTCGGCCGGATCCTCGACGGGGTCGTCGGGGGCAGGGCCGCCGATCCGGGCGGCTTCCGCGGCCGCGGCGTCGGCCTCTTCCTCGGCGATCGGGTCTTTCTGAGTCTCGCTCAAGAGGGCTTCCTCTCTCCCCACATGCCGGTCTCGCCCTGGGCCTCGTGCTGAGGCTGGCGGCCGGGCTGCTCGGGCGGGGCCAGTTTTTCATCGGAGCGCCGGCTGACCCCCGCGTAGGCGAGGAAGGCGACGAATCCGATTACGAAGAAGACCAGCGCGAAGATCGGCGACCAGGCGACCGCGATCAGCGCCAGCAGGATAATCAGGACAATCGGGATCACGTACATGCTGGGCCGGTACCCCTGCCGCCCAGGCACGAAACTCCGCGTCTTCGTTTTCCCCACCTCCCCCGGGGTACTCCGGTGGTGAACGGGAAATCGACCGTAAGGAGTGAGTATGGGGACGCAAGAGGCCGGCCACGTAACCGGCACCAAGGACAAGGATTACAACGTCATCTGGTTCGTCGAGCAGTGCCTCAGCAACGTGCTCCGGCTCGAGACCTACATCGAAGACGCGGAGCGCGACGGTGACTCCGACCTCGCCGACTTCTTCCGTCGCGCGCAGGAGACGAGCCGCAAGGGCGCCGAGCAGGGCAAGGACCTTCTGCGCTCGCGCCTCTCTTCCTGAGGGATGCCGATACCGATCAGCACCGGCTCTAGGAGCCGGTGCTGACGGATGCGGTACGGCCGGCTATCCAGCCGGCAGCGGCGCCGACGGCGCCGCCAAGACCGAGCAGGGTGGCGGTCCGCATCGGGTCCCGCTTCAACTTCGAGGCGGTGCCGTGAGCGGTGTGCTTGGCGGCGAACTTGGCCGCCTTCTTGGCGAGGTTCTTCTTCATCGCTGACATGGGGATCCCCTACCCGGGGGACCCATCGGCCTACACCGGCTGCGGAACCGAGAGGCCCCGCCGCAACGAGATCGCGTTCGGCGGCGCGAATTCCTCCCAGTCGTTGTTGAGGTAGGCGAAGACCTCACGGCGGGCCCGCCAAGCGGCGATCCGTCGGCGCCAGTGGTCGAGCTCGGCCTCCGAGTAGTTGCCGTTGCGGCCCCGGGCGCCGTGGTGGAGCCGCAGATACGCGACCTCTCCCGCCGGCCGCGCCTCCGGCAGCTCGCGCCGGCCGTCGTGGGGTATCACCAGCGAGGCGCCGTGGTCCTCCAGCAGCCGCCGCACCGCCGGCACGAACCAGCTCGGGTGGCGGAACTCGAAGCAGTGGCGCGCCGGCGGCAGCAGCTCCAGCGCCGAGGCGAGGACGGCGTCGTCGCGGTGGAAGTTGCCGGGTAGCTGCCACAGCACCGGGCCGAGCTTGCCGCTCTCGCGCAGCGGCTCCAGCGGCTCCCAGAAGCGGGCGAGCCCCTGCTCAATCCCCCGCAGTCGCTTCATGTGAGTGAGGTAGCGGCTGCCCTTGACCGCGAAGAGGAAGCCGGGAGGGGTGCGCTCCACCCACCCCTCCACCACCTCGCGCTTGACCAGCCGGTAAAAGGTGTTGTTGACCTCGACCGTGTCGAAGATCTCCGCATAGCGTTCGAGCCAGCGCGCCGGTGGCACCCCCTTGTAGATGCCGTGGCGCCAGGAATCGTAGACCCAGCCCGAGCAGCCGATCCGCACATGTTTCATCGCCAGCCGGGTACCCCGCATCCATGCCGCTGAACGCGATCCTGGACGTCGACGGCACCCTCGTCGACACCAACTACCACCACGCCCTCGCCTGGCACCGGGCCCTGCACGCCCACGGTCACCCGGTTCAGATGTGGAAGGTCCACCGCCACATCGGCATGGGCGGCGACCAGATCCTCGACGCGCTGATCGGCTCCGACGCCGCGGCCGAGCAGGGGGACGCGATCCGCGAAGCCGAGACGGAGGCCTACGGCGAGCTGATCGACGAAGTCGAGCCGATGGAGGGGGCGCGGGAGCTGATCGAGAGGCTGCGCGACGCCGGCGCCAACGTGATCCTCGCCAGCTCCGCCAAGCAGGAGGAGGTCGACCATTACCTCGATCTGCTGCAGGCGCGCGAGCTGATCGACGGCTGGACGACCTCCGCCGACGTCGAGAGCACCAAGCCCGACCCCGACCTCGTCCTCGCCGCCCTGGAGAAGGCCGGCCGCGACAACCCCGCGGTGATGGTCGGCGACTCGGTCTGGGACGTGAAGGCGGCGAAGGCCGCCGGCGTCCCCACCATGGCGGTCCTCACGGGCGGCTTCTCGGAGGCGGAGCTGCGCGACGCGGGCGCCTCGCAGGTGGTCGAATCGATAGCGGAGCTCGATTTCGAGCCGCTGTTTGCGGAATCCTCCAAGAATTGAGCTTGGCCGCAGCCCTCCGATCAGGGAGGTTCTCCCGGTGGCACGGAGGCGGGACCGAGTCGATCAGGAACTGATCAAGGCGCTGTCGCACCCCCTGCGGGTGGAAATCCTCGAACGGCTGCAGGGGCGGATCGCCAGTCCGGTCGAACTCTCCCGCGAGCTGGACGCGAGCCTCGGGGTGATCACCTACCACGCCAAGACCCTGATCCAGTGCGGCTGCCTGGAGCTCGTCTACAGCCAATCCCGCCGCGGCAGCCGCGAGGACTTCTTCGCGGTCACCTCCCGCTCGGCCCTGCGCCGGAACTAGCCCTTAGCTTCGCCGGACTTCGCCTTCTGCTTGTTGACGGTGCGGGCGGCGATCTCCTCCGCCCGCTCCTCCGAGCGACCTTCTTCCTTCTCGCTCTTCTTGATGTGTTTGTACTGGCGGTCCCGCTTGCTGCCTTTCTTGACTCCGCGCGGCGGCATCAGCTCACGCTCGCATTCTGGCGCTGGCCCTCGTGGACGCCCTCGGCGAACTCCTCGACGATCTTCGCCTTGAAGGCTTCGAGGTCGTCCGGTTTGCGGCTGGAGACGAGCCCTTGGTCGACGTGGACCTCCTCATCGACCCACTCGGCGCCGGCGTTGCGCAGGTCGGTCTGCAGGCTCGGCCAGGAGGTGAGGGTGCGGCCCTCGGCGACGCCGGCGTCGATCAGCGTCCAGGGCCCGTGGCAGATCACGCCGACTGGCTTGCCTGCCGCGAAGAAGGAGCGCACGAACTCGAGCGCCTCCGGCTTCGTCCGCAGCTGGTCGGGGTTGGCGACCCCGCCGGGGAGGACGAGCCCGTCGTATTCGCCGGCATCGGCCTCGCCGACCGCGCGGTCGACCGGGAAGGAGTCGGCCTTGTCGAGGTGGTTGAAAGCCTGGATCTCGCCGGCTTCCGGCGCCAGCAGCTCGGCTTCCGCGCCAGCCTCCCGCACCGCTTCCAGCGGCTCGACAAGCTCGACTTGCTCGACCCCCTCGTTGGCGGTCAGGAAGGCGATCTTCTTTCCCTGCAGGCGGTCCGACATCGCGACCCTCCTCGTTCTCGTCAGGTGATTGCGGTCACCCGACGAGTACCCCCGTGTGCGCGGCCTTAACGCGCGGCAGGCTGCGAGGCGGTGGCGGCCACCGGCGTCGCGCCCGCTTCGGCCTCGCTCCGCTGGCGCTGCCAGCCGAGCTCGAACGCGAGGGGGACCTGGATCCTCTCCTTGGCCAGGCAACGCGGACAGGAAGTCCAGGAGGACGCCGCCTGCGCTGAGTATCCGCTCCCACAGTTGTCACACCGAAACATCTTGCGTCTCCCGTCTCTCTATCCCATTCGTCGGAACCCGTCGGACTGTTGACTACCCTTAGGCCAATGGGGGGAAACGGCAATATGCGCGGTCTGTCACCCCGGAGACCGAATTTCGCCGCAAGCACCTGTTGTGCTCGCGTGCAAGAGTGACCCCGATGTCAGAGCCTCAGGAACTGGAGCTGTGGCGCTACCTGAGGAGTCAACGTGAGCTCGCAGCGCGCCTGATCGAAGGCGACTCCCTCGATCAGGTGGCTCCGCGCTTCCTCGAAATCGTCGCCAACCTCCTGCGCTGGCAGGCGGGGGCGATGTGGGAAGTGACCGGCGTGAAGGAGCCGCTGCGGCTGGTATCCGGCTGGAGCACCCCGGACCTCGACGCGCGGCCGCTCTGGCGGCGCAGCCGCGAAATCGACTTCATGCGGGGCACGGGGCTTCCCGGCGACGCCTGGGGCAACGGCCAGATCGCCCTCGCCCCCGATTACAAGTCCTACCCGACGCCGACGCCCCGCTTCGAAACCTCGGCCGAACTGGGGCTGGAGGCGGCCCTGGCGATCCCCGTCCCCACCGGCTCGCCGGAGAACGTCCTCGCGGTGGCCGAGTTCCACACCACCTCCTTCAACCCGCAGTCAGAGGAGCTGATGGAGCTGCTGGCCAGCTTCGCCGACCAGCTCGGCACCTTCATCGCCAGGCGGCGGGCGGAGGCGAGGAGCGCTGAGGCCGAGCGCTTCCGCCAGCACCTGGCGGAGGTCGTGCGCGGGACCCAGGACGCGGTCCTGAGCAAGGACCTGGACGGGATCGTCACCACCTGGAACCCGGCCGCGGTCAGGCTCTACGGCTACAGCGCCGAGGAAGCGATCGGGCGCCACGTCTCCTTCCTCGTCCCACCCGACCACAAGAACGAGGAGATGGTGATCCTCGACCGGATCAAGCGCGGCGAACGGTTGGAGACCTACGAGACCGAACGGCTCCGCGCCGACGGGGCCCGCATCGCCGTCTCGCTCACCGTCTCCCCCATACGCAGCCCGCTGCGGGGATTGATCGGGGCCTCGGTCGTCGCCCGCGACATCACCGCCGAGGTGCGGCGCCGGCGCGCCCAGGAGTTCCTCGTCGCCGCCAGCCGCCTGCTCGACAGCTCGCTCGACCCGGTCGAGACGGCGCGGACGATCGTCTCCACCGCGGTGCCGGAGCTGGCCGAGCTCTGCCTGATCGACTTCCGCCGGCCGGACGGCTGGTACGGCGACAGCGTCGTCGCCGCCGCCAACCCGGAGATGGCGACGCGGCTGGAACGGATCCGGCACGAGCAGCCGCTCGACCCCGCCGGCGAGCACCCGGTGGCGCAGGTCCTGCGGCTGAACCAGCCGATGGTCTGGCGCGACCTGAAGGCGCCCGAGGTCGTCGACAAGGTCTCCCAGAACAACGACCACCTGCGGCTGATGAACGACGCCGGCTACAACTCGGCCGCGGTAGTCCCGCTCACCGCTCGCGGGCGCACCCTCGGCGCCCTCTCGTTCCTCCATGCTCACGGCGACCTGCGCTATGACCAGGGAGACCTCGAGTTCCTCGCCGAGCTGGGGGAACGGGCGGCGCTGGCGCTCGACAACGCCCGCCTCTACCGCGAGCGCGACCGGGTGGCGAAAAACCTGCAGCGGGGCCTGCGGCCGCCGCGGCCGGCCGAGGTGCCGGGGCTCGGGATCTCGGTCGTCTTCGAGGCGGCCGGCGAGGGGATCGAGGTCGGCGGCGACCTCTACGACGTGATCCCGAGCGAGCACGGCTGCTGGATCATCGTCGGCGACGTCGCCGGCAAGGGCAGCACCGCCGCCGGGGTCTCGGTCGCGGTCCGCCACTCGGTTCGCGGCCTGACCCGCGAGATCGGCGAGCCCGACGAGGTCCTGCGCCGCGTCAACGAGCTGCTGCTGACCGGCGAAAGCCTCAACGACTTCGCGACCGGGATGCTCGCCTGCCTACGCCGGGAAGAGGACGGCTGGCACCTGACGCTGGCCTCGGCGGGGCATCCGCCGGCGGTCCTGGCAGGCCCCGAGGGACCGCGGCTGCTCGGTGGCGGCTCGGTGCTCGGCGCCTGGCGCGAGGCCAACGTCGAATGCCACCAGTGCGTCCTCAGGGCCACTGACACCCTCGCGCTCTGCACCGACGGCTGGCTCGAGGCCGGCCCCTCCGGCTCCCACCAGGGCCCCGACAGCTTCGCGGAGATGACGCAGTCCCTCTGCGGGCTCGAGCTCGACGAGGTGACCGAGCGACTGCGTGCCGACGCGGTCGGCCGCAGCTCGGGGACCCTCCGCGACGACCTCGTCGTGCTCGCGATCCGCCCCCAGGGCGCCTCGGCAGTCGAGGCGCCCCAGGAGCTCGCGGTCAGCCGCCCTGCCTAGCGTTTCGCCGCGGCTTTTCTGCCGGAGCCGCTTTTGCGGCTGCTGGCTTTTTTCGACCCGGAGGCCCGTTTCGCCGACGCTTTCGCTTTCGCGGCCGGGCGTTTGACCGCGGCTTTTCTCGTCGTCGATCTTTTGGGTTTCCGCGGGCTGCTGCTGCCGCGACGCTGGGCGGCGGGGATGTCCTCCCGCGCGACCGCGCCGGTCAGCGACTTGATCTGGCCCTGGAGGAAGTTGGCCATTTTTTCCTCCTCGCGGCGGATCCCCCGCGCGAGTTTCGCCGTCTCGGAGTCCTGGACCTTTTCCGCGAGCGTCTCGATCGCGAGGTAGGTGGCGATCTCCTCGTGCTCGTTGAAGTACTCGGTCTTGGCGTTCTTCAGCATTTTCTCCTGCTCGCCGGAGCCGCGGATCGCATGAAGGGGCCCCTTCGCCGCCGCGGTCAGTTTGCCGACCGCGCCCTGCAGGGTCTGGCCGCCGCCGCCGAGTTTCTTGATTCGGCGCTCGACCTGTTTGGCGTGCTGTTTCGTCTCTTTCAGGTGCTGCTGAAGCCGTTTTTTGTAAGGGCCTTTCGCGGTCATCGCGATATGGGCCTGCAGGGCAGTCTCCAGTTCGCGCTCCTTGCCGTAGGCCTCACTGAGGTACTGGACCAACTTCGCGTCACGCTCGTTCATGTCCGCCATCGCGATTTGCGCCTCCTCCTTCTTTTGTCGATGCGTTTTCCTACCCAGCGCCTTTGCAGCGAAACTGGGCCGCGGGAGGGTAGTGATTCGGCGGCCGCCGACTAGACTCCCTGCGGTGAGCGAGGACGCGATCGAGCACGGGTTCCGCGAGGGGGACAAGGTCTGGGTCCAGGACGGCGACGGCAACCGCCACCCCGGCGTCTTCGTCGGCGACAACGAAGCATCCGGCTGGTTCGGCGGCGGCCCCAGCGCCTACGTCGCCCACCCGGAGGCGCATCAGGCCGAGGTCGTCTCGATCTTCCGCATCACCCCCCGCGACGAGTAATTTCGGCGGCTGTCGATTTCGACGCCGCCCGTTCGTCGCTGAGGTAAAAGGGTGGAACAGCCGCCCCCGACAGAGGAGGACCCGATGCGCTTCATGATGTTCATGTACCCGCAGATCGAGGAGGAGGACTGGAACCCGACGCCGGAGGCCGTGGCGGCGATGGGTCGCTACAACGAGGAGCTGCAGAAGGCCGGGATGCTGCTGGCGCTGGACGGGTTGCGCCCCCCGAGCGACGGCGGCAACGTCGTCTTCGACGCCGAGGGCAAGGCGACGATCACCGACGGTCCCTTCACGGAGACGAAGGAGGTCGTCGGCGGCTACTGGCTGATCCAGGCCCGCTCGAAGGAGGAGGCGCTGGAGTGGGCGAGCCGCTGCCCCGACAGCAACTGCCGGATCGAGGTCCGTCGCGTCTTCGAGATGGAGGACTTCCCGCAGGACGTCCAGGACGCCTACGAGGGTCCTTGAGGCAGCAGCAGTGAGCGAGGCCACGCGCGCGATCGAGGCGGTTTGGCGGATCGAGTCCGCCCGCCTCATCGCCGGCCTGGCGCGGATGACCGGCGACGTCGGCCTCGCCGAGGACCTGGCCCAAGACGCACTGGTGGCGGCGCTGGAGAAGTGGCCGGACTCGGGCGTTCCTGACAACCCGGGAGCCTGGCTGATGGCGACGGCGAAGAACCGGGCGATCGACCGCCTGCGGCGGGAGAAGACCTACGAGCGCAAGCGCGAAGAGGTTGCCCGCGACACCGGGGCGCTGTTCGCGATGGAACGCTCCGGCTTCGAGGCCGCCGCCGACGACGAGATCGGCGACGACCTGCTGGCGCTGATCTTCACCTGCTGCCACCCGCTGCTCTCGCGCGAGGCGCGGGTGGCGCTGACCCTGCGGCTACTGGGCGGGCTGGCGACGCCGGAGATCGCCCGCGCCTTCCTCGCACCCGAGTCGACGGTGGCACAGCGGCTGGTCCGCGCCAAGCGGACGCTGCGCGACGCCAAGGTGCCGTTCGAGGTGCCGCGGGGGGCGGAGCTGGAGGAGCGCCTGCCCTCGGTGCTGGAAGTGATCTACCTGGTCTTCAACGAGGGCTACGCGGCGAGCGCCGGCGAGGACTGGATCCGCGCCGACCTCTGCGAGGAAGCGCTGCGGCTGGGGCGGATCCTCGCCGAGCTGGCGCCCCGCGAGCCTGAGGTCCACGGGCTGGTGGCGCTGATGGAGATCCAGGCCTCCCGCGGCGCCGCCCGTCGCGGGCCGGACGGCGCCCCGGTGCTGCTGCTCGACCAGGATCGCGGCCGCTGGGACCCGCTGCTGATCGTCCGCGGGCTCCGGGCTCTGGAGCGGGCCGAAGCGCTGCCGGGGCCGCTCGGCCCCTACGGCCTCCAGGCCGCGATCGCCGCCTGCCACGCCCGCGCGATCCGGGCCGAGGAGACCGACTGGGTGCGGATCGCCGCCCTCTACGACGCCCTCGCCCAGATCGCCCCCTCCCCCGTCGTCGAGCTGAACCGCGCGGTGGCGCTGGGCATGGCCTTCGGCCCGGAAGCCGGCCTCGAACTGCTGGAGAAAATCGAAGACGACCCCTCCCTCGCGCGCTACCACCTCCTCCCCAGCGTCCGCGGCGACCTCCTTGAGAAAGCCGGCCGCCCGGAGGAGGCAGCATCTGAATTCAAAAAAGCCGCGACCCTGGCCACCAACGACCGAGAGCGGGAACTCCTCCAGCAGCGTGCAGAGGGGCAGGGGTGACCTTCCCCAGACACTCAACATCGAGCCATAGCGAGATGTGTCTGGGGTGGGTCACCCCTGCCCCTCCCCCGCCAACCGCTTGATCCCCTCCTCCTCCAACCGCAGCATCCGCCAGTCATCGAGGCGCCGCGCCCCGAGCTTGGCGTAGAACTCGAGCGCCGGCTCGTTCCACTCCAGGGCGCACCATTCGAGGCGGGCGTAGTCGCGCTCCTCGGCGATCCTCGCCAGGTGCTCCATCATCGCCAGGCCGATGCCGCCGCGACGGTGCTCGGGCCGGACGTAGACGTCCTCGAGCCAGATCCCCGGCCGGCACTCGAAGGTGGAGAAGTTGGTGAAGAAGATCGCGTAGCCGACCGCTTCGCCGTCGGCGGTCTCGATCAGCAGCGCCTCGGCCACCCGCTGCTCGAACAGGGAGCGGCGCAGCGTCTCCGCCGTTCCCGCAACCTTGTCGCCGAGTTTCTCGTAGGAGGCGAGCTCGAGGATCAGGTCGTAGAGGACCTGGACGTCCGCTTCGGTCGCGGCGCGGATCTGGACGTCGTTGGCGGTTGCCATCGCCAGCAGCCTAGGCGACCGGTTGCAGCCGCGGGTTCGGGCGCAGTTCGCGACCGGCCTTGGCGCCGGGCCGGCCCTCGAGGCAGACGATGTCGGCGGTGAAGTCGAGGGAGCCGCGCAGCAGCGCCGAGCCGACGCCGTAGGAGTCGACCGGCGCCCCCGCCTCCTCGAAGCTCTCGATCTTCTCGGCGGTGAAGCCGCCGGAGACGACGATCTTCACGTGGCCGTGGCCGGCGTCGTCGAGGCCGGCGCGGACCTTGCGGACCAGCTCGGCGTTGACGCCCCGCAGCCCCTCCTCCCCGCGCTGGCGCGCCTCCGAGCGCAGCGAGCGGTCGACGAGGCGCTCGGAGGTGTCGAGGCGCACCCCCCAGAGCCGCTCGCCGATCGCGTCGGCGACGGCGACGGCGGTCCCGACCGAGTCGTTGTCGAAGTCGACCAGGGCGATGACGTTGATCTCCTCGCCGTAGCGGCGGCAGAAGGCGCGGGCGGCCTCGACCGTGTCGCCGCCGTAGGCGGCGATCAGCGAGTGCGGGATCGTGCCGCCGCCGCGGCCGCCCCACCAGCTCGCCTGGGCGTCGGTGGAGACGCCGATCGCACCGGCCACATGGGCTGCCCAGCCGTCGCCCGTCTGCACCTGCCAGTGGTCGTGGCGGGCCGGGAAGAAGAGGATCGGCTTGCCGCAGGCCGCCTCGACCACGCGGCGGACGTTGGTCATCACCAGCGAGCGCCGCGCCAGCGTCCCCAGGTAGACGGTCTCCAGATGGGCGAAGAGGGTGTAGTCGCCTTCGATCAGCATCACCGTCTCGTCGGGCTCGATCTCGTCCCCCTCGTGCAGGGCGCTGACCCGCAGCCGGTCCCATCCCGGCTCCCATATATCCATCCCCTGCCGTCCGGAGCAGAGCTTCAGCACCGCGACCGCCTCGTCGATCCCACCCAGCAGACCCTGCTTCTTGGCGAAGACCTGCATCGTCACCCCAGGGCTCCGCCCCTCGGCTTCGAGCAGCTCCTTGGTCAGGGCGAAGTAGGAGTCCGAGTACCAGCTGCTGCGGATTTTCTCGACCGGGAGCCGGAAGGTCTCCGGCGCCAGCCGCTCCCGCTGGGCCATCTCAGGCAGGGCCATGGAGGCGGGGCAGCACCGAGCTCTTGTAGACGTCGATCGCCCCCAGCGGGTCGGCGCCGGAGTTGTTCATCAGCGCGACGGTGGTCGCCCCCATCGCTTCCACCTCGCGGATCCGTTCGACGTGGGTATCGGGATCGGCGGCGACGATCAGCGCCTCCTTCAGCTCCTCGTCGGAGACCTGGCGCTCGCCCTCCTCGTACATCGCCTGCGGGTCGTGCCAGTCGTCGCGGTAGAACTCTTTCGGCTGCGACCCCTTCCAGACCCGGCAGCCCTCCAGCGCCGCCTCGTCGTCGGGGGCCCAGGAGAACGCTGCCTGGAGGATCACCTCGCCCGGCTCGCGCCCGGCGTCCTCGGCGGCGCTGCGGTACGCGTCGAGGATCTTCGGCACCGACTCGGGATCGGCGAGGGTCCAGATCCCGTCGCCCTGACGGCCGGCGACGCCGGCGGCCTTGGGTCCGAAGGCGGAGACGTAGATCGGCGGGCGGCGGCTCTCGGGGCGGGAGTGGACGTAGGCGCGGTCGGTCTTGAAGTACCTGCCGCCGCTCAACCGCTCGCCGTCCCAGAGGGCGCGGATCTGCTCCAGCGCCTCCTCCATCCGCTCCACCTTCTCCCCCGGCGAAGGCCACGGGGCGCCTAGCGGCACCTCGTTCAGCGCCTCCCCCGAGCCGATCCCGAGATAGGGGCGGCCGGGGAACATCAGCTCCATCGTCGCCCAGGCCTGAGCGATCAGGACCGGGTGGTAGCGCGGTCCCGGCGGGGTCACCGCGGTGCCGAAGCCGACCCGCTCGGTCGCCTGCGCCGCGGCCCCGAGCCAGACCCAGGCGTGCCCCGCCTCCCCCGGCTCCCACCAGGGCTGCAGGTGGTCGCTGCAGCCGATCCCGTCGAAGCCCGCGTCCTCGGCGGCGACCGCCTGGCGCAGCAGCTGCTCGGGCGGGAACTGCTCGTGGGCGCAGAGGTGGAGGTAGCGCATCGGAGAAACGCGGGAAAAGCGCGGCTGCGCCGCCCCGCTAGGCCTTGCCCTCGAACTCGTACTCGCGCAGGAAGCCCTCGAAGAGGCGACGGTGGCCCTGCTCGTCGCGGAGGATCGCGATCACCATGTCCTGGGTGACCGGGTCGACCCCGTCGGTGACCTCGACGATCCGGGTGTAGTGCTCGATCGCCCCAGTCTCGGCTTTGATCACGCCGCGGATCACGTGGACGACGTCGACCTGCTCCTCGGGGGGCTGCAGGAAGCTCTGTTCGGCACTGAAGGCTTCGGAGCCGGGGACGACGCCGTAGAGCTCCTTGATCCGGTTGGCGAACTCTTTCGCGTGGCCGAGCTCCTCTTCGACGTCTTCGGCCAGGGACTCGCGGATCTCCTGGGCGCGGACGCCGTCGAGGTTGGTGGAGGCGGCGAGGTAGCTCATCACCGTCTCGATCTCCATCCAGTAAGCCTTAGTCAACAACTCGACGATCTCTTCGCGGGTGCCGGAGGCATCGCCGTTGAAGATCCCCTTGTCGGGGCTGCTCGTCTCCATCTCGTTCATCTCCCTCTGGTCGTCTGGTTACTGGTCGAGCTTGTCCCGCTTAGGCCCCTCCCAGTCGGGAGCCTCGGGGTCTTCGGAAGGGTGCGGTTCGCTGGTGCTTCGCGCCCCCGTCTGCGGGTGGGCGTCTTCGCCGAACATCTCCCCGTCGGGGTCGGGCGGGTCGCGCGGGTCCTCGCGCTTGTCATAGGGGTCGGGCCACTCGGTCGGGTCGGGCTCGCCGACGGGGTTGTTGAGCACGTGGTGGGGCTCGCGGTCCTGGGAGATGTCGCCGGGGTCCTTGCCGGGGGGCTCCGGAAAGCCGGTCGGCGTCTCGTCGCGGTCGGGTCGGTCGTCCATGCCTGGCGGCTACCCCAGGGGGTGAGGGGGGAAACTCGCTCCCCCGGCCTTTCCTGGCTAGGCTGCGGCGCCATGGACACGATCGATTCCCTGCTCGAGAACAACAAGGACTTCGCCGCCGACGCCGGCCAGCAGCACCTCGACGTCGAACCGCAGCGTCACCTGGCGATCGTCACCTGCATGGACTCGCGCCTCGACGTCTTCGCCGCCCTGGGCCTCGGCCACGGCGAGGCGCACGTGCTGCGCAACGCGGGCGGCATCATCACCGACGACGTGATCCGCTCGCTGGCCCTCTCGCAGCGGCGGCTGGGCACCAAGGAGGTGATGCTGATCCACCACGACGACTGCGGCATGCAGAAGATCACCGAGGACGGCTTCCGCATGGAGCTGCAGGAGACCACCGGAATCGCCCCCTCCTTCGCGATCGAGTCCTTCACCGACGTCGAGGAGGACGTGCGGCAGTCGATCCGGCGCGTCCGCGCCTCCCCCTTCCTCCCCCACCGCGACGTCGTTCGCGGCTTCGTCTACGACGTCGACACCCACCGCCTGCGCGAGGTTGAGGCAGAGGAGTAGATGACGACCGTCGCCCCCTTCGGGTCCTGGTCCTCGCCGATCGCGGCGGAGACGGTGGCGCGGGCGGGGCGGCGACTGGCCTTCCCGGCGCTGGCCGGGGACGGCGCGGTCTGGTGGGCCGAGGGCCGGCCCGAGGAGGGCGGCCGCGTCTGCTTGATGCGGCGAGCCGAGGGCGGCGAGCCGGAGCGGGTGACGGCGGAGGGGGTCAACGTGCGGACGCGCGTCCACGAGTACGGCGGCGGCGCCTGGTGCCTGGTCGAGTCCGACCTCGTCGTCTTCGTCTCCTTCGAGGACCAGCGGCTCTACCGCCAACGGCCGGGAGAGGAACCGGTCCCGATCTCACCGGAACCCCCCGCACCGGGGGCGCTGCGCTACGCCGACATGCGGCCGACGCCGGACGGCGCCTCCATCGTCTGCGTCCGCGAACGCGACGCGGAGCCCGAACTCGTGAACGAGATCGTCGCCCTGCCGGTGGACGGCTCGGCCGAGCCGGAGGTACTCGCCGGCGGTCGTGACTTCTACTCCTTCCCGCGCGTCAGCCCCGACGGAGCCTGGCTCGCCTGGACCTGCTGGGACCACCCGAACATGCCGTGGGACGGGACCGAGCTTTGGCTGGCGCCGCTCGGGGACCCGGGCGAGGAGCGGCTGATCGCCGGCGGTCAGGACCGCTCGGTCTTCCAGCCCGAGTGGGATCGCCACGGGCGCCTGCACTTCGTCTCCGACCGCGACGGCTACTGGAACCTCTACCGCGCCCGCGACCCCGGCGGCCAGCTCAACGGCGAGGACGGGTCCCTGATCCAGCTGACCGAGGAGAAGGCGGACCTTGCCCACCCGCAGTGGCTCTTCGGCGGCGCCACCTATGCGTTCCTCGAGGGGGGCGCGATCGCCTGCGTCCGCACCGAGGGCGCCGAGGAAGGGCTCTTCCTGCTGCAGCCCGAGGGGTGGGAACCGACCGACCTCGGCCTGCCGTTCACCTCCTTCGGCTATCCCGCCCTCTCGGCGCACGGCGAGAGGGTCGCCTTCGCCGCCGCCAGCCCCGAGAGCGAGGCCGTCGTCGTCGTCTACGACGCGGGGACCGGTGAGACCGAGGTGGTGAGGACCTCCAGCGAGGAGCCGGTCGACCCCGCTTACGTCTCGCGGCCGCGGCCGATCGAGTTCCCGACCGGGGACGGCGAGGTCGCCTACGGCTTCTTCTACCCGCCGGCGAACCCGGAGTTCTCGGCGCCGGAGGGGGAGTTGCCGCCGCTGATCGTCGAGAGCCACGGCGGCCCCACCTCCCACGCCACCCCGGCCCTGAGCCGCGAGTTCCTCTACTGGACCAGCCGCGGGATCGGCGTCGTCGACGTCAACTACCGCGGCTCCAGCGGCTACGGGCGCGAGTACCGCAACAAGCTGCGCGGGACCTGGGGCGTGGTCGACACCGAGGACTGCGTCAACGCCGCCCGGTACCTGGCCGGCGAGGGCGAGGCCGACGGCGGGCGGCTGGCGATCCGCGGCGGCTCGGCCGGGGGCTACGCGACCCTCTGCGCCCTCACCTTCCACGACGCCTTCGCCGCCGGCGCCAGCTACTACGGCGTCGCCGACGCCGAGGCGCTCGCCGGCGACACCCACAAGTTCGAGTCCCGCTACCTCGACCGCCTGATCGGCCCCTATCCGCAGGAGGCCGAGCTCTACCGCGAGCGTTCGCCGATCCACCACGTGGAGCGGCTGCGCTCGCCGGTGATCCTCTTCCAGGGGCTGGAGGACAAGGTCGTGCCGCCGAACCAGGCGGAGACGATGGTCGCCGCCCTGGAGCGCAACGGCGTCCCCCACGCCTACCTCGCCTTCGAGGGCGAGCAGCACGGCTTCCGCAAGGCGGAGACCAACATCCGCTGCCTCGAAGCCGAGCTCTACTTCTACGGCCGGATCATGGGCTTCGAGCCGGCCGGGGAGCCCGAGCCGGTCGAGATCGCCGGCGAAACACGGTGAGCCGATCCGCGATTCGGCGGATCAACTCACCACGCAGTTCTTGGCGCCGCCCTCGGTTTCGCCTTTTTCCGGGAAGGCGTGGGCGAGCGCGAGGGCGATCAGCTGGGCGCGGGCGGCGTAGCCGGGCGAGGTGAAGTGGATGCCGTCTTCGATGAACCAGTCGTCTTTGACGTCGGAGGCCCAGTCGTAGACGCGCATGTTCGGGTAGGAGTCGCAGGCGGCTTGCAGTTCCTCGTCCCACTTCTCCATGTTCTCCTTCGAATAGGGGTCGCCGGCTTCGACCAGGGAGCGGACGTTGACCCAGAGCACCGGTTCCTCGCCGATGATCGCCATCATCTTTTCGATCCGTTCGCGCTCGGTCACGGCCGAGCCGGCGGCGACGTTGGCGGCCTCGTTGGTCCCAAGGGCGAGCACCCAGCAGCCTTCGAACCCTTCCGCCTTCCAGGCGGCGGCGACTTCCTGGGCGTTGGGGTGGCCTTCGAACTGCTCTTCGATCGAGGTCGCGCCCTGCACCTCCATGTGGACTTCCTTGACTCCGACTTCGGCGTAGCGGGCGGGGATCCGCTGCCCTTCCTCGGGCAGGTATTCGGCGTTGTCGAGCCCCTCGGAGGTCGAGTCGCCGATGTGGACGACGGCTTTGCACGACGATTTCGTCGAGTCCGCGGCCTGTGCTTTGGTCAGCGGCGGCGGCTTCGTCGCTCCCCCCTCCGCCCGCGCCTGCTCGACGCTGCCATGCCGGCGGTGGCGACAAGGAGGACGACGCCCATGCCGACGATCGCGACCCGCATCCCCGGGGCGAAGGTCTCCCACTTCCAGCCGACAGCGCGGCGGCGGGCGAAGAAGCGGCCGATCGCGCCGTGGCGGATCGGCTCCTCGACGAAGCGCCAGGAAAGGGCGGCGACGGCGAAGATCGCCGCCACCTGGAGCAGGCTGCGGACGAGGTCGTCGTCATGGATCCCCTGCGGCGAGGTGAGGACGATGATCGGGGTCTGCCAGAGGTAGATCCCGTAGGAGCGGACGCCGACCCAGCGCAGCGGCCGCACCCCGAGCCAGGTCCCGAGGCGGCAGGCCGGATGGGTCAGCGGCATCAGCACCATCACCGTCGCCAGCGAGAGGAGGACGAAGCCGCCGCGGTAGTTGAAGGCGGAGAGTTCGCCGGTGCGCCAGATCATCAGGGCGATGATCAGGAGGCCGGCCGCGCCCATCGCGTCGAGGGTGTTGCGCGCCTGCGGGGCGATCCGGCGGCTGAGTTTGCGGCTCGGCCAGACCATCGCCAGGGCGGCGCCGAAGAGGAGGCCGCCGGCGCGGGTGTCGGTGCCGAAGTAGATCCGCGAGGGGTCGAGGCTTGGCTCGTAGAGGACCGCCATCAGGATCGAGGAGGCCAGGGCGCCGGCCAGCGTCAGCAGCGCCAGGCGGGGACGGACGCCCGAGGGCAGCGGCTGCTCGCGGACGAGCTTGACCCCGAGCAGCAGCAGGAACGGCCAGACGATGTAGAACTGCTCCTCGACCGAGAGCGACCAGAGGTGGTCGAGCGGGCCTTCGGCTTCGAAGCGGGCGAAGTAGGAGACGTCGGCGAAGATCTGCTCCCAGTTGTTGACGTAGAAGATCGCCGAGACGACACCCTTGCGGAACTGGTCCGGTTGAGCCGGGCCGAAGATCGTCACCCAGGCGACGACGATCGCCAGCATCACGAAGAGGGCAGGCAGCAGGCGGCGGGCGCGGGCGAGCCAGAAGGCGGTCAGCTTGATCCGGCCGCGGGCGTTCAGCTGGCCGAGGAGGATGTCGCTGATCAGGTAGCCGCTGAGGGTGAAGAAGACGCCGACCCCGAGCATGCCGCCGGGGGCCCAGTCGACGCCGAGGTGGAAGAGGATGACGGCGAGGACGGCGATCGCGCGCAGCCCGTCCAGCCCAGGCATGTAGCGCTGGTTGCGCTTGACGGGTTCCGGCATCGGTGGCGGCCATGCTACGGATCGGCGCTGATAGGTTTCGGCGCAGTGGGTCCCGTCCGAACCTCCCGCCGCCGCTTCCCTGCCGCCTTTGCGGCGCTCGCTGTCGCGGCGCTGGCGCTGCTGTCGTTCGGCGGTTCGGCCGCAGCGGCGAGCTGCCCGAGCTTCCGGGTCCTCCACGACGATCGGATCGGCCCGGCGGCGCTGCCGGCAGGGAGCTACGAAGTAACGGTTTCGGCTGGACTCAGCTGCTCCGCCTCTTCGAAGCTCTTCGCGCGCTTCCTCAGCGACTGGGACGGAAACCTGCCGAAGCCGTGGCGGGTGACCGCCGAAGGCAGCGGCAAGGCGACCTTCAAGGGCGGCAGCCTCAGCTTCTCGGTCCGCCGCGGGGGCGGCGGCGGCGGAAACAACAACCTCGTCGGCAAGCTCTGCCCCGGCACCTTCACCGTCAACGCCGGCTCGGACGTAGGCCCCCTGTTCTTCGCCAAGGGCCCTTACCTGATCTACATCCCGGCCAAATCGGCGATCAGCTGCCGCCGGGCCTCGGTCCTGTTCACCCGGTTCCTCGGCGCTCCGGGGGGCGCACTGCCCGATCCGTGGCAGGTGATGACCCAGACCGCGACGTTCTTCAAGCCGGCGCACCCGCTGCGCTCCGCGTTCCGGATCGAGCCGGCGAACGGCGTCTAGCCCAGCAGCGCCCGCAGGTCGGCGGCGACCGCCTCCGGTTCGTCATCGAGTTGATTCCACGTGATATGGGTGACGGTGTAGCCGGCTGCGATGAGGCGGCGGTCCCGGGCACGGTCCTCGCGGAAGGCGGTCTTGGTGCCGTGGCCCTGCCAGCCGTCCAACTCGACGATCTGGCGGAGGTCGGGCCAGTGGCAGTCGACCTGGTAGCGCTTGCCGTTCGCGAGGAGGATCCAGTCGTTGTAGCGGGGTAGGGGCAGGTGGAACCGGCGGAGGAAAGGGCTGAAACGCTCCTCCAAGGGCGAGCGCTTGCGGCCGGCCGGGTCTTTCTCGAGGCGGTTCAGGGCGAGGCGAACCTTGCGAACCCCGCGGCGGCCCGGGTAGCGCTCGATCAGGTCGGGGAGCGAGAGTCGGTCCCAGAGCCGGAGGAATTCCATCTCGCGCAGGAGGTTCTCGACCTCGTCGAGCGGCTCGGCGGCCGCAAGGTCAAAGATGGTTCGCGGCACCGAGGTCACCGGTATCCCCTCCTCCACCGTGATCTCGTCGGCAGGCAGAGCTTTGTAGTGCCTCCTGATCCCGTCCCAGGTCCTGCTCTTGTGCGGGGTAGTGACGTCGATGACCGACCGCGAGTTAGGTCGGATCATCCAAAGAGCCGCCGCCGAGTGGTGACTGAGGACGGCGTCGGGCTCGGAGGCAAGTACAGCGGCCATCCACCGTCCCGGTCGCGAGACCAGTCCATGTCCCACGCGGTAGACGCCGGCGTGAAGCGGATGCAACCGTCCGCCACGGACGCGCGCTTCGATTGCTCCATCGCTCCACCCAGCCTCAATCAGCTGCCACCGCCCGACCACCCCGTACTGCCGCTCGGCCAACCTCGCGAGTCGGCGGTCATCATCGCGAGACCGCAAAATTCCCTCCTCAAGAAGGAATTTTGCGGTCTCGCGCGGAAGCGACGGGGGCATGGTGCCCCTCTAAGGGTTTGGGGGGTCGGTTTCGCCCCTGCTCGCGCTTGGGTACGTGCGGCTTATGTCGAGTGCTGCGGATTTTTTGCCTACTTCCCGGTCGCTGAGGGCGCTGGGGGAGGCGGTGCAGGGGTGCCGGGGGTGCGAGCTCTACGAGGACGCGACGCAGGCGGTGTTCGGGGAGGGACGGAAGCAGGCGAAGCTGATGCTGGTCGGGGAGCAGCCGGGGGACAAAGAGGACCTGGCGGGGGAACCGTTCGTCGGGCCGGCGGGGCGGCTGCTCGACAAGGCGCTGGCGGAGGCGGGGATCGACCGCTCGGCGGCCTACGTGACCAACGCCGTCAAGCACTTCAAGTGGAAACCGCGGGGGAAACGACGGTTGCACCAGACGCCGCGGGCGGGTGAGATCGAGGCCTGCAAGCCGTGGCTGGCGGCCGAGGTGGAGGCGGTGAGGCCGCAGGCGGTGCTGGCGATGGGGGCGACGGCGGCGCGCTCGCTGTTCGGGACGAAGGTGAAGGTGACCAAGGATCGCGGGCGCCCCCTGGAGTCGCCGCTGGCACCGGTTGCTGCGGTGACGATCCATCCCTCGGCGATCCTGCGCCTGCGCGAGCACGACGAGCGCGAAACCGAGTTCGCCGGCTTCGTCGCCGACCTCGAAGGGGTGGCGAGCGCGCTGCAAGGAGCGGCTCGATGAGGCCGGCGGCCGTGACCTCGCAGGGTCTTACGTGAGCGCGACCGCAACCGCACCCCGGCGCGGCCGCCTGCGCCGGGCCGATTGCGCCGGGCCCGGGATCAGGCGCGTCCGCCGCGGCCGCGGCTTTTCCTTCGAGGACGGAAGCGGCGAGAAGATCGCCGACGAGGAGACGCTGGAGCGGATCCGGCAGTTGGCGATCCCGCCCGCCTGGAAGGAAGTCTGGATCTGTCCCGACCCCTTCGGCCACATCCAGGCGACCGGCTACGACGAAGCCGGGCGCAAGCAGTACCTCTACCACGAGCGCTGGCAGCAGCGGCAGGCGGAACGGAAGTTCGAGCTGGTGCGCGAGTTCGCCCTCCAGCTGCCGAAGCTGCGGCGCGCGGTCACCGCCGACCTGCGCCGCCAGGGGATGCCGCGCGAGCGGGCGCTGGCCTGCGCGGTCCGCCTCCTCGACCTCGGCTTCTTCCGCATCGGCAGCGAGGTCTACGCCGAGGAAAACGAGAGCTTCGGCCTCGCCACCGTGCGCCGCGAGCACGTCACGATCAAGCGCGGCGAGGTCGTCTTCGACTTCCCGGCCAAGAGCGGCCAGCGGCGGGTGCAGTCGATCCGCGACGCCGCCGCCCGCCGCGCCCTGGAGGCGATGTACCGGCGCCGCAGCGGCCCCGACGACCTGCTCGCCTACCGCGCCGGCGGCGATTGGGTCGACGTCCGCTCCGACGAGATCAACGAATACATCCACGAGAAGATCGGCGAGGAGTTCACGGCGAAGAACTTCCGCACCTGGCACGGGACCGTGCTCGCCGCGGTCGCTCTCTCCGGCGAGGAGCGGCCGCGCTCCGAAGCCGCCGCCAAACGGGCGATCGTCCGCGCCGTCAACCAGGTCTCCGAGGCGCTCGGCAACACCCCCGCCGTCTGCCGCGCCTCCTACATCGACCCGCGCGTCCTCGACCGCTACCGCGACGGGACGACGATCCGCCCGGCGCCGAGCGCCAACGGGCGGATGACCGCGAAGCAGCGGCTGAAGATCGAGCGGGAAGTGATCGGCCTCGTCTCCTGACTCCCCCGGGGTCTCAGCTTCTTCCCGTTTCGCCTTCCCGGGGCGCGGGGAGTTGGAGGCGGTAACCGTCCGTAGCTAGGGAAAGGCACACCAGCATGGGTACCCAAGAGAGGCGGCCGTTCGCGGTCGTGACCGGCGCGTCGAGCGGAATCGGGTTCGAGCTCGCCAAGGTCTTCGCCGAAGAGGGGTTCGACCTCCTGATCACGGCCGAGGACGCCGAGATCGACCAGGCGCAGCGGGAGCTGAACCAGCTCACCGCCAGCGTCGAGTGCACCCGTCTCGACCTCTCCCGCGAGGAGGAGGTGGCGCGCCTCTACGAGCGGATCCAGGCCACCGCGCGCCCCGTCGACGTCCTCGTCCTCAACGCCGGGATCGGCGCCGGCGGCGACTTCGCCCGCGAAACCGAGCTGCGCAAGGAGCTGCGGCTGATCGACCTCAACGTCCGCTCCACCGTCCACCTCTGCAAGCTGGTGGTCCGGGACATGGTCGCCCGCGACGAGGGCCGGATCCTCTTCACCTCCTCGATCGCCTCGACGATGCCGGGCGCCTACCAGGCGGTCTACAACGCCTCCAAGTCCTTCGTCCAGTCCTTCGCCCTGGCGATCCGCAACGAGCTCAAGGACACCGGCGTCAGCGTCACCTCGCTGATGCCGGGACCGACCGAGACCGAGTTCTTCGAGCGCGCCGAGATGCTCGACACCCCGATCGGCGAAGAAGAGAAGGACGACCCGGCCGAAGTCGCCCGCCAGGGCTTCGACGCCCTGATGGCCGGCAAGGAGAAGGTCGTCGGCGGCAGCTTCAAGAACAAAGCGCAGACGGTCCTCGGCAAGGTCGTCCCCGACTCGGTCAAGGCCGAGATGCACCGCAAGATGGCCCAGCCTGCGACCGCCGGAGAGAAGGAGGAGCGATGAAAGCCGCCGTCTGGCACGGCCCCCGCGACGTCCGCGTCGACGAGGTCGACGACCCGAAGATCGAGGAAGCCACCGACGCCATCGTCCGCATCACCTCGAGCGCGATCTGCGGCTCCGACCTCCACCTCTACGAGGTCCTCTCCCCGTTCATGGAAGAGGGCGACATCCTCGGCCACGAGCCGATGGGGATCGTCGAGGAGGTCGGCCCGGAGGTGACCCACATCTCCCCCGGCGACAGGGTCGTGATCCCCTTCAACATCTCCTGCGGCCACTGCTGGATGTGCGACCGCCAGCTCTTCGCCCAGTGCGAGACGACCCAGAACCACGAGGAGGAAAAAGGCGCCTCGCTGTTCGGCTACACCAAGCTCTACGGCCAGGTGCCCGGCGGGCAGGCCGAGTACCTGCGGGTGCCGCAGGCCCAGTTCGGCCCGATCAAGGTCCCCGAGGGCCCGCCCGACGACCGCTTCCTCTACCTCTCCGACGTGCTGCCGACCTCCTGGCAGGCCGTCGACTACGCGGCGATCCCCGAGGGCGGCTCGGTCGCCGTCTTCGGCCTCGGCCCGATCGGGCAAATGACCGCCCGCATCGCCGCCCACAAAGGGGCGCGGGTGATCGGCGTCGACATCGTCCCCGAGCGGCTGGAGCTGGCGCGGAAGCACGGCGTCGAGGCGCTCGACCTCGAAGAGCACGACGACGTCTCCGACACGATCCGGGAGATGACCGAGGGCCGCGGCACCGACGGCGCGATCGACGCGGTCGGGATGGAGGCCCACGGCGCCCCGATCGGCGAGTTCGCCCAGAAAGCGGCCGGCCTGCTGCCCGACGCGGTCGCCGAAAAGCTGATCGAAAAAGCGGCGATCGACAGGATGTCGGCGCTGTACGCCTGCTTCGACACGGTCCGCCGCGGCGGCACCGTCTCGATCAGCGGCGTCTACGGCGGCATGGTCGACCCGATCCCGATGATGCAGCTCTTCGACAAGGGCGTGCAACTGCGGATGGGCCAGGCCCACGTGAAGAAATGGATCGACGAGATCATGCCCCTGGTCACCGACGACGCCGACCCGCTGGGGACCGAGGAGCTCGCCTCCCACAAGATCGGGATCGACGAGGTCCCCGACGCCTACGAGACCTTCCAGAAGAAGGAAGACGGCGCGATCAAGTTCGTGATCCAGCCATGAGAGGAGCGTGAGCCAGATGCGCGTCGTCGTCACCGGAGCCAGCGGCAACGTCGGCACCAGCGTGCTCGAGGCCCTCGGCCGGGAGAGCAAGGTCGAGGAGATCGTCGGGATCGCCCGCCGGGTGCCCGAGGTGGAGATGCCGAAGGTCCGCTGGGTCGGCGCCGACGTCACCGAGGACGACCTGGTGCCGATCTTCGCCGGCGCCGACGCGGTCGTCCACCTCGCCTGGGCGATCCAGCCGGGCCGGGACGAGCGGGTGACCGAGCGGATCAACGTCGAGGGCAGCCGCCGGGTCTTCGACGCGGTGGCGCGGGCGGGCGTCGGGACCGTCGTCTACGCCTCCTCGGTCGGCGCCTACAGCCCCGGCCCGAAGCAGCGCCAGGTCGACGAGTCCTGGCCGGTAGAGGGGATCCCGACTTCGTTCTACTCCCGCCACAAGGCCGCGGTGGAAACGCTCCTCGATGCCTTCGAGCGCCGCGAGCCGGAGGTCCGGGTGGTCCGCCTCCGCCCCGGCCTGATCTTCAAATCCGAGGCCGCGAGCGAGATCCGCCGCCTCTTCGCCGGGCCGTTCCTGCCCGGCTTCCTGGTCCGCAAGCAGCTGGTGCCGCTGGTCCCCAACGTGCCGCGACTGCGCTTCCAGGCCGTCCACTCGCGCGACGTCGGCGAGGCCTACCGCCAGGCCGTCGTGCGCGACGTCCAGGGACCGTTCAACATCGCCGCCGAGCCGGAGATCGGGGTCGAGGAGCTGCGTGAGCTCTTCGGCGCCCGCAGCTTCCCGCTGCCGGCCCGAGCCCTTCGCGCCGCCGCCGACGTCACCTGGAAGCTGCGGCTGCAGCCCTCTCCCCCGGGCTGGGTCGACCTCGCGCTCGGGGTGCCGATGATGGACACGACGCGGGCACGCGAGGAACTCGGCTGGGAGCCGAGCGTCACCTCGCTGGAGGCGCTCGACGACCTCCTGCGGGGGATGCGCAACGCCGAGGGGGCGCCGACGCCGCCGCTTGAGTCGACGGCCGGAGGCCCCCTGCGCGCCCGCGAGATCGCCACCGGCGTCGGGCAGCGCCAGGGCACCTGAGCCGCCGCTCCGCGAGCAAGAAGAATTACCTCGCCTCAACCCCAAATTCGGGGAAGGTTCACGGTTTTCGCGTCGAATGCAGGGGTACCGAGAACCCATGGCGAGCTCCAGACTAAAAACCCTTCCTAAACCCGGCGAGGTCTGGATCAGCTGTCCGCCCTACCTGATGATGGCCCGCATCGTCGCCGTCGACCTCAATGGCGAGAGTCCCGTCGTCAGCTACGAGCTGCACGACGATGACGGCTCCCTGCTGCAGGCGGTCGAGCACGCCACACTCGACCGCGGCTGGTGGCGCACCTTCCAGCGCCTCGAACCGCGCTTCGGCTGAACTACGCGGCCGGCTCGCCGATCGCGGCGACGGCCTCCTCGGCGCTGTGGAAGACGAGGCCGTTGGCGGTGAGGCCGGTCATCGAGAGGATCCGCTGGACCTGTGCCGTGGCGCCGTAGACGGCGAGCCGGTTGCCGCTCTCCTCCATCCGGTTGTGGGCCCGGAGGATCACCGCGATCCCGGAGGAGTCGATGAAGGTGCACCGCTCCAAGCCGACGAGAACGCACCTGCACTCGCCGACAGCCGCGGTCAGGACCTCGTCGAGCTGGCCGGCCACGGCGAGGTCGAGCTCCCCTTCGACCTGGATGTCCCTGCGGCCGGGCTGCAGGTCTTTGGCGGTGATGTTAAATCGCTGCATATGGGGAGATCGTAGTGTCAACGACGGGCATGGGTAAACCCCTGTTCGGATCGAGATTGGATCGTTCGGTCCGCAGATCGGCTCTCTGCCGAGCCCCGTGCCTCAGTTTTCGAGCGATGCGCCCGACCCACGTCCGGAGCATCCACCCGATCCTAACTTAAGCTCGCGCCCGTGTCGCCTCGAAAGCCGCTGCCGCCGCCGGAGGAGATCGTGGCGGCGATCGTCGCCCTCGCCGACGACGGGTTCTGCCGCCGCAGCGAATTGGCCCTGAGCTTTCCGCGGCTGGAATCGCGCGACCTGCGGCGGGCGCTGCGCCGGGCGGTGGCCCAGGGGCTGGTGATCGAGCGTCGTGGCCCCGACGGCGGCTTCCACGTCGCAGTCAGCAGCGAGGGTTGGAACCGCCACCGCAATGGGTAGCAGGGGACGGTGAGCCCAGAGGACGGATCGGCGCTGAAGATCCCGGCGGAGGCGGTGGCCGGCTACGCCGAGCCGGGCAAACGCCCGCCCTTCCTCCCTTACCTCGCCTTCATGAGCATCTTCGGGACGCTGGTCAGCGGCGCCCTGCTGCTCGCCCGGCGCCAGGGCCGCGAGCTGCCGGCCAAGGTCAGCCCCGGTCAGTTGCTGCTGGTCGGGACGGCCTCGCACAAACTCAGCCGCATAATCGCCAAGGACAAGGTGACGAGCCCGCTGCGGGCGCCCTTCACCGAACTCGAAGGCAAGGGCGGCCCGGCCGAGTTCGAGGAGCGCAGCCGCGGCACCGGCCTGCGCAGAGCGATCGGCGAGCTGCTGATCTGCCCCTACTGCCTCGACCTCTGGGTCGTCGCCGGCTTCTCGGTCGGGCTGCTGTTCGCCCCGCGCCTGACCCGCTTCGTCGCCACTCTCTTCGCGGCGCTGACGATCTCGGATTTCCTCCAGATCGCCTACAAGGCCGCCGAGGAGAAGGGGCTCGGCTAGGGGTCACCGTGCCACGCCCTCTGGAGGAGGCGGTGGTGGTGATAACCGGCGCCTCGAGCGGGATCGGCCGCGCCGCGGCGCTCCGGCTCGCCCACCGGGCGCGGGCGCTGGCGCTCTGCGCGCGGTCCGCGGAGGCGCTCGGCGAGGTGGCGGAGGAGTGCGAACGGCGGGGGGCGGCGACGCTCTGCCGGGCGCTCGACGTCGCCGACGAGGACGCGGTCGAGGCCTTCGCCGAGGCGGTGGAGGAGGACTTCGGGCGGATCGACGTCTGGGTCAACAACGCCGGCGCGATCGCCTACGGCCCCTTCGAGGAGATTCCCTCGGAGGTCTTCCGCGGCATCGTCGAGACCAACCTGATGGGACAGGTGCACGGCGCGCGGTCGGCGCTGCGGCGCTTCCGCGCCCAGGGCAGCGGCGTCCTGATCAACATGTCCTCGGTCTGGGGGCGGGTCAGCTCGCCGCAGGTGACCCCCTACGTCGTCAGCAAGAACGCGGTCCGGGCATTCTCCGAATGCCTCGCCGGCGAACTGGTCGACGAGGAGGAGATCCACGTCGCGACGATGGTCCCGCAGGCGGTCGACACGCCGATCTTCGAGCACGCCGGCAACTACACCGGCAAACAGGTGCGGCCGATCCCGCCGGTGCTCGACGTCGAGGAGCTCGCCCGGGGGATCGAGCTCTGCGCCGAGAACCCGAAGCGGGAAGTCAACTACGGACAGGCGGGCCGGGCGCTGGAGATCCTCCACTCGCTGGCGCCCCCGCTCTACCGCCGGCTTGCCCACGGCGCCTTCGTCCGCGGCACCTGGGGCAGGGTCGGCGCCGCGCCGGCCCCGGGCAGCGTGCTGGCGAGCCGCGGCCCCTACGCGGTCGCCGGCGGCTGGCATGCGCGGCGCCGGGGGACTCTGCGCCGGGCCTTCCTTGCGGCCGCCGCGGGCAGCGTCCGTGGGCTTTTCAAGAAGAACTCTTGAGGTTTATCGCGACCGTCCCCGGGGGTACCCTCCGCGCAACATGCAGGAGAACCGCCTGGCATGGATCTTCGGCTCATCGCGCAGCGGCAGCACCTGGCTGCTGAAGATGCTGTCCGACCTCGAGGGGGTGGTGCCGATCGACGACCCCCACCTCGGCCACCACCTCGGCGTCTGGCGCCCGATCCCGCTCGCCTGGGCTGCCTGCGAGGACCCTCCCCAGCTCAACACCCTGCTCGACATCAAGGCCGAGGAGCCGGGCTACTTCTTCGCCGAGCGCTACCGCGAGGCATGGGAACAGCCACTGCGCGACCTGATCAGCGCGCGTTTCGAGGCGCAGGCGACCGAGGCCGGGGTCGAGGACCCGGCCGGGGCCGCGGCCTTCGTCGTCAAGGAGCCGGGCTCCCACGTCGCGCCCTTCCTCGCCGAGCTCTTCCCCCGCTCGAAGGTGATCTTCCTCCTCCGCGACGGGCGCGACGTCGTCGACTCCTGGCTCGACGCCTACAGCGACGGCTCCTGGGCGATCCCCGGCGGCGCCTTCCCGGTCTCCGAGGAGGGCCGGATCCCGCTGATCCGCTGGCTTTCGGAAGTCTGGGCCTTCCGCAGCCGCGAGGTCCGCAAGGCCTACGAGGCGCGGGCCGAGGAAGACCGGATCCTGATCCGCTACGAGGACCTGCGCGGCGACACCGAGGCCTGCCTGGCCCGGATCTGCGGGATGATCGAGCTCGATCCCGAGCCGGTTCCGGAGGTGGTCGAAGCGCACCGCTTCGAGAAGCAGCCGCGCGCCGCGCGCGGCCGCCAGCGCTTCATCCGCCGCGCCCAGCCGGGCGGCTGGCGCGAGAACCTGAGCCAGGCCGAGCAGCGCGCGATGCACGAGGTGATGGGCGAGGCCCTGGTCGCGTTCGGCTATGAGGCCCAGCTCGCCGCCGCCGGTTGAGCGGACGGGCCGAGCGCTAGGACCGGAGCCAGTCGATCCAGCCGGCGGCCAGGACCAGGCGCGCCATCTCCTCGTAGCCGCGGGCGCCGGGGTGGGCACCGTCGCCAGCGGCCAGTTCAGCGCACCAGCTCTCCGAGGCGCGCAGCTGCTCGACCAGCGGGACGAAGGGCGTCTCCTGCGCGCGGCAGAGATCCTCGAAGGCGCGCGAGAGGCCGGCGATCCGCTCGTTCGCGATCTCCTCGACGGTGGCCGCCGGGCCGACGACGAAGCTCCGCATCCCCAGCGCCGCCGCCCCCTCGAGCGACCTCGCGAGTGCCTGCAGCGACGCCTCGCGGCTGCAGCGCCGGCCCTCGTCGCTGAGGGTGACGTCGTTGACTCCGAAGGCGAAGACCGCCCGCGGGTCCCCCTCCCCTTCCGCCGGCAGCCGCGGCAGCGCCTCCGCGCGCCAGCGCGCCGCGACCTCGACCGAGGTCTCGCCGCCGACGCCGAGGTTGTAGGGGGTGAGCGGAATCCCCTCCTCCAGGGCGGCGGCCGCCGCGCGACCGGCCCACCCCAGCGCCGCCGGATCGCCCGACCCCGCCGTGTGCGAGTCCCCGAAGAACATCAAGTAGCGCTCCAGCACTCCCCCATTCTCGCTGAGTCGGGGAGGATGGAGGCGTGATCGCGGTCATCTCCGACACCCACATGCCGAAGGGGAAGCGGCGGCTGCCGGACGCGTGTTACGAGCAGCTCCTCGCCGCCGAGGCGGTGATCCACGCCGGCGACTTCTCGGCCGCCTCCGTGCTGGACGAGCTCGAAGCCCTCTGCCCAGTCGTCCACGCCGTCCGCGGCAACGTCGACGACCCGGGGCTGTGGGACCGGCTTCCGGAGTCGATCGAGATCGGCGTCGAGGGGCACAAGGTCGCCGCGATCCACGACGCCGGGCCGAGCAAGGGGCGCCTCCCTCGCCTCCGCGCCCGCTTCCCCGGCGCCGACGCGGTCGTCTTCGGCCACAGCCACCTGCCCCTGCACGAGACCGAAGGCGGCTTCCAGATCTTCAACCCCGGCAGCCCGACCGAGCGCCGCCGCGCTCCCCGCCCCTCGATGGGGCTGCTCCACCCCACCCCGTCGGGCCTGCGCTTCGAACACCTCTGGCTCGGGTAGGGAAACCGCATCCTGTCAACCACCCAGAGGAGGACGACGATGGCCGATTTGACGACCTTGGAGGAGAAGCTCGCGGAGGTGATCGGGCTGGCCGAAGCCGCGCAGAAGGCGACCGAGAAGGTCGAGGGCCTAGTCGACGACGACAGGGTCGCCCAGATACTGCAGCAGATGCGCGAGGAGGCCGAGGAGACCGCGCGCCGCGGCACCGAGGTCGCCGAGCAGCGCGACGGCAAGAAGACCGCGATCCTCGAAAAGGCCAAAGAGACCAAAGGCGAGGCCTCGGAGATGATGGAGACCTACCTCGGCGACGACGCCGACGGCCTCGACGGCTTCGAGTTCATGACGATGGCCGAGGCCGGCGAGGTCGGCCATTGGGCGGTGCTGAAGAAGCTCAACGAGCAGGCCGGCGAGGAGCAGGTCTCCGAGCTGGTCGAGTGGGCGCTGCCGATCCAGGAACGGCACTTCAGCGAGACCAAGGAGTGCGCGCTGCAGTTGGCCGGCGCGAAAGACCCCTACGAGGAGGCATAACCGCCGCGATGGCCCAGAGCGCGGATCCGGATCGGCTCCTGGCCATCTACCTCAACGACCACCTGGCGGGGGCCGCGCTCGGCGTCGAGCTGGCCCGCCGCCTGCGGTCGAGCAACCGCGGCGACCCTGAGTTCGGCGAGCCGCTGGCGCGGATCTGCGCCGAGATCGAGGAGGACCGGGAGACGCTGATCCGGGTCATGGACCGGCTCGGCGTCGACCGCAAGGGCTTCAAACCGGCGCTTGCGGTCGTCGGCGAGCGGCTCGGCCGGCTGAAGCTGAACGGCCAGCTGCGCGGCTACTCGCCGCTCAGTCGCGTCCTCGAGCTGGAGGTGCTCGCCTCCGGCATCGGCGGCAAGATGCAGCTCTGGAACGCGCTGGAGCAGAGCTTCGGCGAGCGCCTGGACGGAATCGACTTCCACGCCCTCGCCGAGCGCGCCGACCGCCAGGGGCAGCAGGTCGAAGACCTCCACCTCGCCGCCGCCCAGCGGGCGCTGCCGAGCGCCACCGCCAGCAGCCAGGGCGTCCCTTAGCGCGAATCCACCTGATGCAGATTCAGGCGACCGACATCGAGACCGGCCACTGGTCGGCCACCGATTTGGCCGCCTCCTCCTCCTCGGCGAGGATCGACTCGGCGAGGGTGACGGTCTCGCCGTCGCCGGCGCGGCGGGCGACGCGGAGCAGCAGCTCGTAGGCGGCGACCTCGAGGTTCTCGACCGCGTAGGCGAAGCCGGCGAGCTTGGCCGGGGTGTCGGGCTGGGCGGCGAAGAAGGCGCCCCAGTTGAGGGCGCCGAGGCGGAGCATCGCGTCCTTGATCGCCGAGGGGGTCGCACCGCGGTCGTCGAGCCGCCGCTCGATCTTCTCCAGGTGCCCTTCGGTCTCCCGCAGGTGGCGGTCGAGGGCGGAGCGAAGCGCCTCCGGCACGTCAAGCTCGCGGCTTTTCTCCAGCAGCTTCTTCGACTGACCCTCGAGCGCGTGGACGTCGGCGAGGTAGGTGTTGAGCGTGTCGCCGAGGTCGTCGGGTTCGACCCGGGCCAGCGCCTGCTCGACCGCTTCGTCCCAGCTGGCGGCGATCCGGCCCGCCATCTCGCGCTCCTCGTCGGCGATCGCCGCCGCCATCGCCACGGTCTCCTCGTCGCCGGCTTCGCCGGCGGCGATCCTCAGCAGCTCGTAGGCGGCCACCTCCATGTGCTCGTAGGAGAAGGCGTGCATCGCCAGCTTGCCCGGCGTGTCGGGCTGGGAGCGGGCGAAGAGGACCATCCCGAACCCCCCGGCCGAGCCGGCGAGGTCCTTGAGCTTGGAAGGGGAGGCGTCGTGCGCCTCGAGCCGCTCGCGTACGCGCCGCTCCTGGGATTCCGTCTCCCCCAGATGGCGCTCGAAGGCCTCGGCGAAGGCCCCCTCGACGAGCTTGGGGGCGCGCTCCATCTGCACCCGCGCCTGTTCCTCGATCGAGTGGACGTCGGTCAGGTACTTGACGAGCTGGGTCTGAGGATCGTTGTCGGTCATGCCCGCCAGCTACCCGCGGCGGGCGGATGCCACGCCTCAGACGTAGGCGACCTCTCGGGCCAGAAGGTGCAGGCGCACCGTCGTGCCCGCCTCGCCGGAGCGGATCTGAACCAGGTCGCAGAGTCGGTTGGCGAGCCAGAGACCGCGACCTCCCTCCTGGGCGACCTCCGGGCGGACCTGCCCGACGAGGGGATCCTCGATCCGGCCGCTGTCCTCGACCTCGGCCAGCAGTCGTTCCCCTTCCCGCCAGAGGCGCAGGGTGCCGCTGCCGCCCCCGTGCATGACGCTGTTCGCCGCCAGCTCACTGGTTGCGATGACGAGGTCGGCGACCTCGGTCGCGCCCATCCCCGCCTGCTCGGCGGCGGCGGCGGTGCGGTCGCGGACCTCGCCGAGCCCGCTCAACTCGAAGTGAAAGACCTCCGGCCTCACCGTCGGCGGCTCCAGGATGCCGGAGAAGAAGTCCGGCTCGGTCGCAAAGGAGGCGCTCGGCTCGCGCCGCCCCTCGCGGTTGAGGACTGGGTGGGAGTGGGCCACCTTCTCGAGGATGTCGTCGCCGATCGAGGCCACGTCGTAGGGGCAGAGCAGGTCCCAGGGGGCGCCCTCGAAGGCGACGTTGAGGATCGACTCGTGGCGACAGCACTCCTCGAGCGCCACCTCGCTGCGGGAGGCCCAGACCGGTTCCCCGATCCCGCGCGCCGGGGCACCGGCGGCGTCGTTGACGAAGTCCCGCCAAAGGGGCAGGATCGAAGCCGGGTTGCGGCCGACCTCGCGCATGTCGACGAACTCGACCCGCTTGCGATCGGAATCGAGCTCGCGTCGGAGCAGTTCCGTCTGGTCGGGGCCGACTGCGACCAGGATCCGCTGCCCCGCCTCGATGCCGGCCTGGAGGAAGGGGATCGTTCCGGCCAGGTACTCGGCGGAGCCGTCGTAGAGCAGAGCTTCGTGTTGAAAACCGGCGTGTTTCATTGAGCCACCTCTTGCGAGTCCGTCTTCCCGCCTCTCCCATGATCAAAACTGGTTTGTGCGCTACGTCACGGGGTAATCAATTCTCGGCACGGCGGTCACAGCGGCTGCTCGTGTCGGGAATACACCCCTCACTTCTCACGGCGTCGCACGGAGAACGGGAGAGGCTCCAGATCAACGAGATCACCCGATCTTTCCAAAGCCGGAGGAACAGATGACCGCTCCACCCCCTAGTAGTCAGCCCTCAGACCGACCGTTAGAGGAGGTCCGGGGACCGGAAATCGGGCCCGCCTTGAAGCGCGACGTGCTGCTGCAACGAGTCCGCGCGGCGCGGAAACGGCTTTCCCCGATTCCAGGGCCGGCACCGAGGCTGCGCTAGCATCGCCGAATGGGTCTCGCCGGTCCGCCTGCAGAGTCCGGCCGACACTTCAGTCTGCGGTAAGACCGTGGGCGCCTATCGCGTGGCGCTTCGGGACTTCCAAAATTTCCCTAACGGAGGTCCCCAGATGTCCAGCGATTCATCCGTCCAAGACGGCCTACTCGTCGTCGATCTGCAAGACGAAGACCACCGCGTCCGCCTCGCCCTCAGTGGCGAGCTCGACCTCTCCAACGCCTGCACGGCGGAGCTGCAGCTCGAGGCGGCGTTCGGCTCGAAACGGCCGGTGCTGATCGACCTCAGCAAGCTGGAGTTCCTCGACTCCACCGGCATCGCCCTGCTGGTGACCGCACTCGGTCGCCCGGATGCGCGCCGTCTCGAGTTCGTCCCCAGCGAGAACCCGGGCGTGCGCCGCGTCCTCAGCCTCACCGGGCTCGAGGAGAGGCTGTCCTACGTCTCGCTCGAAGACCAGGCGATCCAGCCCGCCGCCTAGCTCGTCTCAGCTCGGTCCGGCCTGCCGGGCGCGGCGCACGGCCTCGGCCGTCCCGCCGCGCCACGGCTCGCCGTGGCCGCTGAGGACGGTGCCGGCCTCGACCGCGGCGAGGGCGTCGAGCGACTGCAGCGCCCACTCGCTGTCGGCGGTGGCGGCGCCGGCGACGATCCGCGGCCCCCTGGCCCCGGTGTAGGGGTCGAGCATGACCAGGGCGTCGCCGGCGATCACCGCATCGCGGTCGGGGAAATGGAGGGCGCAGTGGCCGACCGTGTGGCCAGGGGTGAAGAGCACCCGCGGCGAGCCGGGAACGTCGAGCTCCTCGCCGGTGATCCGCCGCATCTCCCGCAGCGGCGGCGGCCAGAAAGCCCGCGTCGCGAGGAAGCCGAGGACGTGCGGCAGACCCCGCGGCTTGGTCAGCAGGTAGCGGCTGCGAGGACTTTCGTGCGTGTACTGCAGCGGGTTGCGGGCAAGCGGGATTTCGCACTCGTGCAGGTAGACCGGGATCCCCAGCTCGGTCCGCGCCCGCTCGGCGAAGCCGATGTGGTCGAAGTGGGCGTGGGTGAGGACGAGGGCGCGGATCTCCGAGGCGTCGCGCCCGATCTCACCCAGGACCCGCTGCAGCGAGTCCCAGGAGCGCGGCACCCCCGCGTCGACGATCGTCAGCCCCTGCTCGGCCTCGACCAGGTACCAGTTGACGCTGGCGTCTTCGATCCGGTGGATGTCGGGGGCGGCGCCCCGTTCGATCTTCGGTCCCATTCGCCCTCCCTACCCGCCTCGCTTGCAAACTCAGCCCGTTTTCCCAGTCGCCGCCGCAGCTGCCGCTCCGAGTGGGCCGCGAGCGGGATCACCGAGTCGCCGTAGCGGACGCCGCCGAAGCGAAGGCGCTGGAGGACCGCGAGCCAGGCGCAGACGGCGCGCTCGAGGACCCAGACCGGCGCCAGCAGGGACGAGGTGGCCGGAAAGAAGGCGGCGCCGCCGGCGCGCCGGCGCCCGCGCTCGGCCAGAGCGGTCGCGGCGAAGGCAGCCGCCGGGACCAACCGAGGGCGGCGCGCCAGCAGCGGCACGATCGCGAGCCAGAGCGCCATCCGCGGCGGCAGGGCGAAGTCGTCGTAGGCCTGGCGGGTGCGCTGTCCCCAGAAGTGCGCGGCCGTGGGCGGGGTCCGGGCGACGTAGAGGTCGAGCGGGGCGACGTCGCGGCCGCCGGCGGCGCGGACGGTGCGGATCAGCTCCAGGTTCTCGAAGAGGACGTCGCCGTCGTAGAGCCCGCTCGCCAGCAGGCGCGAGCGCCGCACCGCCAGCGTTCCCGGGTAGTCGCGCCCGAAACAGCGGTTGAGCAGGGTGCGGGCGGTGTCCCAGCGGGCGTGCCAGGGCAGCGAGCCGAAGTAGTTCTGCGGGCGGACCAGGTCGTAGCCGTCGAGCAGGCCGGCGGTGCGGCGCAGCGCCTCCGGGTCGTAGCGGACGTCGTCGTCGGCGATCACGACCCGCTCGTGGGCGGCGAGGCGGACCCCCGTGCGCACCCCGGAGACTTTCCCCATCAGCCAGCGCTCGTCCTCCAGCGGCGGCACGTGTGTGACGAAGTCGCCCCAGGCCTCGCCGTTGGCGGCGAAGACCTCGGCCGGGGAGCCATCGACGACGATCAGCTCGGCGCAGAGCGGCGCGATCTCGGCCAGGTAGGAGGCCAGCTCCTGCCGCGGCCCGCCGTCGCGCCAGCGCACCGGCACCACGTAGCTGAGGTCGAGCGCGGCGCTCACGCGGCGACGGGGACCAGGGGCGAGCGCAGCGACGTCTCCCCCCGCTCCCACGAGCCCATCAGGTGGCGCGCCCACTGCGCCTCGACCTGGAGCAGCGCCCGGGCGCCGAAGAGGATGTCGGCGGCGACCTCCGGTTCCTCGGCGGCGAGCCCGCCGGCCAGGTCCCAGGCGGCGATGTTCTCGTGCACGGCGTCGGCCTCGACGTGCTCGTCGTAGAAGTGGGTCACCTCGGAGTCGAAGCCGTGCCGGCGCAGGGCGTTGCCGTAACGGCGGTTCGGGATCGAAGAGGTCATCTCGAAGGCGGCGAGGTGGCCGACGAGAGCACCGCGCCGGCGGCGATGCAGGCCGAAGCCGGTCATCAGGTTGACGGTGGCCAGGGTCACCCCGGGCCAACGGTCGAGATAGCGGCCGTAGGTCGGGTCGAGCTCCAACCCCGCCATCGTCTTCGCGAACAGCGCCGCGTGCATGCGCTCGGCGCTGCCGCCGCCGTACTCGTCGAACTGGACCTCGAGCAGGGCGGCCTTCGGCCGCGGCGGCAGGCGCGGGATCGCCCACGAGTGCGGATCGGACTCCTTCAGCTGGTAGGCGGAGCGGTGGACGACGTGCTCGAGCATCTGCTCCCGCGTCCCCTGCGTCTCCAGATAGCGGGAAAGCGGCGGGCCCGGGTCCTCGGCGACGATCCCCTGCAGGGCCGCTCCGACCGAGTCCAGCTCGGCCGCTTCGGCCGGCGGCACCAGCTCGGCCACGGCTTCTTCGAATGGCCGCTCCAGCGCCCCGCGAAAAGAGAGCAGCGACGGCGACCACTCCCAAGCTTCATCGACCCCGTCGATCGCGGTGTAGTGGAGCTCGTAGGCGACGTAGAGGGCGAGCTGCAGATCGTCGTCGGCCAGCGGATCGCTCGACTCGATCAGGCCGGGACAGGCGAGGCGCGTGTGCGGCGGACCTTCCAGGGCCTCGAACAGCTGCTCGCTCAACGGCCCCCGCGGCGGCGGCAGCTCGATCAGGCGCCGGGCCATGACTCCGGTGCGCTGGGCGCCTTGAACCCGATCAGCTTGTGGGTGCCGTCGCAGAAGGGGCGCAGCCGGGATTTGCCGCAGCGGCAGAGGGCGATCGTCCTTCGCTCGATCGTCAGCTCGTTGCCCTCCTGATCGGTGACGGCGAAATCGCCGCGGACCAGGTAGGGGCCGTCGGGGTAAGGGGTGATGGTGGCTGGGGGCGACTCGTCTGCTGGTGGCATGCGGCCGTTTCGACTACCCGCAGAACGCCCTGATAAATCGCCGCGATGGAGGGTAGGAAACCGCCATGGCACAGGAACAGACGGTCGAGACCCAGGACGGCGACCAGAACACCTTCGAGTCGATCCGGGCGGAGACCTCGCGCGAAATGGTCCGGCTCTACAAGGAACTGTTCGGGCGCGGGCCGACCAAAGCGCGGACCGAGTTCGCCGGTCCCGACATCGTCATCTGCTCGCTGGAGAACACCTTCACCCCGGCCGAGCGCAGCCTCGCCGAACTCGGCGAGCACCAGCGGCTGCGCGACACCCGGATGTACTTCCAGGCGGCCACCCACGAGAGGTTCACGGAGATCATCGAAAGGCTGACCGGGCGCAAGGTGCGGGCCTTCATCAGCGGCCTCGACGCGGAGGAGGACGTCTGCGCCGAGGTCTTCTACCTCGAGCCGAGGGAGTCACCCGAGCGCGAGGATTGAGGTCCCCGGCGCGGGGGTAGAGGCCTTGCAGGCCCGGAAGGAGAGGTCCGGGACTCTCACCAGTTAGTCGGGAACGCTTTCGACCGCCCTACCGGTTGCGAAGCGGGGCCGCTACTTCCGTTGACGCCGCATTGCGGCGCCGTAGCAACCAACCCGAACCTGCGCCGCACGCCTGGAGTCCTGCTCCCTTCCAGGACTCCAGCCGTGCGGCAGGGGCACCAGTCGAAAGGAAAACCATGTTCAGACACACGAAACAACTGGCCTACAAGGTCAGGGTCGACGAACCCAACCCGATCTTCGCCAAGCACCTGCAGCAGGCGATCGGCGGGGTCGAGGGCGAGATCCGCGTCTGCCTCCAGTACCTCTTCCAGGGCTGGGGCAACCGCGGGCCCGACCGCTACAAAGACATGCTCCTCAACACCGGCACCGAGGAGATCGGCCACATCGAGATGCTCGCCACCGCGGTGGCGCTGAACCTCGAGGGGGCGCCGGCGAAGCTGCAGGAGGAGATCGCCGGGCAAAACGGCGCCGTCGAAGCCGTCCTCGGCGGCCAGGACCCGCGCCACGTGCTCTCTGCCGGCCTGGCGGCGATGCCGGCCGACGCCAACGGCAACCCGTTCAACGGCTCCTGGGTGGTCGCCACCGGCAACCTCGGCTCCGACATGATCGCCAACGTCCACGCCGAGGCCAGCGGCCGCCTGCTCGCCACCCGGCTCTGGGAGATGACCGACGACCCGGGGATGAAAGACATGCTCTCGTTCCTGATCGCCCGCGACACCATGCACCAGAACCAGTGGATGGCGGTGCTGGAGGAGCAGAAGGACATGGGGCTGCCGGTGCCGCCGGACTTCCCCCAGGAGGAGGAAAAGCAGGAGTTCGCCTACGAGTTCTTCGTCCACTCCGACGGCGAGGTGCCGAAGGACGCCCGCTGGACCAGCGGCAGCTCGGTCGACTCAAAGGGGGAGTTCGGCGTCCGCGAGGCGGAGCCGATGGGCGAGATCCCGAAACTGGCCCCGGCCGAGGCGCGACCGGAGCTGCACAGCACCCCGATCCCCGCTGAGGGCGGGATCCTCCGCAAAGCGAAGGATGCGGTGACGCCATGACCGAGACCCCGGAGAAACAGGACCAGGAGCAGGCCGAGAAACAGGGCCAGGAGGCCGACAAGCAGTCGCCGACGGCGCCGCCGGACGCGAATCCGGAGGACCAGGAGGACGGCCGAACCTCGCCCCCCGACGACCTCTCCGAAGACCCCGCCTACGAACCCGAGGACGAGGGCCTGAAGGACATCAAGGGGGGCTGACGTTTTTGTTCGTCCCGGAGGAGGGGGCCGACACCCCTCCTCCGGAATTGACCGCACCTCGCTTCGCTCGGAGCGAGCATGCAGCGCGGGCTTCGCCCGCGCATTGATCAGATTGCATATCGCCGAACATTCCTCCGGAGGGGTGTCGGCCCCCTCTACGTTGCGCTGCGTACTTCCTGCGACAGCTAGCGAGGTTGCTAGATCCGAATGCGTCTGATCACGGCGGCGCGATGGGCATCTTCCTGCGCGCGGTGGACAGCCCTGCCTCGGTCCGTCAGTTGATAGGTGCCGCCCTCAACAGCAGCCAATAGGCCCTGACTGACTAGGTCGCTGATCGCAGCCTGCACGTCATCGAGCTCGTGAAGCAACAGACGCGCGAAGATGCCCGGATCGATCTTGCCCTCGCAATGAGCAGTGTCGATCACCTCGTCCTGAATCTGCGTGAGCCGCACCCTTGGGAGGGTAAGACGCAGATCGGCGCCAGATCAGGATGAATTCAAGTAGGCGTAATTGAGCCTGAGTGCCGCTAGCCGCCGCCGATTGCTTCGTTGACCTTGCCGGTGCCGGCGCAGTTAGGGCACTCGGTGCCGTCTTTTTGGCCGCTGCCTTCGCACTCGGGGCAGATGTTCTCGCCGGAGGAGGGCTCGTTGGGAGGAGCTTCGTCGCCGGGCTTCTGCTCTTCGGGTTTGAGGTCGTCGTTCATGGCGGACTCATCCCCGGCGTCCAGGGGGCGCAAACTCGGCGGGTCAGTCCGGCCGCAGCGGCCAGATGATCACATCCTGGCGGGGCGAGTAGTGCAGCAACGGCTCGCCCGCCAGGTCGATTCCGAACGGCATCGCCATCGTGTTGGTCGCGATCTCGGCCCAGCCCTCGTAGAGGGGCCAGGGCGGGTGCTGGATCTCACCGCGCTGGATCCGCCCCTCGCCGTCGAGCGTGTAGAGGCAGTAGCGCTCGGCCAGCCAGCGCTCGAGCGAGCCGTCGCGGACCGGCAGCTCCTCTCCCCGCGGGCCGTAGCGGCCGACGAAGTAGGCGGGCGGGCCGTCGTCGGAGGTACGCAGCAGGTCCCAGGCGACACCCTCCCCCCCGCGTTCGACCCGGATCCGGGAGCGGAAGTACGGCAGCCGGTAGGTGCGGCGGGCGGCGAGCACGGCGGCGCGGCTGTCGGCGTCGAGGCTGAGGAAGTAGATCCCCGGCTTGCCTTCGACGCTGACGTAGGTGCGGACGTTCAGCTCCGGGAAGCTGGAGAGGAGCGGCGGCGGCAGGGTAGCCCGCAGGCGCAGCCCCTGGACGCAGAACGGGGTGATGCCGAGCCAGGCGCTGCCGTCGAAGGTGTCGAGCGGCAGCTGCGGCGGGACCACCCGGCGCAGCTCCTCCTCGGGCACCCGCCAGTGGGCGAATAGGAGGTCGACCCAGGTCTGCCCCATCAGCCAGGATCCCTCCGGCAGGGGCCAGGGACGGTGGCCGACGTCGCTCAACGCCGCCCGCTGCCGGACGGCGTCGGTGAGGTGCCCGATCACTCGTCCTCTTCGCCGACCCGGTTGCCGATCGCCTCGACCACCTCGGCGTCGAGCGGCTCTACCGCGACCACCCGCTCGGGGAAGACCAGCAGCGCCCCGTGATCGGCGTCGAGGTCGCAGTCGTCGCTCAACCTCCCGGCCAGCTCGACCACGACTTTGCCGTCGGGCTCGGAGTCGTTTTTCCAGGCGAGGTAGCGGTAGAGGCCCTCACGGCGGGGGAAGACCGCGACGCCCTGCCGCCTGGTGCGGTGGATCTCACCGCTGCCCTGGCAGGTGGGACAGGTCTGCTCGAAGCGGACCCGTCCCTGGCAGACGAGGCAGTCGGGGTCGGAGCCCGCCTCCAGGCAGGAGAAGCACTGGTACGGAGTGGTGCCACGGCCCCCGCACTTGTCGCAGGGGCCGTGTTCGGGTTCGCCCCAGGGTTCGGTCACCTGCCGGTCGGGGTCAAGCAGGGAGGCCGGGTCTGCTTCCGCCGGGCAGCAGTGGAAGAAGGTCCGTTCAGCCGCCGTCACCGTTCTTCCGCGCCTCCTTAGCCGCGGCGGCGGCCTTCTCCAGCCGCTTGGCCTCGCGCTCGGTGGCCGTCGCCTGCTCTTTGGCCGCGATGCTCTCTTCCTTGGCCTCCAGCTTCTCCAGCTTCGCCGTCTTCTCGGCTTTGGCGTTGGAGCGTTTGGCTTTGCTCGCGGCTTTGGCCGCTTTCTCCTTCTTTTTCGCCTCGGCTTTCTTCGCCCGCGCCTCGCGCTCGCGGCGGCGTTTCTCGGCTTTGCGCTTCTCCTGCTCGGCGTTGCGCCGCGCCTCCGCCGCCGCCCTCTCGGCCGCTTCTGCGGCCCGGGCCTGGCGCTCCTCGGCCTCGCGCTCCTGCACCTCGGCTTTCTCGCGCAGCTCGGTCGCCCGCTCGCGCTCTTTCGTCGCCAGCAGCGCCGCGCGGCCTTCTTCCCGCAGCTCCGGGTCGGCGAAGATGACGCCGGTGGCGCTGCGGGCGCCCGCTTCGGCCCGGTCGATCAGGTGCTTGGCCCCGGACTCCGAGCCGCCCAGCGCGCCCAGCGCGACGTCGAACGGCGTCCGCGCCAGCTTCAGCGACGAGTTGAAGATCGTCTTCGGAACAGTCGGCATCGCCATCTCTAGTTCTCCTCCTTGGGATCGATCGCGGCGGCGGCGGCTTCGGCCCGGTCGGCTTCGCGCTGCAGCTCGGTTGCCTCGCGCTTGGCCTCGCCCTTCTCGGCCGCGGCCTGCTGACGTTTGGCGGCGGCGCGGTCTTCGCCGGCCAGTCGCTGGCGCTCGGCGGCGGCTTTCTCCGCCTGGGCGCGGGTGGCGGCTTCCCGCTCCTCTTCGGCCCGCCGGCGCTCGGCCTCCTCTTCGGCCTCGATCTCGGCGGCCTCGAGTTCGACCTCGTGGCGCTCTGCCACGGTCTCGGCCCGCTCGGCCTCGATCTCGGCTTCCTCTTCCTTGCGCTCGGCCTCCGCAGCCTTGGCGGCGGCTTCCGCCTCCGCGTCGGCCTGAACCTCCTGCAGCTTTCCCTCGCGGTGCAGGTCGTCGCGGTCGAGAACCGCGCCGGCCATCTTCTTCGCCTTGCCGACCACTTTGCCCAAGGGGCCTCCGGCAACCTTCTCTTGCTCGCTCAAGCTCGCTCTCCTTCTCGTTTCGTCCTCTTCACTTGTTGGCTTCACCTACCCCCGCCGGCGGGGCGGCGAACCGGAGGGAGGTCACATATCCGCTCAGTAGCGCAGAAGGGCGGCCACCCCGCCGGCCTCGGCCAGCGGCGCGGCAAGCTCGTCGCGAACCACGGTGATGCGGGCGCTGCCGGACATCGCCGCCCGGATCAGCGACTCGCCCTCCTGGCCGATCGCGCCGTCGAAGACGAGATGGTCGACGCGGCCTTCCCCCAGCGCCTCTTTCACCTCCTGCAGGCCGGCGGCCCCGCGGCTGCCGCCCTTCGCTTCCCCCAGCGCCCGCTCGACGACGGCGCGGTCCCGCTCCTCGTCGAGGCGCTGGACGACCCCGGATACGAGATCGCTGACCTTGCCGGTGGGGACCGAGATCAGGTCCTGGTCACCGCCGACGGTCAGGGTCGCCTGCGGCGCCCCGAAGCCGGACTTGAAGCTCTCAACGTCCTTGGCGGGGCCGAAGACGATCAGCTCGCCCATCCCGTCCCCCTCGAGGTGGCGGGCCGCCAGGCCGCCGCACTCGGAAAGGAAGCGCTGACGGTTGTGGTCGAGCCGTTCCCCGAACTGGTCGTGGCCGGAGGAGCTGACCCCCTGGGCGCGGGCGGGATTGTTGGTGCTCTGCGACTTGCGCTCGCGCCAGTCGAGCATGGTGACGCTCAACTCCCAGTCCTCCAGCTCCTCCAAGGCGCTTTCGGCGCAGCGCAGCAGCCGCACCCGCTCGGAGGACAGAAGGGCGACCCCGCGGGCACCGCCGTGGCCGCAGATGTCGAGCAGGGGCGCCACCACCGGGTCGGCGCCGAACTCGACGCAGGCGTCGGCGACCGGCGCCACCGCGGTTCCGAACCAGTGCTCGGTCCCCTCCTTCTCGGAGACTTCGACGAAGCCGACCTCGCCCCGAGGGGGAGGTCGCAGGTCCCCGTCCTCGAAGCGCTCGGTAAGCCGCTTCGCCGTCGCCCGCAAGGCCACGCGGCGGTCGTGCTCGGCTTCCTGCTGGGTCTCGAGGATCGAGTCGAGGCCGTTGCGCAGCTCGGTCCGCCAGGCGCCGCCGCGATCGGCCGGATCGAACCCCAGGAAGACGGAGAGGACGCCCAGCGGCGGGCGCCATTCGCTCAACTCCCGTGCAGCCTCCAAGGTCGGTTGGGTCATCGACGCCTCCTCCTGAGTCGGGTGCGCCTCGGCTACCCCGGCCCCCGGTCAAGAAAAACCGATGGCGGGTAGGAAGAGAGCATGGAGACCTACGACAACACCCCCCTCTTGGAGACCCCCGTCCCGGGCCCGCCGCAGCCCGACCCTCAGCCGCCGTCGCCGACGCCCGACCCGGGGCCGCCCGCTCCCCCCTCCCCGGACCCGGCGCCGCCGAGGCCGGATCCGGGGCCACCGGAGCCGCAGCCCCCCGTGGATCCTCCGGAGCCGCAGCCGCCGGTGCCGGAGATCGCCGCGAACAGCGGCGCTTAGGCGCCCGAGTAGCGCAGGGAGCCCGGCGTGTCGAGGTCCTCGCCGGTCTCCAGCAGCGTCTTCAGGCCGGAGAGGATCATCGGCCAGCCGCCGTAGAGTTCGTTGTTGGCGTCCTCGCCGAGCTGGTCGTGGGTGACTCGCAAGCGGCAGGAGGTGCCGACCGGCTCGATCTCCCAGGTCACCCGCGAGGTTCCCTCCTTCTTCACGTCCTCGCTCCAGAGCGCGGTGAAGCTCTGGACCAGCCGCCGCGGCGGGTCGACCTCGACGTTCTCGCCGCTGGCGATGTCGATCACGCCGGGCACCGAGGCCCTGTACTCCGAGCCCGGAGTCCAGTCGGAGACGGTGCCGACCCCGAAGCTGTAGCGGGCGCGCATCTCCTCGCTGGTGATCGCCTCCCAGAGGCGCTCCGGCGTCGTCTTGATGTAGATCTCGAACACGGTCATCGATCCGCGCCCGCCGATCACGGCATAGGCCTGCTCTTCGTTCATCGCTTCTCCTCGCTCTCCATGTCTTTCTTCAGCTCGCCGAGCGCCGAGGCCCAGGGCTGCGCGTACTTGCCGACCCAGCGGTCGTGGATCAGCCGGATCGGGACGGGGTTGAGGAAGTGCAGCTTCTCGCGGCCGCGCTTCTGCGTCGTCACCAGGCCCGCCTCCTCCAGCACCTTCAGGTGCTTCATCACGCCGAAGCGGGACATCGGCAGCGGCTTTTCCAGGGCGCCGAGGCTCTGCCCGTCCTGCTCGAAGAGCCGGTCGAGCAGCTCGCGACGGGTGGGATCCGCCAGCGCCTTGAAGACCTCGTCCATGCCGCCGACTATAGGTGACCTTTTAGTCACCTGTCAAGGCGAAAAAAAGACGGCCGCCTCGACGGTCGCCTTTTTCGCTTCAAAGGTCGCCCGAGCGCACCTTTTTTAATTACACGAAACCGTGTCATATAGCGGTAGACTCGCCGCGGCGGTGCTCATCGGGGGCTTTGACTGGTAGCCCTGCACCCTTTCAGGGTTCGGTGGGCGCCGTCAAATGGCGCGGACCTACGATTGAGCGATGGAACACGGCGGCCAAAGCCTCAACGCCCTCTCCTTCTCCGCCACCGTCCACTGCCTCACCGGCTGCGCGATCGGCGAGGTGGCGGGCCTGGCCATCGGGACCGCGCTGGGCTTCTCCAACCTCGGGACGATCGTCCTGGCGGTGGCTCTCGCTTTCTTCTTCGGCTACGGGCTGACCAGCCTGCCGCTGCTGCGCTCGGGGATGCCCCTGGGCGAGGTGGTGCCGGTCGCCTTCGCCTCCGACACCCTCAGCATCGCGACGATGGAGATCGTCGACAACCTCGTCGTCCTTGCGGTCCCGGGCGCGATGGCCGCCGGCCTCGACAGCCTCCTCTTCTGGGGCAGCCTCGCCTTCGCGTTGGTGGTCGCGGGCCTGATCGCCTGGCCGGTCAACCGCTGGCTGATCGCCCGCGGCAAAGGCCACGCCGTCGTCCACGCGGCCGGCGGCCACCACTGATCCGCGAGACCGCGACGAAGCCGATCATCGGCTTCTACTGCGGTCTCGCGAGCTCGCCGGCGATCACGGTCTCGGTGCGGCCGCCGACCCAGACGGTGCCGCCCTCGTCCTGGGAGATCTCGATGCGGCCGGCGCGGTCGATCGCCCCGCCCTGGGTGGCGACGTAGGGGGCGGTGAGCCTGCCGCTGCCGAGCAGCCACTGGGCGACCGAGGCGTTGAGGCTGCCGGTGACCGGGTCCTCCCAGGCGAGCCCGTTGACCGGCGTGAAGGCGCGCAGCTCGATCGCCGCCTCCCCGCCCGGCGGGTGGAAGCCGACCACGCCGAGGTCGAAGTCGAGGTCGCCGGGCCGCAGCTCGAGCACCCGCTCGGCGCTCTCGAGCAGGACGGCGATCCAGCCCGGTCCGTTGTCGACCCACTCGACCGCGAGCATCTCGGCGGGATCGAGGCCGAGCGCGGTGGCAACTCGCGCCGCGTCCTCCGCGGAGGCCGGACCCGAGCGGACCAGCGGAGGCGCCTCGAAGGCCAGCCGGCCGCTCTCGCGCCTGATCCGCACCGGGCCGGCGTCGCACTCCTGGACGACCTCGTCGCCTGCCGGCTCTCCCCCGGCCTCCAGCCAGGCGTGGCAGGTGCCGAGCGTCGGGTGCCCGGCGAACGGCAGCTCCAGCACCGGGGTGAAGATCCGCACCCGGTAGTCGGCCTCCGGCCGCGTCGGCGGCAGCACGAAGGTGGTCTCGGAGAGGTTCGTCCAGCGGGCGAGGAGCTGCATCTCCTCCCCTCCCATCCCCTCCGCGCCGAGCACCACAGCGACGGGGTTGCCCGTGCAGGGGCCGCTGCCGAAGACGTCGACCTGTGCGAACCGGCGCGGCATTCCCCGAGTCTCCCACCGGATCGGAATGTTTGCCTTTTCGGCGGCCGGGAAGCCACAGGGTGGGTTGCTAGAGACGCAAAGGCGAGGCCCGACGCATCGCCAGGAGGAGGGACCGCATGCCCGACGTAAGCGACATCACCAGCAACGCCGTGCAGCTTGCGCGTAAGAAAGGGAAGTCACCCGCCGCGCCGCTGAAGAACTTGAAAAGCCCGGGGAAGATGGCCGCGGCAGGGGCGACGATGATGGCGCTGCCGTTCGCGGCGGAGGGAATCGCCAAGCTCGTCGGCGGCTCGCCGAAGGAGAAGGCCGCCGACCTCGGCAAGAAGGCGAAGGACAAAGCCACCGAAGGCGCGAAGGAAGCGGTCGGCGACGTCGCCGACGAGAAGCTCGGCTCGAAGCTGGGCGGCCTCGGCAGCCTCTTCTCCAAAGATGGCTCCGACGACGACGGCGAGGACGCGACCGAGGCGCACGGCAGCGGACGGCGGATGCCGATCCAGCAGTCGGTCGACGTCGCCGTCCCGATCGACGAGGCCTACGACCAGTGGACCCGGTTCGAAGAGTGGCCGGAGTTCATGCACCGCGTCGACAGCGTCCAGCAGGTCGACGACTCGACCGTCCACATCTCGACCAAGGTCTGGGGCGTGACCAAGGAGTTCGAGGCCGAAATCGTCGAACAGCGGCCGGACGAGCGGATCGAATGGCACTCCGAGGACGGGCTGATGAACAGCGGCGTCGTCACCTTCCACCGCCTGGCGCCTCGCCTCACCCGGATCGAGGTGACGATGGACGTGAAGCCGGACTCGCTGCTGGAGAAAGCCGGGCGCGGGATGCGCTTCACCAAGCGCGCCGTCCGCGGCGACCTCCACCGCTTCAAGGCCTACGTCGAGATGGAGGAGCACACCGACAAAGGCTGGCGCGGGACGATCGAAGACGGCGACGTCAAGCGCAAGAGCGAGCGGAAGAAATCGAAATCGAAACGCTGAATCGCTATTCGGCCACGTGCAGCTCGAGCGCGTGGATCTGCGACTGGCCGTAGGAACCGGTCTGGACGGGGCCGGCGGCGCTGATCAGCTCGCCGGGCCCCGGCAGCGGGTGGGGCCGCAACCCGGCGCGGACGTCGATCGCGGTCAGCCCCGGCAGGGTGATCCCCTGCGGGTCGGCGATCACGAAGTGGGCGTCGCCGTCGCCGTCGGGATCGACCCGCTCGACGTAAACGATCCGCCCGTAGGTTTCCCGGCAGGCGGGGTGCCCGGGCGGGCAGTGCGAGGGCGCCGGACCGGCGGCGCCGAGGAGGAGCGTTAGGAGCCCGGAGAGGAAACCGCCGATCACCGCTAGAACGAGCCGAGCAGCTCAGTAGTTAAGCGGCACGGTTTGCACTCCCCGGCTGAACATGCTCCAGTTCGGCCTCACACTCGAGCGCGAACGGGATTCCCTCCTCGACCAGCTTCATGAGTTCCTCCCAAGTGTCGGCGACAGCCAGCCAGCCTTTGAGGTCGGGGGAATCTGCCCACCAACTGTCTTCCTCGTGACTGAAGTTGACACGAATAGGTTTCATCAGATTCTCCGGGTCGAGAGTAGCGTGCGGGCGTCGGCCTCAGCAAGGCCGACTTCCTTGACGAGGACCTTGCGAACCCGACTGGGCGGGATCGTCGCCTTGTCGTGGAAGGCAAACACGAGCGGTGGATAGTCGGGTGACAACAGCCATCGATGCGAGCCCGCTTGGCGGCTCACCCGGTAGTTGAGCGGTTTGCGTTCGAGGATTGCCCGGAGGTGCCTTGCCTTCATCGAGGGGAAGCGGTGACTCACCCATGTCTAAGGGCGGGCGACGCTCATCTCTCCCCTCTGGCGTCGTTACATCCGGTAGATCGGAGCCGCAGTTTCCGCCAGGGGCGCGTTGGCGCAGGCGGCGAGGGACTGGGCGAGGAAGCGGCGGGTGTCGCGGGGGTCGATGACGCCGTCGTCCCAGAGGCGGGCGGTGGAGTAGAAGGGGCGGCCCTGGCGCTCGTACTGCTCCTTCAGCTCGGCGGCGGTCTCGGGCTGGCCGACCTCCTTCATCACGGCCGCGGCCATGTCTCCGCCCATGACGGAAATGCGGGCGTTTGGCCACATGAAGAGGAAGCGGGGCGAGTAGGCGCGGCCGCACATGCCGTAGTTGCCGGCCCCGAAGGAGCCGCCGACGATGACGGTGAGCTTGGGGACGCGGGCGGTGGAGACGGCAGCGACCAGCTTCGCCCCGTCCTTGGCGATGCCGCCGGCCTCGTACTTGGCGCCGACCATGAAGCCGTTGACGTTCTGGACGAAGACGAGCGGGATCCGGCGCTTGTCGCAGAGCTCGACGAAGTGGGCGCCCTTGAGGGCGCTCTCGGAGAAGAGGATGCCGTTGTTGGCGAGGATCCCGACCGGGTGGCCGTCGATGTGGGCGAAGGCGCAGACCAGGGTCTTCCCGTACTTCTCCTTGAACTCGCGCAGCTCGCCGGCGTCGACGACACGGCGCAGGACCTCGCGCACGTCCCAGGGGGCCCGGGAGCCGATCGGGACGGCGTCGAGGATCCCGTCCGGGTCGTCGGCGGGCGGCCGCGGCTCGACCCGCACCCACGGGGGCGCCGGCGAGGGCGGCAGGGTGGCGACGATCTCCCGCAGGATCGTCAGCGCCTCGGCGTCGTCGGCGGCGAGGTGGTCGGCGACGCCGGACTTGCGGGCGTGGACGTCGCCACCGCCGAGCTCCTCCGCCGTCACCTCCTCCCCGGTCGCCGCCTTCACCAGCGGCGGGCCGCCGAGGAAGATCGTCCCCTGATGGCGGACGATCACGGTCTCGTCGCTCATCGCCGGCACGTAGGCGCCGCCGGCCGTGCAGGACCCCATCACCGCCGCCAGCTGCGGGATCTCCCGGGACGACATCGTCGCCTGGTTGAAGAAGATGCGGCCGAAGTGGTCGCGGTCGGGGAAGACCTCGTCCTGCAGCGGCAGGTAGGCGCCGCCGGAGTCGACCAGGTAGATGCAGGGGAGCCGGTTCGCCAGCGCCACCTCCTGCGCGCGCAGGTGCTTCTTCACCGTCAGCGGGTAGTACGTGCCGCCTTTGACGGTGGCGTCGTTGGCGACGATCACACACTGGCGGCCGTGAACCACGCCGACGCCGGTGACGATGCCCGCTCCCGGCGCCGCGCCGTCGTACATCCCGTGCGCGGCAAGGGGCGAGAGCTCGAGGAACTCGCTGCCCTCGTCGCAGAGGCCGGCGACGCGCTCGCGGGCGGTCATCTTGCCGCGGCCCCGGTGGCGCTCGATCGCCTTCGGGCCGCCACCGGCGCGGACCCGCTTCAGCTCCGCGTTCAGCTCGGCGATCAGCTCCAGGTGCTGCTCGCGCGAGCTCTCGACCGCTCCCTTGGTCACGCTCATCGCGGCGGGTTCTCCTTGAAGGGGTCGCGCTCGGCGTGCCACTCGACCGGGCCGGCGACGAGGGTGTGGGAGGCGAGCGGGCGGCCGAGCACCTCCTGCGCGGCGGCCGCCGCTTCGAGCAGCTTGCCGAGGTCGATGCCGGTCTCCACCCCCATCTCGTGCAGCATCGAGACCAGGTCCTCGCTGGCGACGTTGCCGGTGGCGCCGGGCGGGACCGGGCAGCCGCCGAGCTGGCCGAAGCTCGACTCGAAGGAGTCGACGCCGGTCTCGAGCGCCGCCAGCACGTTGGCGAGCGCCTGGCCGCGGGTGTCGTGGAAGTGGGCGGTCAATTCGGCCCCGACGATCTCCTCGTGGGCGCGGCGGAAGAACTCGCCGACCTGGACCGGGTTCGCCATCCCGGTGGTGTCGCCGAACCCGATCTCGACCGCGCCGGCGACCGAGAGCCGCTTGGCGATCTCGAAGACGCGCTCGAAGGGGACGTAGCCCTCATACGGGCAGCCGAAGCTGGTGCTGATCACTCCCTCGCAGCGCAGGCCGTCATCAGTCGCGCGTGCAAGCACGCGCTCCAACTCGTCGAGCGACTCCTCGACCGAGCGGTTGACGTTGCGCTGGTTGTGGGTCTCCGAGGCGGAGAGGAAGACGTTGACCTCGTCGATCTTCTCCCGCACCTCCAGCGCCGCTTCCAGCCCGCGCATGTTGGGGACGAGGACGGAGACCGAGACGTCATCAGGAATTTGGGCCCGTTCCAGCACCTCGCGCCCGTCGGCCAGCTGCGGGACGACGTCGGCACGGACGAAGCTCGTCACCTCCAGCCGCCGCACGCCCGTCCGCGCGAGCATCTCGACCAGCCGCACCTTGTCAGCGGTGGCGATCGTCTCCGGCTCGTTCTGGAAACCGTCGCGGGGGCCGACCTCGCGGATGCGGACGGCTTTCGGGATCACGGGTGCTTGCCTTCCTAGGCTCCGAGGGCGCGGGCGATGACCATCTGCTGGACCTCGTCGGTGCCCTCGCCGATCGTGAGGATCTTGGCGTCGCGGTAGAAGCGGCAGACCGGGTACTCCTCGATGTAGCCGTAACCGCCGTGGATCTGCACCGCCTCCTCGCAGCAGCGGACGGCGAGGCGGCCGCTCTTCAGCTTCGCCTGTGCGGCGGTGAGGGAGAAGTTTTCGCCCCGGTCCTTCATCCGCGCCGATTTGTAGACGAGCAGCCGGGTCGCCTCGATCTCAGTCGCCATGTCGGCGAGCTTGGCCTGGATCGACTGGAAGCGGGAGATCGACTGGCCGAAGGCCTGGCGCTCCTTGGCGTAGGCGAGCGCCTCGTCGAGGGCGCCCTGGGCAAGGCCGACGCCCATCGCGGCGACGCCGATGCGGCCGATGTCGAGCACCTGCAGGAACTGGCGGAAGCCCATCCCGCGGGGGCCGAGCAAGTTCTCCTCCGGGACCCGGCATTTGGTGAAGGTGAGCGGGCGGGTGTCGGAGGCGTTCCAGCCCATCTTCCGGTAGGCCTCGCCCTGCTCGTAGCCGGGGGTCCCGGTGGGGACGATCAGGTTCGAGATCTCGTCCTCGCCGGTGCGGGCGGTGATGCAGACGACGCCGGAGATCTCGGTGCCGGCGTTGGTGATGAACTGCTTGGCGCCGTCGATCACCCATTCGCCGCCGTCCAGCCGCGCCTTGGTGCGGACGTTGCCGGCGTCGGAGCCGGCCTCGGGCTCGGTCAGGCCGAAGGCGCCGAGGATCTCGCCGGAAGTCAGCCGCGGCAGCCACTCGGCTTTCTGGGCCTCGGAGCCGAAAAGATAGATCGGCTGCGTGCCGAGCGAGGTGTGGGCGCAGAGGGTGATCGCCACCGATGAGTCGACCCGGGTCAGCTCCTCGACCGCGAGCGCGTAGGCGAGCGAGTCGCCACCCCCGCCCCCGTACTCCTGGGGGAAGGGGATCCCCATCAGCTCGAGGTCGGCGAGCTTGCGCACGATCTCGTAGGGGAACCGCTTCTCGCGGTCGAGCTCCTCCGCGACCGGGGCCACCTCTTGGGCGGCGAAGTCGCGGACCGTGCGTTGGATCAGGCGATGCTCGTCGCCGAGGTCGAAGTCCATCCCAAGAGGATATCCGAATCAGCGTTCGAAGTTAGAGGGATCGTTCGGTTTTTGCGCTACCCTCGCCCGATGCCGGTCCCCTCTCCCCCGACCCGCCCCGCGCTGCGCGCCCGCTACGACGCCCGTCGCAGCGAAGTCGTCGCCACCGCCGCCGAGCTGTTCGCCGAACGCGGCTACGACTCGACCTCGATCAGCGAGCTGACCGAGGCGACCGGCCTCGCCGCCGGCGGCCTCTACCACTACATCGAGGGCAAGGACGACCTCCTGATCGCGATCTGCGACGAGCTGCTGGAGCCGCTGCTGGCCCGGGCGCGGGAGATCGTCGCCGCCGAGGCGCCCCCGGTCGAGCAGCTGCGCGAGCTGATCGGCGCCTGGGTCGCCCACGTCGTCGAGCACCGCCACCACATGCTCGTCTTCACCCAGGAGCGCCAGGCGATCGAGCGCGAGCCGCGCTGGCGCCGCGTCCGCTCCCAGCGGAAGAGCTTCGAGAAGATCCTCGACGACGTCCTCGCCCGCGGCGAGAGCGACGGCTCGATGACCTTCGCCGACCGCCGCCTCTCCCTCCTCGCCCTGCTGGGGATGGTCAACTACACCCCGCAGTGGGTGCGGCCGGGCGGGCGGCTCTCGCCTGCCGAGATCGCCGAGGGCTACTGCGCGATGGTGCTCGAGGAGGCCTAGGCCTGGACGCCGCTGCCGGCGGCGACGAGCACGGCGATGACGATCGCGATCAGGAGGGTGAGCAGGGCCGTCTTGAACGGCGCGGGTGGAGCGGGTCGGATCATGTACCGAAGGTACGCCGCTAGGGGCGATTTACCTGTGCGAACGAGCACAGCTTGACGTTTGTCACATTGAGCGCCTCGCGGATTAACGGATCGCAAAGGGTTCGCAGCTCCACCTGGCGCTCGGGGTCGTAGGAGGAGGTGGGGACCGGGCCGGCGGCGGGGTGGCAGCCGATCTCGCTCCAGCCGGGCGGCAGCTCGCGGACCAGGGTGGCCAGCCGCTCGGGGGAGATGCCCTCGGGGAAGGCTTCGCCCTTGCCGCTCTGGCCGTAGAAGCTCCCCTCGTAGCGGATCGCCCGGTTGCGGAGGGGGACGCCGAGCTCGGCGGCGAGCGCCTCGGCGACGCCGGCGACCGGCTCGGATTCGTGCACGTGCCGGTGGGAGTCGAGGTGGGTCGGGTCGCGGCCGAGCAGGGCTCGGAAGCGCTCGAGCTGGGCCCGGCACTCGGCTGCGACGGCGTCGCGGTCGTCGGTGTCGCAGTGCAGGTAGGCCTGGATCCATTCGCCGCGCTCGTAGATCCACTCGCCGAGGTCGAGGTGGAGACCGATCGCCAGCTCCGGGTGCGACGCCGCCGCCTCGGCGGCGGCCGGAGCGGCGCCCTGGCGGACCATCAGGCTGGCGCTGGTGACGACGCCCTCGGCGTGGGCGCGGAAGATGCCCTCGTTGACGGCCGCGGAGAGGCCGAGGTCGTCGGCGTTGACGACGAGGAAGCGGTCCTCGCTCACAGCCCCAGCCCCTCCGCCAGCGCGACCGCCTCGCCGAGCCAGCCGTGCCGCTGCCCCTCCGGCGGCTCCCACTCCCAGTCGACCGGGGCGACGCGCGCTTCCGACTTCTTTCCCAGCGAGGTGGGGTCGGAATCTGATGCGACGAGCACGTTGGAAGCGTAGAACTCCCATTTACCTTCTCGATTCCCTTCCGATGCCGAAAGCGTCGATCGCAGGCTAGGACCGGGAGATCTCGCCCGGCCGCCTCGTCATCGAGCCGCCCGTAACGAAAAGTGTGCATCCGCCTCTGGGCTTTCCGTCCAGAAACCACCGCCGATCGGAGCGGAGGCTGATCAGCGGTCGACAGGTCATGCGTGAAGCCCCCACGCAAGATCTCCCAACTGGCGACGCTGCTCGCCTTCCTCTGCCTCTGCGCAGCGCTCTTCCTCCCTTCCGCGGTGGCGGGCACCCGGCCAGCCGGGGGCCCGGACCTCGCCCGCAAGGCCGGCGCCGGCAAGCACGCCCATGCCGGGCGCTGCCGCGCCCGCCCGCACAAACGTCGTCGCGGCTGCCGCGCGCACAGCCGTCAAGCCCCGCGACACCAGGGAGGTGCAGCGGAGCCTTCGACCGGCCCGGTGCCGACGCACCCCGCGCCTGCCGATGATCCTGCAGGCCCCCGGGAGGAAGCCGAACCCGAAGCTCCGGAAGACCTCGAATCCCCGGCCGAAGAAGAAGCAGAAGCAGACGAGGAAGAAGAAGTAGAAGAAGAAGCCGAAGCCCAGGCCCCGGCTGGGGCCGAAGAAGAATCCAGCTTCCTGACCAATGCCGTGACCGCTCCGGCCGCCGCCCTGCGCTGGGCGCCCCCCCTAATGGTGGAACCGAAAACGATCACGCTCGGCACCGGCTACACCCACACGACCCTCGCCACCAACCGCGACTACATCGTCAAGCTCCCGGCGACGAAGAAGGTCGGCGGAACCTGGATCGACGGCGGCCACAACGTGGTCATCGTCGGCGGCTACATCACCGTCCCGCAAGGCAACTCCTCGGCAACCGTCAACGAAACCACCGCCCTCAGCATCAAGGGCGCGACCGGCACCGTGCACGTGGAGGGGGTGCTGATCGACGGATCCGGCGGCGGCGAATTCGACGGGATCACGATCAACGCCCCGGAAGCGACGGTCCAGCTCGAGAACCTGCGGATCGTCGGCGTGCGCGGCGGCTACGAAAGGGTCCACGCGGACGTGGTCCAGCCCTGGGGCGGGGTCAAGGACCTGCGGATCGACCGGCTGACCGGCCGCAGCAACTACCAGGGCCTGACCTTGAAGCCCGACCTGGGGCCGATCGGCGCTGCCGAGCTGGAGGAAGTGGACGTGACGGCGACGACCGAAGGCACCCTCGACCGCGGGGGGCACATGCTCTGGCTGACGCGCGGAGTCGACACCTGCAGCGCCTACCCGATGACGCTGTCCAACGTCTTCGTCACCCCACGACCCGGAAAACCCCTCAGCGGGGCCGTCTGGCCACAGAAGAACTTCACCCTGGGCTGTCCCGCCGCCGGCACCAAAAGCTCACTCGACTGGCCGGCGCTGCCGGTCCTCGGGGCCGCCCAGCTCGGCCCCCCCTCCAGCGGCAGCTACGTGCCGGCGGGGGTCGCGGGTCTCAGCTACCAGAGCCCCGGCTACCGGACCGGCTGAACGGGCGCCTGGATCCGGCCAGCATCAGCCCCACGTATGCCCAGAAGGCGTGCGGGGGGCCCGAGTCCAGCAGGTAGGACTCGATCAGCTGCAGGAAGAGGTAGCTGACGGTGGCGATCAAGACGACGGTCGCCAGCGACCACTGCAGTTCGTCCTCCGCCTCCCGCTGGCACCTGCGGGCGGTTGCGATCAGGCAGCCGAGCATGGCGAGGAAGACCAGCAGCAGCGGGATGCCCCCCCTGAGCAGAAGCGAGACGTACGCGGTCTCCGAGTACGGGAAGTTGCCGAGGGCGAGCTGCGGCGGCAGGTCGGGGCCGTAGCCCGTCGCCCAGTGACCGGTCAAGGCGGGGGCGTTCTGAACCCGGAAGAGCGAGTAGCGGTAGGAGACCGACTGCGGCGCGTAGGGGATCGCGTAAGCGGTGGCAGAGGGCGTCACGTACTGCTGCTCGGCGCGGTTGCCGAGGATCGACCCGAAGGCGATCAACCCGATCGCGACGACCGGGCCGGCGAAGGCCAGGGCCACGTAGAGGACGCGGCGGCGCCAGCAGATATAGAGAGCGCCGATCGAAGTGGCGATCAACATCCCGGCGGCCGCGGTCGAGATCAGCGCCATCACGGTCACCGCGAAGACGAACCCGTAGCGCAGCCGCCGGCCGCTGTCCTCGGCGCCGATCATCAACGAGAGCGACATCAGGATCGACGGCATCAGGAAGCCCGCGAGCTCGTGCCAGATGTTGAAGGGACCGGTGATGCGGCCGACCCCCAGCCCGAGGGACTTGTCGTAGAGGCTGCCCCCGGTGAGGGTCGTCAAGACGCTGCGGGTCGGCCCGAGATCGGCGGCCTGGGCAAGCGCGACGAGGGCGACGAAGGCCGCGACGCCGAGCATCAGGTGGATCGCGCGGCGGCGATCTCGCTCCTCCCCCATCGCCACGATCACCGCCCGCAGCAAGATCACGAACTGCATCGGGCCCAGCATCGTCCCGAAGTCTTCGAATTCCAGCGAGGCGTGCCGCAGGGCCAGGTCGAGACCGCCGAAGGCGATGGTGAGCCCGGCGTAGGCCAGCAGGAACCACTCCACCGGCGTCCATGCCGGCCGCCTCTCGCGGCTGGCGAAGACCAGGACCAAAGCGCCGAGACCGACGATCGAGGCCTCCGAGACCCGCAGCCCGGGCACGAGCAGGCCGCGCTGCAGGCCCGCCGCCGCGGGGGCGACGGCGACCATGACGAAGACCGCGAGGTCGGGCCGCTGCGACAGCACCAGCGCCGCCGCCACCGCGGCGACGGCGGCGAAGCCGAGGAGCGGGTTGAGCGCCGCGGCGACCCCGATCACCGGGGCGGCGCCGAGCACCAGCGCCAGCATCGTCAGCCGCGGCCGTCGCAGTCCCTGCGATGACCTCGGAGCCGGCGACAGCGGGGGAAGCGTCAGCTCAACCCGGTGCATGCCCGACCTCCATCTCCCGGCCCCGCAGGCGCAGCGGCAGCCCCCCGTGGACCAGGAAGGCGCTGTCGACCACCGATCCCGCCGCCAGGCAGCCGGACCACGCATCTTCCACCTCCGCCACCGGCGCACCGCGGCGGATCAGCAGCGCGCGACGCCCGCCCGCGGCGGATCCGCCCGCCTGGGCCGCCACCGCCCCCGCGCGCTCGGCGAAGCGGCCGTTTCCGACCGCGGTCAAGGCGAGCTGCCCAGGCCCTCCCCGCTCCGCGGCGCTCTGCAGGGCGGCAGGCAGGCTTCGCCAGCTGACGCGGGAGACGGGCACGGGCAGGATCCCCCCCAGGCGCTCGAGGTCGTCGACCCGCGGCAGCCGGCTCTCGCAGGCGAGCGCCAGGGCAAAGGCGATCAGAAGCCCCGCGGCCCCGCCGAGCAGGATGGCTTTTTTGCGAGAGAAGCCGATGCCGCTGTTGGGCAAGGAGACCGGCTGCATGCTTTCGCGCAGCGGGGTGCCGGTGGGGTCGGTCTGGGTTCGGACGGCGTCGCCGAAGGCACGGACGGCGGACAGCGAGGTACCCAGGTCGTCGCTGGAGAAGCGGACGAAGACGATGTTCGTGTTCGGCTCCGCGCTCATCCGCAGGTTCCCGCGGACGTCGTCGCGGGAGAGCCCGGTGGCGTCGGCGACCGCTTCGACCACCCCCCGGTCCTCCGGCAGCAGGCGCGCGTAGGTCAGCGCCAGGCGCCCGTCCTGGTAGGGCGTCGGGTGGGCGGCCTGCTGCTTGACCGCGAACGAGCTGCCGGCGGAGACCGAGATCCCTCCGACCGCCGCCCCGATCGCCAGCCCGAAGACGAGGCCGAGCACGAGCATCCATCCCCGCCGGGCCAGTACCTGCCAGGTGAACACCGGCTGCGTCATCCCTCCCGCGAAGGTAGTATCACGCCACCGTCAGGCAGGGTGGGACCAAGCCGGCGCACGGCAATGAACGCATCGCGGTCAAGGAGGAGGAGTGACTGACTCAAAGACGAGTCTGGACTTCATCATCATCGGCGCGCCCAAGGCCGGCACCACCTCACTCCACGAGTACCTGAAGACCCATCCCGAGGTTCACCTTCCGAGCTGGAAGGAGACCAATTTCTTCCTCGACCCGCGCTATCAGCGAGGGGTCGACTGGTACCTGGACTGGGTCCTGGGCGAGGCCGGCGGCGAGCGCGTCCGCGGCGAGGCATCGGTCCGCTACATGGCCGGCACGCCCTGGCTGGTCTCCGACGAGGAAGCGGCGCGGGAAAACCTTCCCGCCGAGTACGCCGCCGCCGGGACCGAGCGGGTGATCCCCGAGCGAATCCACGCCGCGCTCCCCGACGTGAAGCTGATCGCCCTCCTCCGCGACCCCGTCAAGCGCTGCATCTCCGAGTACGGGATGGCGGTCCTCCGCGAGATCGAGCACCGCAGTCCCGATGAGGCGCTGGAGACCCTGCTGCAACCGGAGCAGCTGGAGAAGGCGCGGGCCTACTTCACCGACACCACCTGTTACGTGGCGCAGAGCGAGTACGGGCGGGTGCTGAAGCCGTTCTTCGAGATCTTCCCGCGCGAGCAGCTGCTCGTCCTCTTCACCAGCGACCTCGCCGAGCGACCGCGGGAGGTCGTCCAGCAGGCGTGCGCCTTCCTCGGGGTCGACGACGATTTCGTCCCGCCCAACCTCGGCGTCCGCTACCTCGAGGGCGCGACGCGGCCGCGGGTCCGCTACCTCGACTTCCCCCGCTTCTCGCGGGCCCTGCGCCAGCACGAGGGCCTGCGCTCCGCCTGGCGCCGCCTCCCCTCCGGCTTCCGGCGGCGTGCCTGGAGCTCGACCTACAAGATCGAAAAATGGAACCGGGTGACCGACACGGCGAAGAAGAGCACCGAGGTCAGCCCAGAGCTGGAAGCCAAGCTGCGCGAGCACTTCCAGGCCGACCGCGAGCTGATCGCAGAGCTGGTGGGGACCGAGCCTCCTTGGCGGTAGTCGGCCGCCTCACCGGCGGCCGCAGCCTCGGGGCGCTGGCGCGCGGCGCGGGGACCGCCTTCATCCTCCAGGGCCTGGGCGCCGGCCTCGCCTTCGCCCTCCAGGTCTCACTGGGGAACTGGATGGGGCCACGCGGCTACGGCGCCTACAGCTTCACGGTCGCCTGGGCCGGGCTGGTCGCCGTCGTCGCCGGCCTGGGACTGCCCTCCACCGTGCTCAGGTTCGTCCCCGCCTACATCAGCGGGCGCGACTGGCCGCGGCTGCGGGGCATCCTCCGGGTCAGCGTCCTCCTCACCTTCGCGCTCACCGGCGGCCTCGCCCTGCTCGGCACCGGCGTCGCCTTCCTCGCCGGCGCCGGCGCGCCCAGCTGGAACCTCGTGCTCGGCCTCTGGCTGGTGCCGCTGCTCGCCTTCCGCACCCTGGCCCAGGAAGTCGTCCGCGGCTTCCGCCGCATCGGCCTCGCCTACGGCCCCTCGTTCGTGCTGCGCCCGGCGCTGATCATCGCCGGCTGCGGCGCCTTCCTCTCCCTCCACGGCGACCTCACCAGCGAGACCGCGCTTGCCGTGACGGCGGCGGCGATGGTGGTAATGCTGGCGATCCAGGCAGGCTGGTTCTGGTTCCGGGTCGAGCCCGACCTGCGGTCGGCCGGCCACCACTACGAAACCCGGGCCTGGCTGCGGGTGGCCCTGCCGCTGCTGCTGATCGCCAGCTTCACCGTGGTGCTATCGGAAACCGACATCGTCATGGTCGGCGCTTTTCTCGGCGCCAAGGAAGCCGGCATCTACACCGCCGCCTCGAAAACCGCGGGCGTGGTCGGCCTGGTCCTGCTCTCGGTCAACGCGGTCGCCGCACCGATGTTCTCCTCGCTCTACGCCGAGGGGCGCCACGAGGACCTGGCGAAGCTGGCGACGAAAGTGGCGAAGTGGACCTTCTGGCCGGCGCTGGCGATCAGCATCGTCCTCGCGGTGGCGGCGAACCCGATCCTCGGCCTCTTCGGCCCCGAGTTCCACGACGCGAGGTGGATGCTGATCGCGCTGCTCTTCGGCCAGGTCCTCAGCGCCGCCGTCGGCTCGGTCGGCTACCTGATGACGATGACCGGGCACCAGCGCGACGCGGCCCGCGTCTATGTCTTCGTCGCAATCAGCCACGTTGCCCTGAACGCGATCGCGATTCCCCTGATCGGGGCGCTGGGCGCAGCGATCGCCACCACCACCAGCATCACCATCTGGAACCTCTGGCTGCACTCGCTGGTCGTCAACCGCCTCGGCATCCACCCCTCGGTCGCCCCCCGCCTCTTTTCGCGGCAGCCGAGGCCGAACTAGCGGGCAGCCGCCGCGCGACCCGGGAGGTCGGCGTAGGAGCCGGTGGGCACGGAGGCGATCAGCCCGCCCCACTCCTTCGACGTCAGGACCTCCAGCTCGTCGGCAAGGCCCGGGTGGACCATCACCTCGACATCGAGGTCGCGCGCTTCGGCGAGCACCTGCTCGATTCCGCTGCCGCCGAAGGCGGGGTGCAGGTCCCTGATCGAGTGGAACCGCTGGGTCGAGGCGAAGCGGGCGGCGATGCCTCGGTTGAGGAGCGAGCGCAGCGCCAGTTTGTGGCGCGGCTTCTCGCCGGGCCTGAAGGTGAAGCTGGAGCGAACGGTCATCCCTCCCCTGCGATCGAGCTCCCAGAGGGCCGGCGTCGAGAGGTGGCCGTGCTGGTGGCCGTCGACGTGGGTCGGCGGCCCGCCCCGCAGGCGTTCGAACTCGGCCAGCTGCAGACGCACGCAGCGCCGCGCTGCCCGCATCAGCCGAGGTCCGGGTGCCCACCTGCCGGCGAAGCTGGCCTGGAAGCGCTCGACCGCCCAAGCCTGCTCGGCTCGGTCCGGCTCGGCGACCCCGGCGCCCGAGTAGGGCTCCATCAGATTCAAGTGAAGGCCGATCGGCAACTCCGCCTCGGCCGCGAGCCCGAAGCCGCGCGCGGAGTCCTCCATGAAGACCATCGCGGTCGCGGAAGTGATGGCGCCCCGGGCGAAGGCCTCGCAGATCGCGTCGCTGGTGGCACGGTCGTGGCCCAGGTCATCGGCGTTGACTACGAGCATGGGAGATGCCCGCGAGCGGCACGGACAGCGCTCAATGCTATCCAGCGATTAGGGTTGCGCGGGGATGAGGAGATCGAACTCCGGCCGGCCACCGGTGTCGTTCATCGCCTGGAGCAGCGTCGCCGGACGCTCGCAGGAGATGGCGGCGGCGCTGGGCGGCGAGGCTCGCTGCTTCTACGACTTCGGCTTCGTCCGCAAGGCGCTGATCCCGCTGCGCTACGCCGCCAGCGCCCTGCGCACGACGATCTACCTGCTGCGGCGGCGACCGCGAGCGGTGATCGTCTCCAACCCTCCGGTCTTCCCGGCGGCGATCGCCTGGCTCTACTGCCGGATCGCCTCGGCGCCGCTGATCCTCGACAGCCACCCCTCGGCCTTCGGCTTCTACGAGACCAAGAAGCTGGTCAAGTTGACGATGCCGCTCCACCGCTTCCTGATCCGCGAGGCCAGCGCCAGCATCGTCACCGTCGACGCGCTGACCGAGATGGTGCGGGCGGAGGGCGGCCGGGCGGAGATCGTCCACGAGGCGCCGCCGCTGTGGGAGGCGACGCCGGCGCCGCCCCTGGGTGCGCGGCCGTCGCTGCTGTTCGTCGGCATCTTCGCCGACGACGAGCCGGTCGAGTTGGTCGCCGCAGCCGCCAGGCGGTTGCCTGCCGTCGACTTCCGGATGACCGGCGACCTGCGCAAGTGCCCGCCCGCGATCCTCGACGACAAGCCCGAGAACCTGGAGCTGCTCGGCTTCCTCGGCCCCGACGCCTACCGCGACGCGGTCAATGCCAGCAACGTGGTGATCACCCTGACGACGAGGCCCGAGGCGGTCAACCGGGCCGCCAACGAGGCGGTCTTCGCAAAGCGCCCCTTGATCGTCAGCGACTGGCCGGCGATGAGGTCTTACTTTCCCCACGCGGTGGCAGTGGAGAACGACGTCGACGCCTTGGTGGCCGGAGTCGAGCGGGCGCTGGAGGAATACGACGAGCTGGTCGCCGCCGCCGAGGACGCGGTGGCCGCACAGCGCCGGCGCTGGGACAGCCAGCTGGGAGTCCTGCGCGAGCTGATCGCCGGCGGCAGCTCACCGCGTCCGAGCGAGCGGGCCGGTGCCTGAGCTACCCCCCGCCCTCGAGAAGCGCTCGCTACCGGCCCGGCGCACCCTGCGGCGGGCGGTCCAGGGCACGGGCACGGCGCTGCGCCGGGTCGGCGCGGGCAACCGCCCCCTCCCCCGCTTCCTCATCGTCGGCGCCGCCAAGGCGGGGACCACCTCGCTTCACGAGCACCTCTGCGAGCACCCCCGGGTCGCCGCTCCGCGAGCCAAGGAGGTGCACTACTTCGACTTCTCCTATCGCCGCGGCAGCGGCTGGTACCGGGCTCACTTCCCCCGCGCCGGAGCGGGAGAGATCAGCGGCGAGTCCACTCCCTACTACCTCTTCCACCCGGCCGTGCCCGAGCGTGTGGCGCGGGACCTTCCCGGCGTGAAGCTGATCGCGATCCTGCGCGACCCGATCGACCGCGCCTTCTCCCACCACAACCACGAAACCGCCAGCGGCTACGAGAGCCTCCCCTTCGAGCAGGCGATCGCCGCCGAACCCGAGCGGCTCCGGGGCGAGGAGGAGAAGCTGCTGCGGAGCCCCGGATACCGCTCCTATTCCCACCAGCACCACTCCTACCTCGCCCGCAGCCGTTACGCCGAGCAGGTCGAACGCTGGCTGCGGTACTTCGACCGCGACGACCTCCTGATCCTCTCCGCGGAGGACCTCTTCACCCGCCCGGCGGAGACGGTCGAGGCCGCCCAGCGGTTCCTGGACCTGGAGCCGAGCGTCCCGGCCGACCTCTCCCCCCGCAACAACCGGTCCTACTCGCCGATCGCGCCGGAGCTGCGGCAGCGCCTTCAGGCTGAGATGGAGCCGCACAACCAGCGGCTCTTCGAGATCGCAGGACGCGATTTCAATTGGGGCCCCCCGGGGTGAAAACCGCTGCGTCCCATACAATCGCCGCCGTGAGGGGGGCTCCTTGAGCGCAGCGGCGCAACCACCTTCCCATCGCAAGCTGCTGATCGAAGCGCGGCGCCGGGGCTGGCTGATCCTGCTCGCGGTGGTCCTGGTCGCGCTCGTCGGCTGGGCGGTGGGCCACTCGAAAGACCCCAGCTACGAAGCCGAAGCGGTGCTCGTCGTCCACGCCGCCGTGCCGGTGGCCGAACAGCCCAACTCCTCATCCCAGCTCGCCGCCACCTACAGCGCGCTGATCCCGCTCGACCGCAAGGTCGAATCGAGCATCGAAACCCAGCTGCCCGAAGTCGAGGGCAAGGACTACGCCGTCGCCAACGACCCCAACACCGCCGTCCTGCGGTTGACCTTCCACGCCCGCACCTCCGACGGCGCGATCGAAGGGGCTCGGGTCCTCTCGCTCTCGATCGCCGGCGGCAACCCGATCACCGGCAACATCAAACCGAACACGATCAGCGTCGCCAGCCTGCCGACCAGCGCCGAGGAGTCGGCCGCGTCCTCGGAGCTGCTCCTCGTCTCGATCTTCCTCGGGCTCCTGCTCGGCTTCGTCCTGGTCGGCTTCTGGCGCCCGCGCGACGTCCGCCTCGACACCCTGCGCGACCTGCGCCAGCAGCTTTCCTGCCCCTGCTTCGCGATCGATCTCGATACGCGCTCGGGCCTGCACCCGCTGTTCGACGTGCTCGCCGACCGCGGCAGCCGCACCCTCGCCGTCGTTCCCTGCACCGCCAAGGACAAGGGCAGCGCGCAGGCGCTCGTGAAAGCCCTTCTCAACGCCTTCGGAACCGGCCGGGCGGTCGCCACCGGCGCCCCCGGCAGCGACGAAGCAGGCGAGCTGGCCGCGACCGCGGCCGACGCGACGATCATCGTGGTCAGGACAGGAGAGCGGGCCGCGGACCTGGCCCGGGCCGCTGACCTGCTGAACAGGTACGGCGCCGAGCCGGCCTACGCCGTCATCGCCGTGGGCCGCGGCAGACCGGCCGCGCCCGCGCCCCGGGCCCCCGACGCCGGGGCGGCCAGCCCCACCGCCTAGCGCCAGTCGGCGTAGCCTGGCGAGGAGTAGCCGAGCCCCGCCAGCCCGCGGGGGACGAAGTCCCCGCGCCGCGGCGATCCGTTCCAGACCCGCCCCCGGACCTGCGGCAGCGCGGGCCAGCTGACCGCTCCCCGCGCCTTCTCCGCCGAGCAGGCATCGGGCTTGCCGACCTCGGGCCACACCGATCGCCCGAAGCGGCGGTCGGGACGCGGCCGCACGTAGACGCCGCGCATCCGCACCGGATACGCCAGGCAGGTCAGGCTGCCCGAGGTGAGCCAGATCAGGTGCCCTCCCTCGTCCACCTCCCGATCGAGGCCGCGGAGGTTCACCCGGCTGATCTCGGCCCGGCCGATCGGCCCAAGGTCCCTCGGCAGCATCAGGCCCTGGTAGTTGGAGGAGGCGGTGAGGCGGCTGATGCGCAGATCGGCGACGCCGCCCCAGGGCTGCACCACGTCGGCATGGAAGCCGTGAAGCCCGCCCGTGACCCCGTCGACCCTGATGTTCTGCAGCTGGACGGTCGCTTCGGGGGCGGCGATGTCGATCCCGTCCCAGACCGCTCCCGGGGTCCCCTGCAGGTGGACGCCCTCGACGTGGACGGTGCCGGTCGCGCCCTTGATGTAGATGGCGGTCCGGTAGCGGTCGTTCTCCACCCCCGGCGGTCCCCCCGGCGGGACGGTGATCTCGCCGCCGACGATGACGATGTCGTGGCCGCCCTCGATCGTCATCCCCCCCACCTTGCGGTGCTTCGGCAGGACGATCCGCGCGTCGGTTCGTGGGCCCAGGGTGGTGTTGGTGTACCCCTCCCCCAACTCCACGCGCAAGGGGTCGACGAGGGACGGCGGCGCCCAGCGCAGGGGTTTGGCGGGGGGGCCGTCCGGGCGCGCCTGGCTGTCGCCGCAACCGCTGAACAACGCCAGGCTGGCGAGCCCCGCCGCCACCGCGCCCCGCGCTGCCGGCAGCGGCCCGAGGCGCGGCAGCCTCATTCCTGGGGCTGTGCTCGCTTGGGCCGCGATGCCATCGCGTCGCGCGCCCCCACGGCGCTCTGCAGCAGGCGAAGCGTTCGCACCGCCAGCCGCTGGAGCACCGGCAGGTTCAGCCGATCTCCCAGCTGGCGCATCAGGTAGAGGACCCTCGCCGCGAAGGTGCTCCCTCCGTTGCGGGAGAGCGCCCGCACGATCCAGCGCAGCGGCCAGGCACGGCCGCGTTCGAAGTAGCGAGGATCGAAGGGGCCGATCACGTCTTTGTGCACTTCATGGAGGACCGCCAGGCTGTAGCCGCGGTAGTAGGCCTCCCGTCTCACCTCGATCCACGACCGCTCATACTGGTGGCCGGCGCGGATGCCGCGATCGAAGACCGCTTCCAGGCCGGCCTCCCGGCAGCGGAGGCCGAAGTCCCGGTCCTCGTGCCAGGACTCGCGGAACTCCGGCGAGGAGAGCCCCACCGCAATCGCGTCCTCGCGGCGCAGCGAGAAGTTCCCGCCCCACAGGTGCGTGAGCACGTCATCCCGGTCGAGCTCGTACTGGCGGCAGCGCTTCTCGTAGGAAGCTCCGTAGACATGCGCCTCCGCCGAGAGCTCGCCCCCGTTCGTCGGCACTACCGGCGTATAGCCGCAGACGAGCAGCTTCGAGCGCTGTTCGTGGTGCGCCGCGTGCCTGCTGGCCAGCCCCGGATCCGGCACCACGTCGTCGTCCACGAAGAGGAGGAGGTCGGCGCTGGTGCGCTCGGCTCCCGCCTGGCGCGCTCCGGCCGGTCCGACGCCGCCGGTCGCGTAGACCTCGACCCGATCGGGAAGATCGGCGACCGAAAGACGCAGCGGTGCGCCGCCTTCGTTCGCGTCGTCGATCACGATCACGCGGTCCACGGCCGGGTCTTCCAGCAGGGGGGTCAACACGCGCAGGAGGCGATGGCTCCGATCTCGGGTCGGAACCACTGCGTCTATTCTCAGAGTCACGTTTCTCGACCAGTCAGGGGACGGCGGGGGCAACCGCGCCTCAACGCCTTGTCGCCAGGGTTGCGAGTCTACAATCAGCGCTCAGATGCCTCCGAGCTCCAACGAGATCGCAGCGGAGGCTCCTGCCGTCCTTCCCGATCGCGCGGCCACCCTTCGTCCTCCGGGATCCGCCCGGCTCACGCCTGGATCCTTCAAGGAGTTGGTCCTTCACCTGGTCAAGCGGGAGATCGACACCACGCACCGGATGACCGTACTCGGGTGGGCGTGGCCGCTGATGCGCCAGCTCGTCCAGTTGGGCGTCTTGGTCTTCATCTTCGGCTCGGTATTAGACCTGGGAATTGAAAACTTTGCTGTTTTCGTTTTCTCAGGCCTTTTGGCATGGAACTGGTTTTCCACCGGCGTGGGCGAGGCAACCGGCTCCCTGCTCGCCCACCGGCACCTGCTTTACCAGCCGCGGCTGCCTCCGACGGTGATCCCGATCGTCTCGGTCATCGTCCCCCTCGTCGACGTCTTGATGGCGCTGCCGGTGCTGGTGATCCTGCTCCAGACCGAAGCCGGGATCCCGGCGACGATCGCCTTCATCCCGGTCCTCGTCGTCGTCCAGCTGGTGCTGATGGCCGGAATCGCCTGGCTGACGGCCGCCGCCAGCGTCTTCCTGCGGGACGTCCCGAACATCGTCGGGGTGGGGCTCAACGTCCTCTTCTACCTGACCCCGGTCTTCTACGGCCTGAAAGTGATCCCGGACCAGTACGTCGGCCTGCTGAAGCTGAACCCGCTGGCGACGATCGTCAGCAGCTATCGCGCGATCCTGCTCGGCGATCCGCTGCCGGGCACCTTCGCGATCGTCTACACCCTGCTCGCCGCCGCCGCGCTCGCGGTACTCGGATACCTCCTCTTCGTCCGCCTCCAAAACCGCTTCGTGGACAACCTCTAGATGACCGTCCTGACCGCCCGCTTCGAGGGAGTATGGAAGTCCTACCCACGCTGGCTCTCGGGGCGGCGCAGCCTCCGCTCGATGGCCAGCCCGAGGATGCGAGCCAGCGGTCGCCGCCAGGGGAGCAGGTGGGCCCTTCAGGACGTCTCGTTCGAGATCGAGCGGGGCCAGGCGTACGCCCTGCTGGGCGAGAACGGCGCCGGCAAGTCCACCCTGCTCCGCCTCTGCTCCGGGCTTGGCAGCCTGACCAAAGGCCGGATCCTCGTTTCCTCCGACGTCGCCTCCGTGTTGAGCCTGGGGGCGACGTTGAGCTCGGAACTGACGGGCCGGGAGAACGCCCTCACCGCGACCCTGCTGGCCGGGGTGAGGATGCGGGACGCCCCCGCCGTGGTCGAGGCCGCGCTTCGGTTCGCCGAGCTCGAGGAGTTCGCCGACTCCCCGGTCCGTTCCTACAGCGACGGGATGCGGCTGCGGCTCTCCTTCGGGGTGGTCGCCCAGCTCGAACCGGGGCTGCTCCTGCTCGACGAGGTGATCGCGGTCGGCGACCTGCGCTTCCGGGAGAAGTGCATGACCCGGATCGAAGAGCTGCGGGAGCGGGGCACCAGCCTCCTCTTCGCCTCCCACGACCTCGACCAGGTCGCCGAAGTCTGCGATCGCGCCATCTGGCTGCAGGAGGGGCGGATGCGCGCCCAGGGAGAGGCCGAGCAGGTGGTCGAGGAGTACCGGGAAGCGATGCAGGCGGAGACCTTCGCCCGCACGCCTGCGCCGGAGCGGGAGGCGGAGGGCCCCTTGAAGCTGCGGGAGAACCGGTTCGGAACCCAAGAGCTGACGATCGAGGAGGTCGTGGTGGAGGGGTCGAAGCCGGGCGTCGCCGAGCCCGACGGGCCGCTCTCGGTCAACCTGCGACTGGGTCGCGCCGGCGACCCGATCCCGCGGCCGATCGTCGGCGTGACGATCTACCGCGTCGACGGCGACGTCGCCTGCTGCGAGGCCAACACCGAGAGCGACGAAGTCTCGCTGGGCGAGGTCGCCGGCGAGGTCGCGGTCAGCTTCAACTGGGACCGGGTTCAGCTCCTCCCCGGCGAGTACGTGGTCGACGTCGGCGTCTACCAGCACGACTGGCAGTTCGCCTACGACTACCACTGGCACGTCTACCCGCTGAAAGTGCTCGGCCACCAGGGGACCTCGCGGGCGATCTTCGAGCCCGATCGGCGGCGCTGGTCGGTGCAGCGCTCCTAGGTCTCGGCGGAGGCACGGCCGCGGCGGGCGCCGCGGACCCCGCCGACCGCCCCGGCGACGACGCCGCCGGAGAGGCCGAGCTGCTCGGAGGTGAGCCGCCCTCGCTGCTGGATCAGCTGCCAGCCGAGCACCAAGCCGCCGCGGGAGGCCTCGCGCAGCAGCGCCCGGCGGCGCTCGCGGCGCGGCAGCGCCATCACCCGTGCGGCCTCGGCCTCGCCGTAGCCACGACCCCGGTCGCGCGGCTCGTAGCCGGCCGGGCGCAGGCCGCGGCACTCGCGGTGCCCGACCACGCTCCCCCGGGCGAAGGCGTCGGCGACGATCGCGATCAGCGGCTCGAGGCCTTCGCCGCCGCCGTGCAGCCTCAGCGCCGCCTCCCGGCGCATCGCCAGGTAAGCGGGCTGGCGCCCGACGAGGGTGAGCGAGGAGTCGGCAAAGCGGTCGTCGTGGAGATAGAGCGGCTGCGTCAGATCGCGCTTGGCGGCGGCGCCGAAGACCACCTCGACCCGCTCCCCGTCGAAGGCGGCGAGCGCGTCCTGCAGCCAGAGCGCACCCGGCTCGGTCCCCGGCAGCGGGATCGCGACCAGCGGCCGATCCCCTTCGCGCACGGTTTCCAGCACCGCCTCCCAGTGCCGGTGCGCCTCGCCGGCGGCCACCCTGACGGCGGCGCCGGCCGCCTCCAGCTCGGCGCGCCCGGCCAGATCCCGGAAGGTGCTGGCGGGCCCGAACACGACTTCGGTCGCCGCGGCGTGCTGATGCGTTTCGTCGCGCTGCAGCCAACCCGCCTGGGTCGCCGCCTGCACCACCGCTTCGAAGTCGATCCCGTCGACGATCCGCTCGGCCAGCGAGGCGGTCCAGATGCCCTCCTCGGGCACCGTACGAGCGACCTGGGCGCCGTTCAGCCGCGCTCGCACGGTCGGGGCGACCAGGCGCGGCGGCTCGATCGGCTCGTCGGAGAGCAGCTCGACGTCGGCGACGGGCGCCGGCTGCCTCGCCGGTGGGCCCGTCCAGCCGCCGGCGAGCGCGCCCTGACGGTAGGAGAGCCCCTCCGCGATCTGGAAGAGGCGCAGCCAGGCACCGCGGAACCGGGCCCATTCGAGAGCTCCGAGGAGGGCGATGGCCGCCTCGCGCACCCGGGCGCTCTCCCAGGCGCGTTCGGAGGCCCAGCGCAGGGGCTGCCGGAAGCGGCTCGGGCGGAAGACGTGGCGCAGGGGCAGGCTTGCGACCGCCTCCGGGTAGGTGGCGGCGATGAAGGTGTCGCCGACGCCCTCGCGGCGGGCGTCGCGCAGCCGCTGCTCGGTGCGGAGGGTGAACTCGTGGCGGGCCGAAGCGCTGGGCTCGAAGCCGATCTCAACCCCCATGCGCAGCATCCTCAGGCCCCACTCCCAGTCCTCGCGCCGCTCCTTCGAGTACTCCTCGGCAAAGCCGCCGATCCGCTCGAAGAGGACCCGCGGCAGGGAGACGTTGGCGGTGAGGGCGGCGACGAAGGTCGTCCCCTCCGCTTCGCCCAGCTGGGCGAACAGGTCCTGCCACCAGAGCCTTGCGACCTGGGCGGCGAGGTTGTCGTCCTGGGGACGCGGGCGGTAGGGCCCGACGAGGACCGCGGCCTGCTCCCGCCCCCCGTGCCAGCGCAGGTGAGCGCGGAGGAGGCCGGGGTCGGCGACGACGTCGTCGTCGATGAAGAGGAGCAGCGGCGCCGCCGCTTCGCGGGCGCCGTGGTTGCGGGCGGCGGCGGCGCCCTTGCCGACGTTGGCGACGCGCCGCAGCCGGAAGCGCCACTTCGGATCAGGCGGGTCCGCCAGCGCCGGGCTCGCGGGGTCGTCGTCGACGACAACCACCTCGAAGGCCTCCGGCGGCACGTCCTGGGCGCCGAGGGCCGACAGGCAGCGCTGCAGCGCCTCCTCCCGCTGGTAGGTGGGGACGATCACGGAGATCGCCGGCCCGTCGCCCCCGAGAAGGGACGGGTCCAGGGCGAGGGTCTCCGCGGCGGCCGCGGCCGGGCCGCCGCCGCCGTTCGCGCTCGCCACGGGCGCGAGCGCCCCTCCAGGCCGAGCCGCCTCGCGCTGGGTCCTGAGGGCGCGGATCCAGCGCCCGCTGCCGAGGAAACCACCGCGCAGGTATTCCCAGGCGAGCCGCACTTCGATCGCGTCGGCTTTGCCCACCATCCGTCGGCGCTGCGTCCAGTAGTACTGCCTGAAGAGCCAAAGCCACGCCCGCGGCGCGGTCAGCTCCCGGTCCTCCAGAACCAGCTTGGTCAGGGCAGCCGAGAGGCCGATCCCGTATCCCACGACCGCCTTGCGCAGCGCTCCGGGAGCGTCCCGGTGCTGGTGGAAGACGAACATCTCGGGGTCGTAGACGACGCGATGGCCGGCGTCGAGGATCCTCCCCAGCAGGTAGGAATCCCCGCCCGATTCGGTCTCGGTCCCCGCATCCAGCTCCGGCGGAAAGGGCTCCCCCGCGGGAAGCAGGTCGCGGCGAAAGGTCATGTTCGCCCCCACCCCCATCGCCGCGGCGTGCAGCGGCGACATCGTCTGCCAGTCGAAGCGGACACGCCTCAGACCGCGGGCGAGGCTCGCCTTGCGCTCCATCATCTCCCGCGTCGGCGTGTCCAGCGCATAGGGAAAGGCGGGGCCGGTGACGGCGGCGACGCCGTCGTGGGAGAAGGCGCGGGCGAGCGGCTCGAGCCAGTGCGGCGAGGCGACGCAGTCGTCGTCGATGAAGGCGATCGCGTCGCCCCGCGCGGCCCGCAGGCCGGCGTTGCGGGCGTTGTCCAGGCCGCGCCGGTCTTCGCGCAGGTAACGGAAGCCGGCCGCCTCGACGACCGCCCGGCAGTCGGCCTCGCCGGGATCGTTGTCGACGATGACGATCTCGTAGGGCGCCGGGTCGAGCCTGGTCAAGCTCTCCACCAGGGTGCTCAACTGCCGCGGCCGGCGGTGGGTGCAGACGACCACCGAGACGCGCGGGGCCGCCTCGGGCCGCGCCCCCGGCGAGATCCTCTGGCGCAGGTGCTCGATCAGCATCCGGCGGGCGCACTCGTAATCGGCTCGCCGCGCCAGCGCGGCCGTAGCCAGCGCCCCGCCCTCGACCCTTCCCGGGCTGGCCAGGTCGACCCGGATCGCCGGCGCCTGCCCGCAGAGGACCAGCACGTGCCAGCGCTCCTCGCCGCTGAAGTCGAAATCGTCGACCGCAAAGCGCGCGTCGACCAGCCCGGTCCCGGTCATCCCCTCAACTTCGCCTTGAACTCATCGAGGGTTTCGGTGCCCCTCACCTCGAGCCGGGGCAGCATCAGTAGGTCCTCGCCGAACGACGCCCGCCACTCATCAGTGGTGACACCGTAGTAGAAGCCGCAAGCGGCGGCGATCGACCGCACCGAGGCATCATGGAGTCCGAACGGGTAACAAAGGGAGCGCACCGGATAGCCGAGGTTTTCGTGGAACCGAGCCCGGCTGCGGCAGAAGTCCGCCGCCAGCTCCGAAGCGGTCAGCGAGACCAGCGGCTGGTGGCCGGAGGAGTGAGATCCGATCTGCACGCCCGAATCGCGCAGCGCCCGAAGCTGCGACCAGTCCATCAGCTCCAGCTCCTCGCCCAAGCCCTCGTCCCAGCGGTTCGACCCGCCGACGAGGTCGGTGACGACGAAGACGGTCGCCTGGAAGTCGTACTTGGCGAGCAGCGGTCGAGCATGGTCGAGGAAGTCGGCGTAGCCGTCGTCGAAGGTGATCATCACCGAGTTTGGCGGGACCGGGTAACGCCGGTCCGAAGCGACCCGCCACTGCTCGAAGTCGATCGACGTGTACCCCTCTTCCCGCAGGTGACTCAGCTGCTCCTCGAAGGCTTCGGGATGCAGGCGCCAGCGCGCCGTCGCCTCCTTGCCCTCCGGGGCGACCCGGTGGTACATGAGGATCGGGAAGCTCCGCGCCCCCGACGGCTGCTGCGCGGGCCGGGGCCCCACCTCGCCGCCTTCGGGATGGAACTCCGGCAGCCCCGCCGGCGGCGCAGCCTCCACCCAGCGGGGCGGGGAGTCGCGACGCGGCAGTAGCCGCCGCCGCCCCCGCCGCCGCCAGAGCTGCACCCGGTAGGCCTCGGTCCGGACGTCCTCGCAGAGATCGAACATCCCGCTTTCGCGGAGCGCGCGATCGAGCGCGGCGCCGCCGAAGGGAACCTCCCAGTCGAACCCGGCCGCGTTCGGTTCGTCGACAAGCGCGTGAGCATGGGCGCCCAGAAGATGTCCGCCCCGGCGCAGGGCGCCGCCGATGCCCTCCAGGGCCCGGCCGAGGTCAGCGGCGGTCGCCGCGTAGTAGAGGAGCTCGCTGCAGACGACGAGGTCGTAGGGGCCGCCCAGCTCGCCTTCGAACGCGTCGAGTCGCGCGAACTCGACGTTGTCCAGCCCGGCGCAGCGCTTGCGGGCGCGGGAGAGGGCGATGAACGAGAGGTCGGCTGCGGTCAGCCGGTCCACCCTGCCGGCCAGGCGCTCGGTGAAGTTCCCTTCGGCGCAGCCCAGCTCCAGCGCCTCGCCGACCGAGCTCGGCACCAGATCGAGGGTCAATCCGTACTTGTCCTCCTCGTACGGGGATTCCAGGCGCCAGGGATCCGCTTTCAGCCCGAAGATCCGCTCGCATTCGAGGGAGCGCCAGATCGAGGCGTCGCTGAGGTCGCCGGGGGGCTTCCGCACCCCCTCGAGGACCAGCGGGGCGCTCAACAAAGGTCCGCCGGCGCGGGGACCGGTGACAGGATCGCCGTCCCGGTGCGCCAGCCCGAGCCGCTCCTCCCTTGCCGTGCGCGGCAGCGCCAGCCAGCGCGAGGCGGCGGTGCCGTCGCGGCCCTCGCCGCGACCGACCACGGTGGCCTGCGCCGGCACGAGCGAAGCGCCCGCCCGCCGCGCCGCCAGGCTCGCCCCGAGGCGCTCGCGCAGCGAGCCGCCGGCCTCCTCGGGCGCCAGCAGCAGAGCCTCGCGCAGCACCGCGCGACAAAGCTCGAACCCGCACTGGACGAGGATCTCGCGGCGCAGCCGGTGGACCGAGAGGAGGCCGCGACGGGCCTGACAGCGGATCGCGGTCAGGGGCGCGCCGCCGACCCGCACCGCCACGTCAACCGCGTTTCCCCGGCGCGGCCGCAGCGCCCTCAGCTCCTCGCCGAGGTCGACCTCGAACAAGCCGCCCGATACCTCATGCGGCTCACCCGCCTCTTCAGCCGGCGGCTCGGTCTCGTAGAAGTCCTCCCCGGTCAGCGAGCGGACCCCCCAGAGCTCCTGCATGAAGAGCGTCCAGCCGATCTCGTCATGCAGAGCGAGGTGCTGCGGGCGGTCGCGATCCAACTCGCCCTCGAAGAGCAGCTCCCCCTCGCGGAGGACCCGGGTCGAGCATCCGGCCCGGGAGATCTCCAGCTGCGGGAAGACGTCCCGGGCGAGGAAGCGCTCGAGCAGGTCCCAGGCGAAGCGGGCGGCGACCGCATCGGCGAGCAGGCGACGATCGAGCTCTTCGTCGGGCAGCGAGAGCTCGAGCTCGCCGAGCTCGTCCTCGCCGAAGCGAACGACGATCAGGCCGAGCTCCACCCCCTCCTCGACCGCGATGTCGCCGCCGAGCGGACGGCTTGCGTCGACCTCGACGAGCTGCCAGCGGCCCGCCCGCACCGGCCGCTCCTCGCCGGCCCCGCGCAGCGCCATCCGCTCCAGCGCGTTCTGGGCGCCGAACGCCAGCCAATGGTCCCCGAACCGTTCGCCGAGGGCGCCGAGGAAGTCGCGGCAGAGGCCGTGAACCTGCGGAGAAAATGCGCTCCACTCACCCGGCGAGGCAACCAGCCCGTCGGCCAGGGCGATGCAGAGGGTCTCCGCCACCCCCTCGGGATCGACCCTGCCGGAGATGCCGTCCCCGAGCGCCTCGATCATCCAGCGGGCGTCTTTGCCGAGGGCGATCTCCAGGCCGGCCGCATAGCAGGCGAAGTAGGTGCGGGCGACGTCACGGGCCTCGGCCGGGGGCAGCTTCAGCCCCTCGGCCTCCAAGCCGAGCATCCGCTCGTCGGCACCGTGGCCCCGGTCGATGACCAGCAACCCGTCCCGGAGCATCCGCCGCCCGTCGTGGGACGCGGTGCCGGGGCGCATCCGGTAGATCGCGACGTCGGCGGCGATCGTGGTGAACCGGGCGCCCGAGCGGGCCACCCGCTGCCACAGATCCCAGTCCTCGCAGGTGACCAGCGATTCGTCGAACCCGCCCACCCGGCGGACGACCGCGGTCTTCACCAGACAGGAGTGGATGACGATCGCGCAGGCGCGGGCGAAGACCGCAAAGTGGTCTTCGTGGTGGCCGGGAACCTGGAGGCGCAGCTCCCTGCCGGCGGCGTCCACCCGGCGGCATCCGGCCAGCACCGCGTCTGTGTCCGGACCGACGGCGGTTGCGGCCACCAGCTTCTCGAAGGCATCGGGAACGATCTCGTCGTCGGCGTCGAGGAAGAACATCCATGGGTTCCGCGCCAGCTCGATGCCGGCGTTGCGCGCCGCTCCCACGCCCTTGTTCGCCTGGCGGTGCAGGCGCACCCGCTCGTCGCGGCGGCAGTAGCGCTCGGCGACTTCCCGGGTGCCGTCGCCGGACCCGTCGTCGACGACGATCGCCTCCCAGGCGGGGTAGGTCTGCGCCAGCAGGGAGTCGAGGGTCGAAGCGAGCGTCTGCTCGCAGTTGTACGCAGGGACGATCACCGAGATCGCCTGCTTTCCGGTTGAGCCCACGGTCGACTGGTCCGGGCTCGGCGCCTATTTCTCCGAACGACCTATAGCCCGCGCCTTCCGAGCACGAAGGGGATCGTCCTGAGGATGATCTTCACATCGAGCCAGAGGGACCAGTTCGCGCCATAGAGGTAGTCGATCTTGACCATCTCGCTCATCGGGATCCGCGCCGACCCCAACACCTGCCACATCCCGGTCGCCCCGGGCGGCAGCATCAGACGGTGCCGCTGCCAACCCTCGATCTGGCTGTCCTCGTCGAGCACCAGCGGCCGCGGCCCGACGAGGGACATGTCGCCCTTGAGCACGTTCAGGAGCTGGGGCAACTCGTCGAGCGAGGTGCGCCGCAGGAAGCCGCCGACGCGGGTGATGCGGGGGTCGTCCTCGATCTTGAAGAGGCCGCTCCCGGCTTCGTTGCGCTCGGCGAGGGCCGCTCGCTGCGCATCGGCCCCGGCGACCATGGTGCGGAACTTGAAGATCCGGAAGGGCTCGTCGTCCATTCCCATCCGCGGCTGACGGAAGAAGACCGGACCGCGCGAGCCGAGCTTGATCGCCACCGCGATCATCGCCATCAGGGGCGCCAGCACGACCAGGCCGACGCTCGCTCCGAGCAAGTCCAGGCCGCGCTTGAGCAGACGCGAGGAGCGGCTGAGGCCGTGACGGCGCACCCCGAGCAGCGTCGCCCCCTCGACGTCGTCGAACTCGACCGCGGCGCCGACCACCTCGAACGGCCGCGGAAGCACGCTCAACTGCACGCCGAGCCGCTTCACGATCCGGATCGCCTCGAGGACGTTGTGGTCGGTGTCGCCGCGGCCGCGGGCGACGAGAGCCCGCTCCACCTCGTATTCGTCCAGGAGCGACGCGAGCTCCTCGACGGTTCCAAGCCGCGGCACCGAGCCGCCGCTGGAGCTGTCGGGGCCGAGCGGGACGCGTCCGACCACTTCGACGTTGGTGCGGTGCGATCGCTCGAGCTTGGTGGTGAGCCACTGCGCCGCCTCGGAGTTGGCGAGGATCAGGCACCGTTCCGGCGGCGTGGCGAGGCCGCCGAGGCCCCTGGCCGCCCAGCGGAGGACGACCATCGAGACGAAGAGGATCAGCCAGAGAGCCAGGGCCTGGTCCCGGCCGAGGTGCCCCTGTACGACCGCGTCGCCGGCGAGGAAGGTGAGGAGCGTGAACAGGGCCGCGACCCGGAACAGCCTCGGCGCCTCGTCGAGGGTCGTTTTGCTGAGCAGGAACTCGTCGCGGTCGTAGAGGCCGCAGAGCTTGCAGACGACGACGATCGTCGGAATCGCCAGCAGCGTGTAGACGCCGAGCGAATCGTGGCCGAAAAAGGTGATCGCCAGGACGAACGCAAGCATGGTCGCGAAGACATCGGCCCCGACGAGCAGCCGGCGCTGCAGACTGTGCCGGCGGACCCCGATCGGCAGCGCCTCCTGGCGCAGGAGCCATCCAAAGCTCCTGCTTCCCAAGAGCGCGTCCGCTCGCCGTGACGGTCGGGGGCGGGTGCGGCGGCCGAGATGGGCGCCACCGTCGACTCTTCCAAGTGCCGCCCTTCGCTCCCTTGCTGCGTCCTTCATCCCGCTCCCAGACTTCGAGTCGATGCCGTTTCCGGATTTTTGAACGTCGGGCTCCAGACGGCTTGCGCCTGCCAGATCCTCTGCTCTCCCAAGACTGGTTAGCCCTGCGACCTCACCAAACGTACTTCGATCAAATGGCCAACATCAAGCTGAATATCCGTCCATTGCGGCGATAAGGGCTAAAGCCACTATTACACGGAATCGCGTCGATTTCCAGAGATAGGGATGTTTCTGTAATCTGCGGCTAATCTTGATATTCTGAATCAACAAACTTATAGGGCCAAGATGCGGGCTTTTTAAGCGCGGGAACCGCCCTACTGGGTAGGAATGTCTGCGCAAAGGTGGAAGATGGTTGCGATGACTTTGATATTGGCGCTCGTCACCTGGGTTGCGGTGCTACCGGCGTTCGTGGTCGCGCTGCGATTGCGATCCGAGCCGCAGGCAACCGCCAGGACCCTCCCCTGCCGCGCCAGCGGTCGGCGCCGACGCTCGGCGCCCCGCCGCGTCGGGCGCCGGGTCGGCTAGACCGGCTGCCGCCGTCACTCGACTGCGATCCTCACTGATAGCGTTGCGCGGTGTCGGGCGCGGCGGGACCGCCCGGGACGAATGGGCGAGACAGGGACATGATCAGAGTCGGCATCGTAGGGCTCGGAAAGATGGGCCTCTCCCACCACGCGATCTTCAACGCTCATCCCGAAGTGAAGGTCGCCGGCGTCTGCGACTCCTCCCGCTACGTCCTCTCCGTGCTCGGCAAGTACACGGACGTCGACACCTACAGCGACTACCAGGAGATGCTGGAGCAGGTGCCGCTGGACGCCGTCGTCATCGCCACCCCCTCGAGCGCCCACACGAGCATGGTCGCGGCGGCCCTGGAGCGGGGCCTGCACGTGTTTTGCGAGAAGCCGCTGACGCTTGACCCGGACGAGAGCGAAGGTCTCGCCACTACGGCCCGGGAGCGCGCCCTCGCCACCCAGGTCGGCTACCACAACCGTTTCGTCGCCACCTTCCGCGAGGTCAAGAAGCTGCTCGACAGCGGCGTCCTCGGCGAGCTCCACCAGGTCACCGGCGAGGCCTACGGGCCGGTCATCCTCAAGCCCCAGGGACGGACCTGGCGCAGCCAGCGCACCGAGGGAGGCGGCTGCCTCTATGACTACGCCGCCCACGTCATCAACTTGATCAACTGGTACTGCGGGGCGCCCGACGGAGTCGGGGGCACGGCGCTGCCGAGCTTCTTCTCGCGCGACACCGACGATGCCGCGCTCTCGACGCTCTACTTCAGCAGCGGCCTGACCGGGCAGCTGACCGTGAACTGGTCCGACGAGTCCTACCGCAAGATGACCACCAGGATCACCCTGCGTGGCAGCAACGGCCGCATCTACGCCGACCGCCAGGAGATCCAGGTCTACCTGCGCGACGACGCCGGGGCGCCGGACGGCTACGGGAAGGGCTGGAACGTCCGCTACACCACCGAGCTCACCCCCCCGGTCTGGTTCTACCTGCGCGGCGAGGAGTACAGCGAACAGGTCGACGCCTTCGTCAAGCGGGCCGCGAAGGGGGAAGCCGAGGGCACCAACGACTTCGCCGGCGCCGCGATGACCGACCGCACGATCGCGATGATGGTGGCCGACGCCGCTCGCGGTCCCAGCACCGAGCGCCTCAACGGCTCCGGCGCCCCCGCGCCGGCGAAGCGGCGCCGCCGCCTGCTGGCCCGCAGGAGCTCCGCGTGAGCCCGCTCGCCGACAGCCCGGTCGAGGCGGCCGAGCAGGGCTTCGCGATGGATCGCCTCCTCTTCGGCGACAACCAGTTCTTCGGCATCAACCACATGTCGGAGGAGAAGGCGCGGACCCAGGCGCTGCGCTTCCAGGGAATCGAGGCGGTGATCGAAGTCCTGGACGCGGCCTACGACGAGGGGATCCGCACCTTCATGTGCACCACGCACGAGCGCATCGGGCTGGTCGGCGACCACATCCGCGCCAACCCCGACCGCTACCCGGACTTCCTCTTCTTCCCGGGCATGCCCTACGCGCACAAGTACGCGAACGCGGTGACCGAGCAGGGGATGCTGGGCGCGGTCAAAGGCTTCCTCCCCGACGAGGGGCTCTTCGACGCGGCGATGCGCGGCGGCAAATCGCTCGCCACCCGCGACATCGAAGGGATGGTCACGCTCCTGATCGATGCGGAGATGAAGATGTTCCAGGGTCTGCGGACTCCGGTCGTTTTCCTTCAGAACGTGGTCGTCGACCTCCTGCTCGGGCTCGGCTTCAAGGAGGCGTTCGCGATCTTCGACCGCCACGTGCGCGAGCGCTACCGAGCGGAGCCGGGGTTCATCACGATGAACCTGCCCCTGCTCCTCGGCGCGCTCGAGGAGGTGGGGGTCGAGAACCCGATCGTCTGCTCGAACATCAACAAGATCGGCTTCCGCATGTGCGGCGGGATCGAGGCCTACGAAGAGGCGCTACGGGAGCGCCGGTTCCGCGCGATCGCGATGTCGGTCTTCGCCTCCGGGGCGCTCTCTCCCGACGAGGCGATCGAGTGGGTCTGCGCGCAGCCGAACATCGAGTCGATCGTCTTCGGCGCCTCCAGCCGGCGCAACATCGCCGGCACCCGGGCGCTGGTGGAACGACACTGGCGGCGGTGACGACGCTGCTGGTCGCCTCCACCGGCGGCCACCTGAAGCAGCTCCACCAGCTGCACGGCCGGCTCGACGGTGTCTCGGGCCCTTTCTGCTGGGCCACCTTCGACACGCCCCAGAGCCGCTCCCTGCTCGCCGGTGAGACCGTCGACTTCGTCCCCTTCGTCGGCGGCCGCGACCCGGGCAACGTGGGGCGCAACCTCCTCCATGCGAACCGGATCCTGAAGCAGCGAAACGTGAGGACGGTCGTCAGCACCGGCTCGGCGGTGGCGCTCCCGTTCTTCGTCCTCGGCCGGGCCCGCGGCCTGAGCTGTCACTACATCGAGAGCGCCGCGCGCTCCCAGGGACCGTCGGTCACGGGGAAGATGATCCGCCGCATTCCGGGCGTGCACCGTTACACGCAGTACCGGCGCTGGTCCGGCGGCGGCTGGGCGTTCGGCGGCGCGGTCTTCGACTCCTTCGAGGCGGTCGAGGCTCCTGGCCGGGATCGGATCCGCAGGGTAGTGGTCACCCTCGGCACCTATCGCGGCTACGAATTCCCGCGCCTGATCGAACGGCTGCTGGCGATCCTTCCCCCTGAGGCGGAGGTTCTCTGGCAGACGGGAGAAACCGACGTCAGCCGCTTCGGCATCGAGGGCCGCGAGGCGCTGCCGGAAAAGGAGCTGACCGAAGCGATGGAGCGCTCCGACGTGGTCGTCGCCCACGCCGGGGTGGGGGCGGCGCTGGCGGCACTCGAAGTCGGCAAGCGCCCCGTGCTGGTGCCCCGCCGCCTCGCCCTGGGCGAGCATGTCGACGACCACCAGATCCAGGTCGCCTCGGAGCTGGTCGAACGGGGCCTGGCCCTCTTCGTGGAAGCCTCCGACCTATCGCTGGCGGACCTGGTGGAGGCGACCGGAAGCGAGATCCGGTTACGGGACGATCCGCCTCCGTTCCGAACTGCGGGCGCCTAACCCGCCATCGAGCGGGCGATCACCACGCGCTGGATCTCGTTCGTGCCCTCGTAGATCTGGGTGATCTTGGCGTCCCGCATCATCCGCTCGACCGGGTACTCGTTGACGTAGCCGTAGCCGCCGAGGACCTGGATCGCCTCCACGGTCACCTTCATCGCGTTGTCGGAGGCGAAGAGCTTGGCCATCGAGGTCCACTTGCCGAGGTCGGCCGGGCGCTGCGGCCGGTCGGCCATCGAGCAGGCTTTGTAGAGGAGCTCGCGGGCGGCGGCGGTGCCGGTCTCCATGTCGGCGAGCTTGAACTGGATCGCCTGCAGCTGGTTGATCGGCTTGCCGAAGGCGATCCGCTCGGCTGCGTAGCCGCTGGCGTAGTCGGTCGCCCCCTGGGCGATTCCGACCGCCTGGGCGGCGGCGCCGAGGCGGGTGCGCTCGAGCGTGCCAAGCGCGACCGCGAGCCCCTTGCCCTCCTCCCCAATCAGGTTCTCCTGCGGGACGCGGACGTCGGTGAAGCTCGGCGAGCCGGTCGGCGAGCCCTTGATCCCGAGCTTGTGCTCGAGCTTGCCGGGGTCGAAGCCGGGCGCGTCCTTCTCGACGACGAAGGCGCTGGTGCGGCGGTTCTCGCGGTCGGTGGTTGCGAAGACGACGTAGAAGTCGGCGATCGTCGCGTTGGAGATCCAGGCCTTCTGGCCGTTGATCACCCATTCGTCGCCGTCGCGGACGGCGCTGGTCCGCATCGCCGCCGGGTCCGAGCCCGCCTCGGGCTCGGAGAGCGCGAAGGCCGGCGACCACTCTCCGCTGGCGCACTTCGGCAGCCAGCGCTGCTTCTGCTCCTCGGAGCCGAAGAGCTGGATCGGCAGCGTCCCCAGCTCCTGGACCATCAGCATCAGGGCCGAGGAGGCACAGGCCTTGGCGATCTCCTCGACCGCCATCTGCAGGACCAGCGTCCCGGTGCCGGTGCCGCCGTACTCGGCGTCGAAGGGGAGCCCGAGGATGTCGTGGGAGGCGAGCAGCTCGCGCACGTCCCACGGGTATTCGCTCTTGCGGTCGATGTCGCCAGCCCGCGGCGCGATCTTCTCCTGCGCCAGCCGGCGGACCATGTCGCGCAGGTCGAGCGCCTCCTGGGAGATCTCGTAGGCGGGGGTGACGGTATCGACGCTCATGCGCTTGGTGCTCCTTGGTTCGTGGTCGATTAGAAGACGGGTGACTCGGTGTAGGTCCCGAAGACCTCCTGCATGGCGGCGATCATCTCGCCCTCGGTCGCCTGCGTGCGGGCCGCCTCGATGATCGGGGGCATCAGGTTGCCCTCGCCGGCGGCGGCGCGCTTCAGCTCGGCCAGGGCGGACTCGACGGCGGCGCCGTCGCGGGCGGCGCGGGTCGCGGCGAGGCGGTCGCGCTGCTTGCCTTCGAGGGACGGGTCGATCTTCAGGATCGGCGTCGGATCTTCGTCGTCCTGGACGAAGTCATTGACGCCGACGACGATCCGCCGCCGTTCGTTCAGCTCCTGCTGGTAGCGGAAGGAGGCGTCGGCGATCTCGCGCTGGGGGAAGTTGCGGCGGATCGCCTCCACCATCCCCCCCAGCTCGTCGATCCGGGCGAAATAGCCGTAGGCCGCCTCCTCCATCTCGTCGGTCAGCTTCTCGACGAACCAGGAGCCGCCGAGCGGGTCGGCGGTGTTCGGGACCCCGGTCTCGGTGGCGATGATCTGCTGCGTGCGCAGCGCCACCCGCACCGCCTCCTCCGTCGGCAGCGCCAGCGCCTCGTCGTAGGAGTTGGTGTGCAGCGACTGGGTCCCGCCCATCACCGCCGCCAGCGCCTCCAGCGCCGTGCGGACGATGTTGTTGAGCGGCTGCTGCGCGGTCAGGGAGACGCCGGCGGTCTGGGTGTGGAAGCGCAGTCGCATCGACTCCTCGCGGGTCGCCCCGTAGGTCTCCTTCATCTCCCGCGCCCAGATCCGGCGCGCCGCCCGGTACTTGGCGATCTCCTCGAAGAAGTCGATGTGCGAGTTGAAGAAGAAGGAGAGCCGCGGCGCGAAGTCGTCGACGTCGAGCCCGCGCTCGATCGCCCGCTCGACGTAGGTGAAGCCGTCCTTGAGGGTGAAGGCGAGCTCCTGCTGGGCGGTCGAGCCGGCCTCACGGATGTGGTACCCGGAGATCGAGACCGGGTGCCAGCGCGGCATGTTGCCGGTGCACCACTCGATCATGTCGGTGACCAGGCGCATCGCCGGCTCGATCGGGAAGCACCACTCTTTCTGGGCGATGTACTCCTTGAGGATGTCGGTCTGGATCGTGCCGCCGAGGTTCTCCGCCGGGACGCCCTGCTTCTCGCCGACGAGGACGTAGAAGGCGAGCAGGATCGCGGCGGGCGCGTTGATCGTCATCGAGGTGGTGACGCCGCCGAGCGGGATCCCCTCGAAGAGGCGCTCCATGTCGGCGAGGGTGTCGACAGCGACCCCCTCGCGGCCGACCTCGCCGAGGCTGCGCGGGTGGTCGGAGTCGTAGCCCATCAGCGTCGGCATGTCGAAGGCGGTCGAGAGCCCGGTCTGGCCGTGGTCGAGGAGGTAGTGGAAGCGCTCGTTGGTCTCCTCGACGGTGCCGAAGCCGGCGAACTGGCGCATCGTCCAGAGCCGCCCCCGGTACATCGACTCATAGGGCCCCCGGGTGAACGGGTAAGCGCCGGGGGCGCCGATCCGCTCCTCGGCGTCGGGCGCGGCATCGGCCTCGGTGTAGAGCGGCTCGACCGGCTGGCCGGAGATCGTCGAGAACTCCGCGTCCCGCTCCACCCGCTTGTCGCCGGAAACCTGGCTCACCGGCCAGGATTCTGACAGGGCGTGGCCCGACGGGACGAAAGTACCCCTATATGTAGGGAAATCGTCCCGTCGGCGTTTAGCTCGCCACGGCGCGCAGCTGCGGCGCCCAGACTTCTTCGAGGAAGTCGCTCAGCTCGTCGGTGAGGCGGTCGGGGCTGAGGCGCCACTCGAGGATCGAGTTGGCTTCGACCAGGCGCGCGTTCGGCAGCTCCTCGAGCAGCATCCCGGAGTCGCTGAAGGGGTGGAGCGGGTCGCGGTGGTGGCCGACGATCAGGGTCGGGTGCTCGATCTTCACCCGGTCCTCGCGGTGCGGTGCGGTCTCCCCCAGCAGCAGCCCCTCGAAGACCGCCTGCGAGGGACCGGGCCGCTGGCGAACCCAGTCGAGCCCGATGTCGACCAGAGGATGGGTCCGCGGGATCGCCCTCGTCGCCAGCGAGAGACCCTCGAAGAGGGGCCGCCCGAACTTCAGGCCCAGCAGGACCGGCGCGAAGAGCCCGGCGACGGCGGAGAGCGCGTTGTCCAGAACCGGCATCTCGATGAAGAGCGCCCGCGCCCGGTCGGGGTGGCGGACCGCCAGCTCGAGGGCGATGTTGGACCCCAGCGAGGTGCCCCCCACCACCGCGTCCTCCACCTCCAGGTGGTCGAGCAGCGCCACCACCTGCCGGGCGAACAGCGGCATCGAGTAGAGCCGCAGGTCCTCGGGCCGGTCCGAGCGCCCGTGGCCGAGCATGTCGACGGTGACGACCCGGTTCCCCCGCTCCGCCAGCTCGGGCCCGAGCCGGTCGAACATGTGCCGGTTCATCAGCAGCCCGTGGACGAGGACGATCAGCCGCTTGCCCGACCCGTACTCGTCATACGAGATCCGGTGCCCCTCGTAACGAAACTCTCCCATAGAGGCAATGCTAGTCGCGCGGGGCGCCTTTCCGTCCTCCTGGTACGGAAACCCGCCCCGCTACGGCGGCGACATCAGCGCGAGGGGCACGGAGAGACCGGCGCTCCTGCGCACGGTGGCGATGCGGCGGCCGGGTTGGACGGCGTCGCGAACCTCGCCCGCGCGGTCGCCGAGGAAGGCGACGGTCCGCTCTAGGTCGGGAGCGACGAAGGCGAGGCCCCAGAAGAAGGCGGGGCGATCGCCCCCGGCTTTCGAGGTCGCCTCCGGCGGCTCCTGGACGACCTCGAGGATCGCCGACCCGAGGCGGAAGAACGCCTGCCGCGGCGCCCCCGCCGGCGTCGGCTCCTCGCGGATCCGCCGCAGGTCGAGGCCAGCGGCGACGAGGGCGTCGACGGTGCGGTCGAGGTCGGAGCTGATCGCGACCACATGGTCGAGGCCGGTGACCCCGTTGGGGTGCGCGGGCGCCTCGAGCGGCGGCGGTTGGCGGTCACCGCGGCTCGTCGGCAAACCGTCGAGATCAAGTGACTCGAGGTCTCGCAACGTCCATTCCGCGATCCCGCGCTTTCCCTCCCCTTCGACAAAGCGAATCCGGGTACCGCCGACGACGCAGACATCGCCCTCGACCATGAACCCGCAGACGCTCCATGCCTCGGGTGCATCTGAAACCACCAGCTCGTCAACCGTCACCGCCACCCTGTCACCGTAAGGCAATGGACACCCATGACCTTCAACGTTTCGTCGACGCCCAGGACGAGGGCGGCATCTACGGGCAGGCGCTGTCGGAGCTGCGGACCGGGCGCAAGACCAGCCACTGGATGTGGTTCGTCTTCCCACAGCGGGCCGGGCTCGGCCAGAGCGCGCTGTCGCGCCGCTACGCAATCGGATCCGCGGCGGAGGCCCGCGCCTACCTCGACCATCCCGTCCTCGGCCCGCGCATCGTCGAGTGCTCCGAAGCCCTGCTCGCGCACAGCGACCGTTCGGCCCGGGAGATCTTCGGTGGGATCGATGCGACGAAGCTGCGCTCGTCGATGACGCTGTTCGCGGCCGTCGCTCCCGAGCGGCCGGTGTTCCAGCAGGTGCTCGACCGCTACTTCGAGGGCGAAGCCGACGCCGCGACCGTTGACTGGCTTTGAGCGAGCGCCGGCACGACCTTCTCGGCAAAGCACTTGACGAGGTCGGGGTCGAACTGGGTGCCGGCGCCGGTGCGCAGCTCCTCGAGCGCCTGCTCGCTGCTTATCGCCGGGCGGTAGGGGCGGCCTTCGACCATCGCGTCGTAGGCGTCGCAGACGAGGATGACGCGGGAGCCCTGGGGGATGTCGCGGCCGGAGAGGCCGTCGGGGTAGCCGGACCCGTCCCAGCGCTCGTGGGTCGAGCGGACGAGGGCGGCGACCGGGCCGAGGGCGGGCGCGGCGTCGAGCACGCGCTGGCCGACCAGGGTGTGCTTGCGCATCAGCGCCCACTCTTCGTCGGAGAGCGAGGCGGGCTTGTGGAGGATCTCGTCGGGGATCGCGATCTTGCCGATGTCGTGCAGCTCCGCCGCCCGCACGAGGACGTCCAGCTCCTCGGTCTCGAGGCCGAGGATGCGCCCGAAGGCCGATGCCAGGTGGGCGACGCCGTCGAGGTGACGCTCCAGCTCCGGCTCGCGCTCGTGCAGGACCCGCAGCAGCACGCCGCGGGTCTGGCTCTGGGCGGAGCCGGCGCGCATGCCCTTCTTCGAGTACATGCGCTTGTCGGCGAGGCGCAGGGCGTCGGTCGCGGTGACCACCTCGACCGGGATCAGGACCTTGCCCCAGGAGGCGCCGACCTCGAAGCCCTTGCCGCGGTCCGAGAGCGCCTCCTCGGCCACTTTGCAGATCGCTTCCGCCGGCAGCTCGCGGGTGGCGGCGAGGATGCAGAACTCGTCGCCGCCGAGCCGGTAGGCGCGGCCGTGCGGCGCCACCGCCTCGGCCAGCTGCATCCCCAGCCGCCGCAGCAGGTCGTCCCCTGCCGGGTGGCCGAAGCTGTCGTTGTAGGCCTTGAAGCCGTCGAGGTCGAAGAGGGCGAGGACCATCGCCTCCGGCGGGCTGGCGGAGACGGCGCGATCGAGGTCGGTCATCAGCGCCCGGCGGTTGGCGAGGCCGGTGAGGGCGTCGGTGACCGCCTCGTCCTGGCTCTCCAGCAGTATCCGCGTGTTGAGGTTGAAGGTGATGAGAAGGCGGGCCAGCACCGCGATCAGGCAGGCGACGCCGAGAGCCACCGCGACGGTGCCGATGTCGACGAAGCTGCCGGCGGCCAGCAGCGAGATCCCGACCAGCGCCATCGAGATCGGGACGACGATCCGGCGCTTGTCGGTGCGCCCGACCGCGGCGCCGAACCCGGTCGCCGGTAGCCAGGAGGCCGTCGCCAGCAGCAGCAAGGCGAGCGGCCAGCCGAGGCTGGCGAGGTTGAGCGCGGTGGTCGACTGACCGGCGACGGAGAGGTAGACGACGTCGCTGGCGCCGAAGAGGAGCAGGGCGACCGCGATCAGCAGCCAGGTCCCACCGGCCCGCCAGCGGGAGGCGGCGAAAGCACCGCTGAGGAGGCCGAGCAGGACCACGTCCATGCAGGGGTAGGCGAGGCTGACGGCGACGCCGAGGGGGCTGCCGCCGAGCGCTTCGAGGACGGGCGGGAAGACGAGGGCGGCGGCGACGCCGGCGACCGCCAGCGCCCCGATCAGCCCGTCGACCCAGGCCAGCGGCTCGAAGTGCGCGATCCGCGCCTTGAGGAGAAAGACCAGGGCGACGAAGCTGGCGGGATAGAAGACGAGGAAGAGCAGGTCCGACGGCGAGGGAAAGGGCGCGGGGCTGGCGTAGTAGAGGACGACGGAGTAGTAGGTCTGGCCCAGCGCCCAGAGCAGCATCCCCATTCCCAGGGCCAGCCATGCCTTGCGCTCGGCCGGCGCGGTGCGCTCGGCCGGCGCGGCCAGGGCTCGCCATAGCACCGCGGCGGCCGCCCCGAGGACGACCGCGTCGTAGACCCAGCGCCCGGCCGCGTCCTGAAGCCCGCCATCACCCAGTTCCCAGAGGATCACCGCCGCGTAGAACGACAGCAGGCCTCCGAGGAGGCCGAGGAAGCCGAAGGCGATTTTCCGCGACCCGGTGGGCCGCTTAGACGTTTTGTCCACCGCGGGTACATCGGCGGGTTTTTCCAATCACTTGAGCCGTACGATGCGCCGCTATGCCGTTCCTCTTCTTCGCCGCAATTGCCCTGGTCGGCGCCGCTGTCCACATCCACCGCGACGACCAGCCGCGCAGCCGCGCCCGCACGCTGGAAATCCTCCTCGTCTGGTGGATGGTCGTGGCGGTCGGCGTCGCTGCGATCTTCGGCGCCTTGTTCCATCTTTTCGACGGTCCCGACACGGCACGGGAAATCGGCTACACCAACGGCGACGGCGGCTTCCAGACCGAGGTCGGGTTCGCCGACCTCGCGATCGGCGTACTCGGCGTCCTCTGCGCCCGCTTCCGCGACGGCTTCCTCCTCGCCGCCGTGATCGCCGTCTCGATCGCCTACCTCGGCGACGCCTACGGCCACCTGCATCAGGCCGCGATCCACGACAACCACGACCCCGACAACACCGGCCTGCTGCTCTGGGCCGACTTCGTGGTCCCGCTGGTCGCGATCGGGCTTTACGCCGCTAGCCGCATGCCGGCTGCGCGAACTCGTCCTTCCGCTTGATCAGCAGCCACTGCGGCTTGGCGCCGCCCCGGGTGCGCTGCAGGGCGAAGCCGCCCTCGAGCTTCTCGCCGTGGAGGACGAAGACGGCGTGGCCGCGCTCCAGCGCCTCGGGCCAGGGGACACGGCCGCCCTGCTCGTAGGTGCCGCGGTCCCAGATCACGACCTTGCCTCCGTCGATCTCCCCCTCGAAGTCGTTGTAGGCGATCGAGTGGTCCTCGACCTCGATCGCCAGCCGCTTCACAGCCGGGTCCATCGAGGGGCCCTTCGGAACCGCCCAGGAGCGCATCGCGCCATCTACCTCCAGCCGCAGGTCGAAGTGGTGCGCGGTCGCCCAGTGCTCCTGGACGACGAAGGCGCCGGCGCTGACGCCGCGGACGGCGAACTGCTCGTGTCCCTCGACCTTCGCCTTCTCGGTTGCGACCGCCTCGACCCGGGCCGCCGGCGGCCCTTCGCCGAGGAACTCGACCAGCTGCTCCACCGCCCGCCCGGGTCCCTCGGCATGCACGGCGACGGTGCCCTCCTCGGCGTTGCGGACCCAGCCGAGCAGGCCGAGCCGATGCGCCTCCGCAACCGTTGCTTCACGGAAGCCCACCCCCTGAACGCGGCCCCGGATCGCCGCCCGGACTGCCAACTTCGACTTATCCACGGCTACAGGGTCTCAATGGGCAGCAGCTTCTGTTTAGGCACAAGAACAGCAAGGTACCTAGGGGTACAACAAGACATTGATCTATTAGCGAGAGGCCACCCCTTGTCCGAACGAATCCTCATCACCGGCGGGGCCGGTTTCATCGGTTCCCACCTCGCCCGGCGCCTTCTCCAGGACGGACACGAGGTTCGCGCTCTGGACCGGCTCGATCCCCAGGTGCACCCCGGTCGCGAACGCCCCCGCTACCTCGAGGACGAGGTCGAGCTGATCGTCGGCGACGTCCGCGATCCCGCCGCCGTCCAGTACGCGCTGCACGGGGTCGACGCGGTCGTCCACCTGGCCGCCCGGGTCGGGGTCGGCCAGAGCATGTACGAGATCGACGACTACTGCTCGGTCAACACGGTCGGCACCGGCGTCCTGCTCGAGGGATTGATGAAGCACGAGGTGCGCCGCCTCCTCGTCGCCTCCAGCATGAGCATCTACGGCGAGGGGCAGGCACAGACGGTCGACGGCGAGCTCGCCTGGGCGGTCGAGCGCACCGCAGCCCAGCTCGAGCGCGGCGAATGGGAGCCGCGCGACCGCGGGGGGCGTGAGCTCGTCTTCGAGCCGACGCCGGAGACCAAGACCCCTTCCCTCTCCTCGGTTTACGCCCTCAACAAGTACGACCAGGAGCGGATGTGCCTGCTCTTCGGCTCCTCCTACGGGGTGCCGACCACCGCCCTGCGCTTCTTCAACGTCTACGGGCCCGACCAGGCGCTCTCCAACCCCTACACCGGCGTCCTCGCGATCTTCGGCGGCCGGCTGCTGAACGACAGATCGCCGCTGATCTTCGAGGACGGCAGGCAGCGGCGGGACTTCGTCAGCGTCCATGACGTCGCCGCCGCCTGCGCCCTGGCGCTGGAGCGCGAGCAGGCGACGGGGCTGGCGGTCAACGTCGGCAGCGGCGAGAGCGTCACCGTGCGGGAGATCGCCGAGCGCCTCGCCAGCGTCACCGGCCGCGGCCGGATCGAGCCCGAGATCACCGGCCAGTACCGGGTCGGCGACATCCGCCACTGCTTCGCCGACATCTCCCTGGCGCGAGAGGTCCTCGGCTACGAGCCGCAAGTCCGCCTCGAGCACGGGATGGCGGAGCTGGCCGAGTGGCTGCAGGGCCAGACGGCCGAGGACTCGGTCGAGTCGGCCCACCGGGAGCTGGTCGCTCGGGGTCTGACGAGGTGAGCCTCTCGTCCTCCAACGCGTCCTGATGCCACGCGCGGCCGTCATCCGCGAGAGCGGCTCGGCCGAGCTGGTCGAGGTGCCGCTGCCGGAGCCCGGCGAGGGCGAGGTGCGGCTGCGGCTGGAGGGATCGGGGGTCTGCGGGTCCGACCTGCCGGTCTGGGCCGGGCGGCCGTGGTTCGAGTACCCGCAGCCGCCGGGCGCGCCGGGACACGAGGGCTGGGGCGTGGTCGACGCGGTCGGGCCCGGAGTCGACGGCCTCAGCGAAGGCGAGCGGGTCGCCGGCCTCGTCTACCGCGCCTACGCCGACTTCGACCTCGCCCGCGCCGCCGACCTGGTGCCGCTGCCCGGGGGCGCCGGCCCGTTTCCGGGCGAGGCGCTCGGCTGCGCCGTCAACGTCGTCCGCCGCAGCGGCATCCGCGAAGGCGACACCGTGGCGGTCGTCGGCGCCGGCTTCCTCGGCTGCGTGATCGTGCAGCTGGCGGCGGCAGCCGGTGGCCGGGTGCTGGCGATCTCGCGCCGCCGCTCGGCGCTGGAGGCGGCGGCGGCGATGGGCGCCGCGGAGACGATCGCGCTGGAGGAGCGGGTGGGCGAGCGGGTCGAGGAGCTGACCGGGGGCGAGCTCTGCGACGTCGTCGTCGAGGCCGCCGGCGTGCAGGCGACGCTCGACGTCGCCGGGCCGCTGACCCGCACCCGCGGCCGCCTCGTGATCGCCGGCTTCCACCAGGACGGCGGCCGCCAGGTCGACATGCAGCTCTGGAACTGGCGCGGGCTCGACGTCGTCAACGCCCACGAGCGCGACCCCGCCGTCTACGTCGAGGGGATCCGCGAGGCCGCCCGGGCCGTCGCCGAGGGCCGCCTCGACCCCTCGCCGCTCTACACCCACCGCTTCGGGCTCGACCAGGTCGACGCCGCCCTCGACACCGCAGCCGAGCGGCCCGAGGGGTTCATCAAGGCGCTGGTGATGGCATGACCGTGACCACCCTCCCCCGCCTCGGCTTCCTCGGCGTCGGCTGGATCGGCCGCAGCCGCATGCAGGCCCTGAGCGAGGAGGGGCTGGCGGAGGTCGCCGCCGTCGCCGACCCCCAAGCCGAGGCGCTGGCGGCGGCAGCCGAGGCGGCGCCGGGGGCGCAGCCGGCGGAGAGCCTCGAGGAGCTGCTGGAGCACGACCTCGACGGCGTCGTCATCGCCACCCCGAGCGCCCTGCACGCCGACCAGGCGGTCGCGGCGCTGGAGCGCGGCCTCGCCGTCTTCTGCCAGAAGCCCCTGGCGCGCGACGCCGAGGAGACGCGGCGGGTGCTGGCGGCCGCGCGCGGCGCCGACCGCCTGCTCGGCGTCGACCTCTCCTACCGCCACGTCGAGGCGCTGCGGGCGGCGCGCCGGGCCGTCGAGGCGGGCGGGATCGGCCGCCTCCACTCGCTCGACCTCGCCTTCCACAACGCCTACGGCCCCGACAAGCCCTGGTTCACCGATCCCGACCTCGCCGGCGGCGGCTGCCTGATCGACCTCGGCACCCACCTCGTCGACCTCGCCCTGTGGCTGACCGGCGCCGAGGAGGTCGCGGTGGAGACGGCGCGGACGCTCTCGCTGCACGGTTACGAGGTCGAGGACCAGGCGAGCGCCGAGCTGGCCCTCGGCGGGGTGCGGGCGCGGCTCGCCTGCTCCTGGTTCCAGCCGGCGGGCGGCGAGTGCGCCTTCGAGTGCACCGCCTGGGGCAGTGAGGGTGCGGTCAGCGTCCGCAACGTCGGCGGCTCCTTCTACGACTTCCGGGCCGAGCTCTGGCGGGGGACTTCGAGCGAGACGCTGGTCGAGCCGCCGGACGCCTGGGGCGGCCGCGCGATCGCCGCCTGGGCCGAGCGGCTCGCCGCCGGCCGCGCCTACGACCCCGCCGCCGAGGAGCTCGAGCTGCTCGCCCGCACGATCGACGGCGTCTACGCGGAGGCCGGCCGGTGAAGATCCTGATCAGCACCGACACCGTCGGCGGCGTCCTCACCTACACGGCCGAGCTGGCGGCGGCGCTGGAGGCGCAGGGAGATGAAGTGGTGGTGGCGACGATGGGGCCGCGGCTGCGGCGCGAGCAGCGCCGGCTGCTGCCGCGGCGGGTCCACGAGAGCGGCTGCCGGCTGGAGTGGATGGAGGACCCCTGGGACGACGTCGCCGCCGCCGGCCGCCGGCTGCTGGCGCTCGAGGAGGCGGAGCGCCCCGACCTCGTCCACCTCTGCTCCTACTCCCACGGATCGCTCCCCTTTCGCGCCCCGAAGCTCCTCGTCGCCCACTCCTGCGTCCTCTCCTGGTGGCGCGCCGTCCACGGCACCGAGGCGCCGCCCAGCTGGAACCGCTACCGCGAGCAGACGGGCGCCGGCCTCGCCGCCGCCGACACAGTCATCGCTCCCACCCAGGCGATCCTCCGCGAGCTCCAGCGCGACCACGAGCTCCCCCCCGGCCGCACCGCCGTCATCCACAACGGCACCCCGATGCCGACGGGACGGAAATACCCCTATAGGGAGGGAAATCGTCCCGTCGGCGGCGAGGAGAAGGAGCCGCTGATCCTGGGATCGGGGCGGTTCTGGGACCCGGCGAAGAACCTGGCGGCGCTCGACGCGGCGGCGGCGGGGCTGCGGTGGCCGGTGGTCGTGGCCGGCGACCTCCAGGGCGGCGAGGCGCCGAGGCACGCGACGAGCACCGGCGTTCTCAGCCCGGCGCGGCTGGCGAAGCTGCGGCGGCGGGCCTCGATCTACGCGGCACCGGCGCTGTACGAGCCCTTCGGCCTGGGGATCCTCGAGGCGGCGGCCGAGCGCTGCGCCCTCGTCCTCGCCGACATCCCCTCGCTGCGGGAGCTCTGGAGCGACGCGGCGATCTTCGTCGACCCCCGCGACCCCGAAGCGCTGCGGGAGGCGCTGGCCGGCCTGGCGGGCGATCGCTGGCTGCGGAGCGCGCTCGCCGACCGGGGGCAACGGCGGGCCGCCTCGTACTCGATCGACAGGGCCGCCCACACCTACCACCGCCTCTACGAGATCCTGACCGCGACAGCCGAGGTGGCGGCGTGAGGGTCGTCTACTTCTCGCACTCGCTGGTCTCCGACTGGAACCACGGCAACGCCCACTTCCTGCGCGGCGTCGTCGCCGAGCTGCGGGAGCGCGGCCACGAGGTCGCCGTGCTCGAACCCGCCGCCGGCTGGAGCCGCGCCAACCTCGAACACGAGCACGGGGAGGGGGCCCTGCGCGAGTTCCGCCGCGCCTTCCCCGACCTAGCCCCCACCGCGTACGACCTCGAGACGCTCGACCTCGGGCGGGAGCTCGACGGCGCCGACCTCGTCGTCGTCCACGAGTGGAACGAGCCCTCGCTGGTGCAGCGGGTCGGGGAGCACCGTGCCCGCCACGGCGGCTACCGCCTCCTCTTCCACGACACCCACCACCGCGCCAGCACCGCGCCGGAGGAGATGGAGCGCTTCGACCTCTGCGGCTACGACGGCGTCCTCGCCTACGGCGAGGTGATCCGCCGCATCTACCTCGAGCGCGGCTGGGCCGCGCGGGCCTGGACCTGGCACGAGGCCGCCGACACCCGCGTCTTCCACCCGCTGCCGCAGTTTTCCCCGGAGGCCGACCTGGTCTGGATCGGCAACTGGGGCGACGGCGAGCGCGACCGCGAGCTGCGCGAGTTCCTCCTGCGGCCGGCGCGCCAGCTGCGCCTGCGCGGCTCGATCCACGGCGTCCGCTACCCCCGGGCGGCACGGCTCCGCATCCCCCTCAGCGGCCTCCGCTACCGCGGCTGGGTCGCCAACCACCGCGCCCCCGAGCTCTTCGCCCGCCACCGCCTCACCGTCCACGTCCCCCGCCGCCCCTACGCCGAGGCGCTGCCGGGGATCCCGACGATCCGGCCCTTCGAGGCGCTCGCCTGCGGGATCCCCTTGATCTGCTCGCCGTGGGACGACTGCGAGGGCTTGTTCCGGACCGGGCAGGACTACCTCGTCGCCCGCGACGGGGCCGAGATGCGCGAGGCGATGCAGGCGATCCTCGAGTACCCGGAGCTGGCGGAGAAGCTGCGGCGCAGCGGGCTGGAGACGATCCGCGCCCGCCACACCTGCGCCCACCGCGTCGACGAGCTGCTGGCGATCGACGCGGAGCTGCGCGGCGCCTCCGAGCTGGAGCTGGCGGGATGAGGATCGCCTTCTTCGGATCGAGCCTCGTCTCCGCCTACTGGAACGGCGCCTGCACCTACTACCGGGGTGTCGTCCGCGCTCTCGACGCTCGCGGGCACCGGGTCGCCTTCTACGAACCCGACGCCTTCGAACGCCAGGCTCACCGCGACATCGAGGACCCCGAGTGGGCGCAGGTGGTCCTCTACGAGCCGCGCGACGAGCGGGCTGTGCGCGACAAGGTCGCCGAGGCCGCCGACGCCGACGTCGTCGTCAAGGCAAGTGGGGTCGGCGTCTTCGACGCGGTGCTGGAGGAGGCGGTGGCGGAGCTGGAGGGACCGGAGGTGCGGGTCTTCTGGGACGTCGACGCGCCGGCGACTCTGGCGGCGATGGAAGCCGACGAGGCGAACCCGCTGCGCCAGCTGACCGGCCGCTACGACCTCGTCCTCACCTACGGCGGCGGCCAGCCGGTGATCGACCGCTACGCCGACCTCGGCGCCCGCGCCTGCGTCCCGATCTACAACGCGCTCGACCCCGAGACCCACCACCCCGCGCCGCCGCGGCCGGCCCTCGCCTGCGACCTCGCCTTCCTCGGCAACCGCCTGCCCGACCGCGAGGCGCGGGTCGGGGAGTTCTTCTTCAGGGCGGTCGAAGCGCTGCCGCAGCGAAGCTTCCTGCTCGGCGGCGGCGGCTGGGAGGACCGGGTCGAGGGACTGGCGAATCTCCGCTACCTCGGCCACGTCTCCCCCGGCGACCACAACGCCCTCAACAGCAGCGCCCTCGCCGTCCTCAACGTCAGCCGCGAGAGCATGGCCGCCAACGGCTGGTCGCCCGCGACCAGGGTCTTCGAGGCGGCCGGGGCGGGCGCCTGCCTGATCAGCGACGAGTGGGAGGGCATCGAGGACTTCCTGGCGCCGGGCGAGGAGGTGCTCGTCGCCAGCGACGGGGCCGAGGTCGCCGAGCTGCTCGCCGGACTCGACCCCGACCGCGCCCGCCGGATCGGCGAGGCGGCACTGGAACGGGTCCTGGCCGAGCACACCTACGAGCGCCGCGCCGAGCAGGTGGAGCGGGTCCTGGAAGGGGTGCTGGTCCGGTGAAAATCGTCTTCCTCGGGCTCTCGATCACCTCCTCGTGGGGCAACGGCCACGCGACCAACTACCGGGCGCTGGTGCGGGAGTTGAGCGAGCGCGGCCACGAGGTCCTCTTCTGCGAGCGCGACGTCCCCTGGTACGCGGCGCAGCGCGACCTCCCCGAGCCGCCCTGGGGCCGGACCGCCCTCTACGAGTCGCTCGCGCAGCTCCGCGACGAGCACGCCGGGGACCTCGCCGCGGCGGACCTCGTCGTCGTCGGCTCCTTCGTCCCGGAGGGCGTCGCGGTCGCCGAGTGGGCGCTGGAGGCCGCCGCCGGCGCCGTCGCCTTCTACGACATCGACACGCCGGTCACGCTCGCGAAGCTGCGCGGCGGCGACCGCGAGTACCTCGCGCCGGAGCTGGTGCCCCGCTTCGACCTCTACCTCTCCTTCACCGGCGGGCCGACCCTGGAAGTGCTGGAAGCCGAGTTCGGCGCCCGCCGCCCGCTCGCCTTCTACTGCCTCGTCGACCCCGACGCCTACCGGCCGTTGGAGGCGGAGCCGCGCTTCGACCTCGGCTACCTCGGCACCTACAGCGACGACCGCCAGCCCGCCCTCGAGCGGCTGCTGCTCGAGCCGGCGCGGTGGCTGCCGGCGGCCGAGTTCGCCGTCGCCGGGCCGCAGTACCCCGACTCGATCGATTGGCCGCCCAACCTCGAGCGGGTCGAGCACGTCGCCCCCGGCGACCATCCCGCCTTCTACGCCTCCCAGCGCTTCACGCTCAACGTCACCCGGGCGCAGATGCGCGCCGCCGGCTGGTCGCCGAGCGTGCGCCTGTTCGAGGCGGCGGCCTGCGGGGTGCCGATCGTCAGCGACCGCTGGGACGGCTTGGACGAGATCTTCACCCCCGACGAGGAGATCCTGATCGCCGAGGAGGCGACAGACGTCGTCGACTTCCTCGTCGAGGTCGGCGAGGCCGAACGGGCGGCGATCGCCGCGCGGGCGCGGCAGCGGGTCCTCGCCGAGCACACCGCCGCGCGTCGCTGCCAGCTGCTCGAGCAGGAGGTCGAGGGGGTGCCGGCGCGATGACGCTCGAGGTCCCGGGCGCGATCGCCGAGCTCGGCCCCTGGTTCCACAACCTGCACCTCCCCGACGGCCGCGAAACCGCGCCCGACCACCCGCTCGGCGACTTCCCCGCCTTCAAGTGGCGCCAGGTCGAGAGCTCGCTGCCGGGCGACCTCACCAGCGCCCGCGCTCTCGACATCGGCTGCAACGCCGGCTTCTACGCCTTTCAGCTCGCCGCCCGCGGCGCCGAGGTGCTCGCTCTCGACCTCGACGAGCACTACCTGCAGCAGGGCCGCTGGGCCGCCCGGTTCCTCGACCCCGAGGGCCGGGTCGAGTTCCGCCAGGGCTCGGTCTACGACCTGGTCGAGGTCGCGGGCAGCTTCGAGGTGGTCCTCTTCATGGGGGTCCTCTACCACCTGCGCTACCCGCTGCTGGCGCTCGACGTCGTCGCCGAGAAGGTCGGCGGCGCCCTCGTCCTGCAGACCCTGACGATGCCCGGCGAGGAGTCGGCGGGGACCCCGGAGAACGTTGAGATCGACGAGCGCGAGCGCCTCACCGAGCCGGGCTGGCCGCGGGCCGCCTTCGTCGAGCACAAGCTCGCCGGCGACCCGACCAACTGGTGGGCCGCCGACGCCGCCTGCGTCGAGGCGATGGCCCGCTCCGCCGGTCTGCGGGTGCGCGAGCGTCCCGGCCACGAGATCTGGATCTGCGATCGCGACGAGGCAAACGACCACGCCCGTGACCTGCGGACGATGGAGCTGCTCGCCGCGACCCGCGCAGGCCGCTAGCCGCGCTTCCGTCCGCCGATGTGGCATATTTACGACATGAAGGCCGCAGACAAAGACATTCTCTACCGTGTGGCGTATGACGAGGCCGTTCGCGCTCTTGTCGAGCAGCAGGCGGAAATCGAAAGCTTCCGCACCCGAGCCGGTCTTCTGTTCTCCTCGACTGCGATAACCACGTCCTTTCTCGGGGCCCAATCCTTTGGAATGAGTGACATGAGCTTCCCCACCTGGATGGCCCTGATCGCCTTCATGGGCGTGGCTGTTGCTTCACTCGGTGTTCTGTGGCCACACTCTTGGGAGTTCAGCGTCAACCCACGAGATGCCCTCGGGCCCTATCTCCGAGGAGAGGAACCGGTGCCGGTTCACAAGCTTCATCACGAGCTCTCGCTCCACATGCACAGCAGCTACGTCGAAATCGTGCCGGCATCTTTCAGCTCGCCGTCCTCCTTCAGATCGCGAGCGCGCTGTTGACTCTCGAGTCGTCCTCTGGATCATCGCGATAGCAACCGCCACCTAGGATCAGTCATGGCAAAGACCGCATATTCCGAAGTGCCACTCGAGCCTAAAACGCCGAGCCCAATGCAGCCGTCGATGCTTCCCTTCACCTGTAAGAGGTTCTTGCAGGTGCTCTTGGGCCGCAGGCCTTCCTGAACGGAGAACGTCAGGCCGCTAGCTACTTCAGCCGCCGGTGAGCCAGCGGAAGTAGACGCCGTAGCGCAGCCGCCCCGAGCGGTTGACCCCGCCCGAATGCGGCAGGTCGGGGGTCATCATGATCGCGTCGCCGGGGTCGGCCTCGACCGGCGCCGGCCCCTCCGCCGTCTGCACCAGGAGGCCGCCGTTGTCGCCGCGCCAGGAGCTGAGCGGGACGCCGACGATCCGCAGGTAGGTCCGCCCTTCCGCCCAGGCGGGCTCCTGGTCGAGGTGGAAGGTGATCTCCGGCTCCGCCCCGGTGTGCGGGAACTGGAGCAGGATCTGCGGATCGCACATCCTGCCCGCCCGCCACTCCCGCGGCAGCGACTCGGCCAACGCCAGGATCTCCGGCCGTTCGTTCAGGTGCGGGAACCAGTGCGTCCCCCAGAGCCACTGACCCAGCTCCTCCGCCACGGCGCCCCGCTGCAGCAGGTCGAGGTGGAGAAGCCGCAGCGCATCGTCGATCTTCTCCGGCGGGACGACGCCGTGAACAACCTCGATGGAGCCTTGTACGGCCTCAGGGGCAATCGTGCCCAGCATCTACCCCCTGCCGGGCAAAGAACACCTTTGCGATCACCGCGACGAGGACCGCGAGTCCTCCTCGAGGCACTCGATCCCGTCCCACATATGAGTGATCTCGCTGCGGTTGGCTACATCCTTCATCAACTGACTCGAGCGGGTCAGCTCACTGCACAGCACCCGCAGGCGTTGGCTCTCTTCGTCCGGAAGGCAGCATGCGGTCCGTCCGATCGTTGCGGCCAGCAGTTGCAAGAAGTGCCCTCCCCGACCGTGAGCGGCTACAGCCAACACAGCCTTTTCCTGGGCTGACGATGAGGCGATGGCGAACGCTCGAATTAGCGCCGCGCTGTAGAAGCGTCGGTGGCTTCCCTCGCGGTAATTCGGCAGCAAACCCTCATCCGCCCATCTTCGGATCTGACGCTCGCTGGCTTCCGTCAGCTCCGTTAGATCGCCAACCGAGAGGGGATAGCGAAGCTCCTTGCCGCCGGGCGCGGAACCCGGGTCGGCGACGAGGCGCTGTTGCTCGTCGGTCAGCGACTCGTATATGGCAGCGATGTAAGGGGTTCGGAGCTCTCGATGATTTTCACGAAGCTCTCGTTGTGCGGATGACGGCCGGCGATCGGCCGACGCCTCCAGAAGAGCACGCTGCTCTCGGGTTAGTCTTTCCCCTTCGAAGCGCTCCGCCCAACGCGCGATCAGCAGACGATCGGCTTCGGGGAGGTCGGCCCGATCCGCGAAACCCTCTTGAAGCTCCCCGTCCAGGCGATATCCACGGCGCTGGTGGTCGAGCCGGACACGCCGTCGTCGGCGGGACCCAGCCTGATTTTCGTCGCCGACCGGCACAGGCCGATAGTAACAACCTCACATTTGGATGTTAGTTTCGCTCAGGGCCAGGAGAGAATCTCCCATCCGCCGCCTGGAAGGCGTCGACCCACCCCCACGAGGATGCCCTCGATCGGGATCACATCGCCAACTTCCTCTGCGGGCAACCGATAGACCCCCTTTTCGCCCTCCACCGCTTCGAACGGAATCAGGGGATCGTCGCCGAGCACTACGAGCACACCGTCCAAGGCGTTTCCGGCGGCATCTCCCGCGAAACAAATCGCCCGGATCTCCTCCGGGCTCGCCTCGTCGGGGTGGAGATCGGTGGCGTAGAGGCCGGGGCCGAAGTTGGCCCCACCGCCCACTTCGAAGATTTCGTCCTCGGCGATCTGGGCGGCGAGCCAAGCTTCCGTGTAGTGGAAGAGGTAGGCGCCCCCCTCCTCGTTCCACCCTTCTCCTCCGGCCGAGACGAAGGTCATTGCGGCAGCAGGTCGATCAGGATCTCCCTCTGCTCGCTCGGCAGGCTCAACAGGTGGGTCCGATCGTGGTCGCTCTTCCATTTCCTCGCAGCTCGAAGGATTGTCACCGGGATCTCGAGCTCCTCCGCGGGGGCCGCCGCCCAGGCGGCCACCCATGCTTCCGCGTCCGCCTCGCTACTCGCCTCGTCCACCACCGCCGGCACCGAGCTGACGACGCCGCGCGCGAGGTCGTCGATCGCCTCCACCCTTCCATAGGCATCGACGACCTTTGCCACCCTCTCCGGAAGACGAGGGTCCCCCCTAGACTCCCAGAGGATCTGGCACAGAACGTCGGTTTCTCCAGGGGACAGGTGCGCCGTCCTTCCCCGCCATTTCTCGAGTGCCTCTTCGAGCGCCGGGATCCCGAGGCCGAAGTTCCCCGCCGCAAGCAGCACCTCCGCGAGGGTGAATCGGAACACGACCTCCGTTGGCTGGAGCTCGATCGCTCGTCTTGCAGCACCCTCGGCCCCCTCGAGGTCTTCAAGCGCCCGCAGCGAGTTCGCGAGGCCGTTGTGAGCGTCTGCGTCATCGCGATCTATCCGGATCGCCTCCTCCAATGATTTTTTTGCCTCCTCCGGGCGGCCGAGATCGTTGAGGGCGAAGCCCCTATTGCGATGGAGGCCGGCGGCTTCCGGGTTTCGCTCGATGGCAGCGAGGAAGGTCTCCAGAGCCTCGTCAGGGCGACCGAGATTTCCCAGCGAGGAGCCGTAGTTGCCCACGTAAGTGGGGTTGGTCGGGTCAAGTTCGACCGCTTTGGCGAAGGAGGCCAGCGCCTCGTCGAAGCGGTCCAGGTCGCTGAGGACCACCCCGCGGTTGTTCCATATCTGCGCCTGGGTCGCGTCGATCTCCACCGCGTGCTCGAAAACCTCCAGCGCCTCCGACAAGCGGCCGAGGGAGTTCAGGGCCAATCCCACCCGTTGCTGCAGGGGCGCGTTCTGAGGATCGACCGCCGCCGCCCGTTCGAACGCCTTCAGCGCCTCCTCGAGTCTGCCGAGTCTCTCCAACGCGGT